>Ga0316232_1002334_pt1 | contig 20002 bp, 7 predicted proteins | sample TBHtaG_FD_206006 | JGI IMG/M metagenome (GOLD analysis project Ga0316232, IMG submission 206006) | Freshwater microbial communities from Trout Bog Lake, Wisconsin, USA - TBH18025_13 | ecosystem: Environmental > Aquatic > Freshwater > Lake > Hypolimnion/Profundal zone | place: USA: Wisconsin... | reverse complement strand
CTTGCGTGCGAGGGGTTGGGGATTGGGTGGCAGGATGAGCAGGCGCTGTACGTGCATCGGAGCCTGGTCGATCAACTGCCGCCGGTATTGCGGGCTTATGTCGGATGCGCCACGGCATTATTTGGTGACGTATCGCAGGCGGACCTGATCAAGCTGCACAAGGCGTCGGGGAAGGCGACTTTCCTGGTGTATGACGATTTCGAGGGAAAGGCGCTTCCGGAATTACACCATCGGATCAAGGTGAACCTGCGGACGAGGTGGGTGCAGGTGTTCGACCACAGCCGGGACGGGCAACTGCTTTACTTCAAGGAGCGGTTCGTCGGGGCCGGAAACGCGCGGAGGGCGGAGATGGAATCGTTTAGTGCAAAGCTGAAAACGCTAGGGTTGTCGGACGCCGTGTTGATGGGGCCGACGAAAGCGGAGTTTGCGGGGATGTTGGAGAAGGCGGGGTTGAACGAGAATTTGAACCGGCGGCGGAATTGATGACGGCGATGTGGCAAAAACAAATCCGTGCCGGAGGAGTTGCTACCGGCGCTCCGTGGGGTGCCCGTTGATGTAATTGTTCGTTCTGGCCAATGCTTCTCCTGATAGCCAGATCCCCCCTCCCGTGAGGTTGGCCGCTACTAATCGGTTGCGCGAGCCTCGCTGATGCTCAATGCTCAGACATTAGAGTTTTCTCACTTCTACAACTGCGTCGGCTTCCGGTTTATCAAATGGGTTCACAATCCGATAAGTTACGCCTCGCAGTGGCGGTGGTGGCTTCTCCCCATGGTGCTTCATCTCATAAACCCACTGGATAGTGCCAAAGAAAGTGAACTTCCAGTACATGAGTTCCGGGGACGTGAGACCTTCCACCATGTGCTCGCGGGCGGCGTTTTCCTTTGATAGCTCAAGGACCTTGAAGATCCCAGTCCCTTCCTTACCGTCAGGCGAGCACTCGCGCTCTTGCATGAACCTTCTCCATTCATCAACGCACGGACGAAGATACGATTTGTAAACCTGGGGCCAAAGGACGTGCGAGAATTCGAGAGCCATTTTCGCCATGCACCATTGTGTTTCCCAAGGCGTGGTTTCTCTGCTGAACTTGATGCGATTTCCCAATGGTGTCGGTGTAACCGCTTCGCCAATGACAGGGTCATAGTGAGTACCTACCGGGTCATTTTGCATCTTTTCGACGAGGGCATCAACGCGCTCCTCCCTTTCCTCTTGGGAAATTGGGAGAGACTTCTCCTGCACTTTCTTCCTCAGGCGTGCTGCGAAATCCCTCGCCTGCCCCGGCGTGACCTTGCCGTCGAGAATTGGAATACTAAGAGCATTCAGGGCAGCCAGCTGTGGCCTGGGTTGGACTTGTCCTCGGCGGACATCAACGGGAACTTGGCGCCCACTGGGCGTAACCTGGTGTCCCTCAAAACTGGGCCACAATGCGGCGACTGAAATGCCCACGAGAGCCGCGGCTTCGCAGATTTGGTGGTCAAGAACGACCGCGTAATCAAACTTCTCGCCGAAGAACTCGTTGCAGCACTTGCAGAGGTCGGTGGTGATGATTTTCCCGAAGATGTTCGAGGGAATAATGTGCTCATCGCTCCGAGGCCGTGGGCCAAATCCCTCTTTGCAATCAACCAGGAGCCCCTTCTGAACAAGCCTGCGCCCACACCAGATGCAGACTTCGCTAATCGAATTGAACTTCATAACCAATGACTCCGTGCAGAGGTGTGTCAGCTGAGCAATGGGTCCAGGGCCTTGTAGATCTGCTCCAGGTCTGGGAGTTGATTGGCGTGGAGTGCGTCTCGTAGGATGGGCAAAAGCTGGTCTCCCGTGCGTTGGCATTCGGGCTTAATGCCTGCGTGCAGGCCCCAATAATCCTGGAGCCTCTGATTGAACCCGTGACAGAAACCGAGTATCCGGCCGATGTCGGAAGTTACTCTCTCGATTTCATCTCCGGCCATTGCGTTTCCCAAACCGCTTGCTAAGCGCCTGCCTCTGCCATGGTCGTAAAAGCGTGCTGCGGTTTGTTCGGCGAAGAACTCGGCCCAGATGAGCCTGCAGTTTCGCAGCCGATTATCTTTAGGAAATGGTCCAAATCGGCGTTGTTCTTCGACGTGTCCCAATTCGTGAACCACACTGGCCGTTTCGTTCATGCGTACGTTAACGAACCCCTGCCAGGTTGACTCGCGTATAGCGGTGATTACGTCATCCCCAATGCGCTCCGTAAACCCGTCCTCCTGGCCGCGTGCAGCACTTTCGGTAAACGGGATTGAGAGAATGTGTGCGATTGCGTCGCGTACGGGCAACAAATCCTGATCGTTTGGCAGGTACAGCCGCGGCGGTTGGCTCATAGCATTGGGTAGATTGATGGCGAGCGTCTGCAGTCTGGAAGCAACTTCCCGTTGCCACTCGGCCCAGCGGTCTGGATAGCCGTGGAGTTTGTACCCTTTTCGTTTCCAGAGGGCAGTCCGCCAACCGGAACGAACTACGCGTAGCCCGGCTTTAAGTGTGGCTCGAATCACTTGCGTGTCCTTTCTAGATAGATGGAGGCTCTTATCGAGCAGCTCCCGTCAGCGCGGTTTCATCAATTTCTCCGCCTTTTTCATGAACTCCTTCTTGGCGGCGTCGGAGAGGGCTTCGAACTTGGCGAGGAGGCCGTCCACTTCAAGTTCGTCGAGGCGGGCGTCGCAAACCTGGACGGCTTCTTCGACTTTCTTGGCCTGTTCCTTGGAGAGGAAGGCTGGGGCGCCCTGGAGGAGTTTGCTTAGGCGTTGGGCGTCTCTAGCCTCCAGCGCAGCTATACTTTTCTTGGCGGGAACGTGAGTGGTGACCCACTGCTCCGCGGCGGCTTCGCGCTCGGCCTGGAGCACCTTCGTCAGGGTTTCGTAGGTTTCCTCAATGTCCCAGGGCAATTCGTCGTCGTCCGTTTGGGCGGCCTTGGCTTCTTTGGACAAGGCTTTGGCTCGCTTCGAAAACTCGGCGATGGTCAGACTATCGTCTTCGAGTTTGGCAACATCCTCCTCAAATCGTTGCAGCCAACGAGTGAGCACGGCGAAATCGGCCAGATCCTTTTGGCAGCCATCGAAAATCCCCAACAACGCACGCAACTCGGCCAAAAGGACCGCAATATCTTTGGGGTTGGAGATGGTGGAATTGAGAATTTTGTTGGCACGAGCCTGGTGAGCCTTGAGGAATGTTTCTGCGTCGGTCTTATACGTCTCGATTCGGGTTTTCAGGTCGAGGAGGTCCTGGCTGTGAACATGCCGGTAGGCTTCGGTGAGGGATTCGACATGGGTTCTGGTGCGCGCCGCCAGTTGATTCAGTTGGGAGACGTTCAGGCTCGGTTTGGGGCGGTTGGAGGCGAGGAAGGTGCGGGCTTCATTGGCGCAGTTACCCCATTTGATACGGGTCTCAACGCCTTTTACTACGGCCTCCACGCGTTGATCGAGGGCTGTGGCTTGGTCCGGGAGTTTGATGGTGGTGAGGTTGCCCTTCACCAACCCCATGCGATGTCGAAAATCGCCGATGCGGGCAAAATCAATCTCATCCTGCTTTTCGAGCCAGCGGGAAAAGAACTGGATGACGGCTTGCCGGCAGTTCTCGATCATTGGTTCCACCTCTTTGAACTGTTCCTGAGTCCAGGCGTGTGGATTTTCCAGCATTCGGGAATGAAGGCGGAAGTACCCCTCACCCCAGCGGCTGAGGTTGCCCGCGTTCTGGTGCTTATAGGCATCGTCGAAATCCCGATTCAGTGTGAAACACCGGGTCTCCCACTCCTCGAGGGCGGACTTGGCCTGGTTGGTGCGGTCCTCCAATAGCTGGTAGCGGTCGAACAAGAAGCCGGGGATTTGAATTGTCTGGCGCAGTTCGGCGGCTTGCTTACTCCAACTGAGCTTGTCCGTGTGGGTCTGCGCCACATCCCATTCCGCGAGGAGTTTTTCCCAAGCGTCAGCCTCCGTTTGCTGGATGAGGCGCACGTGGGTTTTGTCCAGCACGTCGAGCTGAAGCACGGTGCGATTGCCAAAGGCCTGGGAAACCCAATTGGAGGCGGCGATTTCCTTGCCGTTGAAGGTGAAAGCGATTTTCTCATGGCGGCTGCTGATAAAGAGGCCGAGCAAGAGGCCGGCGGAAGCGAGATTGCAGCCGAATGGAGGCTGACAGAGCCGGCGGATTTCGGCGCCCAAGATGAGACCCTGGTTGGCTTCAAGCGTTTTGAGCAAAGCGCGGAAGATGGCCGCAGCCACATGATGTCGCGGGAGAGGTTGAACGTGACCGTCCTGCCCCATGACATCCCAGCCCTGGTCGAAGAGGAGAGTGCGCGCGCGGTTTTGGACCTGGGCGGGGCGGGCCTGAATCCAATCGAGATTGAGGGTGCCCTGGAAGAGGGCGATTGTCAGTTCGCGACAATCCTTGGCGGCATTGCCCTGCGCGGTTTGGTAGCCATCAAAGGGGAAGCAAATTGCGTGGGGGTAGAGAGCTTTGAAAAGGCTGGCGCCGAACGCGTCGAGGCGTGTTCCCTCAATGGTAACATTCGAGTGGCAAAGATAGCCGCGGTCCTTGATGCGGGAAGTGATCTCGTCTTTGAGGGTCTCAAGCAGGGAGGTCTCGTGCTCGGCAATGAAGTTGGCGAAGGGCGCGACTTCGGGCGTGCCGGCACTATTCTTAAGGACGGCCCATTCGGCGATGGCGGACGCCAATTCGCCGGATTTATCGTGCAGGAGGACGGCGAAAATGGGGAGCACCTTCCAATTCTGACCTTTCGTGGCGGCCAATTCCGCGAGGGTGGTGCGGACCGTGTCCTGGGTGGTTGCGACGTCCTCGTCGGGGCCGACGTAGCAGAAGATCACACGGCCGCGGGCGGTTTCGACATCGAAGGATTGAGTCCAATCGTTGAAGGCTTCACGCAGGTGCTGCTTGAGAAACTGAGGGCAGGAGCAGAGCGCTTCGAAACGCCATTCCTTGGTTTGGATGCGAAGCTCCTCGGCAAAAGCGGGTTTGATCTCGCTGAGATTGGGAGACCAGCTCTTCCCATGACGCACAAAGAGCTCACCGAGTTGTTCGGGGGTGAAGCCGCCCACTTTTTCCCGAAGCCAGTTATCAAAGGCGGCGCGGGGGACGGCGTCGCCGATGATCTCATATTTATTCGCGCGAGCGTTCCAGCCGATTACGCCATAATCGCCGGTCAGCTTTTGGAGGGCGCGGGTGGTTTCCGGAGTGGAGGTGCCCGCGAGCATGGCCAGCGCCTGGTTGGCCTCGGCTTGCGCGCCGACGCGAAGACCGACCTTGCTGGAGATGAGGACGGCGCGCAAGAGGCGGTCTTCTTGCGGCGTGAGGTCGTGCTCGTAGCGGTCGCGAACGGCCAGGAAGGCATGGGCGATGGCGGCCTGTTGACCATAGCTCTCGGCACCAATGAGCTCCTTGACGACGGCATCGGTGCATAAGGTGGCGGCCGGCAAAGCCCAAGGCTGGTCCTCCGGGACGGGAGCTGTGCGATGTTGAGCGAGCGCCTCTTCGAGGAGCGAGACAGCGGAGCGCTGTTGCAGCGACTTGCCGACGGAAGCGAGGCGATAGAGGAACCAAGTGGCCGCCGGATGAAGCGGCCAACAGCCCTCCTTGACGATTTTGGCAAAGCGGGCTGGGTCGCACCACAGTGCGTGGTCCTCCCAGCCGGGCAGCCATTTGCGCAGGAGTGGAAATTGGGGGTCATCTTTGCGAGCGGCATCGGAGGCGAGCTGGATGGCGGCCGGATTCCGCTTTTCGAGCAGACTGGCGAAGATGGTTTCGAGGTTGGTGGAGAGGTAAACCTTACGAGCCGTGTCGAAGCGACCGATGTAACGATTGATCTCGTCGCGATGATCCTGGGCGACACGGGCAATGTAAGCTTTCAGCTCGTGCTGAATGAAACAGAGGAGATGGACGCAATGGGAGTGGGCCTGAACGCCTTCGAATAGCTGTTGCAGCCCCGCGCTACCGGCGATGTGCGGACGTTCGACGGCGAATTCCAGATAGCGTCCGAATTCGTCGAAGATGATGAGCAGTCCCTGAAAGGGACCGTCCTCGCCGCAGTAACTGTTGGCGACCGCGGCGAGAACGTCCTGGAGCGATTCCCTGCCGCCAGCAGCACTGATGGGGACGCCATTGGCGTCTTCAAAGACCTGGTTGACGACCTTGAAGGCATGCTCGTCGCCCTGGCTGAGGCGGGCGGCGAGTTCTTTCTCGGAAAGGTCGGCTCCGAAATGGGTGGCGAAATCCTTCCGATACAACTTGAAACTGCGCTGGACAAACTTTTCGGCGGCCTTGAAGCGAGGACGCAACTCCTCCAAGGGGGCGGTGTCGAGGCTGAGGGCGCGCAAGCGGATGAGGAGAAGCTCCGTGATCTTGGAGGCCAGGTCGAAGTTCTCCATGCCGTTGATGGCGAGAACGAGGAACGGCTTGGGATGCTGCTGGAGGTCGTGGCGAATCTCCTCAGCAACGGGTTTGTCCACCGTCCGGATATTATCGAGGATGCGTTTGGACTCAGGGCTGGCGGGGTCACCGAAGAGGGTGGCGAGGGACAAGCCGAGATGGGATTTGCCGGTGCCGTAGCCCGCGATGGCGAGGGTGAAGGGATTGTCGGCGACGGCGCCCCGGGCAAAGGAGCGGACGATGTCGCGGGTGAAGGTGGCGGTGTCGGTCAGGCGGTGGTCGCGGGCGGCGCTCAGGTCCTGCTGGGAAACGCCGTGGTAAGAAGGGCCATGGAAGACGAAACTGGAAGCGGCCTGTTTGGTGCGTTCCTGGTCGGTGTAGAACCAACTGATTTGAACAGCACCCTCAAACAACTGCTCCCGGCGAAACGCAACGAGATCGGCAAGTTTCATAGGAATTATCGGCTAGACCAAGTCCTGATAAATGGTGGGCCAGACCTCCGCCGAGGGGCAGAGCCGGGTAATGACCCAAGGGCGAAGGTGGCGGTTAACGTCAATGAAGCCGCGCTCCTGAATCAAGGTCAACAAGTGGTCACACTGCCCAGAGCTCCAGCCGGCGACATCGTCCCACTTCGCGACGGACTGGAGGTCGTTGGCGGCAATCTCACGCTGGTCCGAGAAGTGGATTTCGAGGAGCGAGAGAAGCCAGGCGGCGTAGCCGCGAATGAATTCCTGTGAGATCGGCGCGGGGTTGCGGCGATAGCGTTCGGAATCAGTGGTGGTGAGGACGCGGGTGTCGAGAAATGCCGCGGGGTCGGAGTAGGTGCGGAAGAGCGGGCCGACCAGACTGGTCTGGAGCTGCCCGCCCGATTCGTCCCGCAGGAAGCGTTCGACTTGCGCGGCATCGAAGGAGTCACCGAGGATCGTGCGGCCTTTGACGAAGGTGAGAAACCAAGCTTCCGCGCCCGCGTCAGGGCGGCACAAGTGAAAATGGGCCAGCCATTGGGTGAGGGGGAGTTTGAGGAACCTATCCTCCAGAAAGACAACACGGCCAAAGCTGGTCAGGCGGGGCGATTTCACGGCGACTCGCTTAGGCGGAAGCGCGACCAAGCCCATGCCGCAACAGTAGTCGAGGATGGCGGAGGCTTTCCCGGAGCTCTTGCCCATGGGAATGCCGGTTTGGGCCGCGATGTCTTGAACGGTGGCTTCCTTCTCGGCAGCGGCAAACGAGAGCATGGCCGCGAGGTAAACGCGTTCCGGGATAAACGTTTGGTGGAAGCTGAAAGGCAGACGTGTCATGAGCGCTGGCCGGTGAAGGTTCAAGCGGTTGAGCCCGACAGACGCGAGTCGATGGGAGCGATCATGATACGGAACTGCTTGGTTTCGAGGACGCCGGCCTGATTGAGTGAAGGGCCGACAGAATAGCATTCCCCTTTCTTTAGTTTGGAAAGACGCTGCACCCAGACATCGGATTTTTCGCCGGTGCTATTGGCGAGGATGGCCGCGTATTCCTGAAGTTCGGTTTCAGCCGGCTTGAAGAAGAGCTTGTGGGCGGCCTGGAAGAGGCGGTCCTGTTCATCCTGTTTCAAGTTGCTGAGGGTCTGAGTGGCCAGGACGAGGGAGAAGCCGAACTTGCGTCCTTCGGTCAGAAGTCCGCCGACAGGACTATCCAGCTTGTGGCTCAGGTTTTGTGCCTCATCGAGAACCACCACCTTGGGCCGGTCTTTGCTGCCGCTGCCGCGATAGTACCAATAGAGATCGAGTAATGAGAACTCGGTGACGAGGCGGGCGAAGTCCCTGCTGGACCCGACCAATTGCAGAATATGGCAACGCGACAGGTGATCGGAATACCAGGCATCCCAGCTACCCACTTTTTCCTGACCAAACGGAATAGCATCCACAAATGGTTGAATCTTGCTGAGGACCGAGGCGGCATAGGACGACTGGGCTGACTCCTCTTCGATGAAGTCCTGGAGCAGTTCCGGCAACTTATCAAGGCACATTTTATCCGCGTACGTCTCGATGCCGGACTTGACGATGGAGTAGAGGGCGCTCATCTGCTGGTCGCCCATGTTGTAAACGTCGCCAAACACATCCTTGATGCGTGTCGCCGTGTTCACAATTTTCTCCGGCTGGGGGGTACTTCCAATGAGGTTGACCTGACGGCGGAAGGGATTGATGGGGACCGGCTCAAACTGAACGCGATGCTGGGTGGGTTTGAGGAAATCGCGGGCAGCGGGTTCGAGCTGGTTGTCTTCGAAGCCGTTGGTGTAATCGACGATCAAGGAATTCTGTCCGGCCTTGGCCAGCTCACAGAGGATGGCCTGAATGGCGTAGGTTTTGCCCATACCGGAGCTGCCGAAGATCAACAGGTGACGATTTGACAACTGGGAGTGACCGAACTCCCAATAAACGAGCCGACTGCCACTGGAATCCTTTCCGAGATATAGGCGCGGAGGAATGGGCGATGCTGTGAGGGGGGGCGTTTCGGTGGCCGGGTGCGTCTTGGGAATGGGCGCAGCGGGCGACCCGACGGCTACGGGGGGTTCCGTGTCGGCGATTGGAGCTGGCGGTTGTGGGGCTGGTGGTATGACGGGCGGTTTGGGATCGGCCTGCCAGCCCTCCAAGCAAAGGGGCTGGTTGCTGGAGGGAAGCGCAGGCTGGATGGTGCCGGCGCAGAGGTCGCGGACCAAGTAACGGCCGGTGGCGACGTTATCAATGCGCATGGTTCGACCCTCGAATTCAAAATCCCAACCCTCTTCGAGGCTGCAGTCCGGGTCATTGCGATCGCACCAGAACGTGACGGCAGTTGCCTGCCAGCAGATGCTGAAGTGACCCTCGGTGAGTTTCTCCAGGGCGGCGATGGTTTTGGCCTGTTCAGGCTGCTTGACCTGGCTTTTGCTGGCAATGAGGCGATGGAGTTGAAGCCACCAATAGCGCTGGTCGGGGCGTTGGCGTTTGCGGTCCGCGGTCTGTGTACGAGGGCGGAAGCAGGTGATGAGATGGCGCAAGCCGTTATCAAGTTGCTCGTGGGCTTTGTCCACATGGGCCTGATTCTGGAGGGCCAGCTTGCACTCGATCAAGTGAGCGGTCAGGTGAATGCGGTCCTCGACGATGCGGGCGCGCAAGTGCAGCAGGTCTGGACGCTTGGCCAGGGGAGCGTCATCAAACCAGTGGCGGAAGGCGTCGAGGGAAACGATTTGGTCACAGACGACATCCTTATCCTGCGGGATGAGCTTGCGGATGAGGGCGTAAGCGACGTAATCGCGAATGTATTCACTAGCGCCAGTGGCTCTGACGAGGGACAGACCAGAAACCCAACGAGACTGGGCGAGAACGCTCTGGGCGATCACGTCGTTGTGAGCAACATCCCAAGGGCCGAGCAGCTCGCCCACCTGAGCGGCGATCTTAGACCGCAGGTCAGCGAGATGGAAGAACTCGGTGGAGATGGTGTAGTTATGTTCGCCGTGCGCACCGACGCCAGTGCCGAAGCCAATGATCTCCCGCTGCCATTTGTCGTGAACCAATTTGCCAACCAAGCGCTCGTCCACACAAGGATCGATGCAAACGACCCAGGCGCTGCGCTTGTGGAATTCATCCACGGCTTTTTCCCAGACGGTGAAGTCGCCGATGCCCATGACGACATGATTCTGGCCGGCAGGTTTGCCCAGTTTGAGACGAGCCATGATCTCGGCATGGAGAGTGGAGAGGCGGAACTGCCGATTGCTGATGACCCGCTCGCGCCGATTCCGATAGCCGGGTTTTTCCAAGGCGCAGCACACTTTCTCCAAGATGGGAAACTTGCGCAGGTTATCGATTTCCTCGTAAGGCGTAATGGAGGTGAAATCGTTCCCATCCTGGCCGGCGCCGATGAAGTTCATTAAAAAGACGACATCCGCTTCGAAGGAATGGGCGAGGATTTTCACCAACTGCTCGTAATTCTTATCGGGGGTGATGATTCGGTGAGCCACCGAGATGTCGCATTGAGCATAATAGCTAAACTTGGGGTTGGCGGCGGCCGAGTTCCACCGGTCGCGCCACTCCTCGATCCAGCGCACGACATCTGTATCGTCGGAGGTCTCTGAGAAAACGGTGACCGCGAGCTGATAGGTGCCCGGGGGTGGGGTGGAGTCGGAATCGGGTAGGATTAGGCCCCGGACGAAGGCGTCGAGGCCGGCGACGAGTGGCTGAATATCACCACCGCAATAAGCGGCGATGCGGATGCCATCATGGGCCTGGGGATGAAGCTGGCGGTAGTCGTTGAGGGTGCGTTCGATAAGCACCGAATCGCGGGTTTGGCGAAAGAGATCGGCGTCGGTGATTTCGTCGTCATCGGCGCCTTCATAGCGGAGAAGTATCCGGGTGGTAAGCGTGGCTTCCGAAAGAGGTGGATTGCCGAGGAGGTGAATCAGGCCATTGTCCTGGATTTGTGTGACGAGGCGCTTATCGGCATCGCACAACAAGCCGGTCAAAGGGAGTTTGATGCGGGCGAGGTCGAGGATGTGGGTCCATTTTCGATCGGTGAAAGAACGCGAGCGGGTGACGACGAGGTCCTGCTCGACGGCGTGGCAGAAGACATCGCAAAGGAACGCCCTTTGATGTTCAAGCATCTCGATGAGGGAGGGATGAAGAGCGGTTACCACGGCAGCAGGCTCGAAGGGATCCCACTGCCAGCGGTCGGTGCGGGTCAGGGAATCGCTGCCCAGGGTGAGGAAGGCCTTGAAGAGGAGAGGGCCGGTGTCGCTGTTGGCAGAGGGCCCGACGCTCACATATTTCTTGTAGGCATTTTGGAATGCCGCCAGCAGGTCCCAGCCACTCTCAAGGCCCTTGTAAAATCCCTCTTCGTGAACGGTTTTGACGAAACGGCCATATTCGAACGCCAGTTTCTTCAAGTCCGGCAGCAAGGGATCGTCGGCCGGCAGTTCCGGGGACTGAAGCAGGTCGAGCATCTCGCATTGGTCGCTACGGAGGCATTGGAGGAGGATGCGGTTGGCGTCTTCCTCGCTGCGGGTGAGCATGAGCTCGTTGAAATAAGGGACGGAAAAGACTGGGAGGCGGGCGGGACAATTTTCAATGGCTTGGTAAGCCCACTCGAAAAGCGCCTGGATGTTGCGATAAGGATGGATTTCAGGGAAGCGCCACTGGAACTGGCGGGTGACTTTAACGCCGTCGCGGTTGCTGATGGTGACCCGGAATTGCAGGCCGGGTTCCGAGGCCCGGGCAGAGCGATACTCCATATCATTGCCGGGAGTGAGAGGGCAAAGAGCGGAGCGCACGTCCACTGACTGTTCGGCAGCGGCTGGGGCGGTGGAGATCCGGAGATTGCTTTGCAGCAATTCGTCGAGGCCGCCGATGCACTTCTGCAAAAGGCGGCGAGCGTTGTCGCGCATCGTCTCTTTGTCCTCGCCGTCACAATCGTGGCGGAAGCAGATGCCGGAGATAGAAATGGCGGCAATCGCCTCTTCGGCGAGGAGGCCGGCATCATCGGTCTCTTCTTTAAAGGCGCGCAGCGTGGTCCAAACGGCCTCAAGCACGACTTCGAGGGGGGAGCCGGAGATCTTTTTGATTCGCTCGGTTTTTTCGGGGTCTTCCTTCTTCTTCCTGGCCTTGAGAATCTTGTCGCGGATGAACACGAAATTGGCGCCGAGGAGCTGGTTGGCAGCAGATGGGTCCCGTTTCTCGATGTACTTGATGAGGTCGTGCAATAGTTCGGTGATGTCGGCGTAAGGGCCGAGGTCTTCCTGCTCAAAATCCTTTTCAAAAGCAACCTCGCCGAGGTTGAGTTTGTCCTTAAAGATGGCAACGGCCTTCAAAGCCTTCTTCCGCTTCGCTTCGTCAATAAAATCGTGGTAACCGAAGAAGGTGATGGCGTCGTTGATATAGCCTTCGAGGGTTTTCCGCTTCGTAATCTGAGGCAAATTGCGCAGCAGGGGGAGTCCGAAGAGAAGGAGTTTTCGGCCCATGGCCTGGAGGACGTCGCGACCATCCTGAGCGGCACTGAGATCGAGGCTCTCCAAAAAAGAGCTGACCTTGACCAGATCCATCAATTGGCAGGACTGGAGGGTTTGGAGGAAAAGGTCAATCTGCTCCAAGTGGTCTTCTTCGTAGGCAATGTGCTTATCGGAGAGCCAGGGTTTGAGCCAGGACTCGAAGCTGGCATCCATTTCCTGGCGCCAGATAACGGAGCGGTCAACGAGGTAAAAATCCTCGAGCCCCGCCTGGTCGGTGACCTGATCCACGCCGACCAGGAGAATGAGAACGAAACGGTCCGGAGAGAGGGAGACAATGTTGCGATAACGGGTGATGTGATTGTGGGCGTCCCACCAATCCTTGGATTTGAGGAATTCAAAATCCTGGCGGACGGCAGCCTCGGGGCTGGCGGCCCATTGTTGGCCCAAGCGGTGGGCGATCTTGAAATGGTGGTCGATCTTGGTGCCCGGGATGGCGAGGAAGTCCACCAAGTTCGAACAGACGGCGCGGATCGCAGGGGCGGGCAAGGATTGGAGCACGACGCGAATGGAACGTCCGGCGGCATCGTTGCGTTCGACAGTGCGTTCGACGTGGCGGCGGATGAGGTCAGTGATGGAAGAGGCGAGCCATTTCATGATAGGAATCTCCGACTAGGGGCTTCTTGGGGCCTTGGCGACATCGCCGTCAAAGGGGTTATGGACGAGCGAGCAGGCGTCCGAGAGGTGGATGAGGAAACCCGCGGTGCGGAGCATTTCCTCAAACCAAGCGGCGGAGGGACTGATAGCATCCTCGAGGGGAGTAAGGTCGGACCATTGGCAGGCCTTTTTCAACTGGTCGCCTGACACGGCGATGCCGTAATGGGCGTAGAGGGCGGACATGAAAGAGTCGAGGGTACATTTTTGGCCTGGACGAACGAGGGCGAGGACGAGGTAGCGCAAGACTTTGTCGTTGAGGGTAAAGTGAGCGCCCGGACCGCGCTGGGGAACAACAAAGCCGATTTTCTTGGCCAGAGAGAGGAGCAACTTGTGGCCGTAGCGACGGTCGGCCTCGGCGTAATCTTTTTCTTCCACGAGGTTGCGGATGTCCTCATGGCGCAAAGCGGAATGAATGAGGTTCTGAACGGCCATGAGGTTGCGCTCAGACAGTTTCCAGGTGGAGCGGTCCCGCTGGGAGGGGCTGGCGATGACCCAGGCGAACCCAAGCGCACCGCCACTGTTCTTGCGATCCTGCTCAAGCCCCTTGTCGTAACGAGCGCTTTGCGCACACAGGCTGCGCAGGACTTGGAGGGCACAGCCGACAGTGAGGAGTTCAATCCTTTCAATAGGGTCAATATTGGCGCGGCAAAGGCGGGCAATTTCGACCGCGAAGAGGTAGCCCTCGCGCCAGGATTCTTCCGGACACCAACCACATTCGACGGCATTGCGGTTGTCCGTGCGGGACGCGGTCGTGGTGTCCAATTGGTCTATCCAGGCCGCCAGTTCCTGGATGCCGCGCGGGGATTGGTTAGTAATACAGGGCAGAACACTAGAAAGAATGTTGTGCAGGGATGTGGGAGTGGCCTCATTCGGTGAGAGAGGGAGCTGACATTCTTTCATCCATGCAGAAACAACATCGTCGGTTTGACGAAGGGCGTTGCATATCTGCAAATAGAGCACTTCCCCGCCTCTTGCCATAAAGACGCGCTGGCTCGAGTCAAAAAAGGGAAGGGCTTCATCCCATGACTCCGCTCCTTGTTTTGCGGCCCCTGTGTTCTTCCAAATAGTTTCGCAAGCGAGGACACCCGGAGATACCGGCATAAAGGTTTGAGCGCACCATGTGCGGCTGAGGCCTGCGCCTTGGAATCCCTGAAACAAGTTCTCAAGGCCACGCAGGACGTCATCCTTGGAAACAGCATTGGCTGTTTCCATTTTGGCCTTCATGTCGAGGAGCAACTGTTTGTAGTGCTGTCGATGGCTGGTGTGACGGGTGTCGAGCTTGGAGGAGCCCAAGAAGGCGAAAAGTTTGAGATTAAGCCGCATCTCGGGCCGGTAGCACAGCGGAGTGTTGGGCTGCCAAGCAACCAATTGATCCCGGGATGGCAGGAGCGCCGCTTCGCCCAGATTGAGCGGCCCGATTAGCTTGGTGGAATGCAAAACAAGAAGAAACTCGGCCAGAAACTCTAGCGGGGTTTGGTCGGCAAAAAAGCGCCGTCCGAAGAGCATAATCGCCGGATTCTTGTCCTGGCCGGTTAAGGAAAGTGAAATGGGCGGGAAGGGCTTTGTCATCATAGGACCTCCAGAACGCCGTTATTGAGAGCGAATTTTTGAGTAGCAAAGCGGTGATTGGTGCGGAGGCGGACGAGCATCATATCCTTATCGGCGCTGTCCTTGTAGACCGCGAGAAGCTGGGCCTTGAACCGTTCGAGGCGGTCGAGGTAGCCGGCCTGGATGGAGGTGGCGATGTCGCCGGTGTGGCGCTGCATGACGAAGTCGAGGAACGGAAGCTCCAATTTCAGACGGGCATTGGAGCGGGTTTCCGTCAACAACAGGTGGAAGCGCCGGGAGATGCCGGACCAAGCTTCCTCCTTCAGCGCGAGGGTGAAGTCGCTCCGGTTCAAGCGCGCGAGAACGACCTGGGCGCTTTGGCGGACATCGCGGCCATGGCGGTTGAGGGTGATGTAAAGATTTTCGTCGAAGGAGGAGACCTCCTCCGGGAGGTGAAGGCCGGCGAAATGTTCCTGAAGGACATGAAGCACATTTCTCAGGAGCCGGTCACGATCAATATTGGTGATCTGGCCGCTTTGGTTCTGCCAGGAGACGTACTCGGGCAACATGCGGGAGTTGAGGAAGGCAGCGATGTAATCGCGAGCGAGTTCGGGCTGCTGGAACTGAGCGAAGAAGAAGAGCAGGCGACGGAGTTGGGCCCGGGCGGCGGCAGGGTGGAGGCCTTCGGATTCGGCCAATTTCCGTCCGATCTGACGGAGGGTGGCGAAAACGGCCTTCAAGTCTTCAGGAACACTGGGGAGTGGTTCATCCTCACCGCGCATCCAAAGTTTGCGTTCCAAAGCAGGGACGAGCTGGCGGCCGGCGCCGATGTTCCGCAGGACGCGGATAGCCTTCAGTTGGAGAGTGCGATCATCGAAACCGGTGGCGCCCTCACCCCAAAAGCGGTTGAAGAAGAGGAAGTCGGTGATGGGGCGGGAGATGGGGTGCAGCGACTGTCCGGCGACATCCTGGCAGGAAAGGCCGGAAGTAATGGAATAGGCCAGGTGAGCGGTGGTCTGGCGCAAGGTGAGGCGGTCGCCGTATTCAAAAAGGCGGCGATAGACGGCACCGACGCGCTCGTGAACGGTGGGCCAGTTGTCGCGAAGGAAACAGACGTTTTTGAGGACCGGACAAGCATGGCGGCATGGCTGATCAGCGCACGGCCCCCAGGCTTTTTCATCGAGCATGCGACGGAAGATGTCGAGGGTGGCATTGAGGTTGTCCACCTGGACTAGATTCACGAGGTCAAACGAACCCGAGGAGAAGGCGAAGTCGGAGGGCGGCGGGGACGACAGCGCCTGCAGGAGGCCATTCTCCAGCTCGGGCCACTGACTGGGTTTGTCCTTAGCCATCTCCTTGAAAGTGGCAAGCAACGTGCCGGTGTTGGAGATGATGAAGAAACGCTCGGTGCCAGCGGAACAGGCGCGGGTGAGAAGCTGGAGGCGCTCGGCGGCGGGAAGCTCGCTCATGTCCTTAACCATGGTGATGCGCGGCCGACCGGAGAGTTGAAACTCCTCGACAGGCTTTAGCGGTTGGGACAAGGGCTGGTGCATGGGGAGGCCCTTAAGCGACTTATAGAGTTCGAGGCCGATGGTGGATTTACCGTCACCGGCGTGGCCGGTCAGGATGATGTGCCGCCGCTCGTTGCCCGTGATGCGTTTGCGCGCAAACTCGGCGACCGCAGAAGGGACATGAATCAGGCCGAAGAAAGGGCTCAGGGCCTGGGTTTCAGCGATGGAGTTCTCGTTGGAGCCGGTGGTGTTTTGCAGGGAATTGAGATACGCGAGGAAGGGATTGCGGGAAACGGCTTCGACGCCAAAGGTGATTTCGGGGATGCGCGGCTCGGGAGAAACAGGCGGGGGAGGAGCCGGAACGGGAACCGGAGCGGGAGCGGGTGTACGAGCCTCGACCCAAGCGTGGGTAAGGGCATTCAGCATTTCCTCGGCGCTGGCAAAGCGCTTGGGCTTGGTGGTGGCCACGGCGTGGACAAGCCAGTCGTGAATGGGACGCGGCACGGAATCCGGGCGCAAGGAAGAGACGTCGCGGCAGGCCGCACCGACGACCGGTGTGTCGTAGGGTCGAACACCATAAAGCCATTCGAACAGGGTGATGCCCAGGGCGAAAAGATCGCCACTGGGACAAAACTCCAAGTCCGCCCCGTTGCGGAGGTCGGGGGCGACATAACCCTCGGTGCCGACATAGGTGGCAACGCCGGGGGCGGAGGCGACGCCGAAGTCAATCAGGACCGGGTGATTGGGGGCGCGGAGCAGGATGTTATCGGGTTTGATGTCGTTGTGAAGCATGGGGGCGGATGTGCCGCTAACCTTCCGTTCGTGGAGCTGGCCTAGTGCCTGCAGCAAAGCTTGGGCGACATCCACAAAGCGGTCGGCGGCCGGTCGCTTAGCTTCCTTGATTTCGCCGCGAAGCGAGGGGCCTTCAACGAGGTTTTGAACGAGAAAGAAACGTTCATTGCGCCAATGACCGAGGGATTCGACGCGAACAGCGTAAGGTGAATTGATGGCCTGCGCAGCGCTGAGTTCGGCGCGGGCGCGATCCTGGGAAACATCGGCATTGAAGACTTTGAGGGCCACGCGCTCCTGTTGGGAGCCGCGGATGGCGCGGTAGATCTGGGCGTGTCCACCCTTGGCGTGCAAGGCCTCGATTTCGAACAGGTCGTGAGTTTCACCGGGCACCAGCTCGCGGTTCGGGGGGAGTTGGGCCGGCTCAGCGGGTTTGGCTGGGGCCAGGAGTTCGAGAACCTGCTCGACGCGTTGAAAGCGTTTTTCCCGCTCGGTCTGGACCAAGGCATGGATGATTTGGCGGGCGAGGTCGGGGATGGGTGCGGCTAAGGCGCTCAACTTGGCAGGCGGCAACTGTCCGCCACTGGAGGCGAGATCCGCGGAGGCACCAAACGGGGGGCGGCCGGTTAGCAATTCGAAGAAGATGACACCCACGCTGAAAAGGTCAGTGGCTTCGCTGGGTTCCTCTTTGTGGTAAACCTCGGGAGCGGTGTAGGGGTTGGGTTTGAGGGCGGAGGCGTCCGGGATAACGGTGACGTGGTCTTCTTCGAGCTGATAGGCGAGGTCGAAGTTCATCAAGCGGGGAATATTGCCGCAGAGGAGGATGTTCTCGGGTTTGAGCATCCGGTGGATGACGGCCTGATTGTGGACGACGGCCAAGCCCGCCAAAATGCCATGGACCAACGAGAGGGCCTGTTCCCAAGGCAAGCCGTTCGGGAAGCGTTCGAGCAAATCGGCAAGGGTGCCTTCCTCGGACCACTCGGAACCCTCGATGACATGGCCGTGCTCGTGGGGGACACTCCAGACGCGCAAGAGATTGGGGTGTTCGCCGGCCTTGGCGAGGGCGTCCAAGGTATTGTTGGCTTTGCGGAGGAAGCGTTCCCGCTCCTCGGCGCTCGCCTTGAGGGCTGGACAAAAGATGCGGAAGCGTTGGAGATTGCGACGGCGTCCGGTGGTGGGGCGAACGATCAATTCGATGAGGTCCTCACGCTGCGTGAGACGATCCACTACTTCGTAACCGGGGAAGTTGTAACCTTTGACGCGATCCAGAACGCGCAGGCTTTCGAACTTGGCAGCGACGGCTTTGAGTTGCTCCGGGTAGAGGGTGCGACCGGCGGGTTGGGCTTGCCGGTGTTTCAGGAAATCAATGAAGCGGTCGATGCCAGCGAAGGTGGGATTGTGCAGATCCGTATTGACGGGCGAGGCGTTGACGACATCAGCCTCCGGGTTGGTTAGCACCACCACCGATTCGAACCACAGATCAGGAAGTGTCGGGAAAGCGTGACGATAGATGCCGCGGAGGATTTTACTCTTGAAACGGTTACTGGCATGCGGATCGGGCCGATGCTGGGAGCCGTTGATGCGCCAGGTTCGCGGACCGACTTCAATGCGACCGGTCCAGTGTTTGAGTTCGGTAACGAAGACTCCAAAGGGAGAGACTACGATTAGATCACATTCGTAGTAGTCGTTGGAACTGGGGTCGAAGACTTCATAGTTCGCGATGCAGACTCCCAGGTTGGAACTCTTGATGCGGTCCAAAATGGTTTGGATTGCTTGTCGTTCATGTTCGAAGCGGCTCAAATTCGGAACGGACGGTATTTCCTGATTATTTGCTGATGCCTTGTTTACGAGATCAACTACGAATGTTCGTAAATCAGCCCGTGCTTCTGAATCGCGAAGCACCATTTCTAGGTCGCCACGGGCAGCAGCGTACTCGATTGTCTCCTTTATGCGGTTGGCAGTAAACCGCATCTTGTTCTTAGGATCTGAGTAGGTCTGGAATTTGTCCCGTGTCTCTGGCCTCGGAGTTAGAATCCAAAGCCCAGACGTCCGTAGGTGGTAGTAGGGATAGTCCAACGCACTTTCTGGATACGCCGGGGGTGAGGTCAGATAGGTGGCCCACGTAGTTAAGAAGGCTTTTTGGAGGTCCGCCGCAAAAAGGAAGCGATTCTCACGAGTGGAGGCTTGCTCAAAGAGGTCGACCAGGGTCAGCAATAGGACGAACTGATGGGGGCTTTTGGCTTCCTTTGTGGCTGCGACGCGGATCTTCCGAATGTCGTCTTTTACTGTTAGTAACGCCTCTAGAAGTGCCGGATTCATTTGGTTCCTTTAGTTCCTGAGTCCCAGTTTGATGGATGGCTTAGTCGACATGGGGCTAGATCATTTCTGACCTCAGTCTGTTTACCGTGCCGGTTAGTTCAGCAACCGCCCGGATGATTTCACACTCGGTGTTGTAACGCCCTATGCCGAACCTCACAGTGCATTCGGCATCCTCACGCGGCATCCCCATGGCAAGCAAAACGTGCGACGGTGACATCGCGCCAGCGGTGCATGCTGAGCCATTGCTGAAGCATATCTCAGGAATGTTCGCAATGAGCATGTCCGATTGGACGCCGGGGATCGTGAGGCTGATGGTGCCGGGCAAGCGGTTCTCACGCGAACCGTTGAAGGATGCTTGAATGCCCGAGTCTTTGATCGCCTTTTCAAACAGGTCATGAAGGCGTCGTACTTCACACTCGTCTTTCGCTGAGCGCGAAATAAGAACTTGAGCGGCTGCACCAAAGCCCACAATGGCCGGGACATTCAAGGTGCCCGGTCGCCATCCCATCTCTTGTTGGCCTCCTCGAATGATGGGTTTAAGGCGACTCTTGTTAAGTCCTTCGCGAATGAAAAGAACCCCGACACCTTTGGGGCCATATGCTTTGTGACCGCTGAACGATGCAAAATCGACCTCAGCACTTTTGAGGGAAAATGGGATTTTTCCGAGCGCCTGGGTCGCATCGCAGTGGAAAAGCGCACCCCGTTGATGAGCAATTTCTGCGAGCTGCTGGATGGGTTGGGTCGTTCCTGTTTCGTTGTTGGCGGCTTGAATGGAAACGAG
>Ga0316232_1002333_pt1 | contig 20003 bp, 16 predicted proteins | sample TBHtaG_FD_206006 | JGI IMG/M metagenome (GOLD analysis project Ga0316232, IMG submission 206006) | Freshwater microbial communities from Trout Bog Lake, Wisconsin, USA - TBH18025_13 | ecosystem: Environmental > Aquatic > Freshwater > Lake > Hypolimnion/Profundal zone | place: USA: Wisconsin... | reverse complement strand
GGAGATCCCGGTTGATATCTACGAACTGGGTCTTATCTATAAGGTCGATGTTTCCGACAGCAAGGACATCGCCGTCGACATGACCTTGACCGCACCCAACTGCCCCGTCGCCGGCGAGATGCCCGGAATGGTCAAGGCGGCGCTGGAAAAGGTCGAAGGCGCGGGCGAGGTGACGGTCAACATGACATTCGATCCGCCCTGGACGCCGGAACGGATGAGCGAAGAAGCCAAGCTCGAACTGAACATGTTCTGAGGCCATGATGGAAACGACGCCCGACAAGCCCCGCCGCGCCCCTCTTCCTAAAAGAGAAAGGCCCAAGCCGGTGCGTCTGACGGACGCCGCCGCCGCCCGCATCGTCGAGATCATGGCCAACGCCGAAGGCAAGTATCTGGGCGTGCGCGTCGGTGTCACCAATGGCGGCTGCGCCGGCATGAGTTACGTCATGGATTATGCCGAGGCGGCCAAGCCGTTCGAGGAAGTGATGGAAGAGAAGGGCGTCAAGATCTTCATCGACCCCAAGGCCATCCTCTTCCTGATCGGCACCGAGATGGATTTCGTTCAGGAAAAGCTGGGCGCGCGGTTTGTGTTTAATAACCCGAATCAGACGGCCGCCTGCGGCTGCGGTGAGTCGGTTTCGATTACCCCCGCCGCCGGCTAATTGCCATGCTGCCGGCCGAGGCCGGCATAGGGCGTCAACAGCGCCGCATAGTCCTGCAGTGTCGCCCGCAACGCGGGAATGTTGGGCGGTCCCGCGCGCAGTTTCCGGGCGGCGAGAGTGGGCGGAAAGCGCATCGCGACGAGCTGGTTGGCCTCCTGCATGTCGGCTTCGGTTTCGGCGATCTCCAGGCCTTCGTTCCAGTCGGGGTTGGCCGCCGCCAGCCATTTGGCGCCGCGTTGCGATGGGGTCGTCACCCAGCTTTCGCGGTCGGGATTTTCCAGCACGCGATTGTCGCCTTCGTTGCGGAAGATGCCCATCACCGCGGCGGCGATGACCGGATCGCGCGTGGCGGCCTGGGCCGCGCCGGCAAACAAGAAGCAAAGGCCAAGCAGCAAGCCGGCGGCGCGTCATGCCGCCAAGACCGGACTTACGCCGCGGTCGATTCCAGCACCGCGATGCGCGGATCGTTCTGGTTGACGACCAGGTTGCGGCCATTCTGCTTGGCGCCATACAGACAGGCATCGGCGCGGCGGATCACCGTTTCGGCGCTTTCACCGGGGGCGAACTGGGCGACGCCGATGGAAATGGTGATGGTGCCCAGCACGTCGCCGGTGGATTTCTTCACCAGCTTCTTGGTCTCGACGGTCTTGCGGATCTGGTCGGCGACATGGGTAGCGGCGTCCAGGCCGATGCCGCGCAACACCACGGCGAATTCCTCGCCGCCATAGCGGGCGGCGGTGTCACGGCCCTTGACGTTTTCCGACAGGCAGTTCGCCACCAGGCGCAGCACCTGATCGCCGGTCTGGTGGCCCCAGGTGTCGTTGAATTTCTTGAAATGGTCGATGTCGCAAAGCAGCAGCGTCACCGCCTCCGGTTCCCGGGCCATGTGTTCGACCGCCTGCTGCACGGCATCGTCGAAAGCCTTGCGGTTGGCGATATTGGTGAGGGGGTCGGTCAGGCTTTCCTTGCGGACATTGTCCAGCTTGCTGCGCAGGTCGCTGACCTGTTCGCTGGAACGCTGCAATTCGCCTTCCAGGCTTTTGGTGCGCTGTTCCATCTCGCGGGTGGCGGCGAGCAGGCTGTTGACCAGGGCCCGCATGTCTTCGGGCGAACCGTTGGCGCCCAGCGCGCCCGAGGCTGCCGACAGCGTGTTCTTGTAGTCGATCGCCTGCTGGCCTGCCACTTCCAGCTTGCCCAGCACGGTGCCGATGACCTGGTTCAGGCCGCTGCCATAGCTGTCCATGACGCGGGCGGCGCGGGCGCTGGACAGGCAGCGCAGCCGCAGGTCCAGCAGCATTTCCGGCGTGAAAGGTTTGCGGGCGGCAATCAGCGCGCCCATCACCGGTGCGATAGCGGGCGTTTCGCCCGAGGCGTAGGCGTAGAAAAGTTCGAAATTCTCCGGCGTCGCGGGCACGTCGCACTCGGTCATGAGCGCAAGCGCCGTCTTGGCGATACCCTGTTCGCGTTCCGGTTTGTGCATCGGCTTCCCCTTCGCCCGCAACGTGGCGATGGCCTGATCGTAGGGGGCCGAGGGTAAGAAAGGGTTAAGTGCGCCGATGCCTGTAAAATATTTTCCGCGGAAAACAGCGGAAAACCTGCAAATCACCGTGGCGGACCGTCAGTCGCCCGTCGGCTCGGATTTGGGCGTCTTGGCCAGCGGGATGGGACGGAACAGGAAAGCCGGCAACTGGCTCTTGTCCACCGCTTCCGGCTTGGCCGCCTGCTCATTGTGATGGCGCTGGCTGTGACGCTCGCGCTTCTCGTGATGCTGGCGCTCGGACGGCGAACGCTGTTCCTGGGTTTCGCCGCGGGACGGTTTATCCTGCCGTTCGCCGCGCGGGCGCGGTTCGCGGGCGCGCTGTTCGCGTGGGCGCTGCTCGCGCGGCTGCGCGGCAGGCGCGGCGGCGACGGCTTGCGGCGCCTCGGCCTGCGGTACGGCAGGCGTGGCCTGCACCGGTTCCAGGGACGCGGTCATGTCGTGATACTTGCCGTCCGGCGGACGCCGGTCGCGCTGCTTGCCGTCACGGCCGCGATTGCGGTCTTTACCGCCACGGCCACCGTCACGGCCGCCACGGCCATGCTCGCCGCGGGGGCGGACATCCTCGCGCACTTCGATGTCCATCATCTCGCGGCGGGTCAGGGTCTGGCCGGTGATCTTCTCGATGGCGTCGATGTATTTCTCGTCGCGCTTGCTGGCCAGCATGTAGGCCAGGCCGCTGCGTCCGGCGCGGCCGGTGCGGCCAATGCGGTGGACATAGTCGTCGGCATGGATCGGAACGTCGAAATTGAAGACATGGCTGACCGACGGAACGTCGAGGCCGCGCGCCGCCACATCGGAGGCGACGAGAATCTTCAGGTCGCCGGCGCGGAAGCGCTCCAGCGTCTTGGTGCGCAGCGACTGGTCGAGATCGCCGTGAATGGGCGAGGCGTCGAAACCGTGCTTGGCCAGGCTCTTGGCGACGACATCGACATCGCGCTTGCGGTTGCAGAAGACGATGGCGTTGTTCAGCGTCGCTTCCGCCTCGCGGATCAGGCGGCGCAGCGCCTCGCGCTTGGCCCAGTCATTCGCCGGGATCATCACCAGTTCCTGGGTGATGTTGGTGGCGGTGGTGGCGGGGCGCGAGACTTCGATGCGGGCCGGATTGTGCAGGAACTGCTCTGTCAGGCGCGTGATCTCGGGCGGCATGGTCGCCGAATAGAACAGCGTCTGGCGGGTGAAGGGCAGCTTCTTGCAGATTTCCTCAACGTCGGGAATGAATCCCATGTCCAGCATGCGGTCGGCTTCGTCGATCACCAGGATATTGACCTGGCTGAGCAGAATGCGGCCGCGGCCGAAATGGTCCATCAGGCGGCCGGGGGTGGCGATCAGCACATCGACGCCGCGGTCCAGCATGCGGATCTGCTCGTCCATCGCCGTGCCGCCGATCAGCAGCGCGTGGGTGAGCTTGGAATATTTGGCGTATTTGTTGAAGCTTTCCGAGACCTGGTCGGCCAGTTCGCGGGTCGGCTCCAGCACCAGGGCGCGGGGCATGCGGGCCTTGGCGCGGCCCCGGGACAGCATCTCGATCATGGGCAGGGTGAAGCTGGCGGTCTTGCCGGTGCCTGTCTGGGCGATGCCGATGACGTCGCGCCGCTGCAGCGCCAGGGGAATGGTCTGGGCCTGGATCGGCGTCGGGGTGGTGTAACCGCTGTCGGCCACCGCCTTGAGGATTTCGGGTGAAAGTCCCAGGCCATCGAAACTGACCGCCGGAGCAGCTGTTTCGGAGGGCGTGGGAGAGGGCGAAGAGATCGAGTTATCAATAACTTCGAGGGTTCCGGCTTCCGCGCCGGAGGTCGTCACTTGGGTCGTAGCACGCTCCTGAAAAGGGGCGCTCGCTGTGCGCCCGCATCATCCTCGATGCCCATATGGCCGAGGCTTGTACGGGGCACATAAGGAAGATTCCCCAGAAAATCAAGGGTTAGGGCGATTGACGGTTCCCGGCCGCTGTTCCAGCGTGCCGCCATGGGGACGGCGCGTATCTGGTTTCTGGGCCTGCTGGCGGTGGGGTTCTGGCTTTTGTCCGTGTACGGATCGGGGCCGTCGCCGCTGCCCGCCGATGCCCCCGCCACCGAATTTTCCGCCGCCCGCGCCGATGCCGTGCTGGCGCGCCTGCTGGGGCCGGAAGTGCCCCATCCCAGGGGCTCGCCCGCTGCCGCCGCCTATCGCGAACGGCTGAAGGCCGAGCTCGCCCGGCTTGGCATTCCCTTTGAAGAGCGCACCCAGGACAGCTGCTATGGCCGCAACCGCTGGCACTTCTGCGGCACCGTCACCAATATTCGCGCCCTGGCCATTCCCGGTACGGGCAAGGAGGTGCTGCTGATGGCGCACACCGATTCCGTGCCGCATGGTCCCGGCGCCTGCGATGACGGCTGCGGTGTCGCCACCATTCTGGAAACCCTGCGCGCCCTGAAGGCGCGTGGCCTCGCCAACAACCGGCCCGTCGCGGCGCTGTTCACCGATGGCGAAGAAAGTGGCCTGCTGGGCAGCGCGGCCTATGCCCGCGATCCCGTCAGCCGCGCGCGCACCGGCGTGGTGGTGAATGTGGAAGCGCGGGGCAATCGCGGCCAGAGCCTGCTGTTCCAGACCAGTCCGGGCGATGCCGCCTTGATCGATCTTTATGCCCGGGCGGCACCGCATCCCGCCGCCTCGTCGCTCTATGCCGAGATATACAAGATACTGCCCAGCGACACCGACCTGACGCCCTTTCTGAAAGCAGGCGCCACCGGCGCCAACTTCGCCTTCATCGGCGGGGTGCAGGACTATCACACCGCCCGCGACCGCCGCGCCGCCATCAGTCCGCGTTCGCTGCAGCACGAAGGCGAGAATGTGCTGGCGATGACCGCGTCGCTGGCCCGTGCCGATCCGGCGTCGCTGAAAAGCGGTGACAGCATCTATGTCGATCTTTTCACCCGCTGGCTGCCGCGCCTGCCGAGGGACTGGGCGCTGCCGCTCTCGGGCGCGGTCTTCGTGATGATCGCGCTGGCGGGATACCTGACGCCGCGCGAGCGCCGCATGCCGCAGCGCCCCGTCGTGGCGGCGTTGGCGCCCGTGCTGCTGGTAGGGCTCTGTGTCGGTGCCGGTTTCGTGCTGCACGGTCTGGCGGGCTGGATCGGCGGCAGCGCCGATCCTTCCCTGCAGCATCCGGTCTGGCTGCGCTGGTCGCTGGCTTTCGGCGTCTGGAGCATGACGCTATTCACCGCGCGCTGGGCTGGTGGCATCGCCTGCTGGCTGTGGTTCGCCGGTCTTGCCGTTGTCACCGCGATCTGGCTGCCGGGCGCCAGTCCCTATTTCCTGTTCCCATCGCTGGTGGCGGCGCCGCTGTTGCTGGCGACGGTGCGCGGCGGGCGCAAACCGGCCTTCTTCTGCGCCGCGCTCGGTGCCTTGGCAATCTGGGTGGCATTCAATGCGGGCAGCGAAGACATTATGGGTCTTCGCCTGCACCCGCTCTTCACCGTCACCGCCGCTTTCGTGGCGCTGGCGTTGCTGCCGCTGATGGCGGGGCGGCGCCTGTGCCTGTCGGCGCTGGCGTCCTGCGCCATCGCGCTGCTGCTGGCGGTGGTTGCGGGCTTCGCCGTCGCCTAAACGTCGACGCTCTCGGCGGCAAACTGCGCATTCTCCTGGATGAACTGGAAGCGCAGTTCCGGCTTCTTGCCCATCAGCCGCTCGAACAGGTTTTCGGTTTCCTTGACCTCGTCCTCGGCGATGTCCACCCGCACCAGGGTACGGTGGCCCGGCCGCATGGTGGTTTCCTTCAACTGCGCCGGCATCATTTCGCCCAGGCCCTTGAAGCGGGAGATCTCCACCTTGGCATTGGCGCGGAAGACGGTCTTGAGGATGCGGTCGCGGTCGGCATCGTCGCGGGCATAGACGGTCTTGGACCCCTGCGTCATGCGGAACAAAGGCGGCATCGCCAGGAACAGCCGGCCATCGGCGATCAGCCCCGGCATCTCGCGATAGAAGAAGGTCAGCAGCAGCGAGGCGATGTGCGCGCCATCGACATCGGCGTCGGTCATGATGATGACGCGGTCATAGCGCAAATCGTCGCTGCTGTATTTGGCGCCGGTACCGGCCCCCAGCGCCAGCACCAGGTCCGACAATTCCTGGTTCTGCTGCAGCTTGCCCGCCGCCGCCGCCACGTTCAGGATCTTGCCGCGCAGGGGCAGGATCGCCTGGGTGGCGCGGTCGCGCGCCTGCTTGGCGCTGCCGCCGGCGCTGTCGCCTTCGACCAGGAAGATTTCGGTGCCGTCCGCCGCGCCCTTGCTGCAATCGGCCAGTTTGCCGGGAAGGCGCAGCTTGCGGGTGGCGGACTGACGCTTGGTTTCCTTTTCCTGCCGCTTCTTCATGCGGTCTTCCGCCGCATCGATGACGAAGGTCAGCAGCCGGTCGGCCTCGGCCGGGCTCTCCGCCAGCCAATGGTCGAAATGGTCGCGCACCACATTCTCCACCAGCTTTTGCGCTTCGGGCGAGGAAAGCTTGTCCTTGGTCTGGCCCTGGAATTCCGGCTCGCGGATGAAGACCGACAGCATGGAAAGGGCGCTGTCCATCACATCGTCCGCGGTGATGACGGCGGTCTTGCGGTTGTTGACGCGCTCGCCATGGGCGCGCAGCGCCTTGGTCAGGGCGTTGCGCAGACCCTGTTCGTGGGTGCCGCCCGCAGGCGTGGGAATGGTGTTGCAATAGGAACGGGTGGCGCCGTCGCGGGCCGGGGTCCAGGCCACGGCCCATTCCACCGCGCCGCGGGTGGTGTCCTTGTTCTCATGCTTGCCCGCGAAAGCGCGGTTGGTGACGGTCTGGGCCTTGCCGACTTCCTGGCTCAGATAATCGGCCAGGCCGCCGGGGAAGTGCAGAACATCCTCGGCCGGGGTTTCGTCGGTGATCAGCTCGGGCGCGCATTTCCAGCGAATCTCGACGCCGCGGAAAAGATAGGCCTTGGACTTGGCGGCGCGATGCAGCCGCGCCGGATCGAACTGGAGATGGCCGAAAATCTTCTCGTCGGGCCTGAAGCTGGTGATGGTGCCGCGCCGGTTGACCGCGCCCATGTCTTTCAGCTTGCCTACGACATGGCCGCGCTCGAAGCGCAGCTTGAAGGCGTGCTTGTCGCGCGCCACTTCCACTTCCATCCATTCGGACAGGGCGTTGACGACCGAGGCGCCGACGCCATGCAGGCCGCCGGAGGTTTCATAGGCGCTGCCATCGAACTTGCCGCCGGCATGCAGCGTGGTCATGATCACTTCCAGCGCCGACTTGTTCTTGAACTTGGGATGCGGATCGATGGGAATGCCGCGGCCATTGTCGGTGATCACCAGCACATTGCCGGGTTTCAGCTCCATCTCGATGCGGCTGGCATGGCCCGCCACCGCTTCGTCCATCGAGTTGTCGAGAATTTCGGACGCCAGGTGATGCAGCGCGGTGGCGTCGGTGCCGCCGATATACATGCCGGGGCGGCGGCGCACGGGCTCAAGCCCCTCCAGCACCTCGATGTCCTTGGCGGTATAGGCCTTGGAGGCGGCGCTCTGGGAATCGAAGAGATCGGGTTTGTCTTTGGCCACGCTGCTAACCGTTAACGCTGTCGAATCGCGGAAATCCTGCCGAAACTAGCCCAAGCGCTTGTCCTGACGCAGCTTTTTCGTCGTCGCAGCCAGTTCTTAACGCTTGGGGCGCTAAATTTGCCGCCATGCGCCTGCCTGTGACCCACGACGCCGATCCCCGCGTCCTGAAAAGTCAACTCGATGTCATTGCCGGCCTGGGCGGGTCCGCCTGGGTTTCAACGCCATTCTGGGCGTTCATCCTGGCGTTGCTGGCATCGGACGCGGTGGGCTGGTTCGGCCACACTCCGTTCTGGCAGGCGATGGCTTTTCCGGGGGTGGTGGCGACGGTCTCCTTCGGCGTCTACCGCCTGTATGCCGCCTACCGCATCGATCCAGACCCCGAACTGACGCGCTGGGGCACGCGCTTCACCCTGGCGCAGCTGGCCATCAGCGCCGCCTGGGGGCTGTTCCCCTGGCTGTTGTGGGGCGACGGCAATTTCACCAACCATGTCTATATCCTGCTGGCGGTCTCCACCACCATGTCGTCGCTGCTGATCAGCCGCCTGGGCAGCAGGACCATGCTGCTGGCCGGCATGGCCCCCATCGTCGCCATGACCTCGCTGCGCTTCCTGCTGCATGGCGAATGGCTGGATATCGGCATCGCGGTGCTGACGCCGCTTTACGCCATCCACCTCTATGTCGATGGCCGGCGCTTCATCGCCCAGCTCAAGGAGGATATCCGCCTGCGCTTCCAGGTCGAGGATATGGCGGGGGCACTGGCGCGGGCCCGCGACGATGCCGTGCACAAACGCTACGAAGCCGAGACCGCCAACACCGCCAAGTCGGCCTTCCTCGCCAATATGAGCCATGAGCTGCGCACGCCGCTCAACGCCATATTGGGTTTCTCAGATATCATCGGCAACCTGGCGATGGGACGCGACGTCATCGACCGTTACAGCGAATATGCCCGCGACATCCATCATTCCGGCACGCACCTGCTGTCGCTGATCAACGATTTGCTCGATGTCGCCAAGATCGAGGCCGGCAAGATGGAGATCGAGCCCAAGCCGGTCGATCCCCGCCATGTCATGGAAGGCATTGGCCGCATCATGGCCAACCGCTTCGCCCTCCGGAACCAGGAATTCTCCATCGCCGTGGCGCCGGAACTGCCGCTGCTGGTGGCCGACGAGCGCGCGCTCAAGCAGATGTTGCTGAACCTGGTTTCCAATGCCGCCAAGTTCACCCCGCCCGGCGGCCATATCGCCATCACCTGCGGCATCAGCCGCGCCGGCGGCATGGAATTCTGCGTCGATGACGACGGCCCCGGCATTCCCGCCGAAAAGCTGGCCCGCATCTTCCAGCCCTTCAGCCAGATCGACAACCGCTTCGACCGCGAGGCCGGCGGAACGGGGCTTGGCCTGGCGCTGGTGCAGGGCCTGGCGCAACTGCATGGCGGCCGCGCCTGGCTGGAGAGTGAGCCCGGTCATGGCACCCGGGCCTATCTTTACTTTCCTTCAACGATTGAAGCGGCGCCGCGCCGGGAAATCGCTTGATTTTCCTGCGTCTTGCCGGGTTGCGCCGCGCAGCACTTCCTTAACGGCCTGCGCCATAGACTTTCCCCAATCAGGGCGTGTCCGGCGCCCGCGCGTGACGGGGACGGAATTTGTCGATCAGTCAGACATGGCGCAGCGGCGGGAGCGGCGATATTCGCACGCTTCGCAGCCAGCTCGACCTCGCCGCCACTACGGCGCGCGCGGTCTGCCTGACGACGCCGCTCTGGTCGCTGGTGGTGGCGCTGCTGTGCTGCGATTTCGTCGGCCTGTTCGGACACAAGAATATTGCTCAGGTAGTGGCGCTGCCCCTGATCGTCACCGCCGCGATCACGGTGGCGGCGATGACGGCGCGAATCTACCAACGCAGCGCCTGCGACGACCAGGAAAGCGCCGCCTGGTACCGGCGCTTCACCGGGGTGCAGGTCGTGGTCAGCCTGGCCTGGGGCTGCATGCCCTGGCTGTGCTGGGAACCCGGCAATCCGATCAATCATCTATTCATCGCCGCCGCGGTGCTGTCGGTGCTGGCGGCGCTGCTGGTCAGCCGCGGCAGCAACATGACGATGTATGTCGCCAGCCTGGTGCCGATCTCGCTGATGACGACGGCGCGCTTCCTCACCGGCGACCTGACGGTCGATCTGGCGATCGGCGCGCTGGCGCCGGGCATCGCGGTACAGATGTGGCTGATCGGCCGTCCGCTGATGCAGCGCATGGAGGACGATTCCCGCCTGCGCTTCAAGGTCGAGGATTTGGCGCGCGAGCTGGAGGAGACCCGCGACGACGCCCTGCGCAAGCGCTTCGAGGCTGAGGCCGCCAACGCCTCCAAGACCGCCTTCCTTGCCAATATGAGCCATGAGCTGCGCACGCCGCTCAACGCCATTCTCGGCTTCTCCGAGATCATCGCCCAGGAATGCTTCGGCCCTGTGGGCAATGCGCGCTACCGCGACTATGCCGGCGACATTCATTCCTCCGGCGCGCATCTGCTGTCGCTGATCAACGATTTGCTCGACATCGCCAAGATCGAGGCCGGCAAGATGGACATCGCGCCCGCTCCGCTGGACGCGGCGCGGGTGTTCGACATCACCCTCAAGCTGATCGGCGCCAGGGCGCGCGAAAAGGACCAGAGCCTCACCATCGCCATAGAGGCGTCGGCGCCGGCGCTCTATGCCGACGAGCGCGCCCTCAAGCAGATCCTCATCAACCTGGTCAGCAACGCGGTGAAGTTCACGCCTGAAGGCGGACGCATCGAAGTGGTGGGCGGCCTGGCACGCGATGGCAGCTTCCAGATCATGGTCAAGGACAATGGCCCGGGCATTCCCCGCGACAAGCTCGACAGGATCTTCACGCCCTTCAGCCAGGTCGACAACCGCTATGACCGCCAGGCGGGCGGTACCGGGCTGGGCCTGGCGCTGGTGCGCGGCCTGGCCGAACTGCATGGCGGAAGAGCCTGGCTGGAGTCGGAGTTCGGCAAAGGCTGCTCGGTATTCGTCAACCTGCCGGTCAAGAGACCCGGCGCGGCCAGCGTCGCGGCCTAGTTCTTCGCTATCGGTGCATCTTCGTGCGTCGCGCCCAGCGGCCGCTTGACCGGCCGGGGCAGCCGGGCGGACGCGAACGCCCAGGCCACGCCCGCCGAGACGATCACGATCAGAAAGACCATCAGGACTGAATTCACGGCGCTGCCGACAAGGGTGGCATCGAATTTCTGCACCGCATCGGCGGTGGCGCCGGGCCGGCGCAGGATGATCGCGGCCGGCAGCCGTTGCAGCAGAAGGCCGGGACCGGCGGTCAGCGCCATGATGATGACGGTGCGCCAGAGGTTGCCGTCCCAGCGTTCCAGCGCCTTGTCCATACGTGCGGCGAAGCCCCGGGCGGGCTCGCCCGCCGCCACGGCGGGAAAGATCATCAGTAACAGCAGCGGGATGATGATGGCGATGCCTTCCAGCACCAGCGACACCAGTTGCAGTTCCGGCGCCGTGGCCAGGCCCGAGACATAGAGCGCGCCCAGCGACAGCACCAGCAGCGACGCCACCCACCACCAGAAGCGCAGCATCGGCCCGGGCGACAGGCGCCAGCCGTCATCGATCAGCACATGGCGCATCGTCGCCAGCGCCGCTGGCGCCGCCGCCAGGCCCAGCACCAGCTTCTCCAGCCCGAAGACCCAGGCGCCCGGCACCACCATCAGCACGAAGATGCTGGAACTGGCCGGACGGATGATCCGCAGCTTATCCTCCAGTATCGGGAAGGCGTAATTGAGAGCGAGGAAGACGGCCGCCCCCATGGCGAAAAGCGGCAGCATGCCCAGGAAGGCGCCCAGGGCGCTGCGCCATGCGCGCGCCGCAAGTTCAAAGACGCCAGGGCGCTTGGCCAAGATCTGTTCCATGGAGACTCTTCCTTCCAGCGGCCGGAAAATAGCCGGGGAAGGGGCCGGGCGCAAAGGCCGCAAAAGGAATGGGCGCGGGTTTCCCCGCGCCCATCCTGTCTAAAAGTATGTCGGTTTAGACCGAATAGTACATCTTGAACTCGACCGGGTGCGGCGTGTGCTCGAAGGCATAGACCTCTTCGTATTTGAGCTCGATATAGCTCTCGATGAAGTCCTTGCTGAAGACGCCGCCCTTGGTCAGGTAGTCATGGTCGGCGGCCAGGCTGTCCAGCGCTTCGCGCAAGGAGCCGCAGACCTGCGGCACCTTCGCCAGCTCTTCCGGCGGCAGGGCATAGAGATCCTTGTCCATCGGACCGCCGGGATGGAGCTTGTTCTCGATGCCGTCCAGGCCGGCCATCAGCATGGCGGCATAGGCGAGGTAGGGGTTCGCGCCCGGATCGGGGAAGCGAACCTCGACGCGCTTGCCGTTGGGCGAGGGCGAGAAGGGAATGCGGCAGGACGCCGAGCGGTTGCGGGCCGAATAGGCCAGCAGCACCGGGGCTTCGAAGCCGGGGATCAGGCGCTTGTAGCTGTTGGTCAGCGGATTGGTGAAGGCGTTCAGCGACTTGGCGTGCTTGATGATGCCGCCGATGTAGTAGAGGCACAGGTCCGACAGGTCGGCATAGCCCGAGCCGGCGAACAGCGGCTTGCCGGCCTTCCAGATCGACTGGTGGACATGCATGCCCGAACCATTGTCGCCATAGATCGGCTTGGGCATGAAGGTCGCCGTCTTGCCATAGGCCTGGGCGACCTGGTGGATGACATACTTGTAGATCTGCATGTAGTCGCCGCACTTGGTCAGCGTGTTGAACTTGAAGCCAAGTTCATGCTGGGCGCTGGCGACTTCGTGATGGTGCTTTTCCGGCTGGATGCCCATGTCCTTCATGATGGCCAGCATCTCACCGCGCATGTCCTGCTCGGAGTCGATGGGGGGCACCGGGAAATAGCCGCCCTTCACCTTGGGACGGTGGCCGAGATTGCCTTCCGGATATTCGGTGCCGGTGTTGGTCGCGCTCTCCTTGGAGTCGACATAATAGAAGGCCTTGCCCATTGAGACGTCGAAACGGACATCGTCGAAGATGAAGAATTCGGCTTCCGGGCCGAAATAGGTGGTGTCGCCGACGCCCGAGGAATTGACATAGGCTTCGGCGGCCTTGGCGATGGAGCGCGGGCAGCGCGGATAGTTCTGGCCGGTCAGCGGCTCCAGAACGTCGCAGATCAGGATCAGCGTGGTCTGGGCGAAGAAGGGATCGATCACCGCGGTGTCGAGGTCCGGCTTCAGCAGCATGTCGGACTCGTTGATCGCCTTCCAGCCGGCAATCGAGGAACCGTCGAACATGGTGCCTTCGTTGAGGAAATCGTCATCGACCATCATCAGGTCGAAGGTGACGTGCTGCCACTTGCCGCGCGGGTCGGTAAAGCGGATGTCGACGTATTTGACTTCCTTGTCCTTGATCAGCTTGTGGATGTCGGCGGCAGTGGTCTTCTTGTCGGCCATGACTTGGTCTTCCCTTCTTTGATGCAGTACCGCCCCAGCGGCGGCGAAACTCGTAGGATGGTCGCTCCGGCTTCCGCCGACGCGCCCGCTAATCAGATGGCGTCGGCCCCGGTCTCGCCGGTGCGGATGCGGATGGCTTCCTCGACATTGAGGATGAAAATCTTGCCGTCGCCGATGCGGCCCGTGCGCGCAGCCTTCTGGATGGCCTCGATCGAGGCGTCCAGGCGGCTTTCGGGAATGACGATCTCGATCTTCACCTTGGGGAGGAAATCCACGACATATTCGGCGCCGCGATACAGCTCGGTATGTCCCTTCTGGCGGCCGAAGCCCTTGGCTTCGGTGACGGTTATGCCCTGGACCCCCACTTCCTGCAGTGCTTCCTTCACTTCGTCGAGTTTGAACGGCTTGATGATGGCTTCGATTTTTTTCATGCCTGCTCCTTCGCGCGGGTGGACCCGCAGCGTCCATTAACGCTTTAGCAGGACTTGTGCCGGTTTTCCGGGTGCCGATATACCAAGCAGGTCAAGGACTTGCAATTTCTGCCTGTTCCGGCGGCGTAACGGAAAGCCTACATAACAGGCAATATGCACATATTTTCATCAGCGCAAGCCCGGACGCGGCGGCGGATTTGCCGGTGCGGGCCGCGGCTTTTAAGGTCGCTCCATGTCTGTCCCTTTGAATCCCGTCTTCGCCGCGGCGCCCACCACCATTTTCACCGCCATGACGGGGCTGGCCCTGCGCCATGGCGCGGTCAATCTGGGGCAGGGCTTTCCCGATGCCGATGGCCCGCTGGCGATCCGCGAAGCCGCCGCCCGGGCGCTGGTGGAAGGGCCCAACCAATATTCTCCCATGACGGGCCTGGCCGCCCTGCGCGCCGCCATCGCCGCCCATTCGGCCCGGCATTATGGCCTCACCTATGACGTTGACCGCGAAGTGCTGGTCACCTGCGGCGCCACCGAGGCCATTGTTGCCTCCCTGTTCGCGGTGGCGCACCCGGGGGCGGAAGTCGTGCTGGTCGAACCCACTTATGACTCCTACCGCCCCATGGCCGAGGCGGCGGGCCTGACGGTGAAAAGCGTGGTGCTGGCACCGCCCCACTGGCGCCTGACCCGCGAGGCGCTGGCGGCGGCGGTGACGCCCCGTACCGCCGCCATCCTGATAAACTCGCCGCAGAATCCCATCGGGCGTGTGCTGACCCGCGCCGAACTGGAAGTGGTGGCCGATATGGCACAGCGCGCCGACGCCATCGTCATCTGCGACGAGGTCTATGAGCACCTGGCCTATGACGGCCCGCATATCCCGCTGGCGACGCTGCCGGGGATGCGCGAACGAACCTTGCGCATCGGTTCGGCGGGCAAGATCTTTTCCCTCACCGGCTGGAAGATCGGCTGGCTGGCCGGTCCCGCTGCCCTGATGGCGGTGGTGGCCAAGGCGCATCAGTTCCTCACCTTCGCCATACCCGGCGCGTTGCAGCAGGGCGTGGCCCATGGCCTGACCCATGCGATGGATTTTCCCGAAGACCTGCGCGCGCGCCTGCGCGCCAACCGCGACTTCCTTGCCGGGGGCCTGTCACGCCTGGGCTTTCAGGTGCTGCCTTGCGAGGGCACCTATTTCCTGGTCGCCGGGATCGCGGGCCTGACGGACGAGAAGGATGTCGCCTATGCCGAGCGGCTGGTGCGCGAGGCCGGTGTGACGGCGATCCCGCTCTCCGCCTTCTTCCAGGAAGGCCGGGTGGACACCTATCTGCGCTTCGTCTTCTGCAAGGAGCGGGCGGTGTTGGAAGAGGCGCTGGCGCGGCTGGGGCGCTATTTCCAGCAATGAGGTCCCGCTTATCCATGCCGACTTTGGCCGTGGTATGATGCGGTCGCGCTGATCGCTACTGCTGTTGGATAAGGGGGAGGGGGTGGAAAAAATGGACCAAAATCGACCGCGCAACTCCTGGTTTTCACCCCTCCGGACTGGTGGATAGATGAACGAGGTTCTCACCACCGCGCAAATGGCTGCCGCCGACGCCTTCGCCGTGACGCTGGGCGTGCCGTCGCTCACCCTGATGGAAAATGCGGGAAAGGCGGTAGCCGACGCCATCGCCGCCCGCTTCAAGCCGTGTCCGGTCGTGGTGCTGTGCGGCCCCGGCAACAATGGCGGCGACGGTTTCGTCGTGGCGCGGCTGCTGGACGAGGCGGGCTTCACCGTCGGCGTCGCCACGGATGGCGGGCACAAGGGCGACGCCGGTCTCATGGCCGCGCAATGGAGCGGCGAGACGGCCGCACTGACGCCCGACGCGTTGCGCGGGGCGCGGTTGGTGGTGGACGGGCTGTTCGGCGCCGGGCTGGCCCGCCCGCTGGAAGGCGCCGCCGCGCAGATGGTCGAGGCGCTGAACGATTTGCCGGTGGTGGCGATCGACCTGCCCAGCGGCGTCAGCGGCGACACCGGCCAGCCGCTTTCCGCTGTGTATGTCCGCGCCGTTCTTACCGTCACCTTCTTCCGCAAGAAACCTGCCCATCTGTTGCTGCCGGGGCGCGCGCTGTGCGGCGAGATCGTGGTGGCCGATATCGGCATTCCGGCGGACGCCGCCGCCACAGCGCTGCAGGAGAACGGCCCCGCGCAGTGGCGCTATCCCTGGCCGAAGGATGAAGGCCACAAATATGGCCGCGGCCATTGCCTGGTGGTCAGCGGTGGCCCGGCCGCCACCGGCGCGGCACGGCTGGCGGCACGAGGCGCGCTGCGCATCGGGGCCGGACTGGTCAGCGTTGCCTCGCCGCCGAACGCGGTGATGGTGAATGCCGCCCATCTCACCGCCATCATGCTGAAACGCTTCGACGGCGCGGCCGGGCTGGCGGCGCTGCTGGACGACAGGCGGCTGAATGCCGTGGTGATCGGACCGGCGCTGGGCATCGGCGGCGAAACCCGCGAGATGGCGATGGCGGCCCTGACGAGCGGTGCTGCGGTGGTGCTGGATGCCGATGCGCTGACCTCTTTCAAGGACGATCCCGACGCGCTCTTTGCCCGCCTGCATGACCGCTGCGTGCTGACGCCGCATGACGGCGAGTTCGACCGGCTCTTTCCGGGCCTGCGCGAAGACGCGGCCAGCAAGGTGGAGGCGGTTCGCGCCGCCGCCGCCAGGGCCGGTTGCACCGTGCTGCTGAAGGGTGGCGATACCGTGATCGCCATGCCGGGCGGGCGCGCCGCCATCAACGCCAACGCGCCTGCCTTCCTCGCCACGGCGGGCGCGGGCGATGTCCTGGCCGGCTTCATCGCCGGGCTTCTGGCCCAGGGCATGACCGCGTTCGACGCGGCCTGCGCCGGAGTCTGGCTGCACGGGGCCGCCGCCACCCATTTCGGCCCCGGCCTGATCGCGGAGGATCTGCCGGAGGCGCTGCCCGCCGTGCTGCGGGCCTTGCGGGAGAGGCGCGATGACTGACATCCACCTGGACATCGTCGCCATGCCGACCCCCGACCTTGTGGCGCTGATCGGCGAACTCAATGATGAGCTGGGTGCGCTTTACACCCCCGAGCAGCGGCACGGCCTGGCGCTGGACGCTCATTCCCTGGCCGCGATCCGCTTCCATGACCGGCAGGGCTTCCGCGCTTGCGAGCCCTTCGCCCCCTACACGGCCATGCCCCCAGCCGCGATCATCACCAGCGTTTTCCTGGAAAAGCGGCTTTTGCCGCCGGGGGCTCCTGCGCCCTAGCAACCCCCCAAAACCCCTGCTATAGGGGCCCGCTTCGGCGGGCACTTTTCCAAAAAGGGCCCGCCAAAACGCGGACATGGCGGAACTGGTAGACGCGCTGGATTTAGGTTCCAGTGACGAAAGTCGTGGGGGTTCAAGTCCCTCTGCCCGCACCAGCCTTCGCCGCGAAGCGAGAAGAAAGATGGATGGCCCGCACGCGCTGACGCTGGCGGGCCATGACAAGTTATGAGGACGTTCGACATGCAGATCACCCAGACGGTTTCCGAGGATCTTCGCCGCCAGTTCACCGTCACGGTTCCTGCCGCCGAACTGGACAGCCGCGTCACCAAGCGCCTGGAGGAAATGAAGGGCCAGGTGAACCTTAAGGGCTTCCGTCCCGGCAAGGCCCCGGTCTCCTTCCTGAAGAAGCAGTTCGGCAAGTCCGTGATGGGCGAAATTGTCGAGCAGGCGGTCAGCGAAGGCAGCCAGAAGGCGATCGCCGACAATGCCCTCAAGCCCGCCATTCAGCCCCGCATCGAGCCGGTGGGCGACATCAATGCCGTGGTGGACGGCAAGGCCGACCTTTCCTTCACCGTCACGGTTGACCTGATGCCGGACTTCACGCCCGGCGACGTCTCCAAGATTGCGGTCGAAAAGCTGGTGTCCGACATCGACGACGTCGCGGTGGATGAGCAGCTGACGCGCCTGGCCGAGAATATGCGCGCCTTCACGCCGCGCGCCGAAGGCGAAGCGGCGCAGAGCGGCGACCAGACCGTCATCGATTTCCTGGGCAGCATCGACGGCGTGCCGTTCGAAGGCGGCGCCGGCAATGACTTCAACCTTACCTTGGGCTCGGGCCAGTTCATTCCCGGCTTCGAGGACCAGCTCGTCGGCGCCAAGGCCGGCGACAAGGTCGATGTGAAGGTTGCCTTTCCCGCCGAGTACCACGCCCCCGAGCTGGCCGGTAAGGACGCCGTCTTCGCCGTCACGGTGAAGGATGTGAAGGCCCCGGGCGAAGCGGTCGTCAGCGACGAGACCGCCAAGAATCTGGGCCTGCCCGACCTGGCGACCTTGCGCGAGCGCATCCGTGACCAGATCAAGGGCGAGTATGGCCAGGCCAGCCGCATGCACCTGAAGCGCCGTATCCTGGACGCGCTGGACAAAATGCATGATTTCGGCCTGCCGCCCGCCATGGTCGAAGCCGAGTTCAACGCCATCTGGGCCCAGGTCGAGGCCGAGCTGGCGCGCGAAGGCAAGACCGCCGCCGACGAGGGCAAGACCGAGGACGAGCTGCGCGACGAATATCGCAAGATCGCCGAACGCCGCGTCCGGCTGGGTCTGGTGCTGGGCAAGCTGGGCGAACAGAACGGCATCCAGATCAGTGCCGACGAGGTCAATCGCGCCATTATGAGCCGGGCGCGCCAGTTCCCCGGCCAGGAGCAGCAGGTGTTCCAGTATTACGCCAACAATCCCAACGCCCAGGCCGAGATTCGCGCGCCCCTGTTCGAGGACAAGGTGGTGGACTTCATCGCCGAACTCGCCCAGGTGACGGAGAAGAAGGTCGACAAGGACACTTTGTTTGCCGACCCGGAAGACGAATAGGCGACCGGCCGTTCGCAAAACGCGCGGCGTTCGTGGTTTTCGCAGGTCCACTGGACCTGCTCTCCCGCGTTCCGCGGGCACCACTCACGGGTCGTAATTCGTGCCGGGAACGCTATATTAAGAGCAATCCCGCACGAATCAGGCCGTTTGCAAGAGGCGCCGCCCCCATGTCGTACAACCCGTCCAACAATCCGACCGAATTCTACAACAACACCCTGGTTCCGATGGTGGTCGAGCAGACCGCCCGCGGTGAGCGCGCCTTCGACATCTATTCCCGCCTGCTCAAGGAACGGCTGATCTTCGTCACCGGTCCGATCGAGGATTACGGCGCCAGCCTGATGCTCGCCCAGTTACTCTTCCTGGAGGCCGAAAACCCCAAGAAGGAAATCCACATGTACATCAACTCGCCGGGCGGCATCGTCACGGCGGGCATGGCGATCTACGACACCATGCAGTACATCCGGCCCAAGATTCACACCTATTGCATCGGCCAGGCCGCCTCGATGGGCTCGCTGCTGCTTTGCTCCGGCGAGAAGGGCAGCCGCTGGGCCCTGCCCAACGCCCGGGTGATGGTCCACCAGCCCTCCGCCTCCTTTTACGGCCAAGCCGTGGACATTGCCCGTCATGCCCAGGAGGTCGTCAAGCTGAAGAGGCGGCTCAACGAGATTTATGCCAAGCATACCGGCCAGACGGTCGAGGCCATTGAAAAGCTGCTCGACCGCGATACCTACATGACGGGCGAGGAAGCCAAGGCTTTTGGCCTGATCGACCAGGTGATGGAGCGCCGGCCGGAAGGTGGCGATACGCCCGAATAAGCCGGAAAACGGGCATTCCCACCCCAGCTGGGGTGGCAATGCGGCTTTGACGGTCGGACAAGAGTTTTGATTCGTCCAGAAGTTTGAATGGTTTGACCGGTTTTAAACAAATCTTGATCCGGCTGGCCCTACCATGGTCGAATGTTGGGAAGGCGGGTGCTTCGGCGTCCGCCCTTTATGTGCAAGGCAGCAAAGGCCCTAAAGGTCTTGCTGTTGGGTCGGAAAGGGCCCGGTGGAAGAGATGAGCAAGGCCAACGGCGGCGAATCGAAGAACACGCTTTACTGCTCCTTTTGCGGCAAGAGCCAGCATGAGGTGCGTAAGCTTATTGCGGGCCCGACGGTCTTCATCTGCGATGAATGCGTCGAACTCTGCATGGAAATCATCCGGGAGGAGAACAAGACCTCCTTCATGAAGTCCAAGGAGGGCGTGCCCACCCCCCAGGAAATCTTCAAGGTCCTGGACGACTATGTCGTGGGCCAGGCCCACGCCAAGAAGGTGCTGTCGGTCGCCGTCCACAACCACTACAAGCGTATCAATTCGTCCGGCAAGAACGGCGATGTCGAGTTGGCCAAGTCCAACATCATGCTGGTCGGCCCCACCGGCTGCGGCAAGACGCTGCTGGCCCAGACATTGGCGCGCATCCTGGACGTTCCCTTCACCATGGCCGACGCCACCACGCTAACCGAAGCCGGTTATGTCGGCGAGGATGTCGAGAACATC
>Ga0316232_1002325_pt1 | contig 20058 bp, 20 predicted proteins | sample TBHtaG_FD_206006 | JGI IMG/M metagenome (GOLD analysis project Ga0316232, IMG submission 206006) | Freshwater microbial communities from Trout Bog Lake, Wisconsin, USA - TBH18025_13 | ecosystem: Environmental > Aquatic > Freshwater > Lake > Hypolimnion/Profundal zone | place: USA: Wisconsin... | reverse complement strand
TTACTAAGATCGAAATTATCACCCGTCCGGAAAAACTGGAAGAATTGAAGGAAGCCTTCAATGCCATTGGGGTTACAGGCATCACAGTGACCCAAGTATATGGCTATGGTCTGCAAAAGGGGCATACTGAATATTACCGCGGCCAGAAGGTAAACATTAATCTGGTGCCCAAGATCAAAGTGGAAACCGTGGTTTGTGAAGTGCCGGTGGAAAGTGTGCTGCAAGTGGCGCAACGAGTGTGCAGAACCGGAAAAGTGGGTGATGGGAAGATTTTTGTCTATTCCCTGGAAAACGCCGTCAGGATCCGGACCGGTGAGGAAGGCGATCTAGCCATCATGGACCCGAAAGAGTAACCCCAGGCCAAACAACAAAGCTTCGTTGTTGAAAAAATAGATTCCAGGCCGTTCAGAAACCCCCAGATGCACGACGGACCCGCGAACCGAGCTGCGACGCGTACTGGCAAGTACGCTAGCGATGGGTTTGTGGGTCCAACAAAGCAGGTGGGGGTTTATCAACGGCCGTAAAAAAGCCCCTGTCAAATGACAGGGGCTCTTCGTACCATTCTAGTAGCGGCGAGTTGCGCTGAAGCAGTCGCTGCAATACACGGGACGGTCACCGCTCGGACGGAAAGGAACTTGGGTTTCCTTGCCGCAGGTAGCGCAAGTAGCCGGATGCATTTCGCGTTGGTAGTTTCCGCCGCCGCGACCGAATCCACCACTGGTTTGTTTGCGGGCTGCTCTGCATCCAGGGCAACGGCCGGGTTCATTGGTGAAACCCTTTTCCGCAAAGAAGTCTTGTTCCGAAGCCGTGAAAACGAATTCGGCGCCGCAATCGCGGCAGGATAAATTTTTGTCTTGAGCCATATTGATAGCCTCCTCAAATCTATTACCCAAATAGCAATGCAGGAATCATGGCTTCCCATTCCAATAATAGTTTGAGAAGGACAGACTAACCTCACTGGGTCTATTTCGCTGGGCACCTTCTAATATACTCCAGTTTTAGAAAAAAGTAAAGCGATTTTGGCTGGCTGACTATTTTTTTCTGGATTTATGCTCCTGAGTGTGCTAAAATTCTCTGTTGTGAGCATTTATTAGGAAAGATGGTAGACTACTATGATAAGTACCAATGGATTGACGTTGCAATTTGGCAAGAGAATACTGTTCAAGGATGTAAACATTAAGTTTACTCCTGGCAACTGTTATGGGCTGATTGGCGCCAACGGAACAGGGAAATCGACGCTGCTGAAAGTGCTGGCCGGTGAAGTGGAATCGACATCAGGCGATGTTGTGATCACTCCTGGCGAAAGGCTGGCAGTATTACAACAAGATCATTACGCATTTGATGAATTCGAAGTACTGAAAACAGTAATAATGGGTCACTCGCGGCTGTATTCCATAATGGAAGAGAAGGACGCCTTATATGCAAAGCCGGACTTTTCGGATAAGGACGGGATACGCGTATCCGAACTGGAGTGTGAGTTCGCCGAGCTGAGCGGCTGGGACGCGGAGACAGAAGCTGCCAAATTATTAAATGGTCTGGGGATTACGGAAGAGTTTCATCAGCAAAAAATGGCTGACATTGGCAGCCAGGAGAAGGTACGGGTTCTGCTGGCTCAGGCTTTGTTCGGCAGCCCGGATATCCTGTTGCTGGATGAACCCACCAACCACCTGGATATTGAATCCATAACCTGGTTGGAAGACTTCCTGTACGATTTCCCCAACACGGTTGTCGTTGTTTCTCATGACCGGCATTTTTTGAACAAAGTCTGTACCCATATCGCCGACATTGACTATGGGAATATCCAGCTTTATGTGGGTAACTACGATTTTTGGCTGGAATCAAGTCAGTTGGCTCTGCAACTGGCCAAAGACGCCAACAAGAAAAAAGAGGATAAAGCCAAAGAACTGCAGAGCTTTATTCAGCGGTTTAGCGCCAATGCTTCAAAATCGAAGCAGGCAACCTCGCGCAAAAAGCAACTGGAAAAGTTGACCCTGGAGGACATCAAACCTTCTTCCCGCAAATATCCTTATATAGCCTTTAAACCTGATCGGGAAGCCGGGGCTCAGTTGCTGACAGTGGACCAACTGTCCCAAAAGGGCGAAGAAGAAATGATTCTCGACAATGTCAGCTTTACGGTAGCCAAAGGGGACAAGATTGCTTTTGTCGGCCCGAACGATCTGGCCAAAACCACCCTGTTCAGAACCTTGATGGGCGAGCTGACCCCTGATAGTGGCGAATTCAGGTGGGGTGTAACCACTTCTCAGGCCTATTTTCCTAAAGATAATACCGATTTTTTTGCCGGGGTGGAACTGAATCTTGTTGATTGGCTCAGACAATTCTCCCGTGATCAGGACGAGACGTTTATAAGAGGCTTTCTTGGCCGCATGCTGTTTTCGGGAGAGGAAAGCCAAAAAGAAGCCGCAGTGCTGTCCGGCGGGGAAAAAGTACGTTGCATGCTCGCCAGGATGATGCTCAGCGGCGCCAATGTTTTGCTTTTTGATGAACCCACCAACCATTTGGATCTTGAGTCAATAACTTCCCTTAATAATGGATTAATCGGTTTTGATGGCACAATCTTGCTGGTATCGCATGACCATCAGTTCATTCAAACCGTCGCCAACCGCATCATCGAAATAACCCCCAAAGGCTTGGTGGACAGGCACATGACCTATGATGAATATTTGGAGAATGCTGAGGTTAAGAAGCAACTGGCAGAAATGTATAGAGTGTAACCCTTGAGCTAAAAATACCCACAAGCCTTTTGGTTTGTGGGTATTTTCTTATTCATAAAGGTTATCTTGTTTCAATATGATAGAACGACACCAGCCTCCGGACGGACTTGCGCAAGTGTCTTTAACTGTGGGGCTGTCGAGGTATATTGGGAAAAAACAGCAGGATTATTGGGAACCGCTGACGAAGTGAATAATAAACAATATATTTTAATAATGACTATAAATAAGGAGGGGCTTATGAGAATTTTGGTTGTGTACTACTCCCTGTACGGGCATGTTCATCGCATGGCCGAGGCGGTCGCCGAAGGTGTGCGGGAAGTGAGCGGGGCTGAGGTCGTCCTGCGCCGCGTTCCGGAAACGCTGCCTCAGGAAGTTCTGGCGCAAATGGGCGCGGTTGAAGCGCAAAATGCTATGGCCGCTGTTCCTGTCTGCACAGTCGATGAGCTGGCGGCTGCGGACGGGATCGTCTTCGGTGCTCCGACCCGCTTCGGTAATATGTGCGGCCAGATGCGGCAGTTTCTTGACGCCACCGGTCAGCTGTGGGCCCAGGGAAAACTGGTAGGTAAAGTGGGCAGTGTATTCACAAGCAGCGCTACTCAGCATGGAGGGCAGGAGTCGACCATTTTAAGCTTCCACAACACACTGCTGCATCACGGGATGATCATTGTGGGTCTGCCATACTCGTATCAAGGGCAGATGGCGGTGGGGGAAGTAGCCGGGTGCTCTCCTTATGGCGCATCGACCATAGCCGGTGGGGACGGCAGCCGGATGCCGAGTGAAATTGAACTGGCGGGAGCCCGTTTCCAAGGGAAACATGTTGCCGGAATAACGGCAAAATTGATAAGATGATGATAAACCCGGCGCCTTACAGGCGCCGGGTTTTTTTATAAGGGGATAGGGCCGGCGCCGGCTTGGCCCGGTTTGCCCAATCACAAACCACGGCGCAGGGTCATATATTACAAAAGAAACGGTAAAATCGACATAACAATTTCCCCTTTAGTTTAAAATGTCATGGTGCGAGGTGCAATGCATGGATTCAGCCGGCATGAAGTACAAAGATGAAATGCCTATTAAAACCATTAACAAAGTACGGGATATTCTGGGAAGGCTGGGCCTTCTAACGATTGAGACGTCCTGGAAGAATTCGGTGCAGGGCTATTACTCGGTGAGTGTGGTGATCGACAACACCGACCTAACCACAAATGGCAAGGGCACAACTGTCGAATTTGCCCTTGCCAGTGCCTACGGCGAATTGATGGAGCGCCTGCAAAATCAGGCCACCTACAGGCTAAGTCTCGATTTGCGGCCTCAGAGCATGGAGTATCTGGGCTTTTATTACGCTCCTGACGAAAAACCGCTGAATATTGACGAGTTTCTCGCCAGTGATGAAGACTGGATCAAAGCCCAGTTGTCCAGCATGGACCCTTCGCTGGATAAGCGCGAGCTGCTGGTGAATTGGCAGACCGTGTCTTATGAGAAGGTTTCCGCCGATTTTATCGCGCTGCCTTATTGTAACCTTAACAGCAAGCGTATTTCCCATATTCCGATGAAAATGATCTCGAAAATGTATATGTCAAACGGAATGTGCGCAGGTAATTCGCCTGAGGAAGCCTTGGTGCAGGGATTATCCGAGATCTTGGAACGGTACGCGAATAAGAAAATCCTCACAGAGAGAATTGTACCGCCCACCGTTCCGCGGCGTTATATCGCCAAATATCCCAAGATCGAGGCGATGATTGCCGGAATCGAAGAAAGTGGTAATTTTGAAGTTGTTGTTAAGGACTGTTCGCTGGAGCAGAAGCTGCCTGTTGTCGGTATTATCCTGATTAATAAGAGTGACCAAAGTTATTTTGTGAAATTTGGCGCTCACCCCAAATTTGAAATTGCGGCAGAAAGGACGTTGACCGAACTGCTGCAGGGTCAGGATATCAAGCGGATGATGGGAGTCAGAGAGTTTTCCTTCCGTAATCAAACGGACGATCCGGAAAATTACATGGGCATTCTGGTAACTGGTTCAGGGATTTATCCCACTGAGTTTTTCAGCCGCAACTTTAGTTATCAGTTTAGTGAATTTGCCGAAACGGCCATAACCAGCAACAAGGAAATGCTGGCCTACATGATCGAATTACTGGCTCAAAAAGGCTATGAAACCTATGTGCGCGATGCGTCGTTCCTGGGTTTTCCCAGCTATCATGTCATCGTTCCGGGATTGAGCGAAATCGAGGAATTTGACGACCTGAAACCCATTGTCGATTATGCCGCTTTCAACCGCTTCAAGAGACTGGTCAGACAGATCGACCGCCTCGACGCTGCCGGAGCCGCAACAATCATCGAATTCTTACAAAACATGAATTATACCTCTGACGCTTCGGTTATGGATCTTATAAATCTGCCGGTTCGCGGTAAAGCCTTTCCCTGGTATTACGCCAATGCCGATTTGTTTGTGACCGCCCTGCACTACTGGCGGGGTGATACCGTCAAAGCCTATGAAACCTTTATGAAATTTTTGGGCTATACCCTGCACGCCAACCCGCAGCGCCAGGTGGTGACTTATTATAAGTGCGTCCGTGATTTTATGGCCACCAGGATTGAAGGGCTGAATGAGAAGGATGCTGTGAGCACCCTGAGTATGTTTTATCCCCTTGATGTCATCCGGGGGGTTGTAGCTGAATTCAATTCGCCGGCGAAAATCATCAGTTATCAAGGGCAATTGAACTGCTGGAATTGCGGAAAATGCCGATTTTCCAGTCAGTGTCTCTATCCACCGATGGAGCGGGTATATAAAATATTAAAGGAACAGCACGCTGCCAGCGGAATCGACCAAAATGATCTCAAAAAGTTGCTATAAAGAGTAAAAGCCAAAGCCTTTCAGCTTTGGCTTTTACTCTTGACCAGGAAAAATGACCGGTATGCTGCGCCTTATCAGCGCAGCATGCCGGTCATTAACGCATACGGCGTTCCTTTCTTCACTTCATGGAATAGCAGGAACAGCAGCTCTTCATCGACTGGCAGGAACAGCAGCTCTTCATCGAATGACAGGAACAGCAGCTCTTCATCGAATAGCAAGAACAGCAGCTCTTCATCGAATAGCAGGAACAGCAGCTTTTCATCGAGTGGCAGGAATGGCAGCTTTTCATCGAGTGGCAAGAATGGCAGCTGCCCATTGAGTAACAGGTCTGGCAAGTGCCCATCGAATAACAGGTCTGGCAAGTGCCCATTGAGTAACAGGTCTGGCAAGTGCCCATCGAGTAACAGGTTTGGCAAGTGCCCATCGAATAACAGGTCTGGCAGCTACTCATTGAGTTGCAACTATACATGAGGTCATCATCGTCATCATAGCCATCATAGAACATTCACCAATCACCTCCACATAAAGTTTGTAGGTAACCTATTAACATAATATGAAGGTGTTGTGGAAGTTGTTACGCCGGAAACGGCATTATTATATTTTCAGGTTGTGAAAGTGACTTGGAGAGGATAAAAGCCGCCTGAACGGGGCCGGTCCGGCCGCAGGGAAAAGTTCTTCGGCGATAATGAGGAACAGCTTGCTTGTCCGCCACATAATCTGTAGTAAAAGCCATTACATGGGGGTCAAATATGGACATCTTTTGTCGGGAAGTAATACCCTTTGTCCCTCTTGCCATGCATGAGATCCGCTTCTGGCTCAGAATCATGAAGGACCATACTTTGTTCATTTGCCTGGGGCTACCTTGCGAGCAAACCGAATTGCGGGAAGATGCGCAGAAGTTCTTTAATGTTTTTGAAGATTTGGAGCAACGTGTTTGCGCGGTACACAGTGGTGAGGATTTGTCTTGTTTCGTGGAGCAGATCGCGGTTGCGGTGAAGAATATTTTTATTTTCAAGCGCCATGTTTTGCATCTGCTGATCGAGTGCAAAATCTGTGGGGGCTCTTTGAATCCCCTATTCATTGACCATCTGTCAAGGGAAGCGCTGTACTTTCTGAAATTGCTGCAGAAATTTCGGGACTGCGCGATGCGTTATCCGGTGGATGCCATGATCAGCGAGAATGTTTTTTGGCTGCGGATTATGGCTGAGCACCTGAAATTTATTCGCGGGCTCGTCGATCCTGCTGAGCGGCAATTACTTGGGCAGCTCAATGGTCTGAGCGAAGAATTTGACCAACTGGGCCTGCAGGCGCGGGACTTAGACAGCATGTTATGGCACTACCGGCCCAATGACGACTTGATCCGGGTCGAAAAAGAAGTCATGCTGGCTACAGCCAGGCTGCGAGATTTCTTAGCGGCGCTAGAATGCCTGATCAAGGAATGCGCGGCGTTGACCACCATTCCTCCGCTATTGGTCGATCATGAACGCCGAGAGACCGAACATTTTCTGCGAATACTGGAACAGATAAGGGAGGCTCTGCTGAAGGGTGATGAGCCTTCACCCGGCTGCTCAGACTACGACTGATTACCTACAAGAAATCCTCCCGGAACATTTCGGGGGATTTCTTGTAGGTTGCGTAAAAGGAGTTGACTCTTGTTTTGGAGTATAAGGAGGAAGGGATAAGAAGCAGGAAGAATTAAAATACTGTTAGCAAGTGTCATGGCACACAGCTATATTCCGAGAGGGTGAAGCAGTTGTTGCATCGATTTTCCCGGACAGAGCTGCTGATTGGCAAACAGGGGTTGGCCAGGTTGGCACAAAAGAAGGTCGCGGTTTTTGGAATCGGCGGGGTAGGATCGTTTGTTGTGGAAGGCTTGGTTCGCTCCGGGGTAGGGAAACTGGTGCTGGTGGACGATGATTGCATCTGTTTGACCAATCTGAACAGGCAGCTGCATGCTACGATGACGACCATCGGCAAGCCCAAAGTGGAGGTCATGCGGGACCGGATCAGGGAAATCAATCCAGAGGCCGAAGTGACGGTCTTTCAGCAGTTTTACCTGCCTGATACGGCGGCAGGGATGATTGGTGACGACTATGATTATATTGTTGACGCCATTGACACGGTAACAGGGAAAATTGATCTGGTAATGAGAGCCAGGGATGGCAATATCCCTGTCATCAGCTCGATGGGGACCGGAAACAAGCTTGATCCCACAAAACTCGAGGTTGCCGATATCTTTTCAACATCGATTTGCCCTTTGGCCAGGGTGATGCGCTATGAATTGAGAAAACGCGGCATAACCGGCCTGAAAGTGGTGTATTCGCGGGAAAAACCGATTGTTCCGGTGGAAAACGAGGAGTCTAGCTGTAACATGAGCTGTGTCTGTCCAGCCGGTACTATCCGAAAATGCACGACACGCAATCAGATTCCGGGAAGCATTGCTTTTGTTCCGTCAGTGGCCGGGTTGATTCTTGCCGGCGAAGTGGTAAGAGACCTGTTAGGCATATGAAAAATCCCAATCTACTAGGCTGATCAGCAGAAAAGAAGGCGCTTCCCAGCAAGCGCCTTCTTTGTTTATTTCTTGCCGCCGGTCAGTCCGGCGAATTAGAAGCCATTTTCAGGCATGTATAAACAATGGAATAGTGGAAATACTAGATAAAAATACCAGTATTGCTTTTGAAAGGAGAACAAAAAATGTTTGGTTTAGGAAACTTTATCTGGTTTTTGATTATCGGCGTAATCGCCGGCTGGCTGGCTGGCCAGATTTCCCGCGGCGGCGGCTTCGGGCTGTGGGGTGACCTGATAGTGGGGGTAATCGGCGCACTTGTGGGCGGGTTTGTTTTTGGCCTGCTGGGAATCACTACCTATAGCACCATTGGCGCGATTGTCACCAGTACCATCGGGTCGGTAATCTTTCTTTGGATTCTGCGGATGTTCAGCGGCAAAAGCGCCACTCCACAAAGATAAGGAGCATAGTTCATGAAGGAGTCTTTCCCGGGCCGCGGGAGAGACTCCTTTTTTGTCGAACAGCCAGGGAGTCACACAGGGTTCTCTTGCGCCAGGTTTTGGATCAACTGCCAATAGGCTTCGGTGACCGGCATTACCGACAGCCGGGATTGGCGCACAAGTTCCCAGTCGCCGAAGCGCGGCTCGGCCTTGATTTCCTTCAAAGTGACCGGACGTCCGAGATGATAGCGCGGCGCAAGGTCAACAACGACATAGCGGGCGTCCTGTTCGCCAGGGTCCGGATAGGCGGCGGCCAGTATCTCGGCGACCCCGACAATGGCCTTTTCTTCGCCGGTATGATAGACGAATACAAGGTCACCTATCTGCATTTGCCGCATGTTTTTGAGGGCGGCGAAATTCCTGACTCCGTTCCAGCGGTCCCGGCCCAGCTTTTCTAAATCGGCGTAGCTGTAATCGTTCGGTTCGGTTTTTACCAGCCAGTAGGCCAAGGGGATCAGCTCCTTTCCTTGTTATAATTTTCGCCTTGTGACAAGCTCATTCCTGTGAGACTATTGAAAGTCCGCAGCGTCGCGACTTGGTGAAAGCCAAGTCTTTTCTTTCCCGGATAGAACGACTAGGCTTGCGCCTGCGTCTGCCGACTTGACGCAAACCAAGTCTTTTCTTATCAGGTTATAAGATTCCTGTATGCGCTGGAAATGATATGCGCATAGGAAGACATGGCATTGTCTGTTACAATTATATATAAATATGGATGAACATCTATTCGGGAGGTCGGTGGTGGATATGATTAGTTGGTTGATTTCCGGCCCGTTTATTTATCTCGCGGTCTTGGTCTTTGTTGCGGCTACCGCGAAGAAGCTGCTGACTATCGCGCGTATGCCCCGGCATCTCAGGTGGGATTTATACCCCATCGCCCATGAGGGTCCCGCGGGGTCGAGCTTTCAAAAGGTGGAGTTCTGGCGCAGCCCGCGACCGTTTTCGATCATCCACGAGCTGGCTGAGATGGCCCAGGAAATCATGCTGCTGAAGAAAACCTTTTTGCATAATCGCCGGATGTGGCTGTTTTCCTTTCCGATGCATATGGGCTTTTATCTTATTATTGCCTGGCTGGGGCTGATTGTAGCCGGATCACTCGTGGAACTGGCAACCGGGCTTGCCATTTCCGGCGCTTCGACGATTTTTTGGGCCCAGATGGTAAACGGTATTACCATTGTTGTCGGTGTTGTCGGACTCGTCGCCGGTCTTTACGGAACCCTAGGCTTGCTTTGGATTCGTTGTACTGATGACGACCTGAAGGACTTTACTTCTCCGGTTACCTTCTTCAATCTCTATCTAATCATCGCCCTGTTCGCTGTCGGGCTGGCCGCTTTTGTCCTGGCTGACCCGTCCTTCGCGATAGCCAGAGGCTATGTGGCGTCGCTGCTGGTTTTTCGGCCGATGCCTGTCGGGCATCCGCTGATGCTGCTGGAGATTTTGCTGTTCGGCACATTCCTGATTTATCTGCCCTTCAGCCGGATGCTGCACTTTGCGGCCAAATACTTTTTTTATCATAATATTATGTGGGATGACGAGCCGGTTACCGCTGGCAGCAACCTGGAAAAATCGATCACAAGCTGCCTTGGCTACCCGGTGGAGTGGGGCGCAAGTCATATCACGCCTCATGGTTCCTGGCTGGAACAGGCGACAACCAATCCGACCCGCCCGAAGCAGGAGGTGAAAAAGGCTGATGAAGCATAAAGTTAAAGTTAGTGATATTTCAAAAGCGACAGAGATGCTATGCCCGCTCAATACCGGCGATCTCGACAAGGTTCCTGGTTTCGAAGACAAGCCGTTTAAGGCCGTAAAGCCGGAGTTGCTGGAAAAATACGACTTCTCCCTGGACGGTTTCTCGGCCCTTGGTCTGCCGAAGCCTGCCAGCAAGGAAGAGGAAGACGCCCTTGTCACTAAGTTTCTCCGCGGGCTGGAGAAGCTATTTACCAAGGAAAACAACTGGACATTCATGATGCCGACCAGCCTCAGTACCGAGTACTGCGTGCGCTGCAACACCTGCAACGAGGCCTGTCCGATCTACACCGAAAGCGGACGCCAGGATATCTACCGGCCCAACTACCGCTCAGAGGTGCTGCGTAAGATCTACAAAAAGTATTTCACGCCATCAGGTCGCCTGCTGGGCGGGTTTGTCGGCGCCGACATCGACCTTAACTGGCATACCATCAACCGGTTGGCTGAGCTGGCTTACCGCTGCTCCATCTGCCGCCGCTGCTCGGCAACCTGTCCGGTGGGGGTGGATAACGGACTGATTACCCGGGAACTGCGCAAATTGTTCAGCCAGGAGTTCGGCATTGCCCTGGATGGCGCCCATAAAAACGGTTCCATGCGTCACCTGGCCACCGGCTCTTCCACCGGGATGACGCCGGCAGCCTTCCTTGATACCATCGAATTTATCGAAGACGATATCGAAGAACGGATTGGCCGCAGAATCAAAATTCCGGTGGATAAAAAGGGCGCCGATATTATGGTTATCCACAACGCCGGTGAATATATGGCCTGGCCGGAAAATCCGGCAGCCTTCGCCATCCTGTTCGACGCCGCCGGTATCGACTGGACGCTGTCCAGCGAATTTATGGGCTATGAAGGTGTCAATTATGGCACATGGTACGATGACTTCCAGTATTCCCGCATCGCCGTGGGCCAGATCATGGCCGCCAAGAAGCTGGGGGTGCGCAAAATCGTGGTAGGTGAATGCGGCCACGCCACCAAGGCCATCGTCGAAATCGCTGACCGGGTATGTGTGGGCGAATTGGCCATACCCCGGGAGAGCTGCCTGCCGCTTCTGGAACAGATGGTCACCAGCGGAGCCATCAAGTTTGACCCGATGAAGAACAATTTTCCGGTGACACTGCATGACCCCTGTAACCTGGTGCGTCTGATGGGGATCGTCTCACCGCAGCGCAATATCTTGAAGCACATTCTGCCGCCCGGGCAGTTCCGTGAGATGCCCAACGCTGGTCTGATGAACTATTGCTGTGGCGGCGGCAGTGGCTTTGCTGTCAATAATGTCTACAATTTTCCCGAGTGGCGCAACAATGTTGCCGCCCGGATGAAGTCCAAGCAGGTGCTGGAAGCGTTCTCCGACTGCCTGGACCCGGCTATCCCCAAATACTACTGCGCCCCCTGCTCCAACTGTAAGGGCACTGCCAGGGACGCGCTTTTGGGGCACTACGGCTTCCGGGAAAAGTACAACATTATTTATGGCGGACTGGTGGAACTGATGGTTAACGCCATGGTGGATACTCCGAAACCTTTTATAAGCTGGGAAGACGAATTTTAGAGCGTAAGAGGGCAGCCTCCCCAGGGAGGTCGCCTTTTTTCTTGCCAATTCCGAAAGCAGCTTATATAATAAGATATTGATTTAGCGATGTTCGGTTGGGAGGGGAGCAAGATGCTCAAATCCAAGCTGTATTCCTGGCGGAACCAGGTAATCCGGTACATAGTGATCGCCCTGGGCAGCCTCATTTGCGGCGTCAGCATCAACGCCTTTCTTGTGCCTCATCATATGCTCAGCGGCGGTTTGGCCGGTATTGCGATGATTTTCCATTTTATGTTTGGCTGGCCCATCGGCCTGGTGGTTGCGCTGCTCAATGTACCTGTGATGTACGCCGCCTATCGCTTGATGGATAAAGCCTATTTTGTCAGTGCCATGTACGGGATGCTGATCTTCAGCGTGGCCATCGACGCTACCCGGGGTCTTGCCGATTTGAACGTGGTTGATGACATCATGCTGGCGGCGATATACGGCGGCGTTATTTCCGGTATCGGTTCAGGACTGGTATTCAGAGTGAACGCCAGCTCGGGGGGGACCGACACCATCGCCGCGCTGCTGAAAAAATACTATGCTTTTAATATCAGCTTTGTGGGATTTTCGATTAACTGCGTATTGATGACCATCGCCGCATTCTTGTTCGGCTTTAAACCGGCGATGTACACCCTGCTGTCGATGTATGTTGGAGCCAATGTTATCGATCGGGTCATCCAGGGATTCAACACCAAAAAGACGGTGACCATTATCTCTGATAAAGCCGGGCTGATCGCCGCAGAAATTATGAACGAAGTAGGCCGGGGGGTAACTTTTCTCCGCGGCGAAGGCGGGTTTACCCATGATGAGAAAAAGGTGCTCTTTGTTGTGGTGACCCTTATTCAGATTGCCAAGATCAAACCCATCGTCACCGCCATCGACCCCTGCGCCTTTATGATTGTCCAGGACGCAGTCGAAGTGCTGGGACACGGGTTCTCGCTGCCGCATACCAAAAAGCGCCCTGGTGACGAATAAAGCACGCTCGCTCTAAAAAATCTTCTGCTTGATTCCAATAGGCTGATGTTTATCATGATGAGCAATCCCGCGATTGCGAATACTAGTTCATTAGGAGGCGATATTTAACATGGAACTCTGGTTTACCGAATTTCAGACGAAGAATCTGGGTCTGACCGCTCGGGTCAAGGAAACGCTGTACATGGGCAAGTCGGATTTTCAGGACATCGCGGTGGTCGATACTTACGAGTTCGGACGGATGCTGGTACTGGACGGTGTATTCCAAACCTCCATCTTTGATGAATATATTTACCATGAAATGATAGCCCATGTTCCGCTGTTTCTTCATCCCAACCCCAAACAGATCCTGGTGATCGGCGGCGGCGACGGCGGTTCTGTCCGGGAAGTGGTGAAGCATCCGACGGTGGAGCAGGTGGAAATGGTGGAGATAGACGGACTGGTAGTTGAAGTGAGCAAGAAGTTTCTGCCGGAAATCAGCGCCGCGCTGATCAACAACCACCCCAAGGTCCAGCTCATGATCGGCGACGGAATCGCCCATATGGCTCAGGCTGATAACCAGTACGATGTCATTATTGTCGACTGTTCTGACCCTATTGGTCCTGGTGAGGGACTCTTCACCTACGCGTTTTATAAAGACGTTTACAAGGCGCTGAAGCCGGACGGACTTTTCGTCCAACAGACCGAGTCGCCTTTCTACCACCAGTCGCTGTTAAAAAGGCTGCGCAAAGACATCGAGTCGCTGTTCCCGATTACCCAGACCTATCTGGCGCATATTCCGCTGTACCCTGGCGGTACCCACTCGTTCACCATTGGTTCGAAGCAGTATGATCCGCTTGCTGGGGAGTCAAGAACGCCGGGCTTCAGCACCCGCTACTATAACCAGGGTATCCAGAAGAGCTGCTTTGTCTTGCCGAATTTTATCCAGGACCTGCTGAAATAGCTGCAGGCTGACGATAAAGGCCCATCTGCGTTGTCACGACAAGGCATGCTTGCTAGCGTACGCCCAGTACGCGTCGCGGTACAAGCCTTGTCGTTCCTTGCATCTGGACCTTTCTCATTAGCCTTTGGTATTTTTGAAAAAATTGGTGGGGCAATCCATAATACAAAAAGGTTGTTGGTTTTAAACCAACAACCTTTTTTGTTTTGTGCTATTGCATCTGCTGCTGGCTCTGCTGGGCCTGTTGCTGCATGGTGGTGAAAGCCTGCTGAATTCGGCTGTATTGTTCCGGCGGGGCGGCCTCGACTTTGTACCAGCCCTTTTGGTTCATCAGATCAAAGACGGTTTTTTGGTTGTTCAGACTCTGTTGCAGCATCTGCGTCAACTGGGGTCTGGCGTTCTGATTGCCGCATTCCAGGATGGCCGTACACAGGGTGGAGGCTTCCATTTTCAGCTGGTAGAGCAGGGTGCCGACAAGTTCCATATCCGGTTGTTGCTGTTGTTGTGCCATTTTTTCACTGCCTCCGTTACTGTAAAGTCTGGCCGTTTTTCTGGACCAGCATCGCCGTAGTCTGCATCCATTGTTGATGATCCTGGGACAGCCCCTGCAAGACGGTCCGCACTTGCGGGTCGGTGGTGCTCTGCATTCCCCGGCTGCAGTTCTTGTTGACCGATTCGAACATTTTGGCCAGGTCTTCCAGGTAGAGCAGTTCTCTGGTGGACAGGTTCACAGGCATTTCCTCCTTAGTATGTAACTCCTTCTTATAGGTTTTATCCCCAAGAAGAATTCCATACCTGGGAACTTGAGGAAAGCTACAGCAGATTTTCGGGATTCAATCCTTCCAGTTCCGGCAAGACAAAGCGTCCGTCCTTGCGGATAAGCACGCCGTCAAACCAGATTTCCCCGCCGCCGTATTCGGGGGTCTGGATACAGACAAGATCCCAGTGAACAGCCGATTTATTACCATTAAAGGCTGATTCGTAGGCGTTGCCTGGGGTGAAATGGAAGCTACCGCTGATTTTTTCGTCAAACAGGGTATCTTTCATGGCGGCTTTGATATGGGGGTTCAAGCCAAGGGCGAATTCGCCGACATAGCGGGCGCCGGCGTCGGTATCCAGGATCTTGTTGATTTTATCGCTGTCGTTGGCGGTGGCTTTGACAATTTTACCGTCGCTGAATTCGAGACTGATGTTGTCATAGGTAAAGCCCTGGTAGAGTGACGGGGTGTTGTAGCTGATCACGCCGTTGACCGAGTGCTGGACCGGGGCGGTGTAAACCTCGCCGTCGGGAATGTTTCGCAGGCCGGCGCATTTTACGGCCGGGATGCCTTTAATGGAGAAGACAAGGTCGGTGCCTGGACCGGTTATTTCCACTTTGTCGGTGCGACTCAGGAGCTCGACCAATGGGTTCATGGCCGTGGCCATCTTGGCGTAATCCAGGGTGCATACCTGAAAGAAAAAATCCTCAAAGCCTTCGGTGCTCATGTTGGCCAGCTGGGCCATCGACGGATTAGGGTAGCGCAGCACGCACCATTTGGTGTTAGGGACGCGAATATCCAGATGCACCGGTTTGATCCAGTGTTGCTGATAGAGCTGCAGTTGGGCCTGGCTGACGTCAGCCATTTCGCTGATGTTTTCGCTGGCGCGGATGGCGATATAGGCGTCCATCGTCCGCATCCTCTCTGCTTCCCAGCGTCCAATCAGGCTGAGCTGCTCGGCGGAAGCCTCCTTGAGCAGAGCCCGCAGCAGCTGGCTGTTTTTCTGGGTGACGAATGGGATGGCGTCAGCGCGGTATACTTCATCGACTAGCGCCTTGGCGAGCGGCAGAGAGCTGTCGACGACTTCGATCAGCACTTTTTCACCAGGCTGCAGACTGGTGGAGTAGTGGACAAGGGTCTTGGCCAGGGTGTGAATTCGCGGGTCCAAGCAGATTCCTCCTCAAGATTGGTTCTGTTATAATACTTCGGACATCGCCGGCGAGAGTCCTTCGCCGCCGGCGCGAGTTTAGCGACCAACGATTTTAATATTGACATATCGCCCCAGGCTCATACGCGACAACCTATTCTTGGCGGCCTAAAACCAGCTTTCTGGAAGGGCTTGGCCCCTTGACACCCCTGATACGGTGTTATATAATAAACTACGTTGTTCCTCGATAGCTCAATTGGTAGAGCACTCGGCTGTTAACCGAGATGTCGTAGGTTCGAGTCCTACTCGAGGAGCCAAATCGGCCCGTTGGTCAAGCGGTTAAGACAGCGCCCTTTCACGGCGTTAACAGGGGTTCGAATCCCCTACGGGTCACCATATGGGCGATTAGCTCAGCTGGGAGAGCGCCTGCCTTACAAGCAGGATGTCGGCGGTTCGATCCCGTCATCGCCCACCATGAGCGGACAATAGACGGCTTATCTGAAAAGATAAGCCGTTTCTTATAGCCTGTTGGCAAAGACCAATCTGCGCCGGTGTTGCTGCTAGCGCTTGCTTGCGTACCGCCTAAGTGCTGGTATAATGGAAAAAGAGCGGCTAATACATAAAAACATTATCTAAAAGGAGTGTAGTAAAAAAATGATGAAAGCGATTTATTTAGAGTCGCCTGGTAATATAAAGGTGGAAAATGTGGCGGATGCGAAGCGCCGGGACAAGGAGGTTCTGATCAAGGTCCGAAGTTTTGGGATCTGCGGCTCCGATATCGGCGCATATCTGGGTACCAACCCTCTGGTAAAGTATCCTAGAATCATCGGTCATGAGGTTGCCGGCGAGATTGTCGAGACAGCTGAAGATGAAACCGAGTTCGCCGTAGGAGACAGGATCGTACTTGAACCGTACGTATATTGCGGAAAATGCTATCCCTGCCAGAATAACAGGACAAACTGTTGCGAAAATTTAACAGTGCTGGGTGTACATATTGATGGAGCGATGTCCGAGTATTTTTCCCACCCCCGGCACTTGGTGCACAAGGTTCCTGACGGGATTTCCTGGGAACTGCTGGCCATGGTTGAACCACTGACTATTTCGATGCATGCCGTCAAACGGGCCCGGGTCAAGAGCGGCGAACATGTAGTGATTACCGGATCAGGGCCCATCGGGCTGCTGGCCGCCCAGTATATTTTAACACTAGAGGCTATACCTATTGTGGTGGACCCGGTGGCGGAAAGACTGGAATTCGCGAAACAATTAGGGGTCAGACATGTGGTTAACCCTGTTGCTTCGGACGCTGTGAATGAAATAAAGGCGATTACCGGAGGGCGGATGGCCCAGGTCGTCATCGAGGCTTCGGGAAATGCCGCCGCCGTTCGCAGCAGTATTGATTATGTGTCCTATGCCGGAAGAATTTCTCTGGTAGGCTGGCCCAAGAATGAAATTTCCCTGCCGACAGCCCTTTTCACCAAAAAGGAACTGGACATCGTCGGCTCCAGGAACAGTTTTCAGGCTTTCCCGGAGAGCATCCGGCTGATAGCCGAAAACAAAGTGGATGTCGCGGCAGTGATAACAAAGATCATTACTTTCCAGGAGATTCCTGCTTTGGTCAAGGACATATCCGTCCATCCCGGAAATTATCTGAAGGTGGTCGGATTAAACGAATAGAAATCCTGGTTTGCCGAACAAGCTGTATTTCTTTGCGGAAGCGGAATAAATTGGAATAAGTTTGCAGGAATTAGGAACTTTATGGCGAAGAATGAATTAATAATAATAATGGTGTAGAACTGTGGCAGGAGGGAATGTATGTATTTCTTAGCTTATCTGCTTGGCGGGCTTGCGGTTAATCAAGTGGTCAAGTACCCTTCGGAAATTCGTAACCTGAAAAGGCAGATTCCTGACAGTGATCAAGACGCCGTTTTAAACCAGTACAAAAAATTGCCGAACAGCGCCAAAACCAGTTTCAAGGAAGCGCTTCGCAACGCTGACATTACAGCAGCCAGCCAGATTCTGGGCACAGATCTGACGAAATATCATGTTGTGCTGAAAAAAGTCGGTGACGCCGGCAGTGACGCTGCCAAGAATGAAAGCAGTTTTCCGCCGCCTCAGAGCAATATCATCGACAGGGTGAATAAACTTTTGGCGGTGCCGACCAGCATCGATCCCGATCTGTATGCCGAAGCAGCTAAACGGTACGCCGAAGCGCTGCCGGCGAACAATAGCATGTCGATTGCCGACAAGACCAAGCGGCTACTCGAAGTTTCGGGCTGAGAACAAAGAAAAGTGCTCATTGAGAGCACTTTTTTTGACGCGTAAAGATGGACTGTCTGAGTCGAAAGGACTTGGCGCAGTGGTTAGAAACCGAGATTCTCACCGACGATGATGACATGGTAATCGGCGATACCGCCTGGTTTTTTGCGGATAATGGTGGTGACATTACAGATCCGGGTCGGTCCCTGGCAGTTCATGCAGATGCCGGTCTGGGTGCAGGGATTGGGTCTGCCCAGCCGCTTGTTGTTGATCGGGGCGGCGTAGAGCTCAATGTGCCGTTCGGCTTCAGGCACATCGCGGACGATTTTGTTGATCCCGGCGACGATGATTACTTTTTTTGGCCCGAAGATCATGGCCGCGACGCGGTTGCCGGCGCCGTCGACGTTGACCAGCTGGCCATCCAGAGTTACAGCATTGCTGCCTGAGAGAAAGACGTCACAGGCCAGCTGATTATGGCGGAAATTCGAAATCTGTTCAGGGCTAAGGCCTGGTTTGTTGTGATTGTAAACAGTGTGGCCGCGTTTCTCCAGCAGGTCACCAAGGGAAAGATCTTCAAGTGTGGTCCATGAACCGCCCATGCCAACGGTGGCTTCTTTGGGGATAAGAGCGAGAACCTGCTCCACCGCCTCCTGCGAAGTTTTTGCGTAGCTGGCCTTAAAATTATTTTTGGTCAGGGCTTCGACGGTCTTGGCGCCAAGAGTGTCGGCATGCCAGGATTGATGTTCATTCATGATGTTTGCCTCCTTCGGGAAATATATAGTAATTATCTTCGACATTGATGAAATTTACCCTTTCGAGGTGAAGCTTGTGCCGCTAAAACGATTAAAAATTATCTTGATGGCTTTCACAGCGATCATAACCATCGGCATCATCGGCCTCATGAAGCTGGAAAACCTGTCACTGCTTGACGCCGTTTATCTGACGGTGGAGACACTGTCCACCGTCGGCTATGGCGACATTGTGCCGGTGACGCCGGCGGGCAAGGTGTTCGTGATCGGCCTGATCATCATCGGGGTGGGTACGACTTATTATACCCTGAGTTTGCTTATCAGCCTGGCTGTGGAGGGGCAGCTAAAAAACGTATTAGGGAGACGGGGCATGGATCGAAGGATTGCGGCGATGAAAAATCATATTATTGTCTGCGGCGCAGGCAGGGTCGGCTCCAACGTGGTGGAGCGGCTGCTGCATGAAAATGAATCGTTTGTGGTGGTGGAAAGCGACCAGGCAACCTATGAAAAACTCCTGGATCGCAAGGTGCCTGTCGTTCACGGCGACTCGACCCAGGACGAAGTGCTGCTGGCTGCCGGGGTGGCCAAGGCTAAGGGCGTGATCAGCACTTTGTCCCATGACGCCGATAATGTGTATGTCACCTTGTCTGCCAAAAGCCTGAATCCAAATCTGATGATCGTTGCCCGGGCCGAACGGCAGGAGGCTGAAGAGAAGCTGCGCCGGGCGGGAGCCAGCACCGTCATTTTTCCGTCGGTGATGGGCGGGCGGCAGATGGTGTCGGCGATGACCAAGCCGGTGATCATGGATTTTGTGGAAAATGTGTTTTATAACCAGGAATTGCATCTGGATATCGCTGAGATCGCGGTAGCCGACGGTTCGCCGCTGGCGGGACTGAGTCTGGCGTCAAGCGGAATCAAGGATCAGCACAACTCCATTGTGGTGGCAATCAAGCGTGGTGCAAAGCTGTTGACCAACCCCAGTGCCTCGGAGGTGATCACCGGCGGCGATATCATGATTGCACTTGGTCACCGGGACTCGCTGGCAGCTATTCTCGAACAGGCGGCGGTATCGGTTCGCGAGTGAGACAGGCAGACGTTGTCTAAACACAGTAAAGGGCTCATCCTTGCAGGATGAGCCCTTATTATCTGTACGCCCAGCATGGGCGTCATCTATAGGGTGAGAGTCCCGAACGGGGGCTGGCGAGCGCCTACCGTTAGCCAAGAGCAAGGGTGTCCACCGCGAGGAGGAATCTGGAGGAAGCTGGAGGCAAACGCTCGACCCGAGGTACACGAACCCAATTAGAGGCTGTTTCAGTCGGACGAGTCTCCAGGAC
>Ga0316232_1002318_pt1 | contig 20094 bp, 11 predicted proteins | sample TBHtaG_FD_206006 | JGI IMG/M metagenome (GOLD analysis project Ga0316232, IMG submission 206006) | Freshwater microbial communities from Trout Bog Lake, Wisconsin, USA - TBH18025_13 | ecosystem: Environmental > Aquatic > Freshwater > Lake > Hypolimnion/Profundal zone | place: USA: Wisconsin... | reverse complement strand
CCTTTTGACGGGGGCATTGGCTATGGCAGCAAGTATCAGCACTCCGACATGAATAATACGCTTATCGCCATTGAAGCCATGCGTCTGTCGGAAGGGGTTGCCATGAAGATGGGCGGGGATTTCAAAGATAAGCCGATTTCGCCCAAACCTGAACCGGACATTGACTGGGCAGCCGTCACCCATTTTCTCCAAAACTGCCAGAACCTTCCTTCGGTCAACCAGGCCGACTGGGTTTCCTCCGATCCAAAGGATCTTGGCGGTTTTGTATATTATCCGGGCAAAAGCAACGCCGGCGAAGTCACGAATGCCGTGACCGGGCGCGTTGCGCTGCGCAGTTATGGAAGCATGAGCTACGGCGGCCTGTTGAGTTACATTTACGCCCGGGTGGACAAGAATGATCCGCGCGTCGTCGCCGTGCTTAACTGGTTGCGCACCAACTACACGCTTGCGGAGAATCCCGGCATGGGCCAGCAAGGTTATTACTATTACCTGCACCTGGTGACCAAGGCACTCGCCGCCGCCGGCGTGGAGAGGTTGAAACTCTCGGATGGCAGTGAGATTGACTGGCGCGCTGAAGTGGCCAGCCAATTGCTCAAACTGCAGAAGCCGGACGGCTCGTGGGTAAATCCAGAAAAGCGCTTTTGGGAAACCGATCCGGTCCTGGTCACCACCTATGCCACGATGGCCCTGGAGATTCTCCAAGGCCATGCAGATCATGGCTGATGGTCAACGATGGAAAACCGTCAAATCAATAGCCACGGATTTCGTTCCTTGCATCTCGGTGAAAATCAACAAACCAGACAATAAAATCGCAAAGTTATGAAAAAGTCCTTTCAAATCTCACGTCGCGCCTTCATCACCCGCTGCTCCGCCACGGCGGCGGCGACGGGGCTGCCCTTGTGGTTTATTCAAGAACAACTGGCTGGAGCCGCTGAGGCAGTGGTTAACAAACCCGAACGGCCAAGCCCGAATGACCGGCCCGGCATCGCGCTCGTGGGCTGCGGCGGGCAGGGGTGCGGCGACGCCAGCAACGCCGCCAACTATGGCGAAATCATCGCCGTGTGCGATGTGGATCAAAAGTATGTCGAGGGGGCGGTAAAGCGGTTCACCAAGGACGGCAAGCAGCCTGCTGCTTACAATGACTTTCGCAAGGTGATGGCGCGGGATGATGTTCACGTCATCGTCCAAGGCACGCCCGATCATTGGCACACGCTGGTCAATATGGCGGCCGCAAAGGCAAAAAAGGACATTTACGGCGAAAAACCGCTCACGCTCACGATTGACGAGGGCAAGCATGTGGTCAAAGCGGTGCGCGAAAACAAGGTCGTTTTCCAAACCGGCACCCAGCAGCGCAGCGACCAGCGGTTTCATCTGGCGTGTGAGTTGGTTCGCAACGGGCGCATCGGCAAATTGCGACAAGTAAATGTGTTTGTTCCTGCCGGATTGCGCGAAGGACCATTTAAATCTGTTCCGGTGCCGGACGGATTGGATTGGGATTTCTGGCAGGGCCAGACCCCGAACGTGGATTATGAGAAACAGCGCTGTCACACGATGTTTCGCTGGTGGTTTGACTATTCAGGCGGCCCGGTTACCGATTGGGGTGCGCATCACAACGACATTGCGCGCTGGGCCATCGGTCTCGACGGCCCGGTAGAGGTGGAAGCGAAAGTGGTGACCGGTCCCATTCCCGGCGGCTATACCACTCCCAGCGAATTTGAGGCCACTCTGAATTGGGCCAACGGCGTGAAGCAAGTGGTGAAGACCACTCCTGATGACGGCTGGGGCGGCTGGGTTATCAACGAAAAGGGCCAGCGCAACGGCGTGAAATTCGAAGGCACGGACGGCTGGATCTGGGTCAACCGCGATGAAATCACAGCCAGCGACAAGGAACTCCTCCGCTCACCGCTGCCCGACAACGCAGTTCGCCTCGAAGTCAGCCATAACCACATGGATAATTTCTTCAGCTCGGTGCGTTCGCGCAAAGACCCCATCAGCAACATCGAGGGTGGCCATCGCTCCGCATCCGTCGGCCATCTCATTGTCATCGCGCTCCGTTCCGGCCGCAAGTTTCAGTGGGATCCCGAAAAGGAGCGCTTCAGCGGCGACGGAGCGGCGGAAGGCAACGCGCAGCTCGCCCGCGAAATGCGCAAGCCTTACGACTATAGTTTCATCGGGTGACTGACCGGCTTTTCGCGGCCCAGCAACCGGTTCCGCACCTACCGTGAATTCAGAGCATGGGTGAGCCGGGGCCAGCGGCGACTTGAATTTATGCGCCAGATTTTCCGTCGCAAGTCCATTGACCGATTGCTGGGTGAGACCCGCGAACCGCAGCACCAGCTCAAGCGGGTGCTTGGGCCGGTGCATTTGACGTTGTTCGGGGTGGGGGCGATTGTCGGCGCGGGGATTTTCTCCACGGTCGGCACGGCGGCAGCGGGCGGCGCGGACCACCCCGGGGCTGGACCGGCCATCATTATTTCCTTCCTGATCATGGCGCCCATCTGCGCGCTGGCGGGGCTGTGCTACGCCGAATTCGCGTCCATGGCGCCCGTGTCCGGGTCGGCTTACACGTATGCCTACGCCACACTGGGCGAGTTGGTGGCGTGGATCATCGGTTGGGATCTGATTTTGGAGTATGCGGTGGGTAATGTGGCGGTGGCGATTTCATGGTCGGGATATTTTCAGGCGTTGCTGCATTATCATTGGCCGGACTGGCTGGGGGTGGATTTTCGGTCTGCGCTGCAAGCGGGCGCCGCGGTGGCGGACGCCACCGCCAAACACGTGGGTCTTTCCACCTTGGATGCCGGGGTATTACGGTCGGCGCAGGCCTGGCAACATGCGCCGCATTTCCTTGGGGTGCCGATTATTTTCAACCTGCCCGCGTGCGGCATTGTCATGCTGTTGACCGGCGTGCTGGTTATCGGGATCAGGGAAAGCGCCTGGTTCAACTCGGCGATGGTCGTCCTGAAACTGGTCATCTTGTTGTTCTTCCTCATCATGGGCGCGTTTTACGTGCAGCCGGAACACTGGACGCCCTTCGCGCCGCACGGATGGAAAGGCATCGCCAGCGGGGCGGCGGTCATCTTTTTCGCTTACATTGGATTCGACGCCGTTTCTACGGCGGCGGAAGAAACCCGCCATCCGCAACGCGCGATGCCCATCGGCATCCTCGGCAGCCTGGCGGTTTGCACGGTCATCTATGTCGCGGTCGCCGTGGTGCTGACGGGGATGCTGCCGGTGAGCCAACTCGATACCGCCGAGCCGCTGGCCACCGCGTTCACCGGCCTGGGCTTGAACTGGGTGGTGGTGATTATCTCGGTCGGCGCGCTGCTGGCCACCGCATCGGTTTTGCTCGTCTTTCAGCTGGGCCAGACCCGCATTTTTTTCAGCATGGCCCGGGATGGTTTGCTGCCGCCTTGGGCCTCCGCCGTTCACCCCAAATACCGGACGCCGCACCTCGCGATCCTGTTGACCGGGATTCTGGTGGCGGCCTTCGCCGGGGTCATGAACATTGATGAGGTGGTGGATCTGTGTAACATTGGCACGGCCTTCGCCTTCATTATCGTTGCCGCCGGAATCCTCATCCTGCGCAGGATCGAGCCAGACCGCCCGCGCGGTTTCAGAACGCCGTGGATGCCGTGGGTGCCGATCGGCTCGATGCTCACCTGCGGCTGGCTGATGGCGGCGCTGCCGCGCGTTACCTGGCTGCGCTTTGCCATCTGGCTGCTGGTGGGGCTCGCGCTCTATTTCGCCTATGGTTATCGGCGGAGCAGGCTGAGGGAAGAAAAGGTGAAAGGGAAAGACTAAAAAAAATATTTGTCAAAATCCGCGTTCTCGCGCCAGGCTCAAGAAAACTGGCATCGCGCCCGACGGATTCAAGGCATGAACCGAACATGAATAGAGTCCTCCAGATCCTTTTGACCGCGAGCCTTGCCGGCTCCCTGACCAGCTATTTATAGTTTATGAAAGAACTCTTCTGTCTCCTATCCACCACCGCCGCGTTTTCGCTGGCCGCCGCCGGACCGGCGACCACCAACGCGCCCGTATCAACGAACGATTCCATCGTCGTTAAAATCCCCGACGCCACACACCCGCCGGTGCTGGTCACCAACATGGTGGCCATCGCGGGCGAACGCGTCACGTACACGGCGGAGACCGGCATGTTGCCGCTCTTGAAAACCGACGGCACGTCGCGCGCCTCGGTTTTTTACGTGGCCTACACGCGCCAGGATGAGACGAACCACGCGGCGCGGCCGGTGATGTTTTGTTTCAACGGCGGCCCGGGCTCGGCCTCGCTGTGGCTGCATCTCGGCGCGCTCGGCCCGCGCCGTGCGAAGCTGAATCCCGACGGCTCGCTGCCGCCGCCGCCGTTCGCGCTGGTGGACAATGAGTATTCCATCCTGCACGCGAGCGATCTGGTGTTCATTGACCCCGTGGCGACGGGCTTCAGCCGCGCCGCGAAAGACGAAAAGGCGAAGGACTTTTTTGGCGATGCGGCCGACTTGGATTCCATCGGCGACTTCATCCGGCTGTGGACGACGCGGCATGATCGCTGGCTCTCGCCGAAGTTCTTGTGCGGCGAGAGCTACGGCGCGTTCCGCGCGGCGGGGCTGGCGGATCGTCTGAGCGGGCGCTACGGCATGTACTTGAACGGGCTGGTGCTGGTTTCCGGCGTGCTGGATTTCGAGACCCTGCGCGGCGGTGCGGGCAATGACCTGCCCTTTCCGCTGATCCTGCCGTCCTACACGGCGGCGGCGTTTTTCCACAAGAAACTGCCGCCGGATTTGTCGGCGGATCTGGACCGGGCGCTCGCGGAATCGCGGGCGTTTGCGCAAGGCGAATATGCGGCGGCCTTGCTCCAGGGCGCCAGTGTGCCCACACCGGAACGGGAGAAAATCACCGGCGAGCTGTCGCGCCTGACCGGTCTGCCCGCTCAGGTGATCGAGGACCACAGATGGCGGATTGAACCGGAGGTGTTCTGCAAACAACTCCTTCACCATGAGGGTTTGATTCTCGGCCAGTACGATGCGCGCCTGACGGGGCGCGACGGGGACCCCGCCGCCAGCGGGCCGGAATTTGATCCGTCGGATGCCGCCACGACGGGGCCGTTTTCCGCGGCGATGAATGCCTACGTGCGCGGCGAATTGAAATTCGAAGATGACCTGCCCTACGAAGTCGAGGTGGACACGCCCTCCTGGAAGTTCAGCGTGGAACACAGCTACCCGAACGCGAGCGACCGACTGGCCTCGGTAATGAATCAGAATCCGTATCTGAAAATCCTCGTGTGCGGCGGGCGGTGCGACCTGGTCTGCCCGATTGACACAGTGCGCCACAGCCTGGCGCACATGCCGCTGGCGGAGGCCTACCGGAAGAATGTGAGGTTCGCGGAATTTGACGCCGGCCACATGATGTATATCAACCTGCCGGATTTGAAGAAAATGCAGGCGGAACTCGAAAAATTTGTGCGGCCGTGAAAAGGTCGTTGAAGGAATTGCCGGTCTTTTTGGCCGGTTGACGAATATGCAGCATGTCACGGTTGCCGATCGGCCTCTGGAAAAATCCAGCGAGAATCAAAAGCCGGCAGGTCGATCCCCTTTTGCAACTTCCAGTATTTGTCCAAGTACAATTTGACGCCCGTCTCGTAGCTGAGATTGGGATGTTCGGTCCATTTCCATGCCAATGACAAATGCCGGGTCGCCGAAGGCAGGTGAATCAGCCGATCCTGCACCGCAATCGTTTTTCCATCCGCCTTTGCATCGCTGATTCTTAGAAACCAAGGAACATGGAAGATCAATTCACTTGGCAGCTGCCGCCAGTTGGACTGAATCGCCACCTCCGCACCGGCGCCGCGGGAATTGATGGTGTAGGAAATGACGCCAAAATCGGTCGGGGCATTCTCAATTCGGATTTCTTTGCCCTTCTGCAACCATAGCGGGGACAGCGCGCTGGCCAGATGAAGGATTGGTTTCTCTGTGTCTTCGCGGACGAGCAGGTTGCGAAAAAACTCGTTGAACCGGGCCGCGCACCAGCCATGCGGCGCGTAATTGTTGTGCGGGAATCGGTCGCGCCAAGCCCACAGGTCATATTCAAATCCCGATTGAGTGCTGCCGGTGTGGAGGAGGAAGGAATAGAAGTCAGTTATGGCCTCGCGGTCCATGCCAAGCGCCAGCATGGGCTCAAGAACATTGAACAGTTCATAATGGTGGAGGAATGCTCTCCGCGGTTTCGACCAGCCTGCACCATTCGTTTCCATCCTTGATTTGAACTTGAGGGCGTTTTCCGCATAGGTCGTAATGCCTTCCTGATAGCTGAAACTCCGGATGGTTTTTACGGTTTCAGAAACCAGGGGGTCGCTTGGCGACAATACACCGAACGGATAAACTCCACCGGTGGCATTTTCCCAATCCATCCCATCCATGGGATTGTCGAGACCCGGCGGGATGTATCCGCCAGTGGATTTGGTGATGATGGCCAGTTGCCTTTTGAAATTCGCCAGATACTCATCGCGCAGCGCCCGGTAGGTGGCCGCATCATCCTGTTTGCCCAGCGCCTCGGCCAATTGCACGGCACCTTTTAATCCCAACAAAACCCAAAAACTATGCCCGGTGTAGTGGCCGGTGATCATTTCATTGTCGTAGGGGCCAGCCACCGGCCACAAGCCAAGAGGATCCTTCGCGATCTCAGCCTTCAGTTTTTCTACGTGCGCAGGGATGACCGGATACACTCTTTCGGCAAATTTCCTATCCCCCGTAATGCAGTAGTGCGCGGCTAAGGTCCACAGCACCTGTCCCCAGGCATCCGGATGGGTCATCCTTAATCCGCTTAACACGCCGGCTTGGTCCTTCAGCAAAATATAATCAATACATTGTTCGGCCAATTCGGGATGCCCGAGCAAATCATAAGTATGAATGATGAAAGCCGCATCCCGCGAAAAAAACGCGTTGTAATGGATCAGGTTGACCGTCTGGACGAAGGTCTTCCGATCCTCATCCAGGTTCCTGGCAATCATGTCATACATCAAGGAGGCCTTTTCCATCTTGACGACTTTTTCTTCGGGAACAGAAAACACGGTGGGTCCATTCAGTTTCTGGCTCCAAAAACCAGTCGTCCCCTCCAGATAGTGGTTATAGTCGGCATCCACCACGTCCTTGACGTGCTTCGACCGGGTTTCCTCCACCGGCGCAAACGGAATTTTGAAAACCACCGAGGCGGATTGTCCGGACTTAAGATTCAGGGAAAATTCGACGGGTTCAATGTTGTCTCCGGTTTCAATGACGGACCAATTCGTTGAGTCGGGAGCAAAAGTGAAAACCAAATGTTCGCTGCGATAGACTTGCGAGCCAGCCTTGATATCCACATCTTCCCATTCCTTCCACAGGTTCCATTTTGCGCGATCGGTGAATTGGTCAACCCACCACCACGGTTTCCGCCGATCAAAAAGATCCTGGGACCATTCGCCTTGCCGCTCAAAAAACCTTCCCCCGACAGCCGCCCGGCGGGTTTCGCGTCCGGGATTATGGGCGACCACGCGAATAAACACGATCAAGTTGTCGAGCGGATCCAGACTAACCGGACTGGCAAACGATTGGACTTGGTATTCGATGCCGTCGCAGAGCATGGCGTAATTGATGACCGGCAAAAAGCCTTTCGCGAGCGTGCGGATTCGGCTATTCAGCGGCTGGAGCGGTGTCCCGGCGTAAAGCGTGAACTCACCAAACTGGGTGTTGTAAGCTCCATCATATGTGATTTGCACTCCCTTGGGCGCGTCGGCAAAGCCGAGTTCGTCGCTCTGTCTTAAAAAATAACTGAAGGGATTGATAACCTCCTGTTCCTGCTGGGTCAAAGACGGATTAAATATGAAGGGGGCATCTTGCGCCTGCGCAATCTGCGTATCAATCAACGCCATGGTCAAAATGAACAGGACGGATAATGCGTTCAAAATATTCATAAGTCTTGCCCCGAGCTGATCCTGCCATCGGGTTGGCGATCACTGCGGCCAGGTCTTGGACCAGCAGAGCGTCCAGAGATCGTTCAACTTAACAGGTTGAACATGCCCATCCGCGAAACAGACATTGTTATTGCCCGGTGGCACCGCGATTGGGCTGATGCGCTGCGGTGCCTGCGAAGCGCTCTTGCCCCAATGCCGGCAAATTTCAAACCGCCCCATGCCAACATTGTTTCCGCTTCCATCGTATAGATCCGTGTTGTGCGCGTCGGTCGGGTCCGGACAGCCATCCACCCAAACCGAATCACAGAAGAAAGGCGTCTTTGAAGCGGACAGTATGGCCGTATTTTTAAGGAAATAGCCTGCGGCAACGCCGCCTGGGCCGGCGCCGGCAGGCGTGTAACAGAAGCCATTGAAGCCATAGCTCCCATCGGCAACATAACTCATCCAAGTCGCGCAACTCCAGGGATAATCCGCTGTCCCCCAGGCGGTCGGGTAAACGGATGTGGCCGGAGCGCTCCATGCGACAGGTGACGGGTCGGGAGCCACGGGACAGAACCGGCAGCCTCTAATCGCGTTATAATTGGTCTGCAGTTGCCCAACCCAGGTAAAATTCGCCTGATAACCCAGCAGGCTGTCCCGGTTGTCGGTGACATATAACTGAACGGAGAGATTGATTTGCTTCTCATTACTGAGGCAATTGAGATTTTTGGCCCTCGCTTTTGCGGCGGCCAAGGCTGGCAGCAACATCGCCGCGAGAATGGCGATGATGGCGATCACTACCAGAAGCTCAATTAACGTGAACGCTTTCAGATCCGAGCGAGCTGCGCAGGCCGTAGACTTCATAATGGATTTCTAAAGGTCTGAAACCTGCCAACCCTCCATGTCCGCTTCCCCAGGCGGCTCATGGTGTGCGGCAAAATATGTCGTCGGTCTAATCTGTTCCATTCGGCACCTTAAAATCTATCACAGCATAGGAAGCCTGCACACTGCCATTTTACGTCCTCAAACGTTCCATTTTGCGATGGCAGATTCAACTGCCGCAACAAACATTTGAAAGGTCCACACTGCTCCGTCATACTTTCGCCTTCCTGCGTCCCTTCGCTTCACAGGCATCGCCCCGTTTCCTCGCTACCATGGACGCTGCTTGCTCCCCTACGCGCTGCGCGCCGGGACGGCGCGCGGTCCGGCTCCGCCCAGGACCGCGACCGGTCTCCGTTCGCAGCACTCCGGATTCACGCACGAGCTCCAGTGGTTCGCCGTGCGCTGCTTGTTCCCCCACGCGCTGCGCGCCGGGACGGCGCGCGGTCCGGTTCGCCCGGACCGCGACCGGTCCCCGCTCGCAGCACTCCGGATTCACGCACGAGCTCCAGAGGTTCGCCGTGCGCTGCTTGTTCCCCCACGCGCTGCGCGCCGGGACGGCGCGCGGTCCGGCTCCGCCCAGGACCGCTACCGGTCCCTGGGCGCGGGATCAAATCCCATAGCCGAAGCCCGAAGGAAATCCAAAGCCCACAAACGGCATAATTGCCAAAATATTAACATCCTCCCTCCCACTTAAATTACCATTAATCATTTTCTCTGTACCTCAGACCAAAAATGAGGCAAACTCAAATCAACGGCTACAATTGCCAATTTATTGAACATTTAACGTTAACCTAGATGGAAAACATATTCTTAAAAAACTGTAAAAAGTATTGACGCGGAAACCGCATTCGGATATAACTTGTTGCAGTTGCAGCAAATATAGAACATCTAAACAGCAATAAACCACAATTATGAAATTAAGAACGATCGCTTTGACAGTCGTGGCCACTGCGGTGGCCACTCTCACTCACGCTCAAAACGGAACGGTTGGCGTGAACGACAATGGCACCCCTACTGATAATTCCCCCACCGATATCAGTCTGGCCACAACATTTACAATTGCCGATCTTCAATCCGGAGGCAACCTTCAGGGAGTTTTTTTGGGTAATGCCCAAATGATAAATGGCGGTTTAGGTCAGGATTATGGCACCCTATCCTTTAGCTTCAGCAACCCCGCGGGTCTTAGCTTTGGCAACACCATTTTTGGCAACTTCACTTGCACCAGTATCATCGAGACGGGGCATTCTAGCCTGAATGGCGGTTCTAGCAGTATTGAGATTCGCGGTATTGGGACTTACACCAGCGGCACATGGGATGGTAACGCCATTGTCGGTGAGTCCGCAAGCATTGACCTTGGCTTTGTTCAGAATACAATCGGCGTTGAGGATAGTGGCGTATTTTCGATTCCTGCAGTTCCCGAGCCCGGCACCTTGGCCATGTTGGGCATGGGAGGGTCGGCCCTGTGCGTGTATCTGCGCCGCCGCAAAGCCTGATAATTGTTCTCGTTTTCACCGCGCCAAGCTTTGAGCTTGGCGTTTTTTTTTGGGGGGGGCGAGCGGGATGAAAACCGAACTTTGGTTATGGATGCCCACCGGTGGCGCAACCCGGAGAATTGCGAAGCCGGCAGGCGGTGGGGCGGCAAGATTGGAGGAGCCTACCGGTACAACGACGCAAAGAACACGCCCCTTGGAAGGGTGCCAGCGAGACATTGTGCGAACCTTCGCTTCCTTGCGTCTTTGCGTTGAATTATTCCCCCATTTGCCGCATCTTCTGCGGCACAAATTTCTATGGCTGACAAACCGACACCAGTTTACGACGAAAGCAAGATCAAGACGTTATCCTCGCTGGAGCACATCCGGTTGCGGACCGGCATGTACATCGGACGCGTGGGCACCGGGGCGCACCCGGACGACGGCTGCTACGTGCTGCTGAAGGAGGTGGTGGACAACGCGATTGACGAGTTCATCATGGGCCACGGCAAGGAGGTGGAGATCCAGATTGAGGGCAACCACGTGGCCGTGCGCGATTACGGGCGCGGTATCCCCTTGGGCAAGGTGGTGGACTGCGTGTCCAAGATCAACACCGGCGCGAAATACAACGACGAGGTGTTTCAATTCAGCGTGGGCCTCAATGGCGTGGGCACCAAGGCGGTCAACGCGCTGTCCAAGGAATTCTTCGTGCGCAGCCATCGCGGCGGCGAGTTCGCCGAGGCGAGTTTCAAGGTGGGCAAGTTGAAGAAGGAGAACACCGGCCAGACGAAGGAACCCGATGGCACGCTCATCGAGTTCGAGCCCGACCCGGAGATTTTCAAGGACAGCGAATTCAAGCTGGAACATGTCGAGCGCCGCCTGCGCCATTACAGCTATCTCAACACCGGGCTGCGGCTGGTCTTGAAGACGCCCGGGCTGGCCGAGCCGAAAGTGTTTCAATCGCGGCACGGCCTGATGGACCTGGTGATGGAGGATCTGGCCAGCGACGGCAGCGAGCCGATTTACTCGCCGCTGCATTACGCGGGTAAAACGCTGGAGTTTTGCTTTACGCACAGCAATTCACGGTACGGCGAGACGTTCTTTTCGTTCGTCAACGGCCAGTACACGGGCGACGGCGGCACGCATTTGAGCGCCTTTCGGGAGGGTTTGCTCAAGGCGGTGAACGAGTACGGCAATGGCAAGTTCGACGGGGATGACGTGCGCGAGTGCATGGTGGGCGCCGTGGCCATCCGGCTCAAAGATCCGGTCTTCGAGTCGCAGACCAAGAACAAGCTGGGCAACACGGAAATCCGCACCGAGCTGGTCAACAGTGTGCGCGAGGAACTGCTGCATTTTTTCCAGCGCAACAAGCAGATCGCCGAGACGATCCTGGCCAAGGTCAAGGACACGCAGGAATTGCGCAAGGAATTGCAGAACGTGAAGAAGCTCGCGCGCGAGCGGGCCAAGGCGATCACGCTGCGCATTCCCCAGCTCAAGGATTGCAAGCATCATTTCGACCGGAAAAAGGATAAAGGCCGCGGCACGATGGTGTTCATCTGCGAAGGCCAGTCCGCCGCCGGCTCGATCACGAGCTGCCGGGACGTGAATAACCAAGCGGTGTTCGTGCTCAAAGGCAAGCCGCTCAACGTCTGGGACCTCAAGCGCGACGTGATGTACAAGAACGACGAGATGTACAACCTCATGCAGGCGCTAAACATCGAGGACAACACGGAAGGCCTGCGCTACGAGAAAGTCATCCTCGCCACCGACGCGGACGTGGATGGCCTGCACATCCGCAATTTGATGATCACCTATTTCTTCAAGTTTTTCGAGCCGCTCGTCCACGACGGCCATGTCTGGGTGCTGGAAACACCGCTGTTCCGCGCGCGCAACAAGGAAAAGACGATTTATTGCTACAGCGAAACCGAGCGCGATCAGGCCGTGAAGGAACTTGGCGGCAAGCCGGAGATCACGCGGTTCAAAGGGCTGGGTGAAATCAGCCCCAAGGAATTTGCGCAGTTCATCGGGAAAGCCATGCGCTTGAGCAAGGTGGAATACGCGCCGCGCGCCGAGTCCGCGGCCATCTTTGATTTCTTTATGGGCAAGAATACCCCGGAGCGCAAGGACTACATCATGGACAGCCTGGTCGTGCCGGTGGAAGAGTAGGACCGGGGCAAGGACGAAGGGGAAACTCGCCTGGCTGCCGGGCCGTTTTTGCCGCCATTTTTTGCGTGATTCTGTCCGTCGTCGGCGTATCCTGCGCGCGCGGTTTGGAGGATGATCACAAACTGGGCGGGTCGCTCCAGGCATCCGGCCAAGCCGCCAACGATTTAAAATCCAAAACCAACATGAACAAAATACATTTAATCGGCGGGGAAAAAGGCGGCGTAGGCAAATCCGTGGTGGCCCGGGTGCTCGCGCAATACATGATTGACAAGAATATTCCCTTCGTGGGCTTCGACACGGACCGGTCCCACGGCTCGCTGCTGCGGTTTTATACGGACTACGCCTCGCCGGTGGTGGTAGACCGCTATGAGAGCTTGGACACCATCGTGGAGGCGGCGGCGGAAAACCCGGACAAGCGGGTGCTGGTGGATCTCGCAGCGCAGACGCATGAGCCGCTGGTGAAGTGGATGGATGAATCCGGCGTATTGGAGGCGGCGGCGGAACTCCAGCTCACCTTTTGCTATTGGCATGTGATGGACGCCGGCAAGGATTCGGTGGATCTGCTGAAAAAACTCCTCGACCGGTTCGGCGCCCGGCTCAATTACGTCATCGTCTTGAATCAATTGCGGGGAGATGACTTCAGCCTCTTCCGGCAATCCGGCGAACGGGAACGCTTGCAAGGGTCCGATGGCTGGGTCATCACGCTCAAGCACCTGCATGATCCGGTGATGACCAAGATTGATGCCGGCAGCACCAGTTTCTGGGCGGCCAAAAACCGGAGCACGACGGAGGTCAAAGGCCTTGGGCTGCTGGAACGCCAGCGGGTCAAGCTCTGGCTGCGCGACGCCTACGAGCAGATTGACACCGTGGAGATTTGAAGTTCTTAATTGGCAGCGGACGCCGATCCGACCCGATGCGGCGACGCTAGAGCATTTACATAAATCATGTAGCGCATCCGGCAGCTTTCATGCCGCCATCCTGCGGCGTCCGCAGGCGGTTTGTACGCTACCTTATTCATGGAAATGCTCTAACCGGGGCGCGAGTCGCGGCTCGGCATGGCTGGTGCCGTTGGGCGAAAGTTTAACCACCTCGGCGCGCATTTCTTTGCCCGCCTTGAATTTGACCAGTGCGCGGGACGGAATGGCCACCACCGCATCCGGCTGATGGGGATTACGGCCCATGCGGGCCTGGCGAATCTTGACGTCGAACACGCCAAAATTGCGCAACTCCACCTTGTTGCCCCGGGCGAGCGCGGCGGCGATATGATCCAGGGTTTTTTGCACGATATCAACCACCTGGGCTTGGGCCAGGTCGGTTTCCGCGCTGATGCGTTTAACCAGATCGCGTTTGGTAAGGGTCATATGATTTGGCATTTGAATCAGGGTGAGGGAGTGACTGCCAGCGCAACTGAAAACCTTCCATGCATTTGCCAACCCGGGAGGGCGGCGGAATTCCGCGCCGCAATCTGCAATCTCAAGTTAATCTCCTTTTCCATGAATAGATTATTGCCCAGGTTCCACCTTTTGGCAATCGTTGGAACCACGACGCGGAGCTAGGCAAAAGCATAAGACTAAAATAGGCAAAATAATGAGCTGCAAATGGCAGACTCTCCCGTGTCATCTGACGCAGAATTTTTGCCTGCTGGCAGCCAGCCTCGGCCTCGGAGCTTGCTTGTTCGGCGGTGGCTTCGAACCGGAGATCGCTTATCGACTGGCGCTGCCAGCCAGCAACGAAATTCTCTGCCTCCGGCTCCGCGGCAAGGCGGGGACCGCGCAGAAAATCCGGGGAGCAGTATCCGCGCAGGGTTTTCGGGGGAAATCCAACCGGAAAACCCATTTCCCATTACAAGCAGGAGAAACCTTGTTAGCTTCGGACGCATTTTTAGCTTTGACGTCACGCCCGGATTGCGGGAAATTGAATGATCATTCGATAGTTAAACCTAAACCATCTTATCTGCTTATGATCAGAATATTTCGTGCTGCCGCCGCTGGGTTGCTGTGTTTCGCCCTGGAGCTTCAACCGGCGACGGGCTGGGCCCAAGGGACGGCGTTCACCTATCAAGGGCAGTTGAGCAGCGGCGGCGCACTGGCGGATGGCAGTTTTGATGTCCAGTTTTCGCTGTTCCTCACCAACGTCACGGGCAGCTCCGTGGCCGGGCCGGTGACGACCTCCGCCGTGGCTGTGAGCAACGGGGTGTTTACCACCCTGGTCGATTTTGGCGACTGGCCCGCCGTGGGACCGCTGTGGCTGGAACTGGCGGTGCGGACCAACGGCTCCGGCGCGTTTGCCACACTCGCGCCGCGCCAGCAGATCACGCCCACGCCGGAGGCCCTGTTTGCGACCGCGGCTAGCAATCTGCTGGGCGCGGTGACCTACCAGAATCTTCCCGGTTTCCAGAATGCGAACAACTTCAACGCCCTCGGTGGCGGCAGCGGAAATGTCTTCAATACTTTCTATGGGTGGAACACCATCGCGGGCGGACAGAACAACCAAGCCGGGTTTATGTATTCCACAGTGGGCGGCGGTTTTGGCAACAATGCCGCCGGTTATCTATCCACGGTGGGCGGCGGCGACCTGGACTCGGCCTTCGGACAATATTCGTTTGTGGGCGGCGGGGAAATGAATGAGGTCACTGCCGACAATGCCGCCGTGGTTGGGGGCTATGATAACTTCGTTAATGGCATCGGCGCCTTCATCGGCGGGGGCGGCACGGATGGTTTCCATACCTATGGCAATCAGGCCAGCGGCCCCGGCTCCGTCATCGGCGGCGGCGTGGGGAACTATGCCGCCGCCAGCGCGGCGGATGCTGTCATCGGCGGCGGATTAGGCAACACCAACGGGGCGAGCTACTCCACGATCGGCGGCGGCCACCAAAACACGGCGAGCGGGCAGTGGTCCACTGTGAGCGGCGGCGGCGCCAATACGGCCAGCGGTAATTACGCGACGGTACTCGGCGGCCAGCTGAATCAGGCTTCAGGTTATGCCAGCCTGGCCGCCGGCTCGTTTGCGTGGGCTACCAACTTTGGCTCGTTTGTCTGGGCCGACGGCCAAGTGAATCCGTTTGCATCCACCTCAAACAACCAGTTCAGCGTGCGGGCGGCTGGGGGCGTGCGGCTGGAAACGGCTGGCGCAGGCTTGACGGTGGATGACCAGCCGGTGCTGGTCAATGGCAAGGGGATCAGCTTCCAGCCAAACGGTGGCGGCGGGCCCAACGTGCTCATGGGCACGCCGGCGAATTCCATTTCCGGCGGGGTTGATGGCGCGACCATCAGCGGCGGATTGGCCAACACCGCCAGCGCCTCGGACACCACGATCGGCGGCGGCGGTAATAACACCGCCAGCGCGGTGAATGCGACCGTGAGCGGCGGCGGCAACAACACGGCCAGCGGCTCCGGGGCGATGGTGGCCGGGGGTATCGGAAACAATGCCGGCGGGTTCGCCTCCGCGATCGGTGGCGGCTATGTCAATACCGCCAGTGCGGACTATGCCACCGTGCCGGGGGGGCGCCAAAACGTGGCCAGCGGAACGAGCAGCCTTGCCGCCGGCCACCTGGCGCAAGCCTTGCATCCGGGTGCCTTTGTCTGGGCGGATTCACAGGCTGCCGTGTTTGCCTCAACGACCAATGATCAATTCAGCGTGCGCGCCGGGGGTGGCGTGCGGCTCGCCACCAGCGGAGCGGGCCTGACGGTGGATGGCCAGCCGGCGCTGATCAATGGCCAAGTCATTACCATCCAAACCAACGGCGGGGTGGGCGTCGCCACCGGTGGGGCGGGTTTGATGGTGGATGGCCAGCCGGTTTTGACCCCAAGTAACCGGCTGGGGCTGAATATTCAATACCACTCTTATGCTGCGCCCAACATCATTATGGGCAGCTATTCCAATCATGTTGCCAATGGTGTGATTGGGGCCACCATCAGCGGTGGCGGCAACACGAACGCTCTGCCGTATGCCTTTGCCAATGCCGTCACTGCCAACTACGGCACCATCGGCGGCGGCGACGCCAACCTGTCAGCAGGGTGGGGTGACACGATTGGGGGTGGCGAAATCAATTCCGTGTCTGGTGACGATGCGACGGTGGCGGGCGGCAGCTCGAATATGGCAACTAACTTGGCTGCCACGGTTGGCGGCGGCGTTGGCAATGTGGCGGGCGGCAACTCAGCCACGGTGGCGGGAGGGTGGGGCAATATTGCCAGCGGAAACAGTGCAACTATTCCTGGCGGATTCCAAAACGTGGCTTCTGGAAGAAACAGTTTTGCCGCCGGGCAGAACGCACTGGCCAGCTATGATGCGTCATTTGTCTGGTCCGATGTTTCCGGAATTGGCGAAACCTTTTCCGCCACGACGACCAACCAATTTGCGGTCTCCGCCCATGGCGGAGTGCGCTTTGTCACCGGTGGAGCGGGGATGACTATTGACGGCGTACCAGTACTGACCGGGACGGTTGGACACTTGGGGGACCTCACTGTCACGCCGGCGGGCGATGTGGGTGTTGACACGGCCGTTCCTTCGCAGAAACTTGAAGTCAACGGCAAATACTTGATGGTGGATGGAGCGAACGGTGAGCAGGCCTGTTTGGGCGGCTATGGCAATACCGTGCAAGTAGGCAGCCTTAAGTCCGGCGTCACTGCGCTGGCATGTTACAATGTCACCGACAATGCCTATATGCACGTCTACTGTAGTACCATCACGGTCGAAGGCGGGGCGGACTTGGCGGAGCCATTCACGATGACACCCGGTCGCGAGGAGATTCCGCAAGGCGCGGTGGTGGTGATTGACGCGCAAAATCCCGGGCATTTAAAATTAAGCGACCGGGGATACGATCCCCGCGTTGCCGGGGTGGTTAGCGGCGCCAACGGCATCCATCCCGGCATTCAGATGCAACAGCAGGGCTTGTTGGCCGGCGGCAAAAACGTGGCGCTCACCGGCCGGGTGTATGTGCAGGCCGACGCTTCGAACGGCGCCATCAGTCCCGGCGATCTGCTGACCACTTCGACTGCGCCCGGCCGGGCGATGAAAGTGACGGATCACGTCCGGGCCGCCGGTGCGATCCTGGGCAAGGCGATGACCGGTTTGGACCAGGGCCAGGGCATGGTCCTAGTGCTAGTAACCCTGCAATGAATGCGCCAGTGGCTTGCCTCCAGAAACCATGAAGATCAGAATCCCCATCCGGCTGGCACCATGCCTGGTCGTGGCCTTGCTGTTTTGCCTGGGCTCATGGCGGTTGTTTGCCCAAGCCCCGGCGGCTGCTCTCAGCCAACGTGCCGCCAGCGAAATTGCCGCTTTGTTTCAAGAGAAAGCTTCGTGGACACCGGCGCAGCGCAAACTGGATTCCCAACTGGTGCATGCGGCCAAGCACAACCGCGGGGAGCCTTTTGCGCCCGGCGCGCCCCGCCTGCAAATGGATGTCAAACTTGAAGGAGACGGCCGGGTGCAGGTGGATATCAGCGCGACCGTGACCCCCGAATTGCTGACGCAAATTCGCGCCGGCGGCGGTCAGGTGATAAGCAGCATTCCGCGTTTCCGGTCGGTGCGCGCGCTGCTTCGGCTGGATCAGCTTGAGACCCTGGCCGCGTCCACCAACGTGAATTATATCCGGCGGGCCACCCAGCCGCGCACCAGCATGGTTGATTCCGAGGGCGACACTACCCATCAAGCCAACTTGGCCCGCACCCACTTCGGCGTCACGGGCGCCGGGATCAACATCGGCGTCTTGTCCGACAGTGTGGACAATTACACCAACCTCCAGAGTGCCGGCGAATTGCCGACGGTCACCATTCTGCCGGACCAGAGCTATCTGGGGTGGGGAGGCACCGGCGAGGGGACGGCAATGCTCGAAATCGTCCACGATCTGGCGCCGGCGGCGGGCCTCTATTTCGCCACTGGTGAATTCGGCGTGGCTAATTTTGCCAACAACATTCTCAATCTGGCCAGCAACGGCTGCCAGATCATCGTGGACGATCTGACGTATCCGAACGAGCCGGTCTTTCAGGACGGACTGGTGGCCCAAGCGGTCAACACGGTGACCGCTCAAGGCGTCCTGTATTTCTCGTCGGCCGGCAACTCAGGCAATCTGGACGACAAGACCTCGGGCACTTGGGAAGGGGACTTTGCGGATGGCGGACCGGCGGTTTGGCCGATTCCTGAAGGAGGACGGATACATAGTTTCGGACCGGCAAACCATGACACCTGCACAGGCGGGTACGATTTGCGGGTGGATTTGTGGTGGGCGGATCCGCTGGGCGCTTCGACCAACGATTACGATTTGTTTGTGCTGGATTCCAATGGAGTCAGCGTGGTGGAGAGTTCCATGAACACGCAAAACGGCTTCCAAGACCCTTACGAGTCCGTCGGCGCGCTGACGAACGGCAATCGCATCGTCATCGTCAAAGTGAGCGGGGATGCGCGGTTCTTGCACCTGTCCACAGGCCGCGGCCAGTTGAGCATCGCCACCGCGGGCACCACCGGCGGCCATTCCTCTGCCGTCAACGCGTTCAGCGTGGCGGCCATTGATCAGCACTCCGCGTATCCCAACCCATTTTCGGGCATGGGCAACAATCCGTTTGAGCAATTCACTTCCGACGGTCCGAGGCGCATCTTTTTTAACGCGGATGGTTCGGCCATCACGCCGGGGAATTTTTCAGGAACTGGAGGGCTTGTCCGCCAGAAGCCGGATATCGCCGCGGCGGATGGCGTTTCCACGGACGCGCCGGGTTTCGGTTCTTTCTATGGCACCTCGGCGGCGGCACCCCACGCGGCGGCCATTGCCGCCCTCCTCCGGTCCTACCAACCCAGCCTCACCCCCTCGCAAATCCGCGCCATCCTCACCAGCACCGCCCTGGACGTTGACCCGCCAGGCGCTGACCGCGACACCGGTTATGGGATTGTGATGGCCTATCCAACGCTGCTCGCCGCCTCGCTCACGCCGGCCAGCGGGAACATCTGGGTGGATTTCAATTATGGATTCGCTCTCCCGCAGACGGGCGACTACTGGGAGCCATTTAGCCAGTTGGCGGCTGGTCTCAGCGCGGTTCCCGCCGGCGGGAATATCTGGATTCGCACCACCGGCAGCACTCCGGAAACCATGACCATTTCCAAGCCGGTGACCATCGGCCCATATGCCGGTCCGGCGACCATCGGCCGCTAATCCTCCACCGATGCGCGTGTGCCGCACCGGGCCAATTTTTGGCCAGCTGATTCTCCCGGCACCATTCGGCTCCACGATGGCGCTGAAAGCTTCGCCACGCCACCGCATTAGCTCGCTAGTTTCATAAGCAATCACCAATTTGGTCCGTCTCTGTACCAGCGGCAGATGCGCTTTCTGACCAGGTTGTTTATTGTGTTGCTACTGGTGCTATTTGCCCTGACGTTTTATGGCATCAACGGATGGCTTGCCCCCTCGGCACGGTGCGCCGGATGCCGGTTCAGTGGGACCGATGACGAGGGGCCGCGGTGGCGGATTCACTTGCGGGCGGGCGTTTTTTTCTGGCATCGATGCGGCAATCTTCCAGAATCTTTGAATGCTGACTCAAACCCGCCGACTGCCGCTGTATGTCGCTTTGGCGGCGTTGGTGGTCTACACCGGCTCCATGGGCGGCGGGCTGACATTCAATGAACTGGCGCTCGCGTCCAAGCTGGCGGGGTGGGGTGAACCGT
>Ga0316232_1002307_pt1 | contig 20184 bp, 23 predicted proteins | sample TBHtaG_FD_206006 | JGI IMG/M metagenome (GOLD analysis project Ga0316232, IMG submission 206006) | Freshwater microbial communities from Trout Bog Lake, Wisconsin, USA - TBH18025_13 | ecosystem: Environmental > Aquatic > Freshwater > Lake > Hypolimnion/Profundal zone | place: USA: Wisconsin... | reverse complement strand
GTGGATCTGGATTACATTATACACCACCGGGTGCTATCACTCATGCAACTTCAGGCACACCAGGTACAGGTGGCGGCGGTGGCGGTGGTGGTTATCCCACTCTAGGTGGTTGCGGTGGTTCCGGTGCCGCAGTATTCATTTATTCAAGTCCCACACAATTGGCTACTGGAGGAGACACAATTACGAATCAACCTACTTTATCGTTCTCACCATATTATCCTGCACCATCTACTATTCCACAAGTAGGTTGTGGACCTTATTGGATTCATAGATTTACAACACCGGGAACGTTCGTAACATAATTACCTTGACACGCTAAATAATTTAATGTATAATGTGAATATGGTTGTATGAAGTAAATCAAAAGGTGCTCTGGACGGGAGTTCGAATCTCCCCACCTCCACCAAAAGCATACTGTGAGTCGGCTTGCTGATAAACTTTAAGTAGAGATAGTATGCTTTTGATGGGGGTGCACTTGGTTTCGACAGGGTAAATAGTAGAGGCATAGACAACTCGTCAGGAGTAGACGTAAAAAGCAAAATTGTGTAAATGCAAACGATGAGCGTTTCTTGATGGTAGCGTAAGCTCCATCGGAGTTTTGCAAGTTGAACTTAGCAACAGAATCAACTTGTTTTATTAACTTAAGGAGAAAAGATGAAAAAGACAATTATTGCAATCGCCACAATGGCAGTTCTAGGTATTGCATCTGCCGCTGATTTTGTTTCTGTAGGTGTCGATGCAAATCAAAGTCGTACTGATAAATCCCAACATGCTACAGTAGAAACTGTACGTGCTGGTAAAGATATCGGTGCTGGTTTTGATGTTGTGATTCAAGACCGTACACAAGTGCAAACTCAAGGCGGTATGTACAATAGCTTCGAAGGTACTTTAGGATATCAAGTTAGTGTATTGAATGTATATGCTGGTGCTGGTCGTGACCAAGGTTTTGATGCCGCTAAAGATACTGCATACAACTATGGTTTAGTTGGTGGTACTTTGGGTAGCAAAGTTGGTCCTGTTTACGCATTTGTTGGTGCTAAAACACATGCTAACTGGGACAAAGATGCCCCAAAACAAACCGTAGCATATACAGGTGTATCATATCCATTGACAAAAACATTGGCTATTGATTTGAACGCATCTGCATCGTTCCAAGACATTAAAGACAAACAAGCAGGCGTTGCCGCTCGTGTAAGTTTCTAAGAGTCTAAATAAATCAATGAGTTAAGGGACTCTCAATAAAAGTCCCAATTATGAATCTATGCTATTCATAATCTCATCCTCCACACAACACATTGGAGGCCGGCAACTCATCAGAGTTATGCCCAATCATCAAGGAGAAAAGATGAAGTTCCTAAACAAAACTTTATTTCTAATTCTATCATTGGCATTAATTACTACTAATGCAAAACCGTCACCATCTTTGACACAAGCAGTTAAGGATGATTTTAATAAACAAGTGCTTTGCATGGCAAAGAATTTATATTATGAAGCCGCTATGGAACCTTATGAGGGTAAACTAGCCGTAGCACAAGTTGTAATGAACCGTACACAAAACAAAAACTTCCCATCAGATATATGTGGAGTTGTGTATCAGAAGACTGGTGAGACTTGCCAGTTTACATGGGTATGTGAAAAGTCTTATGCTGTTCGCAATGAATATGCATGGGAAGAATCCTTATTAATTGCAAAAAAGGCAATGACTGAAGGTATTCTACACAAAGATATCGCAAAGGCAAAGATACTATTCTACCATGCGAATTATGTTCATCCTGCATGGAATAATATTCATCCGGTAAAAACAATCGGCAATCATATCTTTTATGCGAAATATTAGTTGACAAAAACTCTGTACTGTGATATAATTATACTATGACAACACCAACTAAAACTGAAATAAGTAACTTCTCACTCTTGATTGAAACCATATCGAGAGACAAGAGTATATCTAAAATGGAAGCCATTCTTTGGCATTGTGAGCAAGCAGGATTAGAGGTTGATGTAGCATCAAAACTACTCACCTCTGCTCTTAAAGCGAAGATACGAGAAGAAGCACAAGAACTCAACTTACTTAAAAAGACCTCTAAACTGCCTATATGATTGATGAGAACACAGGCTTTGCGGCATGTTCATTATACAATGCGATTAAACTTCATTTTACTACTGATTCTTACGATTACTTTAAGTACAATGGCAAAACCAACGTCACAAAGGATCAATTTTCAAAACGAAAAGACAAGTTTCAGTTTTACAAATTAGCCAAGAAGTACAAGTATGATGAACTCAAAGATTTCTTAGTTGCCAATTTTTTGGTTTCTAATGTTAAGTGGGCAGGTAATCTTTTAGAGAATGATGCACATGATAACTATTTGGACTGGAAAAAAAGAAATCAAGCATTGACATATAACTTCAAACAAGATATAATGCATCTTAGAGACTTGGTTGAAGAACCAAGAGAGTTATTATATGTTAACAATGGTGAGTATCCGATATTGCTGAGAGAATTAATGCATGGTGATGTGAAAATTGAAACGGTATGTGTCATGGAGAGTCTTCTGCAATTCATACCGATGTGGAGTGAAAAGATAAGTGATTCTATAATATGGCCGAAGTATAAACTTCTTATTTTAAAATACACACCGTTTTTAAAATATGATAGAGATGACCTTAAGAAAACTATGAAAGATATTTTATTATGATTGAAACTATTTACCTCGATATGGATGGTGTTATTTGTGACTTTCAAAAACGGTATATTGAGTTGTACAAGATTCATACTGATATGGCTGAACGTAAAGGCTCATTCGGTAAGAACTTTACACACTTCATTGAGACTCGACAATTTGAGACACTAGAGCCTATGGAAGACATGCTAGAACTCATCAAGTTCTTAGATGAAGCCTACCCACCTATACACATTCTATCTTCTTCTGCACGAGAAGATTCACATGAAACAATCTCTGAACAGAAAACAGTATGGTTAAAGAAACACCGTATTGAATACCCAAGACACTTTGTACCTGGTAAGTCTCTCAAGTACAAATATGCGAATAAGGACTCAATCATTATTGATGACACTAGAAGTGTTATTGACGATTGGATTGAAGCCGGTGGAATTGCTATTTGGCATAAAAGTGCCAAAGAGACAATACAAGAGTTGCAAAAACTCTTATAAATAGACTATATTATGAAACATGCGAAATAAGTCGAAATACAACGTATACAACGAAAGGAAATACATATGGTAGATTTTTCTAAACTAAAGAAAAAAGCGGAAGAAGGTTCAAATCTAGACCGTCTTGCAAAAGCCGCTGAAGCACTCGGCACCTCATTCGATGGTGCATCAAATAAAGAACTATTTTGGAAACCAGAAGTCGATAAGGCTGGCAATGGTATGGCTGAACTTCGTTTCTTACCTACACCACCGCAAGATGGTGAAGATGGCTTACAATGGGTTAAATACTGGCATCACGGCTTTCAAGGTCCTGGTGGCTGGTTAATCGATAATTGTTTGACAACTCAAGGTAAAAATTGTCCTGTTTGTGAGAGCAATAGTTTGTTATGGAACTCTGGTATTGATTCTAATAAACAAGTAGCAAGAGATAGAAAGCGTAAGTTAAATTACGTATCGAATGTATACATTGTTTCTGACCCAAAACATCCAGAGAATGAAGGTAAAGTATTCTTATTCAAATACGGTAAGAAAATCTACGAAAAATTGGTAGAGGCATGGAACCCATCATTCCCTGATGAGAAACCATTTGATCCATTTGATTTGTGGAAAGGTGCTAACTTCAAATTGAAGATTCGTAAAGTTGATGGTTACCAGAACTATGATAAGTCTGAGTTCACATCACCAGCACCATTGAGTAATGATGATAGCGAACTTGAGAAGATTTATAACTCTGAGCACTCTTTACAAGTACTTGTAAGTGATAAAGAGTTCAAGTCTTATGATGACCTTAAGAAACGCTTGGACAAAGTCCTAGGGGTTTCTGAGACACCTAGGACTACCGTTGAGACAATCAAAGCAGAAGCTCCTAAAGCCAAGTTCAAAGATGCTGAATTGGTAGCAGAAGATGATGACTTAGATTACTTCTCACGCTTGGCAGAAGAAGATTAAGCCAGACAATAACGTTCATAGAAAAAATCAATTAGATTTTGATATGAAATTGTGATAAACTATGATAAGTAGTCCTTGAGATTACTTATCATTTTTTAACTAAGGAGTTTATATGAGTCGAACGTTAGATAGTCTTGAAAGTGCATTAGCCGGTGAGTCGATGGCACATATCAAGTATAGATACTTTGCAAAGATTGCAAGAGAAGAAGGCTTTGAAGATGTTGCAAAACACTTTGAACATACAGCAGACCAAGAGATTTTACACGCATGGGGTCATTTAGAATTGCTAATCGGTAAACCTTCTACGAAAGAATGCCTACAAAAAGCAATTGACGGTGAAACGTATGAGTTTACCGAAATGTATCCCAAGTTTCATGCTATTGCGGTTTCTGAAGGTAAATCAGAAGCGCAAAAAGAGTTAGAGGAACAAATTGCAGAATCAAAAGAACATGCAGAGCAATTCGCAATAGTTCTTAAGAAAGCGGAAAAAAGATTTGCGGCTCTTGCTAAAGTAGAAAAGAAACATGCTGAAGCATATCAAGCAGTATTAGGAGGTTTACAATGAGATATTACCGTTGTGTAGTTTGTGGACACATTCTTTCTGAAGAAGATTATGCATCTTTACCAGACTCTGTTGGTTGCCCTGAGTGTGGTGTTTCTAAAGAAGATTACGAACTCGTTATCGAAGATTAAAACTCTTTCTTTTTAAGTGTCTTCTGGAGAGTTTTAGACCCACCGCAAGGTGGGTTTTTTGTTAGCAGGCTACTGCATAATTCATTTGGCATCTCAACAGTGAAGGATCGGTAGTTCTAACAGGTGTTTCGTCATCTTCTTCCGTCTTTGCCGGTGGTGCTGGTATATTATTGACTGTCTTATTGACAACAACATCACCTTTATTGAAAACTTCATTGTAAGTACCTCTAATTTTATCTGTCATTTCAGATAAATTCGGTGTAATACTTAATTGCTTACTACGTAGAGTTTCGATGCCATGAGACATCTCAAGATCCATTTTTTTCGAATCTAGTTTATCAATACCAGTCTTGAATAAATCTGTAGTTGTTTTCAGCAAAGAGGAGCTATCAGACACTCCTTGTTCTTCCTTCAACTTATTATAATTCTTAATGGTAAATGTTTTCCATAAATCTTCAGGCGGAATAATTTTACCATCGGATATAAAATTACCAGAATTATTGATAGCAATTCCAGTTCTCGATAATGCAGGTGAAAGTGTAGTATTTTGCCATTTATCTTTCAATTCAATAAATTTGCTATCTTTCATCGCTTCTTCTTTGGTCTTACCATTCAACCAAGAATCTTTTAGATATTGATATGCATCCGGTCCAAAAGAAATAATTTGTCCTTGCGCTTCCTTTGTCTTATCTACCGGATCTCCAAAGAACCCCATGATACTATTAATATCATCAGAAAAACTAAAAGCATGTGACAAACTTGCTTTTTTATTCAATTCGGCTTCTTCTGGTGATAATGTATTTTTCAAATCATCAAAATCCATACCAAATAATTTTAAAATTGAACCCCCTAAATTTGGGTCTGCACCAATAGTATCTTTATGTTTCTCATAGAACTTTCTAAGAACTTCATTCTTTTCTTCATTATTTTGCGTTTTCTTAAGTTCTTCAAAAACATCCAAGCCACCTTGGCTAGATAAAATTGCCGACAATGCTTTTCCGTAAGGACCAAACATTGAGAGCATTTTCTCTGCTTTATCTTCGGTGCTTTTTTCAATTATAAAATCGTATAACGATGTAATTAACCCATAAATTTTCTTGAATGTAAGTTCATGCTCAACTAATTTGTCGATGATTTTACTTTTGAATAATTTAAAACCTTCAATTAATGCGGCAATGCCAGGTATATATTTTACCGCACCTAAAACAGCATCAAATACCATATTCACAATGTGTCCTACCAGTTTACCTAAGAACTCAAATACAGTTAAAACACCTTCAAGAACATCTTTAAAGACTAACCAAATATCATCAAGTATACCAAGTATCAATTTAGTTGCTTTGACAAATCCTTCTTTGATGGTTTCAAAGATTTTGACCATCTCTTCTTTGAATTTTTCGAAGAATGATTTACCCTTAGCCTTTTTCTCTTCAGGACGGCTTTCTACACCACCGCCGATTGCTTTGAGCAAAGCATTGTGTCTTCTATCTTCTTCTTCTTTTCTTTGCTGATTATGTTCAGATTCTAATTCCCATCTTTTCAAATCCTCATCATGCTCTTTCTGCATTAAATTGAGCATTTTGGCAAGAATATCAGCAGTAGAGTCGCCAACTTTCAAACGTGTTGCACGACCAGAACCAACTTTGCTATAATGCACTTTATTGCGTTGCTTTTCTCTTTGCTGTTCATTAAAGTATCTTATAGTACTGCCTTTTCTACCAAACAAACGACCAACAATGGCAGTTGTCAAAGGTGAATTGAGCATACTAACGTATCTTAATGGGTCAAATTTTTCTTGTATACGAGTAGCGGCGGCTTTAAATTTGGCACCCACAGCACCTTTGTATGAGCCAACAATACTACCACCCATCTCAATGTTTCGAATTGTTAAGTCTTTGACACTTCTACCTCTAACTCTTCGTGCTGTTTCGTAATCCATTATTGTGTACCCCCACCAAATTGTTTAATGAGTGCTGGTGGTACGCCATCAGTAACCCAATTATCTTGGTTTATTTTTTTAATTATTTTCTTTACCACTTGTGGTGACATTACATTTGTTGTTTCATTAACAATTACAACACTCGGTGATTTTGCTTGACCTGTGCTACTCTGCATATCTTTGACCGTCTTATCGGTCTTATCTAATGTATATGGCTTAGGTGTAAGTTTCAACTTTGTTGGTGTATTTGCTTCCGGTGTGTTTTCTTTATCCATCTTAGAAATATCTACCATTTCTTTAGATGCTTGTAAGGCTTCTATATGATAGTGACCTCTAGGATTTACACTGCCGGGTTTTAAATCTGGTGGTTCATAAGTGACTTTGGCTTTTAGGTTTTGGTCAGCGAATTCTTTTTGTAGTTTTGCGGCACCCTCTTTACTCATATCATTCATAACTACATCGATATCAATACCTTGAGTGTGACCGCTGACATAACCACCTGGTTTATTTTTTAACTCTTGATGGTAAGTATCATTTGCGGCAGTTATAATGGCATCAGAGTGACCCTTTTTAACTGCTTGCATTATCGGTATTAAATCTTTTGAAACGGTACCACCAGCAATTGATTCTTCCGATTTAAAAGGTAAATCATCAATGTCTAATGCAAAATCAACTTTAGGTCTATCTTCACCACTTTTAATCTTATCTATATCGACTTTAGCAGTTTCCATCAAATCATCGACTGAAGGAAATTTAATTTTATGCAATTCTTTAAACTTTGCTTGTGCATCTTTCATGCCAAATAAACCAAGACCTGCAATTGCACCAACTGCGGCAACTTTCAACCAGTTAAATTCTGATGGCGATTCAACTTTTTCTTTTTTTGTTTTACCGTGACCAAAAAGATTTAATAAACTATCGTGTCTAGCATTTCGTTGAGAATCCATTTCACTTCTAGCCTTGTCTTCTGCTAACTGACGAACCTTTTTCTTGTCGTAGTTGTCTTGCATCATGTTTAACATCTTTGCTAAAATATCAGCCTCAGAGTCACCCTTTCTGAGTTTCATATGAGTATTTGGTGGTACTTTAGAGATGGATGGATCTTTTCTTTTATCGTATGGTTCTTCTTCAGGTTCTTCTTCCATCTTATCGTCAGTCTTACCTTTTAGTTTAGAGTTACCGGTCATTGCTTTTGCAACTCTTTGAGGTTCAAACTTTTGTTGAAGACTTTCGGTATAATTATTCATTACCTCAGATTCACGACCACCAGAACCCATACGAATACCACGTAAGATATCCGCATTGCGTTGCACTTCTTCTAGTGTCATATTTGCCGTCTCTTTAGCGGCTTCTCTGACTTTTGCTAATTGTGCTTTAGTGAGATTAGTACCACCTTGCTCTAAGAGAACACCTAATTGGTTCTCAGAGAGTAGTTGGTTGAATAACTCGTTTTGCATTGTTACTTCTTATTCCTTTGTTTTGCTTTCTCATTTTCTTCTTCAATGTATTGCATTAACAAAGTCACATAGATGTCTCTCTCCCAAGGTATCATTGTTTCGAGTTCGGCTAAACTATATTTGTGGTGTTGCATGAGAGAGAAGTTTGTCATATAGTAGTTCTTCAAACTATCATAGCCGAACATTACCCGAAAAAATTCTCTAAACCTTCTATATCCATGGAATGGTCAAAACCACATTTGCTACATTTCATATCAATGTGATGTCTAATTTTTGGTAAGTTTTCAAAAAACGCTTCAAGTTTACTGAATTGTTCTTGATTCAAAGACTCAATAAATTCAGTGAGTTCTTCTTTTGTACTATCAACTGCATAATAATATTGCTGACCATCAAAAATGTATTCGATAGAATCAATCATAATATCAAATGCAACTTCAACAGCAGATTCTTTCTTTGCCAATTTTGAAATAACAGAGAATCTAGGATATTTCAATTTAATAGCCATAGTCTCTGTTAACTTAATTACATCTGGTTGTTCAGGCATATCAACAGTAACTTCAAGCAAATTCAATTTGACTTCCATTTTATTGTTACATTGACTATCACCGACTGTATTTGTACAAACATATTTGTTTTCTACAATCTCACCAACTGACCTTGCTCTTAAGTTAATGAAGTAATATTCAATATCTGTTACTGGTAACTCATCGATATCAATGTCTGTTGACAATGTACAATTAGTTAAAACCTGTTTGACGTTTCTTTCGACAGTATCTTTATCATCGGCTTCTAGAGCCATCATCAAATTTCTTTGTTCTTTTACCAAGAATGGTCTGTAAAGAACAGTCTTTTTACTCAATGGTAATTCCAACGTGTACGTTGGTGTATCAATCTTAGGCAATGCCATAATAATCTCCAATCAATTTATAGTGAATTTAAAAATTCCGATTTCAGCGTTTGTGTTAAAGAACTTGCACTTAGTGGGTTAATTGCGTTATTTGTCCAGTATGTGTACGCAAAGTCTACCGAAACTCTATGTACATCTTCCGAATTCCATGATAGATCCATTTGATTAACTGTCGTTGGGAACGCATCAATTAATTTGGTCTCATATGTTTTCTTACCGGTCATGTCGTATTGCGTAATTAGAATATCTACCGCATAACTTGATTTGTAGTTGAAGTTGAAATCATTAGATGGGTTTACTAAATCTAACCAAGCATCAAAGAATATTCGTTCTCCCATGTTACCATTTACAATAAAATCTAATACAACATCATTGTAAGATGTATGATATGGGAACTTCTCAACAGGAGCCGAACCAATTTTCTTATCTGTAGTTGCCACATTTCTACCAGGCAACATCGCATTGTCGCATCGGAATGTCAATTGTCTACCGGTACTAGCATAACTTGAAAGTGCAAGCGGTACTGGTATCGTCACATCAAACATGAACTTTCTGGCTACGTCTGAGCCAAAAGTACTAATAAAACTGCTGATTGATGACGCCATCTATGAGTTCCTTATCTCGTTTAGTGAATCTTGCCACACTTCTTTTGCCGTGGCTTTCTTAAATTGCTGAATCGGTAACGCTAAAGCGGTATCCCATTCGTTTGGTTGTACTGCTAATATTCTTGATTGCATATGGTCGTACAAATAACGCTTAATACAGGGTCTAAACTCTCTCAGATTGCGTGTAGCCTCAAGTATGTCGTAAGTCACATGTAATCTGGCAACCTCGTCCAGCTTGTTTTTAGACGTTCCATAGGGTACCAATTTTTCCATAAATGCCACTCGCCATTTAAACGGTAAGTAATGCAGATTTAATGCTAGAAAACCGTCATTGTACTTCTCAAGTATCAATGTTAACGGAAATCTATCATAATACGGTAACTCTTCTTTTAACTTTGGGTCATAATAGAAGAAATACATTGCACCGGTCTGAACGCTTTTAACATTACGTACATCTTCTTTTCTAATTGCAGACGGTATTAATGAAGGATTGCGTAATTCGGTAATCTTTTGACCGAGCCATTTCAAAGAGTCCTTGGTCATTACACCATGACCGAGTTTCTCTCTTTGCTTTGATAGTATTGTTAATTTAGATGCCATTAACTATTTAGACAGGCCTAAGTCATCTTCGGTAAGTACTTTGAACTCCCAACCACGGTCTAAACAGTACTCTGTAGCGGCTTTCCATTTGTTTTGATTGACACCATAAGTATAGACTTCATTGATGTATCTTTTCGTGACTCTCTTCTGTTTCTTAGGCTCTAGAGTCTGAACCTTTGGTTTAATCTCTATTAAATAAGTCTTAATAGTACCGTCTTTTGTTTTCATTTGAGCATAGAAATCGACAAAATATCGTCTAGGTCTACCGTCAGCAGGATCACGATATGGGATCACGACCTCTTCACTAGACCAGGAGACTACAGCATCAGTCTCATCAAGCCATTTCATATATCTATACTCCCAAGTAGAACGCCATTGTATGTTCTTGTGGTCACCACGATACTTTTGTGGGTTTCGAGGGATAAATTTTCCGCTATAAGCCATATTATTACCATTTATTGAATGTCCCGTTATTTATGATATAAATACTTGTTACAACTCTATTCTAGGCACATGTCATTTTTCACAAATCCCTCAGTCGCAGGCATACAGTTACCGTTTAATCAGTTAGCTGGCCCATTAAAAAGCCTTTTTCAACCAGAAGGTAAAGGTAATTTCGTATATCCATCAGATTTAACGACAAATCCTGCTATGTGTCATGCGGTACAGTTCAATTTTTGCGACTGGACAACAGACTTTCAACAGGATACGAATTCGGTAATTAATCAAGTTTCAGAGGCTACTGAAGGTGCCGCTGTTCAAGCATTGCAACTTGCAAAAGCAAACCTAAATTCATTAATTGCATCATCAAGAACACAAGTAGCAGAGGCTGGTGCAAACATAACAAATCAAGATTTAATTGCTAAGGCAGAAACAGCAGTTGAAGAAGCCTCATTAGGTGTTTTTCAATTACTCACAAAAGCATTTACTCCTGGTACATACAAACCAAGAACGTTAAAAACGATATCTACCGTCTCTTTGTATATGCCGGATACTTTGACAGCAGATTTTGAATCGCAATACAACACTTTAAGTTTTACAAATACGCTAGGAAAAGGTGGTTTTATTGCAAGTGCGGCAGAATCACTAAAGGGTAAAGTTAATTTTTCTGGTGGTGTCAAGCAAAATTACGCAAACATACTTTCAGATCCAGCAGTAAAAGAATTCATATCGTCTAAAATAGATTCTTTAGGTGGTAAACTTGGTGTTCAAGGTGACACAAAAGATTTATTAAATCAAGCATTGGGACAATTTGTTAACCCACAAATGCAATTGATATATCAAGGTAGAGATTTCAGAAACTTCTCAATGTCGTTCGTGTTCACACCAAAAAGTTCTGCTGAAGCACAAACGGTAAAGAATATCATTGATACGTTCATATTCTATTCATCTCCAGGTGTTACTGGTGTCGGTACAAATCAACCTGGTAGATATCTAACACCACCACAAATCGTTAACGTAAAGATGGTGTTTACTGGTGGCTCTAATGGTATTGCCGGTGCAGTTATCAATCAATTTCAAAGCGCATTGAACAATGTAGGTCTTGGATTCTTAGGTAAAAGTCAAAGCATTACAAACACAGTTAACTCAGGAAAACCAGCAAAAGTATTCAATATTAAAGAGTGTGTCATCACAAACGTAGGAGTAGATTATGCACCTAACGGGTGGGCCGCATTTGAAGATGGTTATCCAGTACAAACAACTATGACAGTTGACTTACGTGAAACACAAATTTTCACAAAAGAAGATGTTCAGAACTCAGTTGTTGCATCCAATTATAATGATTTTGAAAATCAACAAGCATTAGATAGCTTGGTAAATCAACTTCAATCCAAATCTAACGAAGCGGAAAGTATTCGTCAAGATTTAAACAAATCTCTTTCATAGTAAATGAAATACTTTAATACGCTACCTAAAACAACAGTTGCCGATCCTAATAATAAAAATATTGAGATTGGGGTTGACCTTACTGCGAGAGCATCATTGTTACCTGCATTGTCTTTGCAACCAATGTTGTTCTATCAATACACCGTACAAGAACAAGATTTACCGGAAAATATTGCTTATAAGTATTATGGGGATCAGTATAGATACTGGTTGGTATTCTATGCAAACAACATTATGGACCCTAAAGGTGATTGGCCTCTAACGAATAGAGACTTTCAAGCATACTTAAAAGACAAATACAGTGCATTAGCAACTGCAAATAATCAAACAGTAAATGCCTATTGTCAATCAACGATTCATGCATATGAGAAAATTATCACTACATATGATAGCCTTTCAATGCAAACATCAGTTAAGACTGTGCAAATCGATGCACCTACATATGCAAATACACAAATTACAACTTCTACCGCAACGTTTCCCAGTTCAAATGTGACTTATTCGGTAACTAAAAATATTGTTTATGTTATTGATTATGAGACACAACTAAATGAATCTAAGAGAAACATTAATCTTATCAATAAAAATTACGTCACTGATATTGAAAGTCAATTCGTTTCGTTAATGAGTTCATAATATGGCAGATAATTTGAATCAAGTTAAGTTCATAACGGACTATGAATTAGTCTTTGTAAACATCTTAACTGGTGGCTTAACGTATCCAATCACACTTAAAGAGAATTTAAGAGAGTTGAATTACTATGAAGACATTTATAGTAGCACAATCTATGGTGAATTGGTATTGTTTGATGCTACTAATATGATTTCAAATTTAAGACTGAACGGTACAGAATTCATAGAGTTTAAGATTAGAAAAACAAGAAACGACAATGACTTTGTGCAAAGAGTTTTTAGAGTATATAAAATTGGTAATCGTCTAACAGATTACGCAAAGAATCAAGAAGCCTTTGTGGTATACTTCTGCTCAGAAGAAATGATGCTTTCAGAGAAGTATAGAATATCGAAGTCGTATAAAAATGCACAGATTAGTGACATTGTAGAAGATGTTCTTATTAATTATTTGAAACTGACACCAAAATCTGATAAGACAACAACGCAAAGAACAAAGGGCTATCAGATTGAACCCACAACTGGTCTCTATGATTTTATTTTACCGAATAAAAAGATACTAGAAACTATACATTGGTTGACAATATATTCTAGACCAATTACAAATCCTGGTGCTGATTTTGTTTTCTACGAAAATAGTTCAGGATACAATTTTGTTTCTTTACAGACATTGTTTAGCAAACAAACCCCATTTAAATCCTACGTCTTTAATCCTAACAATATCACACCAGAACTATATGCACAATCGGTAAACGTTACTGGTTTTGAAGTTATTAAATTCTTTGATACATTAGCGGCTACTTCTGATGGTACATTTACGAATCGTTTGATATCTATTGACCCGTTAACTAGAACGTATAATATTACCGATTTCATGTATGATGACTATTTGCAGTCGGCAAAATTATTAAATAAAGCACCGGTAACTACATCGATGCAAAATCGTTGGGGTGATACAATATATCACGGCCCCGCTGATACAAGACTAGAATCTGGTGCTTTAAGAATAGCCGCAGGTAATGCGTTAGAGAAACAGATTGTAATGGATCCTGATTCAGTTGCAAACGATATTAAGATTGAAGACTTTGTACCAAATAGAGTTGCACAGTTAGGTTTAATGAACTATATGAAGATTAAACTTACTATACCTGGTGATACACAAATTACAGTAGGTATTCTTCTTAACTTTACTGCTTTTGATTTGAAGCCAACAGTGTACTCTAATGCAGACGGTCAAAGTTCAAAATCACCAGACTTATTCTATTCCGGCAATTATCTTGTGACTGCTGTAAGACACATTATGAAGAATACAGAAATGACTACAGTAATTGAAATGGTTAAAGATAGTTTCGGTACAGATTCTAGTGCATATCTACCATCAATACCCGCAACTGGTTCTGGTGGCTTTTATAATGCAATTAATGGGATTCAATAATGACTCAGCGTAATAATTTTTTTGGATTAAGTGGTTTTGTATGGTGGGTTGGTGTTGTTGTACGTAATGACGATCCTAATATTGCTCATCGTGTTCAAGTGAGAATCTTTGGTTGGCATACAAACAATACACAAATGTTACCTGATTCAGATTTGCCTTGGGCTCATCCATTACTGCCTATAAATAACTCAAAATCAGTTGAATTACCTGATGTAGGAGAATGGGTTGTAGGATTCTTTATGGATGGCGAATCAGGTCAATTCCCAATCGTAATGGGTGTCCTACCTAAAACTGCTACAGACCTTGGAGTATAAAATGGCAGATTTAAATATAAACACAGCACAAACAATCGGTACAATAAATGTACCCGGACAAGCAGATTATGTTTTAGCAGACAATAATACTGCACAACCAATAACGCAAGTAGTTGAAGTTGTTGTATCTGAACTTGATATGGCATTAAATGCACTAGGTGTTGCAGGTAATGCAGTAGCATCAGAAACACCAGATGTTTCAACTACGACAGCACCGAATAATACTAATGCAAATATTGCACAAAAAACAGATGCATCACAGACGATACCACCAACAGGTGCGGGTGTAACTGCTGGTACGGCAATTTCAAATGCAAATATGAACACCGTTCATGTGTGTGATGTTTGCGGTTCTATTGGCATGGGTATTGCTCAAGCAAGAATGGAAATAATGCAAGCGTTGAAAGCACTACGACAAGAAGTTCTTGATGCTTTAGGTCTTGGTGATGCAGAAGCACAAGCAAAAGCACTCAAAGCACAAGTTGCTATGTTTAAGAAAGCAATTAAAGCAGTACAGGATTTTATTCAGACTGTTGAAAATTATTTGAAAATGCTAGAAACTCTCATTAAAGTATTAGAAAATTACATTACTGCTCTGATTAAATCTGGCTTGAAAGAATTGGTATCACAATTTCAACAATGTCTTTCAGATGCGAAAGCAAGTTATGCGGCTGGTGTTGCACAACAACAATCTGCAATGTCTTCACAATAGGATAAATTATGACAACACCTGATAGTTCATGGACAGAACCGTTTTCGACAGCAAAACCTCAGTATCCATATAATAATGCAAGACAAACTAGAAGCGGTCATCTATTTGAATTAGACGATACTCCTGGTGCTGAAAGAGTTCGCTTACAACACGGTACTTCGAACAATTTCATTGAAATGCAGGCTGATGGTACTGGTATCTTTAAGGTTTTCGGTAATAATTATCAGATTACAATGGCAAACAATAATGTCTACATAGGTGGACAATGTAATATTACCATTGTAGGACCTTCAGTTTTACATGTACAAGGTGATTCTTATATTCAAGTTGACGGAAATGTTTACCAGAATGTATCAGGTGATTCTATTACAAATACAGGAGGTGATGCTGAGATTATTGCTTCTGGTGATGTAGATATCACATCTCAAGGAACTTTGACACTTTCAGGTGAAACAGTCAATATCAATTCAGATTTGAACGTCAATGGTAGTCTTTCTACGATGGGTTCTTCGTTCTCTACTGGTAGTATTACAACTCTTGGTGCGATTGCGGCTGGTGTAAATGCATTGAATCCTGCACTGGTTGCAGGTAATATCTATGATAACCTAGCATCTTTAAATGAATTAAGAGAAACATATAATATACACGTACACGAAGTTATATCTTTGGGTGCACCGACAGCAACACCATTACCAATAGATCCACTTCTACCAGGCACATAAATAGAAAATGGCAAGTACAATATTTTACTCAGATTTAGATTTACGTTTCCTTCCCAATCCGGTGACGGGTGATGTATCTATGAGTTATAATGAACAAGCAGTCATACGTTCAATTCAAAATCTTTTGTATACTAGACCATACGAAAGATTATTCGACCCAACAATCGGTAGCGGACTACCAGCATTATTATTTGAACCAGTTTCACCATTGACCGCTAGTAGTATTGAAGATGAGATTATAAGGCTCATCAATAATTATGAACCAAGAGCATCAATTTATCAGCTAAATGTGACTGCACAAGCAGACCAAAATAATTTTTCAGTCAGTCTCTATGTTTTTATTGGTAATAATACAACACCGACTGCTATCAATCTCTTACTTCAAAGGAATAGATAATATGAAGCCCACATATCTTTATATTAATTCACAGGGGAATAATCTTGGCGGGTGCTAATTCTAACATTCAATTGTCTTCTCTTGATTTTAATTCAATCAAGCAGAATTTCATTACATATTTAAAAAGTCAATCACAATTTACTGATTACAATTTTGAAGGTTCTGCTATTGACACACTATTGGATGTCTTTGCATACAACACACAATACAATTCATTCTACCTTAATATGGTAGCCAATGAAATGTTCTTAGATTCTGCGGTACAAAGACGTTCTGTAGTTTCTCATGCTAAGTTGTTAGATTATACACCACACTCTTCAATTTGTCCTGTTGCTTATGTGAACGTTCAATTCACTGGTGTTTCTGCACCAACAGTTACGTTACCAGCATACTCCACGTTCCTTTCAGAGCAAATCAATGGTGTTAACTATGTTTTTACGAACATCGTACCATACACAGCAACAACAAATCTGATTACAAATGTGTGTACATTTTCTAATGTTGCAATCTTTCAAGGTGTAACTGCATCGTATTCATTTACTGTAGATTCGACTTCTAATCCAACATATACATTTGAGTTACCAGACTCTACGATTGATACAACAACACTACAAGTAGTCGTACAACAATCTACATCTAATTCATCAATTCAAATCTTTAATCCTGCCGCTAATAGTTTGTACTTAGATGGTACATCACAGGTATATTTTATTAATGAATCATTAAACGGTAACTATGATATATCATTTGGTGATGGTGTCTTAGGTAAACAATTAACAGACGGTAATATTGTTATTGTTTCTTACCTATCAACTCAAGGTACTTCTGCCGCTGGTGCAAATAGTTTTGTGATGATGACCTCAGTTAGTGGTTACAATAATAAAGTTACTGGTTATCTACCAGCAACAACAGGTGCTAATAAAGAAACAATAGCATCTATTAAATACCAAGCACCTAAAGCATATGCCGCTCAAGGTCGTGCAGTAACTAAAGACGACTATATTACAGCAATTCAACAAAATACATTGTTCGGATTTGATGCTGTCAATGTTTGGGGTGGACAAGAGAACGATCCACCAGTATACGGACAAGTGTTTGTTTGTTTAAAGCCTATCGGTTCTTATACATTAACACAAACACAGAAACAAAAGATTATAGACCAAGTCTTAAAACCGGTTTCATTGATGACAGTTGTACCAACAATTGTGGATCCTGATTACAATTTTATTAAGATTAGTGCTAATGTGTTTTATAACTCGACACAAACAACATTTACACCATCTCAAATAGCGACTACAGTATTCAATTCTGTAACTAATTTTGCCACAACAACATTAAACACATTCAATTCGACATTCTCTGGTTCTGAATTGATTGGTACAATTCAAAATGCAAATCAATCTATCGTAGCAAACGAGATTGCAATTCAATTACAGAAGAAATTCTATCCTAATTTAACCGGTTCACAAACATACGTATTTAATTATGGTGTTCCTCTGTCTAGAGGAGTGTTGTTAAGCGGTGTAACAAGTTCTCCTGCAATACAATATACAGACCCAAGTAACCCATTGAATATTATTGATGGTGTTTACATCGATGAATTACCAGAAACAACATCAGGTATTCAATCAATTTCAGTTATCAATCCTGGCTATTCATATCAGTATACACCAACAGTTACAATCTATGGTGATGGTACAGGTGCAACCGCAGAAGCAGTTCTTGTTAACGGTTCTTTAAGTGCTATCAATGTGACTAATTCAGGTTCGGGTTATACTGCCGCTTTAATCGTAATTACACCAGCCGCTAATGATACATCAGGTACTAACGGTGCCGCAGTTGCAACACTAGAAGGACAATACGGAACATTGAGATTATACTATTATAATGCAAATAATGTCAAGACTATTTTAAGTCCTAATATCGGTACTATTGATTATACAAATGGTATTGTTACATTAAATTCATTTAATCCAGTCAACATCGATAATGCTCTTGGTCAGTTGGCAATTACAGTTAATCCAGCAACAACAATATTCTCGTCAACGTTCAATAGAATCATTACAGTTGATCCTAATGATCCGACTGCTATCACAGTTAATGTAACCGCACAATAATGATACAAAGTAATCAAAAAACATCATTATTCATACCATCACAGTTACCCGAATATCTTTTAGATACATCGGTATATGGTAATAATTTCGTATCGTTTATTCAAGCGTATTACGAATGGATGGAACTTGCCAATACTGCAAATGCTAATACAGTAACCGCAGATACTAATGGCTTTCAAGGACCTTTGTATGCATCAAAGAGTCTTTGGGATTATACTGACATTGATAATACACTTGAAGGGTTTCAAGAATACTTCATCAATGATTTTCTACAATATTTTCCAGCAGAATCTTTAATCTCTGAAACTACTGCGGTAAAGATTGCTAGACAATTGTACCATTCTAAAGGTACACCAGCATCATATCAGTTCCTGTTTAGGATTCTATTCAACTCAGACTTTGATTACTTCTATACAAAAGATGCGGTACTATCAGCATCTTCAGGACAATGGTATGTACCTAAGAGTATTCTATTAGAAACTTCTGATGTAAATTTCTTAGCGGCATCTAATTATAGAGTGTTCGGATTAACATCTAAATCATTTGCAACAATTGAAAATGTAATATTAGCAGAAGGTAAAATTGAAGTTTTCATATCGGATATCGAAAGGCTATTCGAATCAGGTGAGCAAGTTACAGTCTTAGATGCATACAATCAACCTGTTTATTTTTTAAACGGTAGTATTGTTCCAGCAAATACGTCTGGTGCGGAAACGCTGACAGCAACAATTCTTGGTCAAATTAGTCAAATCAATATTGACCCAACAGCAAGGGGTCTTGGTTACAATGTGGCCGATCCAGTTATTGTTTATGGTGGTTTGAATTCTAACATATCAAACCCAATTGGTGCAGTTGCAGAGGTAGGAACAGTAACAACAGGTTCAATACAAGATATCAACGTAGTTAATGGTGGATTTGGATATGCAGTATTCCCATCAAGTGGAACGCCATTGTATCCCGGTAATGCTTTCTCGCAAATCTATATTAGTGGTCAAGAAACATCAAAAGCAAATGCCACAGTATTCTCAGTAACAGCAGGTAATACTGTTACTATTACGATACCTATTGATTCGATTGCTGTTTCAAATGGTTTTCATATTGGTAATACTTTAAGTTTTTTACAAGCAAATACAAGTGCAACGGCAAATGCATCTCTTGCAAATGCATTAACGTTTACTACAATCGAAACAAATCCGATTGCATCAGTCATACTAAACAATGGCGGTGGTGGTATAAGTTATGTACCAACAGCAACAGCATTGTCTCAGTATGTTTCTAATGATACAACAAACTCTATTTTTGGCTCAATTTCTTCCCTAGGTATTCTTGCACCAATTCAAATTGCAAATACTGGAACTGGCTATACAAACAATGATACTATTATATTTACCGGTGGCTATGGTTACGGTGCAAATGCAGGAATAAGAGTTGATGCTAATGGTAATGTTATCAATGTGATGTACAGAACAACTACAGGATATCCGCAAGGTGGTCTTGGTTATGTAGGTGGTATTTTACCAAGCATTTCTATCAATACTGCAACAGGCAATGGTGCGAGCCTTTATGTACCAACAACATTGGGTACGGGTGCAACATTCTCATTGACCTTAAATAGAATCGGTGCTATCACAACAATCAATGTGCTC
>Ga0316232_1002304_pt1 | contig 20212 bp, 6 predicted proteins | sample TBHtaG_FD_206006 | JGI IMG/M metagenome (GOLD analysis project Ga0316232, IMG submission 206006) | Freshwater microbial communities from Trout Bog Lake, Wisconsin, USA - TBH18025_13 | ecosystem: Environmental > Aquatic > Freshwater > Lake > Hypolimnion/Profundal zone | place: USA: Wisconsin... | reverse complement strand
GAGGAACGGGAGGCTGGAGCCTCCAAGACAGGGGCGTTCCCAGGCTGGAGCCTGGGAACGAGACCGCGAATTCCTTAACTTAATGGCAGTGGGGCGTTTCCCTAGGCTGGTATTGGGCCGCGCCTTTGGCGCTAACAGATACGACGCCGACGCCAGCACACGCGAGACGCGTGTTCTCCTCGGAGTTCCGCTGCCGAACGCCTGTTCTTTCCGGCAGGTTCATTGGCAGATAGTCACTGCCCGCTCCCTGATTTGCCAGAACCCTGTTTTCCAACCCCATCTGTCTTTATCCTTCCAATGAAACTGCTTCTTCGCTTCACCCTTTGCTGCACTTTCGCTCTCACCGCCCTGGCGGAACCGCGCTCCACTCCGCTGAGCCCGCCCGAGCGCGCCGAGCTGCTTCACCGCCTCGAAGCCCTGCGCGCGAAGTTTCCCTCGATGGAAGCCAACTTCTCCGAACAACGCGGCTCGCATCTGCTCAAGAAACCGGTGACGAGCAACGGGACCATCGCCTTCCAAAGCCCGAACAAATTCCGCCGGGAAGTCACCGGAGCCAATCCGAGCCTCACCGTGAGCGACGGCCGCCACCTCTGGATTTACTACCCCAACTTCAAGGAGGCCGAGGAATACACGCTGGGCCAGCGCGCCATGTTCGACGACGCCCTTGCGGCCATTACCGCCGGATTGAACTTCGGGCACGTGGAGACCTTCTACAACATCGAAGCCGCCCGCGAGTCCGGCGGATACCTGATGGTGCTGACGCCCAAAAAAGGAAACCTGAAGCGGGTGCTCGCCCAGCTTTCAGTGTTCCTCGACAACGACCTCAACGTCACGCGAACCGACCTGACGCTTCCCAAGGGCGACCACATCGTCACGGCGTATTCCAACCCGCGCCACACGCCCCTGGCCGAATCGACCTTCGAGTTCGGCGCGGCCCCCGGGGTGCATGTCACGCATCCGCTGGGGAAGTAGGGAAATGAAGCTGCGAGAGTTGAACGCGCTCGTTCCCAATCTCCCGATTGGGAATGCCAGTGTCTTCGAATCTCCGATTCGCTACGCGCTGTCTAACGAATGGACGCCGGAGTAAACGTGAACCCCAACGCGGTTCGCGCGACCGACGGCTTCCGAAACAGAGTTTCGCAGACAAGCGCGTTCCCAATCTGGAGATTGGGAACGAGTGCGGAACTCTCTTGTTAGACGCCATAAACCAGAAATATCCAGCCAATGAAAGCACCTCGAAAATCCAAAGCAGCCACCGCGAGACCCGCAGCCTCGATGCCTCCGCTGCTCGGGGCGCACATGTCGATCGCCGGCGGGCCGGCCAGGGCGATCGACCGCGCCCTGTCGGTGGGCTGCACGGCGATGCAGATTTTTGTTAAAAATAACATGCGCTGGTTTGCCCCGCCGTTGACCGAGCCCGAACTGCGCGAATTCCTCGACCACCCGCGCCGGCGGGACCTCCGCTCTGTGTTTGGCCATACCGGCTACATGATCAACCTGGGTGCGACCGATCCGGAGGTTCACGACAAATCGTTGCGCGCCCTTGCGGAAGAGCTTCAGCGGGCGGACCAACTCGGCTTGCCGTTCCTGGTGCTGCATCCCGGCGCGCACACGGGGGCGGGCGAAGAGGCGGGCCTGGCGAAGATCGTCGCGAGCCTGGACCGCGTGCTGGAAAGCGTGCCGGCGGTCCGAACTCGGGTGGCGCTGGAAACCACCGCCGGCCAGGGCTCGACGCTCGGGCGCACCTTTGAGGAACTCGCGTGGATTCTCAATCACGCCAAACACGCAGACCGGCTCTGCGTCTGCGCGGATACCGCCCACCTTTTCGCCGCCGGCTACGACATTTCCACCGAGCCCGGCGCGCGCGAGACGTTTTCGAAGTTCGACCGGCTCGTCGGCATCGAGCGGCTCGCCGCCATCCACTGCAACGACTCGAAAGCGGCGCTCGGCTCCCGGGTCGACCGGCACGAGCATATCGGCAAGGGAAAGATCGGGCTCGCCGCGTTCCGCTACATTATGAACGAACCGCGCTTTGCCGGGATTCCCAAGGTGCTGGAAACGCCAAAGGGCAAGGAGATGGCCGAGGATCTCGAAAATCTGGCGGTGCTGCGGGGGGTGATCCTGTGAGATTTCGACAGGCCGCGTGCAACTTTTCACCCGTGCCGGAGTAAAACCAGCTAACACCATGATTAAGAAACTGATTCTGTTTTTCGCGCTCGCCACCGCGGTTCACGCTGCCGATGGGGACAAGCTTCGCATGCTGATCTTCAGCGGAGCCAACAATCACAACTGGAAGGCAACCACCCCGGTGCTGCAGAAGATGTACGAGGATAGCGGGCGGTTCAGCGTCTCGGTGACCGATGACGTGCCGAATTTTAATCCCGCCGAGTTCGCCAAATACGACGTCATCGTTTGCAACTACACCAGCTACCCGAAAATCGAGGGCCATCGCTGGCCTGCGGCAACCGAGAAGGCGTTTCTCGACTACATCGCCGCGGGGCACGGCTTTGTGGTCGTCCATGCCGCGAGCACGGCCTGGGGCGACTGGCCCGAATTCGGAGACCTGATCGGCCTGACCTGGCAGGTGGACAAGGCAACCGGAAAACACATCAGCGGCCACGGCAAGCAGCATTCGTTTACGGTGAAGATCGTCGATCCCAATCACCCGGTCACGCAAGGCATGAAAGATTTCCAGCATGTGCCCGACGAGCTCTACCACAAGCAGCTCAAACATTCGACCGCCCACGTGTTGGCGACCGCCTTTTCGGACAAGGCCATGGGCGGTTCCGGCGTGGATGAACCGATGGTTGCCGTCACCGAATTCGGCAAAGGGCGCGCAATCAACTGCGCGATGGGGCATGACGTCAAGCAGATGGCCGGCGCCGGATTCCAGACCCTGATGCTGCGCGGCGCCGAATGGGCGGCCACCGGCAAGGTGACAATCCCAGTTCCGGCAGATCTTCCGGCTCCGGTGAGCGCGCCAGCGGAGACGAAGCCGACGCCGACCCCGGTGCAAGCGCACTGAGGCGCTGAGGAGCGCCCTCGGGCTTTCGGTAGGCACGGGAGACACGAAGAAGCGGAGCGGCGACGGATGCGGATTCCGGGGAGCGCACGCGCCCTCGCGTGCGGGCGTCGGCGCCCCCGCCGACGCCGTCCAGGGTGTCCTCTCAACGATGCCCTTGGCGGGGGCGCCAAGGGCCACAGGCGAGGCGCCCGCGCTCCCCGGAGTCCCTAGCACGGGCTCTGACTGCAAAAACGCCACCATTTGTCCCAAGACGCCCTTAACTTAGTGCCATTCGCACAGGACTCTTTCCATTACCCACAAGTCCGGCGACCTGAATTTTCAGCGCCGAAGGCGCGACCACATTGTAGCCTCAGACCTCCTGACCTCTACCTGGAATGGACGTGAGACCATTCGGAGCGGCGAAGCCGTGGCGCGTTGTGGTCGCGTCAGCGTATTTATAAGACTGCGGCGAGGCCTGGTTGCCTCCCCAGCGACGAACCGATGGGCGCAGGAAACGCTTTGGGTAATTCCTGAGACCCAACCGCTTCGAAAGCGGTGGAGACTCCTTTCCATTCCCCACAAGTTTGCAAATCGGGCGCAGGAGTGAGAACGGAGCCCCGAACGTTGTCATCCTGAGCCTGCGAAGGATCTCACGAGGCGATCGCGACGTTCGTTTCAGTCGGCACGTAGTCGGAACTGACGGCTCGCCGGGCGGCGCTGTCAGCTTCGAGAACGGTGAATAGTGACATAACGCCAACTGGCCTGCCGTGAGATCCTTCGCAAGCTCAGGATGACCAAATAATATGGGCCGCTCCGGTTTTTGTGCTCGGTTTCGGTTTTGTGGTTAATGGAAAGACAGGACTGCCGCTCCAGGACGCTGGCGCGACCTCCGAAACCCCATTCGCCTTCGAGTCCGCTGCTTATCCGAACAGTATTGGGCGGGACGCCAGCGCCAGCACGCGAGGGCGCGTGTTCTCCCCGGATGCGGCTTGGTGTACCCGCGGATTTCACGGATTGGCACGGATGAAACCTATCCGTGTTCATTCGTGTAATCCGTGGTTACTCGGTTAAACGCGAGCTTCTTGAGAAAATGCCTTTGGCGGGGCGCCAAAGGCCGCACGCGAGGGCGCGTGCGCTCCCCGGAGCCCGGTCTCCGACGTTCTCGCAAGAATCGGCGGGCCAAATAATAGAAGAAATTTGTCATGGGCTCAACTCCGGGACGGCCCGAAAATGGATGTGTCTGAACACGCCGGCAACCCTTATTAATCTGCGGAAATCTGCGTAATCTGCGGACCCTTCTGTTTCCCCTCTTTCTTGGCGCGATCACGACGCGCCATAAGGATGACTGAGATTTCTTGCAGTCGCAGCTGCGGTTTCAAACGGATTTGGATAAACGATGCACAAAACCAGATGCTAAATGCACGAAATCGGATGGCGGAGGTGGTTGGAGTCGAGTATTTTATATGACGCGAACCGTAGTTCGTGCATTCCTTAACGATCCTCAAAATAACCCGCAACCCTTGGTTTCCTATGAAAACACTCAAGACAAATCCTGAATTCTCCAAAGCCGCCCACCACCTTCTGCCGTCTAAAAAGCCCGCCAAAGCCCTGGTTTCCGCGGCGACGGCCTGCTCACCGGAACTGAATTTGCACCGAAACCTGGGAATCGCGCTCCTGACGATGGGGGCGGCCATGGCTTCTTCCTCGCCGGCTCAGGCCGCCACCCAGACGTGGACCTCCGGGAACGGGGTCAACGTCAGTGGCACCGCCAACTGGAGCAACGTCGCAAACTGGACCACTGCGGTCCCGGCCTCCGGTGATTCAGTGACCTTTGGCGCCACTACCGGGACCACGGCGCTGAACTATGATCTGGCTCTCAGCGGTTTGGGCACCGTCACGTTCAATGCCGATGCCCCTGCCTACACGATTAGCGGCAACGCCATCGTTGGCAACGCCAGTTATGCTGGGATCGTTGGGTTCGTCGTCAATAGCGCCAGCAGTGTCACACAGACGATCAACCTCAACTTCACCGCGTATAACAACGCGATCCCCGTGACTGGCTCGGGCAATCTTACATTAACGGGGGCAATCAACAAAGGCGGCACTTATAACCCTTATTTGGAAATGGATGGCACCGGGGTGCTGACCCTGGGCGGTTCCACCACAATGAATAGTGCCGGCGGCACTAACCCTCTCCAGGCTAACTCCGGCACGGTGATCCTGGCCAAGACGGTCGCTGGGGCCTTCAATCTCGGGCTGACCATCAACGGCGGAACCGTCAAATTGGGGGCGGCTGAGCAGCTCAGAGGGGGACAGGCTCCCACCTTGAATGCCGGCACCTTGGATTTGAATGGGTATGATTCCGCTCTGGGTGGTGGCGGAACTGGAGTATACAATGTGACGTACGGTATTGGTGAGCTCACCGGTTTGGGGGGGCGTGTCACAAATAATGCGGCGGGCAGCGGCACCAACTGGCTGGTCATCGACCAAGTTGGCACCCAGGCCAGCTATGGTGGCACGATTACCGATGGGACTTCCGCCAAGGTGGGGCTGAGCGTGATGGCGAATTACAATCAAAGCGCCTTCCATGCTTTTTCGGGCATCAACAACTACTCCGGTGGCACGTTCATTCAGAATCTCTATACTGGCTCGGGCGGCAGAGCGGAAATCTTGAGTATTTCCAATGTTGCAAGCATCGGATCGACGGGCAATCGCACGCTTACTTTTAAGAGTGGCGCCAGCTCTGCTGACACCTCCCTTCAGCTCACAGGGACGGCGGTCATCAACTCCACTCAGTTCGATGCCATCACCTTCACGCCTGGGCTGGGGGCTGCCTTCGATATTGCCGACCCAAACAACACCTTCACCTTCGGGAATAATGCGTCGGGCGCGAGTGTCTCTTCGACTGGACTCGCGGTTTTTGAGAAATTAGGGGCGGGTACCATGGTTGTTACCGGTTCGCTTGGTTACACAAACGCCACCTATTTAGGGGGCGGCACCCTGAAGATTGACGCGCAAAACGGGGGTATTCTCCCGAGTGCCAGCGCTCCTTTGTTTGCCGGGGGCAGTCTTTACCTCCTCGGGAAAACCTCGGGTTCCACCACGCAGACCTTGGGCAACGTCAGCATGTCAGCGCTTAGTAGCTATGGGGCTAATTCTGGCGGTGCCAGTACGATCACGGTGGACGCGAATGGCGGCGCGGGGACGACGCTGACCTTGGGGACCTGGAATAACTCCACCAGCGCGGGCTACACCTTGAATGTCAAGACCTTGACTTCGGGAACGGTCACGACCACCACGACCTCGGTCACCAACGGGCTGCTCGGCAACGGGCGCGTCACTTTCACGGACGCCAGCGGCAATGTTAATTTCGCGGGACTCGGTACCGCCGTAGGCGCTAACTACCCTATCCAGGCCGCGACCTACACCGCAAACTTGCCGGGAACGTTCACAGTCGCTACGGGAACAACGAACTACTCTCAGGCGAATAACGCCTCTATCACCACCAGTGGCACGGTCAACGCCCTCAAGCTGACGACCAGCACCACGGGCCAGGCTCTCACCATCTCCGGCGGCCAGACGCTCACGCTCACCACCGGCGGCCTGCTCTTCGCCGGCGGGACCGACTACTCCATCACAGGCGGCGCCTTGGCAAGCAACACCGCCACCAACTCCGACCTGATCATCCATCAATATGGCGCTGGCACGTTGACGATCGGCTCGGTGATCGCCAACGGTGTCGGTGCTTCGACGCTGACCAAGGCCGGCCCCGGCTCCCTCGTACTGAACGGGGCCAACACCTACACGGGGCAGACTTATGTCACCAGCGGCACCTTGAGCATCTCCTCCGAAAGCAACATCGGCGGTTACAACGGCACGTTCCTGGCTCTGACTAGCACAACCAACGGTCCTACGGTGACTTCCACGGCGGCCTCGCTTCCCACCGGTTTCGGCGTGGGTTCCACGATGTTGGGCAGGACGGTGAACTCCTACACTCTAGCGTCAGGCACCTACACCATCACCCTGAGCGGCAATGCAAACACTGCGCTTACCGGCGGCACGGCTTCCTGGGTTAGTGCCGTTCCCAACCTCGGTCTTTACAGCGGCGGCGTCCTGCAAGCCAACGGCACCTTCTCGCTCGCGGAGTCCAACACAAACGGCGGGGCCGGAACAACGACGGTCAACAGAAATGTCACCATCGGCAACAGCGGCGGCGGGTTCGATGTCACGACCGGAAACACGCTGACCGTGCCCGGAACCATTTCTGCAGCCGGGATGATGACCAAGAGCGGGGCGGGAACGTTGGTGCTTGGGGCAGGAAATTACCTTACGGGCGGCTTAACCATTAATGACGGCACCGTTAATCAAAATGCCACGAACGCGCTGACCAATAACAATTCTTCGACAGCCACATCAAACCTGATTTTCGGCAACGGTAGCGCCCCAAAACTCCAACTGAATGCCTTTAACGCCGCCGTCACGAGCCTTGTCAGCAGCAATGCAAACGCGATCGTTGAAAACGGGGGTGGCACGGCAGCAACGCTGACAGTCTCCAACGGCGCGGACAATATCTTCGCCGGCAAACTGCAGAACGGCAGCACCGGAACGCTGGCCCTTGCCAAGTCGGGCGGTGGCAAACTCACGCTCAACAACGCGGGCAACACCTTTACCGGTGGGATCACGATCTACAACGGCATCCTCGAAGGCACGCAGACCGGCGCTCTTGGCACCGGCACCATCACGCTGGCCAACGGCACTCTGAAGGCCTCCGGCAGTTTCGGCAACGCCATCGCCTCTTTGGCAGCCTACTCCGGTGCCGCGACTGCGGCGGTGAGCTACTTCAACAACACTATCGACACCAGCGGGCTGAATACGACCCTATCCGGCGTCCTTAGCGGCACGGGCGCGTTGAACAAGACGGGCACTTGCACTCTCACCCTGACCAACGCGGCCAACACGTATGCCGGCGCGGCCACGGTCTCCGCGGGCACCCTGGCTTTGGGCGCGGGGGCCGCCCTTGGCAATACCGCCATCACCGCCGGCAGCGGCGCGGTCTTTGCCACCGGCACCGGGGCCAAAGCCGGTTCCACCGGTGCGGGCACGCTCGGCGCGACCTTGACGCTCACCAATGGAACCCTCGATCTTTCCTCCGACAGTGTCGCGGGAACCTTCAACCTGAACCAGCAGGCCAGCTTCGCCGGCAACGCGCTGACGCTCAACAACAGCACGCTGAAATTGAACATCGTGGGCTCCGGAGTCGATCTCCTGGCGGTAACGGGCACGGCGGCCGTCGTCGGAGTCAACACCGTCACAGTCGTTCCCGTGGGCGCGCCAACCAGCGGCACCTACAACGTGATTACCGCGGCGGCGGGGCTTAACAGCGGCGGCAGTTTCGTTCTTTCCAGTGCCAGCGTCGGGTTCTCAAACTTCACCTTGAATTCGACCGCCGCGGCGGAACAACTCATTGTCGCCGCAAACCCGACTCCGTCCGCGGCTTACTGGAGCGGCGCCACCGGACTCAACACCTGGACTGCGGGCAGCATCGCCACGGGCACCAGCAACTGGGTGAGCGCGGCCAGCGGCGGCAGCGACACCTTGCAGATCCCGGCGGCAACCACCGATGTCTTCCTCACCGGCAACGGTATCTCGACGCCGGTGAGCACCACGCTCGGTACCGATTTCCCCATCAAGAGTCTCACCGCGACGGCGGCTGCAACCGGGCTTGTGACCGTGGGCGGGGCCAACACTCTCACCATCGGCTCGGGCGGCATTACGCTGGCAAACGGCTCCGGCGGGCTCGCCATTACCACGGGCAACCTGGTTTTGAATGGCGCTCAGACTTGGACGAACAACTCCAGCGCTGCCCTGACGGTCAGTTCACCGGTGGTGGTATCCAACACGCTTTCCGTCGCGGGCGCCGGCCCGATCGCGGCCAATTTCACGCTGAACACCGGCGCGGTGCTTGCGAGCGCTCCGGACGGCGGCGGCAACGCGTTTGGGGTTGTCAGCAGCGGCCTAATTTCCGGGACCGTCACCGCGGGGTCCGGCGCGCACACCATCGCCCCTGGTGGAGTTGGGGTCGCGGGGCATCTGGGCATCGGCTCGCTCACGACCAATTCCAACACCACTCTGAACTTCGACCTGACCGCTCCCCAGGCCGCTGGGGACGACGAACTCATCATTACCGGCGCGGGAGCGACCAATATCGGCGCCAGCACAGCAATCACTTTCGGCACGTCCACGGGTTCGGGAACCTACCGGCTGATTAACTACAGCGGCGCAACGCCATCTTTTGGCAATCTGACCCTGCCGAGCGCTCCCGCCGGTCGCTCCTACACGCTGACTGTCGGCCAGGACGTAAACTGGATCGATCTGCGGGTGAATACCAGCGGCACCGCCAACTCCGGCGTGTCCGGCAACTGGTCGAATTCCGCCATCTGGGCCAACACCGCCATTCCGAACGCGAATGCGGACACCGCGCTGTACAACTCGACGACGGCTTCAGGCACGACCACGTTGGATATGAACGCCACGCTGGGCCAGTTGATGGTCAGCGGCACAGTCTACAAATTTGCGGTTGCCTCAGATGGGGCTCATTCGCTGACGTTCTCGCGCCTCAGCGGCGCCGGTGGCAACGCTATCGGCACTCTTCATCCTGCGATCACCTCCAATGGCGTCGGCGCCGGAAACCAGAACACGATCCGGGTGGATCCAAATATCACCATCGGCCCTGGGGAAACACTCGATCTTGGGGATTACAATTCCTGGACCTCGGGGACAACGGTCGCCACCACCGGAACGATTACCGGAATCAACGCCAACGTGGCCATTAATGCGTCGAACGGGAATGGCATCGTGGCCGGCGGCGTGCTCAACAACACGGGAGCGGTGAAAGTCGGCCTGTCCAACGCAGCGTCCATTGCCAGCATCGGGGGCAACGTCACCAGCCTGACTTCCTCGGTGGGTCTCTATTTGGCGATCAACGCCGACAGCGGCGGCTGGAGCGGTCCCACCACCGTGGCCAACGGCGATGTGATCCTCAACGGCGCCGGGGTCACTCTCGGGAAATCCGATGTCACGGTCGGCGGGTATGGAACCTCGCGGGCGTCCTTGGTGGCCAACCGAGCCGGGGCGGCTTTTCCGCAAACCTCGACGCTGGCCAATAGCGTGACGCTTCAGGGAAGTCCTTACTACAATTGGGATAACGCGTTATCGACTTATAACGGTGGCGGTTTGAGCATCTTTGGCAGCACCACCAATAAGACCACGGACAATATCACCAATGCCCTGACGATCGGGGCTGGATTCAACAACGTCTTCCTTTTCAACAACAACGTCGTTCTCAACGCCGGCAGCCTGGCGCGCAGCGGCCGGGGCACTGTGGACTTTTTGGGGAACAATCTCGGGACGGCGGTTGCCGATTCGAGTCACGATAACGTTACCTTCACCGCTTCGCCCGCCTCGCAACTGGTGGGCGGCGGCGGCGCCTGGAACAGCCAGACCGCGAGCATCCTGCCGTGGGCCAACGTGAACGGCGATCTGGCCACCTACGGCCCGAATGGGATGGTGGCGGCGAACACTTACTACACCGGCCCGATTGCCTCCGCCACCACCACCGCCAACTGCTCGGTGAGCGTTGGCAGTGTGCTGGGAAGCAATCAAACGATCAATGCCCTCAAGCTAAACAACGGCGCTGTGGTTTACGGTTTCGCCGGGGCTCGCAGCCTGACCATCACCAGCGGCGCGATTCTCGCCACGGGAAGCGCCACCCTTCAGGACGGGCCGCTCATCTTCGGTTCCGCCGAAGGCGTGGTGCAGATGGGAGGAGCCGCAACCAACCTGACGATTGACGACAATATCGTCGGGAGCAACGGCCTGACGGTTTCATTCGGAGGAACTTACCTGGGTGCAGCCGCTTCGAACGCGGTCTTGACGCTCAGCGCGGCCAACAACAACAGCGCCGCCAACAGCAACCTGACCGGGCCGATCACCGTCAACTTCGCGACCTTAAATCTGGGTGTGGACGGTGCGCTCAAGGGGGTGAACGCTTCCGCGGGCAATCTGGCGCTTTATGGCGGCGTGCTCTCCATGGGGACCCATTCGGATACGGTGGGCGGCGTGACCCTCGATCAAGGCAGCATCATCACCGGTTCCAACGGCGCAACGCTGACCAGCACCGGCGGATACACGATGCTCAGCGGCTCGGTGGCCGCCAATCTCGCGGGCTCGGTCGGGCTGAACAAGAGTGGCCCCGGCACGGTCTGGTTGAGCGGCACCAATACTTACACGGGCACAACCACCATCAGCGGCGGCGAACTCTCGCTGATGTCCGGCGCGGGCGCGACCCTCGGCACCAATCTGACCTTTGCGGGCAGCGGCGCCTTCAACCTGGACAACAGCAACTCCACCGGGGCGGTCTCGGGCAGTCTTGGCACATTGACCTTCACCGGCGGGGACAGCACGGTGCAGACCACCCGCTACGCCACTCAAAACGTGGCCCTGACGCTCGGTTCCCTTGCGGCACGCTCCGCGGGCGCCACCGGGCGGTTCATCCTTGGCCGATGGTTTACGGGAGATGCCAACGGCTGGAACGCTGCGTCGGTCGGCACCACTGGAACCAATTCCAAAATATCGATTACCGGACAGGCGACGGGCTTCATCGATCCCGGCATTTACTTTGCCACGAACAACAATCAGGCGAATTGGCTTTCGTCTGCCAGCAGCTCCGATTTCGCCTGGTACGATGCTAACGGCTACGTGCGGGGGATCAACTATGGGGTCGATGCGAACACGGCAAACTTCGGCGCGGGCACCGCGATTACGGGTTTTACTAATTGGTACATAAATTTGAGCGGAAACATGGTCGCGCAGACCAGCGGAACGTTTAACACCCTCCGGTTTGGCGGCGCTTACAGCCTGAACCTGGCGCAAAACGCCACGCTCACCCTTGCCAAAGGCGGTCTCCTGGTGGCGGGCAATAACGGGTACGCCACCATCGCGGGCGGCGCCGGCATTCAAGCGGGCAGTAACACTGAATTGATCATCCGCACCGATGCCACCACGGACGGGTTGCGTCTGGATACGCCGATTCTCGCCAATGGCTCCAACGCGCTCACCAAGAGCGGCGCGGGCATACTCATCCTGAACGCGGCCAACACGTTCACGGGCGACACCGTCGTCAACGACGGCACGGTGATTATTTCCAACCCCCTGGCGCTGCAATACAGCACCCTCAATTACAACAACCAGGGGTTCAATACCCTGGGAGCCGTTTCCAACCAGGCTGCAACGACCCAGCTTGGCGCCTACAACCAGCCGGGCCTGGTGACCTTCACCGGAAACAGCGCAACCTTTGGCGGATTGAAGGGCGGGCAGAATTTACAGTTTGCCGGCGTGGCGCTCACCGTGGGCGGCAACGGGCAGAGCACGACCTACTCCGGGGTGCTCAGCGGCGCGGGCGGCTCGCTGACCAAGACGGGGACGGGAACCTTGATCCTCGGCGCGGCGAATACTTATACCGGCGCCACCACCGTGACCGGAGGGGCGCTGTCGATGGGCGGCGTTCAGGGAACCAGCGGTGTTACGCTGGCGGCCGGAACGAGTCTCATTGAATCGAGCCCACTCACGCTGAATGCGTTGACGCTCGGTTCGACTTCCGGCGATGTCCTCACCCTCAAGTTGAATTCCGTGACGGGCGCCGCCCCCATCACGGTGACGAGCCCCAACGCCTTGCTGGCCACCGGGACCACGACCTTCGACCTGTCCGGGGCGAGCTTTTCCGTTGGAACTGTCACGCTGCTCAAGTACGCGGGAACGGCGCTCTCCAGCCTCTCGAACTTCGCTTACACCGGGGTGCAGGGCCATGTATTAGGCTCTCTCGTGAACGACACCGCAAACACCTCCATCGATCTGCAACTGACTCAGGATCCGGTGAAGTGGACCGGCAATACCAGCGCCACTTGGGACATCAATAACACCCAGAACTGGAAACTGGCCTCCAGCAGTGCGGCAGCGGTTTATCTGCAAAGCGGCTTGCCCGACATGGCAGTCTTCGACGACAGCGCGGCCGGTAATTTCAATGTCACTGTCTCGACGACCGTTCAGCCGGCGTCGCTTACGGTCAACAATTCGGCTATCAACTATACCTTCAGCGGCGGCGGCAAGATCAGCGGGACCACCGGGTTGGCCAAGTCCGGCACTGGAACGCTGACGCTCACAACCGCGGGGAACGATTACACCGGCGGCACCACGGTCACAGGCGGCGCACTGGTGCTCGGCGCCTCCGGCGCACTGCCCACGGGGGGCGCTTTGACGGTCAACAGCGCTTCGGTCGATCTTGGCGGGAACAGCACGTCGGTGGGAGCGTTCAGCGGAAGTTCCGCCACGATCACCACTAATGTCGCACCGGCGACCTTTACCGCCACCAGCGGCGCCGCCGCCATCTTCAACGGTTCGTTGCAAGACGGAACGGGCGGCGGAGTCCTCACGTTCGTCAAGAGCGGGACGGGCACGCTGACCCTCACCGGCAGCAGCAATTACAGCGGCGGCACCACGGTCACTGGCGGCACGCTGCAACTCGGCGACGGCGCAACCACAAACGGCTCGATCACCGGCAATATCACGGACAGCGCCTCGGTGGCGTTCGCGAATCCTGCGGCCCTGGCCTATTCCGGAGCCATCTCCGGCACGGGGTCGGTGGTCAAATCGGGCGCGGGCACGCTGACGCTGACCGGCACCAGCAACTACAGCGGCGGCACCACGATCTCCGCGGGCACGTTGCAACTCGGGGACGGCACATCGAACGGCTCGCTCACCGGCAACATCGTGAACAATGGGGCGCTGACGTTTGCGGGGCTCGCCACCAGCGGAACCTTTGCGGGTCTCATTTCCGGCAGCGGCTCGTTCACCAAGGGAGCGGGCTATACGAACCTGACGCTCTCCGCCACCAACACCTTCAATGGCCTGACGGTAAATTCCGGCACGTTGAGTTTCGCGGCCGCCAGCGGCAACGTCGTCAACGGGACGACCACTCTGAACAACGGCGTTCTTAACTTTACCGGCGCCGCACTGACACTGAATGCCCTGGCGGTTAACACCAGCGGCACGCTGTCTGTGCCCAGCGGGGTGGCAACGGTGCCGACTCTCACCGGGTCGGGAGCGTTAAGTGTAACCGGCGCCAGTGCGTACTTCCAGGGCTTGACCCTGACAGGGACCACCGATGCCGGATTCAGCGGAACCATTAACGTGGCGAACTCGGCTTACCTCTCCCTTGCCAACGAAGTTGCCCTGGGCTCGAACGCTAACGCGCTCACCATCAACGGCAATCTCTATACCCCGGGCGGAACGCTTACCCTTGCAAACCACCGAGTCACCACGTCCACCGGATTTACCGCTGGCGGTACCATCACCTTCACAGGAGGGATCACGGGTGCCGGAGGGCCTATAATTCGGGGGAACATCGTCATCGGCGGATCGAACAACGATTACGCGGGAGCGACGAGTCTCTATACCGATGGTGGAACCTGGACGTATCTGACGTTGGGTTCGGATAATGCGCTCCCGTACGGTCCCGGCAAAGGCAACCTTAATTTCACGATCTGGAATGTGGCCTCGGGGAGGCTCGATCTCGCCGGACACAACCTCACCGTGAATGGGCTGACCAGCGACATTCACAGCACGGGCGGGGCATTCATCGACAACGTCTCCGCAGGCGGAACGCCAACGCTGACGGTTGGCTCGAATAACGCCAACGGCACTTACACCGGCGTCATCCTGAACACCTCCGGCACGATCAGCTTGATCAAGACCGGTACCGGCACGCAGACCCTCAGCGGCAGCAACAGCTACACAGGGAGCACCACCATCAGCGCGGGCACGCTGCAGATCGGCGCCGGGACCGATGCGGGCTCGGTGAATTCAACGAGCGCGATCATCGATAACGGTGCGCTGGTTTATAACGTCGGCAGCGGCAACCGCACGCTCGGCGTAGTGGTCAGCGGTTCCGGATCGCTCACTCAACAGGGCACCGGCACCGTGACGCTCAGCGGCAGCAACGGCTACTCAGGAAGGACCACGATCAACGCAGGCACCCTGCTATCTTCCGCTCCCGCCAGCCTGCTCTCCTCCAGCGCGATCTCGGTGAACAACGCAGGCTCGACGCTGGCGGTCAACTTCGGTGGCCCTTCGGATTATGCGATGAGCGACGTAAACGCGCTGCTTGCGAAAACGACCTTCGGCTCGACCTCCGCGGCGTTGGGGCTCAACCTCACCGTCAGCAGCACCTACAGTGGGGTGCTCTCGATGCCGGCCGGTCTCACCCTGCTGGGCGGCAACAGCCTGAGGATCACTGGCTCCAATAGCTACACCGGACCGACCAACGTGAACGGGACCTTCTTAATCGCAGCCAGTTCCGGCACCGCCAACGTGCTGGCCGCGTTCGGCACGGGCCCGCTCATCCTCGCCAACAGTAGCATTCAATTGAAAGCCGACGGCAGCGGCAGTGGCCAGACCATCGCGATGGGCAACAACGTCACCGTCAGCGGCAACACCAGCATCGACGTGAACGACCTGACCGCCAACAGCAACAACACTTACGCGATGGGCACGCTCGCCATCGGCGCGGGGCAGCTTAACGTCTCCGGCAACAGCGGCTACGCGCTCTCGTTCGGGGCGACCACGCTCTCCGGGACAGTCACCTTCAATGACAGCGCGAACCTGATCCTCGGGGCCGTTGGCCAAAGCGGCTCCTCCTCCCTCATCAAGACCGGCGCGGGCACCCTCACCTTCACGGGCGGCAACACCTACAGCGGCGCGACCACCATCAGCGGAGGCGTGCTGCAACTCGGCAACGGAACCACCAGCAACGGCACCGTCGCGGGCAACATCACCAACAACGCCAGCCTGGTCTTCGCGGGCCCCGCCACCACCGGCACCTACGCCGGAGTGATCTCCGGCACGGGCACGGTGACCAAGAACGCCGCCTACACCAGCCTCACGCTCACCGGCGCCAACAGCTTCAGCGGTCTTACGGTCAATTCCGGCACGTTGAACCTCAGTGGCGTTAGCGGCAATGCCATCAGCGGGACGACCACCTTGAACAGCGCCAACCTCTATTACACGGGTGGCTCGGTTACTCTCGGGGCGCTGGCGGTGAATGCCAGCGGCACCTTGACCGTGCCAAGCGCGAGGGTGACCACGGGAGCCCTCATGGGGTCGGGCGCGTTGACGGTGTCCGGCAGTAGCTGGGCGACGGGCCTGACCTTGACCGGGACCACCAACGCCGGCTTCAGCGGGACCCTGACCATCGGGCCGTCCCTGGGCAATTACAGCTTCTTGGATCTAACCAATGAAGCCGCGCTCGGTTCCAATGTCGATGCCCTGACCCTCAACGGGGTTACATTCAACACTGCCGGCTCTGCGCCGCTCACCATCGCCAGTCACCGCATCCACCTCGCCTCGGGCGGAGGGATCTTTTATCCAGACGGCGGTGACCTGACGCTCTCCGGCGGGATCACCGGGCCGGGCGCGCCCTGGATCCGGACGTCCGGCTCGGGAGCTGTTGTGATCGGCGGCACCAACAACGATTACACGGGCAACACGAACATCTGGGCTGACGGATCTGCCAACGCGACGCTGCGGCTGGGCGCCAACAACGCACTGCCTTACGGTCCCGGGAAAGGTATTCCTGCATTCAACGCGACGTCGAGCGGCACCGCGCAGATTGACCTGGGCGGCTACAATCTGACGGTTAACGCACTGAACTACTGGGTCTCTTCCCAGGCGGTGATCGACAACATCTCCGCGGGTGGAACGCCGACGCTGACCGTCGGTGCGGGCGACGCGACCGGCTACACGTTTGGAGGCCTCATCCTGAACACCTCCGGCACGGTTGCTTTGGTCAAGATCGGCACCGGCATTCAGACGCTCAGCGGCAGCAACTCCTACAGCGGCGGCACCACCATCAGCAGCGGCACGCTGAGGCTTGGCAATGCCAATGCGCTTGGCACCGGCGCGCTGACCATGAACGGCGGCACGCTGGACCTGGCCGGAATCTCCATCAACGCGGCCGGCTTCAGTGGGAGCGGCACCGTTCGCAGCACGGTCAGTGGAACCAGCACGCTGACTGCCACCATCGCCGCCGGCGCCTCGACCTACTCCGGCAGCATCGTCAGCGGAGTCGGCGCCGTGGCGCTCACCAAAACAGGCGCGGGCGCGCTGATCCTGAGCGGGAGCAGCACTTTCACCGGACCAACCGCCATCAACGCGGGCACGTTGCAACTCGGCGACGGCGGAACGGGCGGGTCGCTCTCGGCCTCCAGCGCCATCGCCAACAACGCCGCTTTGGTGTTCAATCGCTCCAACACCCTCACCCAGGGAACTGACTTCGGAACGATTTCCGGATCGGGCGCGGTAACGCAAGCGGGAGCCGGAACCACAGTGCTTTCCGCCTCGAACAGCTACAGCGGCGGAACGATTGTGAGCGGCGGCACCTTGCAAGTGGGCAATGCGAATGCGCTGGGCACGGGCGACCTGGCCGCCAACGGCGGCACGCTGGATTTGCACGGAAACAGCCTCGCCGTCGGCGTACTGAGCGGCTCCGCCGGCGCGTTGATCACCAACACCGTCAGCGGGACGAGCTCCTTGACCACCGCGGCGGCCGGCACCTCAACCTACAGTGGCGACATCGTCAACGGAGCGGGAGCGGTGGTTCTCACCAACTCCGGAGCCGGAACTCTCATTCTGGGCGGTTCTTTGACGATGGCCGGGCTGAACGCCCAAGCCGGAGGCACCCAACTGACCCAGTCCGCGACCATCGACGCCGTGAACGTCGCAGCGGGAGCAACGCTTTCCATGGCGGCGCACAGCGGCAGCACCTACAATGTGCTTAACACCTCGGCGCTGACGATCTCCGGGTTTTCCTCGGCGCTTGGGATGGGGCGGAATGCCGTGATCGAAGACGTGAGTTATGCGTCCGTGGACGCTGCCAGCCAGAGCCCGAACGCCGGAGTGCTGACGGCGAAGGGGACCGCGCTGGCTCAGCAGACCACTGCTGCGACCGGCGATGTGGCGACGGCCTCGTCGCCCGAGGCGGTTCCGGAGCCCGGCGTGTGGGGTTTGATGATGGGTGCTTCCGCCCTGCTCGGCTTCCGCCGCAGCCGGAAGAACCGGTCGTAATTCAAAAGATTTGGAGCCATGGGGCATCCAGAGGTTGCGTTAAAATCAGGTGGGGGCCTGATGGGGGGCGCAACTTAGACGCCTTCCCGGTTTAGGGGCCGGGAAGGCGTCGCTTTTCCAAACATTATTCTCTGAACCTTGGCGCGAGTTCTTCTGAAATTTCAAATCTTTGGCTAGAATTTAATCATGTTGAAACGCTCTAACCTCGTCACCAACTCATGCTGCCTGTTCTGGCTGGCAACAACCGCAGCGCTCTTGCTGGGCTCCCTCCCCGCCAGGGCGGAGGTTCGCCTCGCCAAAATCTTTGGCCCGGGGATGGTCCTTCAGCAGAGGAAGCCGGTTCCAATCTGGGGCTGGGCTGATCCGGGAGAAAACGTGACAGTGAAAATCGCCGCGCAGACCGCGAGCGCCAAGGCCGATGCAAGCGGAAGCTGGAAGGTCACTCTGGCACCGCTCCCGGCCGGCGGTCCGCTGGAGCTTTCGGTGAAGGGACAGAATTCTCTCACCGTCCCCGACGTCCTGGTCGGCGAGGTGTGGCTCTGCTCCGGACAGTCGAACATGGAGACGACGATGCGCGAATCGGGCCACTTTCTGGAACCGGAAATCGCGCTGCCGCCCAATCCGAACTTGCGAATAGTTCGCGTGGCTAATTGCAATTCGGAAAAACCGGAAAACGACATCCGTGCAGGCTCATGGCAGAGCGCGTCTTCGCGGACGATCCCGGGCTTTTGCGCGACGGCCTACTTCTTCGGCAAGAACCTGCAAAAGGAGCTTAACGTCCCCGTAGGTCTGATCGCGAGCACTATCGGCGGCACAAGGGCGCAGGCTTGGATCAGCCGGACAAAACTGGCATCGGACCCGGAAACCGACGCAATTGCGACGGAGGAAATCAAGGAAACGCAGCAGGGTATTGAAGCCAACAAGCTGCTGGAGAAGGGTGACAAAAAGCGGATGCCCGACTGGCGTATTCAGACCACCGCGAGCTATTTGTTCAACGCAATGATTCATCCGTTGATTTCGTATGGGATTGCCGGTTTTGCCTGGTACCAAGGAGAGGGCAACGAAACGAACCCCGCGCCGTATCACAAGCTATTTCCACAACTGATCACCGATTGGCGGGAACGCTGGGGCGAGCCAAGCCTGCCGTTCCTGTTCTGTCAGTTGCCGGGCACCCGCCTGGGGCCGGGGAATATCGGCAAGCGGCCATTTCTGCGGGAGGCCCAGGCATCGGCGCTCAAGCTCCCAAATACAGGAATGGCAGTGTTGATCGATACAGGCGAGGAATTAAGCAACCATCCGCGCGACAAGGCTCCCGTGGGGGAACGACTGGCGCGAATCGCCCTCGCAAAAACGTACGGAAGAGCGGTCGAGTTTTTGGGCCCGATCTATAGCGGGGCCGAGTTCGTTGGCGGCAAGGCGATTGTTCATTTCCAAAGTCCGACCGGCGGACTGGCCGCGAAAGTGTTGCCCACCGAATACCAGCCTGACACCCTCAAGCCCGAGAAGAAGCCGCTCGTAAGAAACAGCCCGAACAGCCAGGTGGAAGGGTTCGCCGTTGCTGGCAGCGATCGGAAATGGGTTTGGGCAGATGCGAAAATTGAAGGAGATACCATCATCGTATCGGTGCCAAGTGTTTCCAACCCGGTGGCGGTTCGATACGCCTGGTCGGACTTCCCGATCTGCAATCTCTACAACAAGGCGGGCCTGCCTGCCGCGCCATTCCGCAGCGATGCCTGGCAATGGGAGCCAAGATGAGCCTCAGACCTCCTAACCTCTTCTGGAAAGAACGGCCGAATTGAAGAATGAAAATGAGCCCAACTCCGGCACGGTCCGAAATGGATGACCCCAAAACGGCAGAGGAGGCTCGTGGACTGCGGTGAAGTGCCCTTTCCATTACCCACAAAACAGAAGCCGAGCACGGAAACCGGAGCGGCCCATATTATTTGTCATCCTGGTGCGCCCGTGAAGCGGGCGTCAACGTGGGTGAGAGTCCCACCGGTGCAGTTAGACGGTTCAGCACCGAAGACCGTGCCA
>Ga0316232_1002303_pt1 | contig 20217 bp, 15 predicted proteins | sample TBHtaG_FD_206006 | JGI IMG/M metagenome (GOLD analysis project Ga0316232, IMG submission 206006) | Freshwater microbial communities from Trout Bog Lake, Wisconsin, USA - TBH18025_13 | ecosystem: Environmental > Aquatic > Freshwater > Lake > Hypolimnion/Profundal zone | place: USA: Wisconsin... | reverse complement strand
TGCCGAACGCGGCAAGCTGATTCAAGTCTTCCAAGCGGGCGCGGGCGTTCGGATATTTCGCCTTCAGGTAGGCTTCGTAAAAGTTATCAATCACGATCTCGATCATCTCGTCGGCCAGCAGTGGCAACGGGAGCGCGCGGAGTTTGTTGAACGCGCCGACCACCAGCTTCCAATCGTCCACCGCTTTTTTCGGCACAGCCGAATGCGTCGCCGGCAAGTCACGACCGCCGGGCGCGCCAAGCTCCGGCTTTAACATCGGTTGGAATTCCCGCCACAATTTGTTCGCCGTCGCGCCGCCGACGCCCGGTAATAACCGCGCGATGCGCTTGAAGGACAGCTCGTCGTTGGAGTTGGTGGCGAGCTTGAGGAAACAGGCCACGTCCTTAATGTGCGCCTGCTCGAAGAAGCGCAGACCGCTGGTGATGACGAACGGAATGTTGCGCTTGGTCAGCTCCATCTGCATTTCCATGGCGTGGAAATGCGCCCGGTACAGCACGGCAATGTCGGGCAACGTCAGGCCGTCGGCGCGGAGATCGAGAATCCGTTGCGCGACGAACTGCGCCTGCTGGTTGGCGTCTGCACAGGCGACAAGCCACGGCTTGGCGCCACCGGTGCGGACCGGCTGCAAGGTTTTGGCGAACTGCTGCGTGTTGCCCTTGATGGCGTCGTTGGCCAGCGCCAACACGGCCGGCACGCTCCGGTAATTCACCTCGATCTTGAACGTCCGCGCGCCCGCATATCGCTGAGGGAAGCTGAGGATGTTCCGGTAGTTCGCGCCACGCCACGAGTAAATGCTCTGCGCGTCATCGCCGACCACCATCAGGTTCTTGTGCTGCTGCGCGAGGGCGTCAATCAGGTCGGCTTGGATCTTGTTCGTGTCCTGATATTCATCCACGAGCACGTGCTGGAATTGCTCTCGGTAGCGCTCGCTGACTTCCGGGTGTTCTTGAAAAAGCTGGAGCGTCTTCACCAAAAGATCGTCGTAATCCATCGCGTTCGCAGTGCGCTTGCGGTCGGCGTACCGGCCGCGCACTTTCTGGATTTGCTCCTCCAGATGCGAAAAGTAATTGTACTGTTCCGCCAATACCCGCCCAATCGACCGCTCCGTATTCGCCGTCAGCGAATAAATCTCCGCCAACACATCGCCTTTGGGAAACCGCTCGGCTTTCGTGTCGATCTTCGCATCAGCAAGACAGGCGTCGAGTAACTCCTTCTGGTCTTCCCGGTCGAGAATCGTGAAGTCTGGCTCGTAATTCAGCAGCTTGGCATGCCGGCGCAGAATCCGGTTGCCGATGTGGTGGAAGGTTCCGCCCCAGATCGCCGACACATCCATCGGCAACACGCCTTCGACGCGACGCAACATTTCCTTTGCGGCTTTGTTGGTGAACGTGAGCAGAAGAATTCGGCTCGGTGCGATGCCGTGTTCAACCAGCCACGCGACACGGTAAGTCAATGTCCGCGTCTTGCCGGACCCCGCGCCGGCAATCACAAGCATCGGCCCGGAGTTGAGCGAGCCATCGGGCCCGACTGCGGTGACGGCGGCCAGTTGCTGTTCGTTCAATTCCTTCCGGTAATCAATATGCAAATCCCGCGGCGCGTGGGAAGGATGTAAAATGTATTCTTGCGTCATCGCCGCGCACCTTACTGGAAGTTGAGCCAGTTTGCCAAGCGGAAGGACGGGCGCAAATTACAATCGGCCGGCAAAGAGCAACGCCAGCAACGTCGCGCCCAGCACGATCCGGTAAATGATAAACACCCACGTGGTGTGCCGGCGGAGGAAACCAAGCAGAAACGCCACAGCCGCGTAGCCGACAATAAAGGCGGCAAGCCCGGCGATGAGCACATTCACAATCTCGTCCCGGTGGAGCTTGCGCAGTTCAAAGGCCCCCGCCGCAAACACGGCCGGTAACGACATCAAAAACGAGAACCGCGCCGCCGTATCGCGTTTCATTCCCAGAAACAATCCGCCGGTGATCGTCGAGCCGGACCGCGATGTGCCGGGCACCAATGCAAGCGACTGGAAACAGCCGACGATGATGGCGTCCCGCCAGCCCAGGTCGGCTAGCTCCCGCAATGGTTGGCCGCGTTGTTTCCGGCGGCGCTCCGTCCATTCCGCGAACATCAGCACCACGGCGAGCAGGATCAGAGCAATGGCAATAATCGGCAAAGTCTGCCAGTGGAGTTCGATCTTTTTACGGAACAACACGCCCAGGATGCCAATCGGAATCGTCGCAGCAATGAGCATCCAGCCGAGTTTGCCGTCGGGATTCGTCCACCCGCGGAGACTGCCCTTCACAATCTTCGTGCAATCATTCCAGAAATAAAGCACGACCGCAAAGTACGCGATCATTTGCACCACGGCCATAAACGGCACGCCGGGTTTCTGCCAGCCGCAACATTTGGCAACCAGTTGCATGTGCGCAATGCTGCTGATCGGAAGAAATTCCGCAAAACCTTGAACGGCGCCGAGGATGATGGCTTGCCAGGTGGTCATTCGGGATGCGCCTTGGTCAAATCCGCTAACCGTTTTTTTGCATCGGCGGCAATGGTTGCGTTTTGGTTGTCTTTCACCAATTCCTCGTAGTTTTGTTTGGCACGCCGCCAGTTGCCACGTTGCTCAAACAGCTTGCCGGCCTTGTATTTTGCAATCGCGACTTGGTCTTCATCGACATCGAATAACGTCACAACTTTCAGATAACTGTCGAGCGCATCATCGTGTCGACCGACGGCGACGAGACAATCGCCTTGCACTACCAAACATTCCGCGACCGCAGCTTCTTGCTCGTCGGACAGATAATCGCGCTTGAGCAACGGATCAATCACGGCTTGGATGGCAGATAGCGCCTTGTCAGTCTGGCCTTGCGCGAATAAAATCCGCGCACACTTGGCGTCAACCGCCGGCGCGAACGCGGACTGTGGATAGAGAATATCAAAGTTATCGAAGGTCTTTTTAGCGCCGACATAGTCTTTCATGGCAATCTGGACGTCCCCCAGTCGCATCATTGATTCTTCAGCCCATGGCAACGGCAGGCCGGCATACCGGTCGACAATCGTCTTAAACCCGGTCAGCGCGTCCTGATTCTTGCCGGCACGCCAAGCGATCAGGCTTTTTTCGAAAACGTCCGGCTTGGCTATGTCGGCGCTTAAGACATCTTGGCGGGGCACGGTGAACTCACTCTCGCCAACTTTGATGGCGACACCGTCATTGGTTACTTTGATGACCTGACCGGTATGAATCGTGCTGCGCGTGACGAGGATGTCACCATATGCGCCAGCAACGATCAAATAACCGGCTAGGATGCGGATGATCGTGCGCATCAGTCAGGTTAAACGGTCGAAGGTCTTTTGCAACAAGTCGAGCGGGCTGGCGTTGCCGGCTTTCGCCTGCGCGTCGCGGTTCAATCCGGCTTCGAGTGCGTTTTTTGTGGGGCGTTTCATGTTTAGGAATACGCCAAAATATCCGGGAAAGTCCGCCATGGCAAGCTTGTAAGCAGCGGCCTCATCGGTCACGTCGTGTTCTTTCGGCACGAGCGTGAATGTGCCACCCTTGCGCGGGTTGGCGGCATCAAACGCGCCTGGGAAAAACTCGACGCATTCGCTCAGGACTTCCACCACCGAAAAGCCGTCGTGGTCGATGGCTTGATCCATGATCTCGGCTACATGATTGGGCAGATATGAATGGCTCCGGCCGATAAATGTGGCGCCGGCGGCAATGAGTTGTTTCAACGGATTAATGGGCTGATCCAATGCGCCAGTCACATCGGTTTTTGATTTAAACCCAATTGGCGAAGTCGGCGAGGTTTGCTTCTTGGTGAGTCCGTAGACTTGATTATCCATGACCACGAGCGTCATCTTGATATTTTTGCGAGCAGCGTGCGTGAGATGGTTGCCGCCAATGGAATAAGCATCGCCATCACCGGTAAAGACGCAGACGTGCAGATCCGGGCGCGTGAGTGAAACACCCGTTGCAAACGCGGTAGCGCGCCCATGCAGAAAATGCACGCCATAGGCGTTGACAAAATATGGAAATCTCGACGAGCAGCCGATGCCGGCAATGCTGGTAATTTTCTCGCGCGGAATCTGCCGCTTTTCCAGCAGCTTGAAGTAGGTAGCCAAGACACTGAAATCGCCGCAGCCGGGACACCACGTCGGCTGGTCGGCGATCAATTCTTTTTTCATGTACGGTTTTTGTTCACTGGGCGTGGTTGTCATGATGGGTTACTCCATACCGGCTGGTTGAATGGCCGGTAACCGCAAGTGCATTTGTTCGAGCAGCTCGCGCACCTTGAACGGCAGGCCGTCGGTTTTATTGATGCCACGGATGCGCGGATCGCAATACATCGCGCGCAGAATGCCGCCCAATTGGCCGTAGCCGTACACGCCCTTGTCGTTCAATTCCGCGACGAGGATGTGGTTGAACGATTGCATGATTTCCTGGATGCCGGCCTGCAGCGGCAACAGATACCGGAGATGAATCGCGGACACCGCCTCGCCGTTGGCGCGGGCGCGATCCACGGCTTCCCGGATCGGACCACGGCTCGACCCCCAACCGACCAGCAACACATCGCCTTCCGGTGGTCCGTACATCTCCGGCGGCGGCAACTTCAACGCCAGCATCTGCAATTTGCGCCGGCGTTTGGCGACCATCATTGCGTGGTTCGCCGGCCGACTGGCCGGGTGCCCGAACTCATCATGTTCCAACCCGGTCACGATCGGATACCTGCCGTCCACCATCGGCGTCCCCGGTGCCGCATGATGCGGGATGCCATCCGGCGTATTCTCGTAGGCTTTGTAATTTGGTCCGCGCGGTTCAAACGACGGCGAAATGTCCTGCACATATTTCTTAAGGTCCGGCATGTCCCAAGCTTCGATGCGTGTCGCCAATGCCTGATCGCTCAACAGAATTACCGGGCAACTGTACTCGCGCGCCAACTTCACCGCCTCTACCGCTGTGTAAAAACAATCCTCCACCGAGCCGGGCGCAATCACGATACGCGGACAATCGCCGTGACTGCCGGACCGCGCAATGTTGAGATCGCTCTGCTCGACATTCGTCGGCAACCCCGTCGCCGGCCCGCCGCGTTGCACATCCACAATAACCAGTGGAATCTCTGCCATCACCGCCCAGCCGATGGCTTCCGATTTCAACGACATGCCTGGCCCCGATGTGCCAGTAATCGCCGTGTGGCCGGCATAAGATGCGCCGCACGCCATCGCCACCGCCGCGATTTCATCTTCCGCCTGCACAAATGTCCCGCCGTACTTCGGCAACTCGGCGCGCAAGATTTCCATCACGCTCGTCCACGGCGTGATAGGATATGCTGCGCCAAACCGCACCCCGGCTGCCAGCACGCCATACGCAATTGCCTGATTCCCGTCCGTTACCACTTTCTTCTTGTCCGACCGGCTGGCGGACGGCTTGAATTGAAAGGACTCCAACACCGGCCCGACTTCGTAACTGTAGCCGGCCTGAAACGCGTTCTCGATGTTGCGGATCACATCTTCGCCTTTACCCTTGTAATGGCCTTGCAACATCGCTTCGAGCTTTGGCACATCCAGATCAAACATCCGCGCCACCAACCCGAGCACAAACATGTTCTTGCCTTTGTCCTTCGACGTGCCGCCGATGGCTTCGACGGTCCGGCTCGTAATCGGAATGCCCACCGCCCGGCTGCGTTTCTCGTTAGGATCGGGTTGGACGTTGTCGGAGTCGTAAAGCAGAATGCCGCCGGCGCGCAACGAATGGATGTGATCTTTGTAGGAGTGTTGATAAAACGCGACCAGAATATCCACCTCATCACCCGCACTCAGAACTTCGCCGGTGCCAAGTCGCACTTGGAAAATGCTCGGCCCGCCGGAAATCGTGGACGGGATGGTCATGTACGTCATCACATCCTTCTCCGTCCGCCCGGCCAAGCGCGCGAGAAATCCGCCGATGGATTGTATGCCGTCTTGTGAGTTACCGGCAAAACGGATTACGACATCCTGAATCGTTTTCTTAGTCGAAACAGGAGCAACACCTTGCGTCCCGGTTAAACCACCAGTTGAATCATCAATCATTAGGGCCACCTAACTCTTGGTTAACTGCGATTTTACACTTACTAATGCATATAACCAATGAATGCCACCCTGTCAAATTGACGGGGTAGCGGTATTCCACTTGGAAAACTACTGCCGGCATCATATCTTCAACAGGATACCGGTATGCATGAATGTTTCCATTGGGTAAGAGAGTACGGTTACGCAGCAATTTTTTTGCTGCTGGTCACCGGCATTGTCGGTGCCCCTTGGCCGGAAGAAACATTACTGACTTTTGCCGGCTACTTGGCGTTTAAAGGGGTGCTTAACTTAGAGTCAACACTGGCCGCCGGTTTTTTCGGCAGCGTGTGTGGGATTACCGTGAGTTATCTAATCGGCCGCACAGCCGGGCTGATTGTCATTCACAAGTTCGGTCGTTTCCTTTTTCTCAACGACGCCAAACTCGAGCGGGTTCGGCACTGGTTCGAGCGTTTGGGCAAATGGGTGTTGGTAATCGGCTATTTCGTACCCGGCGTCCGCCACTTTACTGCACTCATAGCCGGTACGTCACGGTTGCCTTATCGTGAATTTACGTTGTTCGCCTATACCGGCGCATTGCTCTGGTCGACGCTATTTGTATCGATCGGCTACATATTCGGCCGCCAATGGCGCGGTATCGTTGACGAATTGCAAGAACATCAAGTTGAAGCCGTCATCGTGGCAGCCGTTGGATTATTGGCGTACGGCCTATTCCGGTATCTCCGCGCTTATTACCGCCGCGCTCACTCCACGTAGCGCTGTGCGATTGGCACACGGCGACCGATGCCGAAAGCTTTGCTGGTAACACGCAGACAGGGCGGTGCTTGTTTGCGTTTGTACTCGTTGATATCAATCTTGCGGACAATATCGCGCACCAACTTCTCTTCGTAACCAGTCGCGGCGATGATTTCAGCGGCGGATTGTGTATCTTCGACGTAGAGTTTTAAAATCGTGTCAAGCACGGCATACGGCGGCAAGCTGTCTTGATCGGTCTGGTTCGGCCGCAACTCGGCGGACGGCGGCTTGGTGATGCTGGCTTGCGGAATAAGCAACCGGTCGCGGTTGATATATCCGGCGAGTTCATAAACCATCGTCTTTGGCACGTCAGCGATAACGCCAAGACCGCCGTTCATATCGCCGTAAAGTGTGCAGTAGCCGACGGCTAGTTCGCTCTTGTTACCGGTGGTTAGTAGCAGGTGGCCGAACTTGTTGGAGATTGCCATGAGGATCGTGCCGCGAATCCGGGCCTGCATATTTTCTTCCGTTGTATCTTCCGGTAAGTCACGAAACAATTCTCGGCAACTGGCTTTGAGTGTCTCAAATGCTTCACGAATTGGAATAACTTCGTACCGGATGCCGAGATTGCTAGCGAGTTCACCGGCGTCGTCGAGACTGCCTTGCGATGAGAACTGCGATGGCAGCGACACGCCCATAACATTTTCCCGTCCGAGCGCGGCAACAGCCAGACAGGCGGTGACCGCCGAATCAATGCCACCGCTCAAGCCGAGCACGGCGGATTTGAAACCGCATTTATGAACATAATCGCGCAAGCCGAGCACAAGTGCGTCGTGGATGGCAGCGCCTTGAGGCAAGGGCTTGGCCGGTGTCATGCTCGTCCCAGGCATGTCCAAAATCAGCAAGTCTTCCTGAAACGCGGCACCTTGTGCGAGCAAGTTACCGGCCGCATCGAACATCATACTCTGCCCGTCGAACACTAATTCATCATTGCCACCGACGAGATTGCAGTACGCCAACGGCACGCGGTATTTCAGAGCCACTGAGCAGAGCATGTCATGCCGCAGCGATTCCTTGCCGAGATGAAATGGCGAAGCGGAGATATTTAGAATGATACTCGGCTTGCCGGTTGCCACGAGTTCTTCCACCGGATCGCGCTGGTAAAGCCAGGTCGACCAATAATCGTTCGCATTCCAAATATCTTCGCAAATCGTGATGGCGAGTTTCGTGCCGGCGAATTCCACGACGGCGTTCGACTCGGCAGGCTGGAAATACCGATCCTCGTCAAACACGTCGTAAGTCGGCAATAAGGTCTTGTACCGGCGCGCAACAATTTTGCTGCGGTGGATTAGCGCGGCAGCATTGAGGTACTCGCGGCCGGGCCGGTGGGGGTTGATGTCCACATATCCAACCAGCAAGCCTGTTTCGCCGACATCGGCGGCTAGCTCGTCAAGCGCCCGAAGATTGTCTTGCACAAACCGGCGTTTCGCCAATAAGTCGCGCGGCGGATAGCCGGTAATCGCCAGTTCCGGCGCGAGCATTAAATCAACGCCCGCCGCGCTCGCCCGCCGGTAGGCATCGCGCAGACGCGCACAGTTGCCGCGCAGGTCGCCAACGGTTGTATTCAGTTGCGCCAAAGCCAGTCGCATAGCCGACAGTTTAGGCGATTACGGCGGCAGCGCAACCGAAAAGGCTATCTTGCGTTTTATGCAAAACCGGTGTATTTAACTGAAGTTTTCAATTTGGGATACCAATGCCGAAACATTTGGCTGATTCTGTAGTACAAAACTTTGCGAATTTGGGCTTGTCGGACACGACCAGCCATAACACTTGGACGCCGAACACCGACGTATACGAGACGGCTGAGCATTTGGTCGTCAAGATAGAGTTGGCTGGCATCCAGCGCGAGGATTTGGAAATCACGTTGCAGGAACGCCTGCTTTTGGTTCGTGGCTATCGAAAAGACCCCTGCCGGCAAAAACAACACCGCTGCTCCTTTCGCCAGATGGAAATTGATTATGGTTTCTTTGAACGGCGCATCGTGATTCCGCGGACGGTGGACGGCAAGCGAGTCCGCGCCACGTTTCACAATGGCTTTCTGCACATCGAACTGCCCAAAGTTGAATGTTCGGATCACACAACTGTGACCGTCATCATCGAACAACCAGTCTGACTGCTGCTGAAATCTGCTTGCAATCTGTAACGTCGTCAGCGCATCGTATTTCGTTAGGAGCATGAGTGACTCTCAACAATTTGTGACGGAGACGATTGACGGCAAGCCGCCAGGCGCGTCAGTGATGCCGACCCAATTACCGGTGTTGCCGTTAAGCGATGTCGTGGTCTTTCCAAACATGATCGCGCCGCTATTGGTCGCCAGCGCGCATTCAATCAAGCTCGTGGATGACGTAGTGGCCGGCGACCGGTTGCTTTGCGTCACGCTCCAAAAAAATCCTGACGCCGAACATCCCACGCTTGATGAACTCCAGCCCATCGGCTGCATTGCCCGCACGGTGCGAATGCTCAAGTTGCCGGATGACAGCGTCCGCGTCCTCATCCAAGGCGTGCAACGGATGAAAATCACCGGCCTTGTTCACGACAAGCCCTACCTCGTCGCCAACATCACCCCGCTTGCCGATGAAATACATTCCGGTGTCGAGTTGTCCGCGCTCCAGCGCAATGCCGGCACACAATTTCAGGAAATTGTCAGCCTCACCCCTTCCCTGCCGGATGAACTCAAGGTTGCCGCCTTGAACATCACCGAACCGAGCCGGCTGGCGGACGTGATCGCCGCCAACATGAATTTCACGCTCGAAGAAAAACAGGGCTTGCTCGAATTGACCGATGTCCGGCTCCGCCTCAACCTGCTCGGCGCCTTGCTCACCCGGGAATTGGAAGTGCTGAAACTCGGCAGCGAGATTCAAAGCAAGGTCACCACCGCGATGAGCAAGAGCCAGCGCGAGTATTTCCTGCGCGAACAACTCAAGCAAATCCAAAAAGAACTCGGCGAAAGCGGCGATGGCGGCACCGAGATCGCCGAGCTGCGCGAGAAGCTCGAAGCCGCCCAGCTGCCGGCCGACGCCAAGAAAGTGGCCAGCAAAGAACTCGACCGCCTGGCCACGATCCCCACGGCGGCGGCGGAATATACCGTGGCCCGCACCTACGTCGACTGGTTGTTGACCATGCCGTGGAGCAAACGCACCGAAGACAAGCTCGACATCGCCCGCGCCAAACGCGTGCTCAATGAAGACCATTACGATTTGGAGCACGTCAAGAAACGCATTCTCGAATACCTCAGCGTGCTGAAGCTGAAAAGCGGCAACGGTCAGACCGCCAGCGTCGGCAAAAGCCCGATCATTTGTTTTGTCGGCCCGCCGGGCGTCGGCAAAACCTCCCTCGGCATGAGCATCGCCCGCGCGCTCGGGCGCAAGTTCGTCCGCCTGTCCGTCGGCGGCGTCCGCGACGAAGCCGAAATTCGCGGGCACCGGCGCACCTACATCGGCGCCTTGCCGGGCCGCGTCCTCCAGGGCTTGCGCCGCGTTGAAAGCAACAACCCGGTTTTCATGCTCGACGAGATCGACAAGGTCGGCGCCGATTTCCGGGGCGACCCGAGTTCCGCGCTGCTCGAAGTGCTCGACCCGCAACAGAACAACGCCTTCTCCGACCATTATCTCGAATTGCCGTTCGACCTGTCGCACGTCATGTTCATCACCACCGCCAACCTGCTGGAGCCGATCCTGCCGGCGTTGCGCGACCGGATGGAAGTCATTGAGCTACCAGGCTACACCGAAGAAGACAAACTCCATATTGCCGGCAAATACCTCATTCCCCGGCAACTCACGGAACACGGCCTGAAAGCCTCCCAATTGACGATCCAGTCCGGCGCGCTGGCTGAAATCATCCGCCTCCACACCCGCGAAGCCGGCGTCCGCAACCTGGAACGCTGCCTCGCCACCATTTGCCGGCGCACCGCCCGCAAAATCGTCGAGGGCCGCGCCAAGTCCGTCATCGTCACTCGCGCCAACCTCAAGGATTTTCTCGGCGGAGCGGAATATTTCCACGACCGGGTCGAGCGCGGCACCGGCCCCGGCGTCGCCCTCGGCCTCGCCTGGACCAGTGTGGGCGGCGACATTTTGTTTATCGAGGCCACACAAATGTCCGGCAAAGGCCAGCTCATCCTGACCGGCTCGCTCGGCGAAGTCATGCGCGAAAGTGTCCAAGCCGCCTTGAGCTACATCCGGTCCCACGCCAAACAGCTCAACCTGGAACACATCGCGTTCGAATCAACTGATTTCCACGTTCACGTCCCGGCCGGCGCAATCCCCAAGGACGGTCCGTCCGCCGGCATCACCATGGCCGTGGCTCTCACCTCACTTTTGACCGGGCAACCGGTGCGCCCGGCGTTTGCCATGACCGGCGAAATCACCTTGCGCGGTAAAATCCTCCCCGTCGGCGGCATCAAGGAAAAAGTCCTGGCCGCCAGCCGGTCGGGCGTGAAAGAAATCCTCCTACCGGAACAAAACCGCAAAGACCTCGCCGACATCCCCGCCGAAGTCCGCCGCAAAACCAAGTTCCATTTCGTCAAAACGATTGACGAAGCCCTTAGTTTGGTATTGCTCAAAGCCGGTTAACAGCAGCGCCTGCCGGGTAAGCCTCGGATTGGCGGGCAGGTCGCTCCTGGAACCAACACGCCGTGACAGCAACCGGTCAAACATGCCGCAGCAACGTGGCATACATTTCATCAAGCGCTTGCGGCACCACACGGATGTCCGCCGTCACCGTCATGAAATTCACGTCGCCGCTCCAGCGCGGCACGATGTGAATGTGCAAATGATCCTTCACGCCCGCGCCGGCGACATGACCGAGATTGATGCCGATGTTATAGCCGTCGGGCTTGAGCGCGCGGGTGAGCAGGTTTTTGCAGCGCCGGGTCAACATCATTAAATCCGCCAACTCTTCTTCCGTCAGGTCATCCATCTCGCTGGTATGCTTGTAAGGCACCACCATCAAGTGTCCGGCGTTGTACGGGTAGGTGTTCAGCAGCGCGAAGCAGGTCCGGTCACGGATGAGGATGTGATTTTTCGCATCGTCGGCTTGCTGCGGGTTCCGGCACAGGAAACAGCCGTCATCTTTTGGCTTGAGAATGTACCCGATCCGCCACGGCGCCCATAATTGTTCCATGCACCCAGTGTAAAACGGAGCGCGCCGGCAAGTCAACCGCGCGAATCAGACCGGGCGTTGGCGGGCGAGGCTCCCGCCGAGCCACGTGGACACGGCCGGCGGGAGCCTCGCCCGCCAAATGTCAGCGCCGAACACTGCAGAAATTCCGTGAATTCCGCCGCGAGTCCCGCTACTCTGGCCGGCATGACGGCGGCCAAATCCATTCACCTCATTGCCGGCAGCGACGAGTTCACCATCAAGGGCACTGCCGCCAAGCTCGCGGAATCGCTGGCCCCAAAAGCGGCCGGCGACTTCGGCGTCGAAATCATTGACGGCACCGCCGGCAATCAGGACGAAGCGTTGAAAATTCTGGCGCGCCTCAACGAGGCCGTGAACACGGTCGGCTTTTTCGGTGCGACCAAACTGGTCTGGTTGAAGAGCACGAACCTGCTGGCCGATGATCGCGCCGTGACTGCCGCGGCCGTCAAGGACGCGTTGACCGAACTCGGCGAGCAGATCAAACGCGGGTTGCCGGCGGGCGTGACGCTGTTGATCAGCGCGCTGGGCTTTGACAAACGCCGGTCACTGGCCAAGACGCTGGAGAAACTGGCCGCCGTGCAGGTGTTTGACGCGCCCGAGGCCGGCAAGCGCGCCGGTGAGGAGGAAATCAGCGAGCTGGTTCACGCCGTGCTCCACAAAACCGGCCAGCGGTTGCAGCCGGCCGCCTACCAGGCGTTTCGCGAGATGGTCGAGGCCGAGCCCCGCACACTGACCAACGAACTGGAAAAGCTTTGTCTTTACGTCGGCACCCGCGCCGACATCACGGCGGCCGACGTGCGCGCCATTTGCTCGGCATCGCGGGGGGCCGGGGATTTTGAACTGACCAACGCGCTGGGCGACCGGAATCTGCCGACCGCAATTCGCGCGGTGGAACTCATGTTTGACCGGGGCGAACCCGGCCTGCGCATCGTGCTGCAATTGGTCGGGCAGTTCCGGTTGATGTTGCTCACCAAAGACCTGGCCCAACGCAAACAGCTCGACGCGGTTGACGGGTACGGCGGCGGGGAGAAGTATTTCGCCGGCTGGGGCCGGTTGCCGGACGAGGCGAAGGCGCATTTCCCGTGCACCAAGGAAGGTGGCGGACCGAATCCGTGGCGGCTTTACCGGTGCGCGCTGGCGGCCCGGCATTTCTCCAGCACGGAGTTGGTTCGGGCGCTGGAACTGCTGCTCGAAGCCAACCGGCAACTCGTCACCACCCAGCTCGACGACCGCCTGATCATCGAAGAAGTCGTGGCCAAGATCGCCCGCAAGCAACCTGCCGACCGGTAGCAACTGTCGTTTCATGTGGGTTGGAAGGTTGGGTCGTGGAGGATGTGGTTGAGCTGAATGATGCGCTTTCGCATCACGGCCACCAGCGCCACTTTCGGGGCTTTGCCGGCGGCGACCAGCCGATGGTCGAACTGCTTGCGGCGTGGATTCTGAAAGGCCGCCACCACGCCGGCCAGGTACAGGGCGCTCCCCAGTTCGGTGCGCCAGGCGGTGAGTTGTTCCAACTGCCGATCCAACGCGACCACAGGGCGTTGAATTTGACGGCGCAGCGCCGGGTGCGTGGTGTGTTCGCGGCGATTGTGTTCGGCGGCGCGCACCTGTTGGACCTGCTGCCGGCGAGTGACCAACTCGGTGAGTTGGCGTTGGGTCGCACTGGGCCTGGCACTGGCGGCCGGCGGCAAACAGCTGCCGTAATCGGCCAGCACGGTGGCATCCAGACGATCCGTTTTGGCCAACCGGCCTTGCGCGGGGGCGAAGTCACGGACTTGGCGCGCGTTGACGACAGACACGGCGATCCCGGCGGCTTGCAGGGCCGCGCCGCCGGCGCGTTCGTCGCCGCCGGTGGCTTCACAGACGACATGGATCAAGCCCCGTTTCCGCAACCACGACACGCGGTTGTGGTGGCCGCGCGGCCCATTGGTGAACTGGCGAACGTGGGGTTGGGGTTGCGCCGGGACATGCAGATCCAGCGTGGCTTTGGCAATGTCCATTCCGACGTAGACGCGCGACTCTGACATGGTTGGACTCCTCCTTGTAATGCGCGCTGGTGGTGGCGTGCGCCATAACCGCTCTGGCAACTGTTCGAGTTTAGCGACAGCGGACGCGGTCGGATCCAGCCGAACAGGCATAAACCGAATCGAGGAGCGCCACGATTTCGACCGCGTTTTGCCCTTGGGGGGCAGCCCCCCAAGGGCAAGGCTGTCGCCCTTACTCGTGTGGGGAACCACACCAAAGGTTACCACGAATTGAAGATACAATGAGCGCCCTGCCGGGCGCGACCGGCAACCGACCATCGCGCCCGGCAGGGCGCTCCTACGACACAACCCGGTGGCCGAGATGGCTATTCTTCGAGCGTGGACAGATCGCCTTCGTCCAGGCCGCGCGCGCGCGCCTTGAGAACGCGCCGCATGATTTTACCACTACGGGTCTTGGGCAGCGACGTGACGAAGTTGATCTTTTCCGGTTTGGCAATCGGGCCGACTTCGTGGCCAATGTATTGCCGGAGTTCTTCGAGCAAGGCATCCGACGCATCGTGGCCGGGCTTGAGAATCACGTAGGCATGAATGGCTGTGCCTTTGATTTCATGCGGCAGGCCAATCACCGCCGCTTCGGCAACGGCGGGATGCGTGATAAATGCGGATTCAAGTTCGGCGGTACCGAGCCGGTAGCCGCTGACCTTGATCACATCGTCCACCCGTCCAATGATCCAGAAATAGCCGTCCTTGTCCCGCCGCGCGGAATCGCCGGCAAAATAGACGCCGGGGAATTTGGTCCAGTAGGTTTGCACGTACCGGTCCGGGTCATTGTAAATCGTGCGCATCATGGCCGGCCACGGCTTGCGCAAGACCAAAAAGCCTTCCTCGCCAGTTTTGACCGGCTGCCCGTCTTCGCCCAGAATATCGGCAACGATGCCGGGATATGGCAAGGTGGCAGACCCGGGCTTCAACGGCGTGGCCGGTAACGGCGTCAGGACAAACATCCCGGTTTCGGTTTGCCACCACGTGTCCATGATCGGACATTTTTCGCGGCCGATATATTTATGGAACCAGCGCCACGCTTCGGGATTGATCGGTTCGCCCACGGACCCGAGCAGCCGCAACGTCGACAGGTCGTGCCGGTTCGGCCACGCAGGCCCAAACCGCATCAAGCCGCGGATCGCGGTCGGTGTCGAATAAAACACCGTGATGCCGTATTTCTCGATCATCGTCCACCACCGGTCAGGATACGGGTACGTCGGCGCGCCTTCGTACATGAACGACGTGGCGCCGCACAGCAATGGACCGTAGACAATATACGAGTGGCCGGTAATCCAGCCGGGATCGGCTGTGCACCACCAGCGGTCTTCTTCCTTCAAATCAAACACGTCCTTGATTGTTGACTGAACCCCGACCTGATAGCCGCCGTGGGTGTGCAAAATTGCCTTCGGCTTGCCGGTGGTGCCGGAGGTGTAGAGGATGAACAGCGGGTCTTCGGCATCCATCACTTCCGTCTCGCATTTCATCGCCGTCCGCGCCATCGGCAACGTCATCAACTCGTGGTACCAGAAATCCCGCCCCTGCTCCATCGTCACCTCAATCCCCAAATGGCGGATCACGACCACGTTTTCCGGCGCCGCCGTGCGGGTCAAGGCCTCGTCCACGATCTTTTTCAATTGCACCGTCTTGCCATTCATCCGTCCGCCATCGGCGGTCACGATGACCTTGGATTCGCTGTCCTCGATCCGCCCGTGCAACGCCTCGACTGAGAACCCGCCATAGACGACCGAGTGCACCGCCCCAATTTTGGCCGTGGCCAACATCGCGATCACCGTCTCCGGAATGCGCGGCATATAGATCGTAACCCGGTCCCCCTTGGTCACGCCCATCGACTTGAGCACATTGGCGAACTTGCAGACTTCCCGGTTGAGCGCGTGGTAGGAATAGGTCCGCACGTCGCCATTCTCGCCTTCCCAGACCAAGGCCAGCTTGTTCCGCCGCCAGGTCCGCACATGCCGGTCGAGCGCGTTCAGCACAATGTTGGTCTTGCCGCCCACGAACCATTTGAAAAACGGCTTCGCGGATTCATCGAGCACCTTGTCCCATTTCCGGTACCACTCCAATTCGCCGGCCCGCCGCGCCCAATAGGCTTCAAGGTCGCCGGCGGCTTCGCGCCGGACCTGGTCAACATTCTGGACGTTGGCGGTGGCGACAAATTCCGGGGCGGGATGATACATCGCAACATCTTGGTTGGGTGCTGACACAGGAGATTCTTGCATGGCCATGACCTTTCCGGGCATAATTATTCCGTTGATTGTTATCGGCAAACTGCGACCGCTGCCAAGATGACAAGAAATCGTCAGCTTTCAACTAAAAACTTTACGCCTCCGTTGCGGTTGCGCGCGACCATCGTCGGCATGTCAATCCCGGCGTTACCGGGCCGGCGGGCTACCGGTTCCGCTATTTCTCAGACACGGCGACGAACTTGGCGCGGCCGATTGTTTTGCCTTGGGCGAGGAAGATTTTCTCGAACTCGGTCTGGGCTTCCACCGGTAACGGCACGGCGGCGATTTCGTGGAACAGGCCGGACTCGCGCATCACTTTTTGGATGTGGGCAAAATAGTCCAGATCGTCGGTCGCGACGTTGACCGCGCCACCGGGTTGCAAGGTCCGGTGCAGTTCCGCGACGAATGCCGGCTGGAACAGACGACGGGGATGGTGCCGGCGTTTGGGCCACGGGTCGGGAAAGAAAACGTGGTAGGCCGTCACCGACCGGGCGGGGACCAGTTTGCCAACCAGATACCCGGCTTCCACGCGGAGCAGGCGGACATTGGGGAGTTGCCGGGTGTGAATCTTGCGGGCGACTTTACGCAAGCGGACCAGTTGGCGCTCGACGCCGAGGAAGTTGGCGGCCGGCTGGGTCGCGGCCGCCCAGAGGAGAAAGCCGCCCTTGCCGCAGCCGACGTCAATTTCGAGCGGGCGGGTGGCGTCGGCAAACAGGGCACGCCAATCCAGCGGATCCAGCCAGTTGGCGGGCTGGTACACCGCGGCATCGGGGCGGTCAGGCAGCGTGGGTTTCGAGGATCGGGTACGCAACGGCGGTTAAGTGGGAGTTGATGTGTTTGAGGAATGTCAGCAGGTCAAGATGGATGGCGCTGGTTTCAAACGAGACCGCCAACCCGGCCCGCAGCCGGTCAAAGTGCCGGTTACGCAAAACGACTTCCTCGGCGTTGATGCGGTCCTTGCGTTGGAGCAATTGCTCGGCCAACCCCCGGTCTTGACTGGCAAACGCCGCCACGGCCATCTCAAAGTTTGCCAGCACTTCCCCGAAATATTTGTCCAGTTGTTCCCGGCCTTCCGGGGAAAACTCAACATTGAGTTTGATTTTCTTCCGTACGAGATCGATTAAATTTTTATCGATGATATCGCCGATAGTTTCCAGGTCATTGGCAAACGTCAGCAGGGCCACTTGCCGGCGCGATTCGTCGCTGGTCAGCGATTGTTCCGCCAGCTTCGTCACGTAGGTTTTAATTTCGGTATTGAGCAGGTCAACAACGTCGTCGTGTTTTTGGATGGCGGCGCACAACGCTTCGTTGCCGGTCGCCAATGTTTGCCGGGTATCACGGAGCATCGTCCGCACGTGGTCGGCCATGTGTAAAATCTCGCGCGTCGCCTGCCCCAACGCCAACGCCGGGCTGGTTAACGAGGCCAAGTCGAGGTACCGCGGCTCAGCGTCAGATTTGTCGACCGGCCGGTCCGGTACGAGGCGTTCCAATCCGCGGGCGATCCACGGCAACACCGGCAAGAAGACACCGGCCAGTGCGATGTTGAAGAGCGTATGGGCGTTGGCAATGAGTTGCGGGGCGCCGGCCGGACTTAACGCCGCGAGCCACCGGAGCAGTGGCGGCAGCACTGGCAGGCACACCGCCGCACCGACCAACTTGAAAAATAAAATACCCAGCGCCATGCGCCGCGTGTCCGCGCGCGCAAAGCCGGCAATCAACGCGGCCACCCCGATCCCAATGTTTGCGCCAAGCACGACCACCACGGCCGCCGGCACCGGTAACACGCCTTGCGCGCACAAGGCAATGGCAATGCCGATCGCCGTGGTCGAGCTTTGCAGGACGACTTGCAACACCATCGCGAACAACAGCAGGCAAACGGGATGATGCCCCAGCACCTCAACAATCTGCTCGACATCGGGGTTATTCTTCAACGGGGCCACTGCGCTTGAAATCAACTGAATCGCCAATAACAAGAAGCCAATTCCCACGACCGCCTGCCCCGCGCCGCGCCATTGGATACGTTGGCTGAATACGTAGACTGGAATGCCGGCCACCAGTAAGACCGGATAGTAAATGTAGAACTTGAAGGCGAGCAGTTGCACCGTCAGGGTAAACCCGATGCCGGCGCCGAGCATCAACGCCAGAACTTGCTGAAACGCGATAAACCCGCCGGTTATGGCTTCCACACCCAACAACGCCACCGCCGTGCTGCTCGGTGTCAGGATGGAAATCAACCCGCCGGCCAGCAACGCGCGCCAGCGGTTTTGCGTGGCGGTGTGGAGCAAGCGGCGGAGCCGCGCCCCGAAGAACCGTTCCGAGCCGCGGCGCAGATACCGAATGCCCAACAGCATCAACGCGATGCCGGCCAGAAAATTGAAGTTATTCAGCAACAGGGATCCTGCCTCCGTCAAAAAGATTGGTGGCTAGGGCTGGAATTGAACCAGCGACACCTGCATTTTCAGTGCAGTGCTCTACCAACTGAGCTACCTAGCCACCTATTGCAAAACCCGAGGATACGGCAACGGGGCGGATGTTGCAAGGCAGTTGTCACCCGCCAACTGGAAAAACCGGGCGACGTTGTAAAATAGAGCAGCCATGAATAGCGCCGCCAGCACCGCCAACTGCCACCACCTTGTTACCCAAGGGGCGAATCTATTTCGGGATTCAACATCGAGCGTCTTTTACTGCATCTTCAAGGCCGCTGGCAAGCAAATCAAAAAAAGTTTGCACACCGCGAACCATAAACTGGCCCGGCGGCGTCCATTCGAACGCGGCACCACCACCAACGCCAAAACCTTGCCCTTTGCCGAGGATGACTCCAACGCCAGCCTGATCAGCGGCCTGGCCCATCGCGGGTTTACCTTGAAATCTCTGAAATGGAAACCGACCGTGCTGGCATGGGAAGAACCCACAGTCAAAGACTTGGCGGGTTATTTTGGGGCGGTTCACCGTCAGTCAGATCACCACGATCATGTGGAAACTTGGGCCAAGCAACGGGCCGCGGGTATTGACCGGTGCGCCGGTGAAATCAGTAACAGTGATTCCGAAGCTGCACACGATTCGACCCGGGAAACAGATATTGGTTATTGATTAATATTGATTATAGCGAATTTGGAGGTTGATGGTCGACAATCCGACCGCGGGGGTAACCGTTTCCACATGGCCATCCATGAACATGATGTTCATGCACCAGTTGTGCCGAAAAGCAAAACCTCCGCCACCACCGGGTGTAGTCGTGGCGACATCGGCGCACCATGGTGGAGAGAGTGTGTCGACTCCAAAGGATAATGGTTGATGATATCCAAGACCAGCCGCATAAACCGCGTTAACATCGTCGCTACGTTCACCTTCGGAAACCAGGATCTTTTAAGAGGCGTTGTTGAAGGATTCAATTTTACAGCCTGAATAATAGATCGTGGCAGTTGGATCGAAATCCGTTGGCGTTTGCGCCACCCCACACCCGGTCGCATCCGGCGTCCCACCACCGGAGTTGCCCAATGCCGTGGTATTCATGACATACGGCCGTGGATATCGCGTGACCCCGTCGGACCGGAGCCAGACCTTCATGGCGGGGCAATATACATTCCCGTCGTTAAACGGGCTCCCATTCGCTGAAAAGTGATGAATCGGCTTGTCACCGAGCAAACTCTTGCCAAAAACCTTCAAGTTAAGAATTGAATGCCAACTAATTGTACCGCCGGGAAGTGAGCCACCGCCGACGAAGCGCCCATCATTGTCCATCGCGAAATTAATATTGGTTTGCCCGATTTGCCGGAGGTAGTTGGCACATTGGCAGGTGCGGGCATGGTCGCGTGCGGAAACTAAAGCTGGCAAAAGCAACCCAGCCAAAATCGCAATAATCGCAACGATCACCAGCAACTCAATCAGCGTAAATGCCGCCGGTCGGCGCGCACTACCGGCGAGACTGCTGGCATTAGCGGGCAGTTTCATTTTGACAA
>Ga0316232_1002290_pt1 | contig 20296 bp, 13 predicted proteins | sample TBHtaG_FD_206006 | JGI IMG/M metagenome (GOLD analysis project Ga0316232, IMG submission 206006) | Freshwater microbial communities from Trout Bog Lake, Wisconsin, USA - TBH18025_13 | ecosystem: Environmental > Aquatic > Freshwater > Lake > Hypolimnion/Profundal zone | place: USA: Wisconsin... | reverse complement strand
CCCGCCAGATTGGCCTGGCCGGTATCGATGTATCCAAGTGTCTCTCCTGGGCCCGCGAGAAACCGTGCATGAAGTGTCTGGAGGCCTGCCCCTACGACGCCATCAACGCTGACATCAATGATTTTGGCACGGCCCGACCGGTTATAAACAGTGATGCCTGTCGCGGGTGCGGGGCCTGCTTGGGGGCGTGTCCGCCTGAAGTGCCGATTCAGGCCATTGCCATCGAAGGCGTCCCGCGGCAACGTCAGTGTCAAAGCCCCCTAACAACTTGATGCCAGACGGTATCCGCACTGCACTTCTTCTTAGACTTCCGGAAACTACCTTTCACAAGGTCTCACGAGGGAGCTTTAGACGTGGTTGACCGACCCGAGCCATAGTACATAAGCGTCAGTACTGACGTCACCATACCTAGTGCAGGAAGGACCATCCGCACTATAATTTCCCGTTTCGATCCCATCGGCACAAACACCAGATAGACCAGTTGTATTCCACAGACAATAATCCCCATCCGTATAAGTTGGTGGACGAGTTTGGCAAAAAGCTGGCGCGAGAATTCGCCGTCGGGCATATCCGCCGGCCTTGCGGAGAACATCCGTCCCGTTATCCAGCAGGCACCCAACACAGAAAATGGGAATCCGCCGGCAAACATTGTTCCAAGTAGCAATACCAGGCAGAAAATAAACTCGCTTGGGGACATGTGTGACAAATCACCTCCATACGTATGCAATATGTGCCAGATCATAAGGGCCACAACTGCTGCGATGAACAGGAACACCAACAGCACGACCAAGGCCATTGTGAAAACAAACTGTCCAACAGGCATGCCTTCGGCAATCTCATGCATCCGCAGTTTTTCGTCGTCGGAGTAGGAGAAACCTGGCCATACGCTCCCTTTGCTATGGATCAAATCCATGTTCGCAGACCAAAACCGCGCGACCGCGGTAATCACAGGAACAGGCCGTTTGGCGGCAACTGGCAAAACGCCCGCCTGGTGGACATCTGTATTGTCCATGGATACACCTCAATCAGTAACTGACATTTACCATTGCCGTCCGCCCAAAACCACCGCTACTGTTGGGAATGATTTTAACGCATTTCCTGAATTCAACAACAGACCGCCACGCAGCACTATTCAATCTTCATCGCCTCTCCACCTCTGAGCAGGAGGCATTGTTTCAGGCGTCGCGCTTCCCGGCCTATATTTACCCTATCGATGTTGCCACTTGAGAATGCTGACGCTGATTCGTCACCGCTGCCAAACGTGCAATGTGTTGTAAAATGAACTTGCTTTGGTAGCCTAGGGTGATTACTTTATTCGCATAAATCAGGTCTGTTAACCGAATACGTTCCCTGAAACCATGTTTTAGGAGGTAGTTGTGTTGGACAAACTGAACGTGCGGTGGGTGGGGGTTATCGTTGAGGCGGCGACGATTGTTGCGGCGGGGTCATGGGCCTTGGCTCAGGAGACACCGCAGAGAGCAGAGGTGGCATACCATCTCAATTGCATTGCCTACCCCTCCGGCGACTACGAACTAGCCCGCTCTTACGAGACACAGAGACAAACCAAAGTCGATAACGGGGGCTCGACAAAGAGCGGCCAAACCGCCAACTATCTGTTCGACATGAAGTACCAGGCCCCACACAACGGCCAAGTCGGCAGTGGCCGGATCGAAGCTGTACTGCGACAACTCCGGGTCACGATCGTCACGCCCGACGGCTTCATGTCATATGACAGCAACGGCAAACCTGCGGACCAGACTCCCATATTGACTGGACAGTTCAAGCACATCGTCGGACTTGCGTCCACCGCCGAAGTTGCAGTAGCGAGTATTCGACCGTTTACCGGCCTCGATGCCGGGTGGGACAGGTTCGCCCAAGAGCAGCGCGGCACACCCGCCCAGGTCGTCGCAATGAACAAGCGGAACTACGGAGACGTTATGCTGAACCGCATATTCGCCGCCGGCGCCGAGATCATTGCGACGGTTCCAATGTATAACCTCTCCGGACCAGGTGCCCCGCCCCTGCCAGACTTCATCACCATGACGGTCGGCGATGAGTGGAAATTCACCTGTAACCGTGATGGCATCGGTGGCAAGCCGATCGACGTCGAGCACACCGCCCGGGTGATGGCAATCCGCGACGGTCTGGTGACCGTAAACGTATCATGGAAAATCAACGGCATGCAGCCTCAGCCCAAAGCCGACGGAACTATGGTCATGTCGGGTGCCGATGTGCAGGGCGGGATTGATTACACGATTCACGCGGCCAGCGGGCTGGCAACCGACGTGCTGACGACAATTAAACGCGTCGACCAGATCGCACTAGGCGCCGGCGATAACATTGCTCAGCAAACGTGCACCATCACCGAAACCGACCATGTCTGGTTGAAGGCCAAGGCTGCGGCCGTTGTCGGCCAGCCGGCCACACCCGCGACCAAGGCTGACCAGTCTAACTGCCCCTCCTGCGGCACAAAGGTGCCTGTCGGTGCAAAATTCTGCCCGGACTGCGGGGCTAAGATTCCTGCCTCGCCAGCCCCATCTGTGGCTCGGCCTACCGTTTGTCCCAAGTGCGGGGCAAAATTAGCTGCCGAGGCCAAGTTTTGCATGGAATGCGGATGGAAAGTTGAACTGGTTTCCGCAGAATCGGAGCAGCCGTTGGGGTTGCAACAGGTGACGCCAAAACAGATTGTTGAAACCGACATTCTAGCCGCCAACCGACTGGACTATGATGCCTCGGTTCGCATTACCGCCCCGGCTTTTAAGGACGCCGCCAAACTGCTCGGAACCGTATTGGAAAAGGTCACGCAACTGCATGACCGATTCGAATCACTTGCCGAGGCCATGGAGAAACCACTAGGCAAGGAAGCCGCTGAGTCTGTGCGGATGCAGGCTAAACAATTGTCGCCGGAAAACTTTAAGAAGAGCGTGGCCAGCGATATTGTGACCGTCTGTCAGAATGGCAAGATCGACTGGAATAAGATCACGATAGAGGAGAATGGCGCAAGCGCGACCGCCAACTGGCCCGGGCGGGACCAACCGCTTAAGATGGTCAGGCTTGACGGCAAGTGGTATTCCATTCCTGATGAGGACATGGGCAAGACGCCAGAGGAGGCCAAATGCAACATACAGAGGATGGCCGATGCATTCGACAAGGGCATTGCCAAGTTGGATGATGTGATCGCCAGGCTTCATGGTGGCTCGATGACCCAACAGGAATTCCGCGTGGCCATGCAGGATTTCGCCAAAGTCATGCAAGCGATGAAGTAACCGTAGTGCGACTGAAGCCGTAGCGACCCGCGGTCGCCGTTAGAACCAACCGCCCTGAGCCCAACGCCATCTGACGGGATCACCAGTTCACGGCAACAATTGCTGTACACAAACGAGGACATCATGTCTACAACACGGACGATAGGCCTGCTGGTTCCCCTGTTGGCGATGTCAATTTCGCCAGCTTTGGGTAATGACTATTACCCTCTGAAAGAAGGAAACAACTGGACCTTCAGCCTGCCGACCGGCGGAGAGATGACCATCACAGTGGCCGGTTTGGAAGACGTCAAAGGGGTAAAATGCGCCCGTCTGGAGTGCGATCTAGCAGACCAGGGCAAAACCACCTCGTGGCTGGTCGCCGACACGGATGGGGTCTGGACATATAAGTTTAAGAATCCGCAGGGAGAAATTGAATTCCCCAAACCGCTACTACAAATCAAACTGCCATTCAAGCCGGGCGACAAATGGCAGGCCCAGCTGCCGCGGCAGCAGTCGATTGACACGCAAATGGAGTCGGTCGGGCGGGAGATGATCAAAGTTCCAGTTGGCACGTTCGAGTGCATCCGGATCGATACGGTAGTGACCGTGGGCGAAAAAAAAGCGACCACTTCCACTTGGTATGCAGACGGAGTTGGGCAGGTTCAGATGACCGCAACCGTCGGCGGTCGGGAGACCACCATGCAGTTGACCAGAACCAACGTCGGTCCGGCGGCCAAGCCTGCCGTGGCCATTGCGGACACTTCCAAGCCGTCCGCTATTCCAACAGCAAATCGCTTCTGCCTAAACTGTGGGGTGAAAGTGCCCGTTAATGCGAAATTCTGTCCCGAATGTGGAGCGAAGATACCTCTGCCGCCAGCCTCGGCTGCCCCAGTTGCTCCAGCCATTCCTCCGGTTTCGTCGGCATCTCTGGCCCCGTCGACGGCCCTGACCGATGTCGTTCAGCTCCAACAAGCGACACTGCTCGACCCTAATAGTAACCATCCCGCGTTCACCATGCTGGCACCTCCAACATGGAAAGCCGCCTGCTCGATCGCCTACCGCGGGGACCGCCCTGCGGATCCGGTTGACGTCAACATATGTGCCCGCAGTCCGGACGGGCAGGCAGAGTTCAACATGGTACCGAATGTGTGGAGCACTTGGTCGCCGATAATGGCCCAAATGGGCATGCTGATGCCGCGAAACCCGGGCAACGAGGCCATGCAATGCCCTGACAAAGCAGCGGAATTCTTCAAACAGTTGGTGCTGCCGCGGCTGCGACCGGAACTTCGCCAAGAGACCAGGGATGCTCAGGCCGCCGGGCAATACAAGGTGGTCGATATCCAGGATTACCCCAAGATCGCCGAGGCCCAAGCCAAGTCCGTCGAGACCATGGCCAAGACCTTGCTAGCCAGCGGCAGCAAACTGAACATCCAGGTGGCCCGCATCCGAGTGGAATATACCAACCCCAAGACCGGCCAGCAGATGCAGGAAGACATCGGCGGGACGTTGACGACCATAACCAGTGTAATTATGGGGTTAAACGGACCGCAGATCCAATCCGTCATTTGGCGGACCAACCGGGTTTTCGCCTGCCGGGCTGTCAAGGGGCAGCTAGAGCGGTACGTAGATCTCTTCGCGTGCATGGCCGGTTCTGTCCGGCCTGACCCCGCCTGGCTGGCAGATTACCAACAAGCAGTGGCCATCATGCTGAAAGGTCAGGCGGACAACATTGACGCGGCTGCCGAGCGGGCCAAGGTCATGGCCGCCGCCGGGGCCGAGCAGTCCAAGATAATTTGCGACACCTACCAGCACACTGCGAAGGTTTTGAACCAAAGCGCCGATCAGTTTGACCGGGCGGCCATTCGCGGGACGGCCCTCTACAAGAGCCCGTATGAAGACTACTCTATCGAGTTGCCGGCCGGCTACGACTACGTCTGGACCAGCGGCAAAGGTCAGTACCGCCAGAGCAACGATGCCCTGTATGACCCGAATGTAGGATCAAGCGTGAGATGGGAGCAAATTCGCCGCACGCCTTGAACTGGCCGCCTTCCCCTAGACTTGCGTTTGGCGATGTTTATTGTAATGGGCCCGACAAGAGTCAAACTTGTGACCTCGTCCTTATCAGGGACGCGCTCTAACCAACTGAGCTACGAGCCCGTAAACCGAAGGCGGAGAATTGTATGATCTGTCGCGCCTAAGTCAACGGGTCGCGTCATTGACATTTGCCAGGGAATTGTGCATTACTTTCGCCGTGCAAATCTGCTGCCAATACGCCGGCAGTCACCGATTCGTTCGGCGTCATCACATGCAGCCTTACCTATCCTTCGCCCCGACGTTAATCACTTTCCATCCGCCCCTTGAACCCCGCCGCCACTCCATTAGAATCTTCACGCTTTCAGTTATACAAGGTTTAACAACATAGGAAGGATATGAACATTACGCTCAAAGGAAATGCGGTCATCGGACAATCCGGCGGACCGACATCAGTTATCAACCAGTCCCTGGTCGGGGTTATCCAGGAAGTTCAGAAATACTCGCATATCGACAAACTCCTGGGCGCTCGACACGGAGTGCGCGGGATCGTGGACGAGAAATTCATCTCCCTGCGCGGCGTCGGGCCGGATCTGCTGGAACGGATCAGCCAGACTCCTGCGGCCGCACTGGGCTCCACGCGCGACAAGCCCAAGCAGGACTACTGCGAAAGAATATTCGCCTCCTTCGCCAAGAACAACGTACGTTATTTCTTCTATATAGGCGGCAACGATTCGGCCGACACCGCCCGCATTGTCAGCGAATTGGCGAAGAAGGAAAACTACGAACTGCGCGTCTTTCACATTCCCAAGACCATTGACAATGATCTGTTGGTCAACGACCACACGCCAGGCTACGGCTCGGCCGCCAAGTTTGTCGCGGCGGCGATCATGGGCGATAACTGCGATAACGCCAGCCTCCCTGGCATCAAGGTGGACGTGATCATGGGCCGGAACGCCGGATTTCTCACCGCCGCAGCTGTCCTGGCTCGCCGCAATGATCATGACGGGCCACATCTTATTTATGTCCCCGAGGCCCCTGTGAGTGAGGACAAGTTCCTGGCTGATGTGGAGAAAGTCTATGCCAGATCCGGCAGGTGCGTGATCGCCGTCAGCGAAGGCGTTGTCGACCAAACGGGCAAGAGTTGGGCCGAGGTTATCAAGGCTAATCTCCAGCGCGACAGCCATGGCAACATCGAGTTGGCCAACTCCGGGTTAGGCGACTACATGGCCACGCTGATCGAAACCCGGCTGGGCACTAAAATGGGCAAAAAACTGCGCGTCCGCTCCGATACCTTTGGTTACCTTCAACGTAGTTTTCCGGGGTTCGTCAGTGCCACTGACGCCGCCGAGGCCCGCCTGGTCGGACGGATGGCCGTGCAATATAGCGCCGACGAGGCCAATAACGCCGGAGGCAGCGTGGCCATGCTGCGTAAGGACGGTGCCTACGCCATCGAAACCATCCTCACTCCGCTCAGCAGCGTTGCCCGCAACACCAAGCACCTGGAAGCCAGATACATAGTGGATGGCAACAACATCAGCGATGCTTTCAAAGATTACGCCCGTCCCCTGATCGGACCGCTGCCGGTAGTCGACGCTTTCGAGTAACGCCCTAAATATAAAAGAACCAGACATCGTGAACTGCAGTTCACGATGCCTGGGTGAAGTCATAACATCAAGGCCCGCGGACGGCTGTCCGCGGGCCTTGCTTGATTAGTACATTCCGCCGCCGGGAGGGCCGCCGGCAGGCTCGGGCTTGTCTTCTTTAATCTCGCTGACGATGGCGTCCGTTGTCAGCAGCAGACCGCTGATACTGGCGGCGTTCTGCAACGCCGTACGCTCGACCTTGGTGGGCACGATCACACCCATCTTAACCAGGTCGCCGTACTCGTGGGTCAGGGCGTTGTAGCCGAAGTTCAGCTCGCCGCTTTCCTTGACCTTCTGGGCGACCACAGAGCCGTCTACGCCGGCGTTCTCCGATATCTGCTTGATCGGAGCTTCGACGGCTCGACGGATGATCTCCACGCCCAGCGATTGATCATCATTGGCGGCCTTCTTCTTAACGCCATCGAGCACCTTGCGGGCGGCCCGGATAACCGAGACGCCTCCGCCGGCGACTATGCCTTCCTCGACGGCCGCGCGGCAGGCGTGCAGCGCGTCCTCGACGCGGGCCTTCTTCTCCTTCATGGCCACCTCGGTGGCCGCGCCCACGTTGATCTGGGCCACGCCGCCAGCCAGCTTGGCCAGACGCTCCTGGAGCTTCTCACGGTCGTAGTCGCTGGTATTGAGGTCGATTTCGTGCTTGAGCTGCTCAATACGGCCCTTGATGTTCTTTTCGTTGCCAGCGCCTTCGATAATAGTAGTATTGTCCTTATCGACGCGGATCTTCTTGGCCTTGCCAAGATCGCTCAACTCCACGTTCTCCAGTTTGATGCCCAACTCCTCGAAGATGGCCTTGCCGCCAGTGACGATGGCAATATCCTCAAGCATGGCCTTGCGGCGATCGCCAAAGCCAGGGGCCTTGACCGCCACGACCTTCAGCGTACCGCGCAACTTGTTGACCACCAAGGTGGCCAAGGCTTCGCCGTCGATGTCCTCGGCGATGAGCAGAATCGGCTTGCCGGACTCGGCGGCCTTGCTCAGCACCGGCACCAGGTCGCGGGCGGAACTGATCTTTTTCTCAAAAATCAGGATGTAGGCATCGTCAAGCACCGCTTCCATAGTATTGGGATCGGTGACGAAATGCGGGCTGAGATACCCCTTGTCGAACTGCATACCTTCCACCAGTTCGACGGTCGTTTCGAGGCTCTTGCCTTCTTCGACCGTGATGACTCCATCCTTGCCGACCTTGTCCATGGCGTCGGCAATCATCTTGCCGATCTGCTCGTCCTGGTTGGCGCTGGACGTGCCGACCTGGGCGATTTCCTTGGAACTGTCGATCTTCTTGCTCATGCGTTTCAGCTCTTCGACAATGGCGTCGACGGCCAGCTGAATGCCCCGCTGTATCTGCGATGCGTTGGCCCCGGAGGCGACGTTCTTCATGCCTTCGCTGAAGATGGCCTCGGCGTACACGGTGGCGGTGGTGGTGCCATCGCCGGCGATAGTGGAAGTCTTGGAGGCCACTTCCTTGACCATCTGCGCGCCCATGTTTTCGTAGGAATCTTCCAGCTCGATTTCCTTGGCGACCGTCACGCCGTCCTTGGTGACGGTGGGCGAGCCAAAGGACTTTTCAAGCACGACGTTGCGGCCCGATGGGCCGAGGGTGACTTTTACGGCGCGGGCCAGTTTCTTGACCCCGCGCAGGATGGCCTCACGGGCCTCCTGGTCATAAGCGATGCGTTTGGCAGCCATTGAGAATTCTCCTTCGAGTTGATTGGTTGTTATTCGACGACGCAGAGGATGTCATCCTCGGACATGATCATGAGCTCTTCGCCGTCGATCTTGATTTCAGTGCCGGCGTAGCTGGTGAATATGACTTCATCGCCCTTCTTGACATTAAAGGGGGCGCGTTCGCCGTTCTCCAGACGCTTGCCTTCGCCGAGGCTCAGAACCTTGCCGCGCTTGGGTTTTTCCTTGGCGGTGTCGGGCAGCACGATGCCGCTCTTGGTCTTGCTCTCCGCTTCCAGACGCTTGATGAGAATCTTGTCACCGAGTGGACGCAACTTAGCCATGGGGCTGACTCCTTCTAAAAAACCATGTTCAAATAAACTGTTCTTCTTATCTATCCGGCGCCGGCACTCGCGACGCCATTGACGTTTGTTGCCTTATCCGCGGCCTGGCGCATTTCCTTCGGCAGGCCAACGGCTTTCATAATACCTTCGCATGACGCGGGCCAACGAATCCAGCAGCAGGTTCACATCAACGGGCTTGGACAGCACGCTGAACACATGCATGCCCAAGGCCTCCTGGAGCAGATGGTTGGTCAGATTCTCTGCCAGAAGAATCGCCGGAGGGCGCTTCTCCATGTCCTTGAGCATCCGAATTACCTGCAAACCACCTAGCTGAGGCATCTGCGCATCAAGCACAATCACATGAATGTGCTGATGACAGATGACTTCCAGTGCCTCGCGACCACTTCGGACAGTCAATGTCTGCACACCTTGAGGTTCCAACAACCGGCGAACCGTCTGTGCCCAGCCTTCTTCTTCGTTGGCGAGCAACACATTCAGGCGGTTTGGATTGGCCGTTAGTACCATATCATGCGTATCGTCCTGGGAATCTGAACAAGGGCCGGTATGACCATACAAATTCCACTGCCCACCAATTAACAACTTTCGTGCCGCGCCGTCAGCTAAAAACAGGAAGAAGAATGATCTCGTTACTCATTGTATAATAATGACTTGCATTCGAATGTCGCCACACCGCACTGCCCTGGCCGTCGCTTGCCAACACGACGATTTCTGCCAAACGCTGTTAAGGCAGCAAAGATGACTGCCAGACTGGCACCTCAAAATAAACGCTTGAGTAGGGACGGCGTCGACATCTTTGTTCATATTGTGACTACCGTATCTTTTCCTCTTCAGGCCTGTATTTATGGTGAAACGCTTTAATATCCGCAGTGACTCACTTGCCCGCTTCTGCTGTGGGCTGCGTGGCGACTGTGGATGTCGGCGGCGGCTGGAGCTGGAATGGGTGCGGCGAGAACAGCAGCAGCGTTTCCAATTCCTGGCCTTTGCCTTCCTGAACCAGGAAATTGTGGCCTATGCTGGTCAGATTGACCGCTTCGCTTGATGGCGCAACCACCAGAAAATGATTCAGGGGGATATTGATGTCCAGGTCGACGTCGAAGTAGTACTCAGGTCTTATGAATAACGAGTGCAACTCGCTACCCATCGCTGTCACGTCAATGCGCTCGCGTTGGGAACGCACCAGCGGCGTGAGCCTGGCATGTACGACACCCGGCTCCCTCAGGTATGGCGCGAAGACCAGCACCATTATATTGTCACAGCGATCATAAGCCTGGCCATCCAGTTCGCCGGTGCCGTGGCTGACGAGCAGGCTCTGCCAGATTACCGACTGTTTTACGGAAATCTCCAACGAGGCAGTCTTGGCCGAAGCGGTTTCGCTGCTTTGGAATACCGCCGGATGGCGTTGGAGAATATCGCGGAAATACTCCCAGTCACTCTGCGGGGCCACGCCGGCGCGAATGCCGTTCTTCTGGATCACGTCATAGTGGAACGGATCGATCTGATGTTCATCGATATGCTTCCAGAATTCCGCGCTGCCGCTGACGCTGCCGCGCGGCACCAGAAATTTGTAGATGCTCAGACCGACCAGTATCGGCACCGCCGGCTGGGGATCCTTGGGATTCCTGGCCTGGGGAAGCCCCGACGTCGCGTTGACATCGCGGTCGCCATTGAATACGTCATGCGCCAGCGGCGTCGGTAGCCGTGCCGCCGCCCAATTCACCGCCTCCGGTGCCGGTTTGTCCTTTCGACAGCCCAGGCCAACGATCACCGGCAAAAGCAACAGCGTAATGACGTAATTGCCCATGTTACATCCCATCGGCACGCCAGATGATCGCGTTCTCACAACGCCGCAATCAGCTCGATGACGCCATCAATACCCGCATCCCAGTCGGGTTTTTCGATATTTACCGGCGGGGCAAGCCGTACCACTTTCTCGCTGGTCAGATTGACCACCAGCCCGCGTTCCAGACCTTTGGCCACGAACTTGTCCTTCCCGGGTGGCGTGGCCAGTTCGATGCCCAGCATCAATCCCCTGCCGCGTACGGCGGCGATTTTGTCCTTGATTTTCGGCTCTGCACCCAACCGTGCGATGGCATGGCGACCCAACTCCGTCGCATGGGCATTCAGACCTTCGCGTTCGATGATATCGAATATGGTCCTGGAAACGGCCATGCAGATCGGATTGCCGCCCAGCGTGCAGCCGTGCGTGCCCGGCACCAGCAAGGCCGCGATCGCCGGCCGGGCGTACATGATTCCCACCGGCAAGCCGCCACCAACAGCCTTGCCGAGGGTCATGATGTCAGGTTCGATGGCTCCCTTGGCGTCTGCGAAATGTTGATGAGCAAACCACTTGCCGGTACGGGCGCAGCCGGTCCAGACCTCATCAAAGATAAGGGTTACGCCGCGTTTATCGCAAAGCTCGCGTACCTGGCGCGGATATTCCGCCGGATATATATTAACGCCCCCCTCACCCTGTATGGGTTCCATGATGATGCCGGCTGTCTGGACATCGACGGCTTTGGCCAGCGCCTCGATATCCCCTCCGGGGATATTCACAAATCCCGGTACCTCCGGCTCGAAACCCGCGCGGTAGATCGGGTTGCCCGTCGCCGCCAACATGGCCAGCGTACGGCCGTGGAAGCTCTTGTTAAGCGAGATGATCTTAAACTTATTCCCGAATTCCTTGTGTCCTCGCAGCCGGGCAAGTTTGCATGCGGCTTCGTTTGCCTCCGCGCCGCTATGACAGAAGAACGCCTGGCCGCCAAAAGTCAGCCGGTTAAGCCGTTCGGCGACTTCGATTTGTGGCTCGGTATGGAAGGTATTGCCCACGTGCCAGAGCTTTGTCGCCTGTTCATGTGCCGCCTGGATCAGGGCCGGATGGCAATGGCCCAGGATCGACCCGCCGAAACCGGCGAAGAGGTCCAGGTAACGCTTGCCCTCGGTGTCCCAGAGATAAGACCCCTCGCCCCGCGCCATAACAATAGGCTGGCGGGCGTAATTGCCAATCAAAACGCACTTGCCGCGTTCCAGTAAATCATGTGTAGCGGACATCAAATCCTTTCCTGTACGAATTACGGATAAGGATAACACGAATAGTGGCTCGTGGCGAGGCGATGACATGGTTGGCCGCTTATCTTGCCACCTGGGTCTTGGGCGGCCCGATAATGTCGCTGGCCGATAAATTGCAAGAGCTCAACGAGTTATTCATGCGGCATTTATGAGGCAATTCAGCGAAATTAGCTTGCGTTTCGCGCTAGTGGTATTCTAATCCTGATAATTAACAGCAGGCTCATAGTGAAGCTCGACTGTCTGAACTTCCGTGAACGGTTGCCATATTGTTGACACCTGAAATGGACGCGTTATGCAGGCTGATTTCACGTACGAAGGCAAGGAAATCATCGCCATCAAGTGAATTGTGGCACGCCTGCCTGCACGATGATCCCGCGGCTGGGACGGATCCGCATGAATATCCTGCTTATCACAGTTGGTAGTAGCGGAGACGTCTATCCCTTTATCGGCATCGGCCTGGCGCTGCGGCGTCGCAGCCATCGAATCTTTCTCGCGGCCAACGCGCATTTCCAGCGGCTGATCCTGTCCGTGGGACTGGAATTCATCCCATTTGGCACGTCGGCCGAATACGACCAAATACTCGATAATCCAGATTTGTGGAACAAAAACAGAGCTTTCGCGACAGTTTGCCAACGTGGCATCATTCCGTTGATGCGCCCAGGCTACGAAATAGTCAGCGATTTTCATCGAACTCATGGCGGGGTGGTCGCCGCCCATGGTATTGCTCTTGGGGCAAGACTGGCACAGGAAATACATGGCATTCCCATGGCCACCATCCATTTAGCGCCGGTCGTTTTTCGCAGTGTCTACCAAACGCCGAAGCTACCCGGTGTTTTCCTGCCCCAACGCACCTGGCCCTTTCTCAAACGTTGGGTCTATGCCCTGGCCGATCGCTTCCTGCTCGACAAACTCATTGATCGCCCGGTAAACGTGTTGCGGGGTGAGCTTAGGTTGATGCCGGTTCGGCGTGTAATCTTTGACTGGTGGAACTCGCCACAGTTGGTGATCGGCCTGTTTCCACCATGGTACGCCCCGCCGCAGTCCGACTGGCCTCCTCAGGCCTTTTTGACGGATTTTCCTCTGTATGACGCTCCGGAACTTCAACCGATGCCTCCTGAACTATGCGAGTTTCTTGCTGGGGGACCGCCTCCAGTGGTGCTCACGCCCGGTTCGGCAATGCGACACGCAGCAGCCATCTTCGCTACCGTCGTACGGACGTGCCGTGCCACCGGCCGCCGTGGCCTGCTTCTGACGCACTTCTCCGACCAGGTCCCGGCGGATTTACCTCCGCATGTAAAGTATTTCCCCTACGCCCCACTCAGCCAGGTGCTATCGCACAGCGCTCTGCTGGTCCATCACGGCGGTATCGGCACTACTGCCGCAGCATTGGCCGCAGGCGTGCCACAAGTAATCCTGCCCTTTGCCCACGATCAACTCGATAATGCCGCCCGCATTCAGCGATTGGGCGTCGGACGCGCGATCAGCCCTGCCCGATTCCATCCCGCCCTGGCCGGGCGCCTATTTGACGAGCTAACCACTGACTCCGTGCGTGACCACTGCGAAAAAGTAGCCGGTCGGCTACACCCCCACCATGGACTTGATGAGACTTGCCGGCTTATTGAGAGCCTTGCCACTTGACTGACGCGCCACCGGTTTCTCCCAATGACGTCTGTAGCCCGGCACAGCGTGCCATTGAAGCGATTCAAGCATGAAGACCATGGGCAAGCATGCCCAGAGACGCACTACGGCCGCAAGCCTTGGCGACCCTTTTGCGCTACCGCCTTCCCCCGCGGTGATTCATTATCTCCCTTGGCCGCCATCCCCTCTTTTTCATGCGCCGCCTTCAACAGATTGCGCAGCACCATCAGACAGGTCTCCGGCTGCAAGTACGATGACGGCATACGCAGATAAACGGTGCGCTCGTCGATCACCCGTAATGTTCCCGGGGCGCCGGCCAGGGCTCCCTGGGCTTTGCCTACGTCCCGGAAAGTCAGCACCACGTCCGGCTCCTTCTTGATGATGCTCTCGATGCCGTAAATGCCCGCCAGAAGACGAAGCTCGGTGAGGGCGAACAACAATATCGCCTGTCGCGGCGCTTCGCCGAAAGCATCGCGGATGTCGGCCTCAAGCTCGTGCATCATCGACAAACTGGTGCAGCGCGTGAGCCGCCGGTAGACGTCCATGCGCTGTCGGTCGGCGGCGATGTAGGCCTTGGGAATGAAGGCGGTCAAGCCGATATCAACGTGGGCCTCGGGCGTGACAGCCCGGGGTTCATTCTTGAGCTGGCGCGTGGCCTCCTCCAAAAGCTGGCAATACATTTCGTAACCAACCGTGGCAATGTGCCCGGATTGCTCGGGCCCCAGAATGTTGCCAGCCCCGCGCAATTCCAGATCGCGCATGGCGATCTTAAAGCCGGCGCCGAGATGACTGTATTCCTCGATGGCCTTCAATCGCTTGCCGGCAATGGGCGTCACCGGACGATCGGCTGGCAGCAGCAGGTAGCAGTAAGCGCGATGTTTGTAACGCCCCACCCGCCCGCGCAACTGATGCAGTTCGCTGAGGCCGAAGCGGTCGGCCTGGTTGATGAGGATGGTGTTGGCATTGGGGATATCAAGACCGCTTTCGATGATCGTGGTGCAAACCAGAACGTCGGCTTCGTGGCGGATGAACTTCAACATCACCTCTTCAAGCTCGCCCTCGGGCATCTGACCGTGGCCAATGAGTATCCGGGCATCGGGAACCAAAGCCCCAACCAACTCGGCCATCTCAGTGATGTTGTAAACGCGATTGTGTACGAAATAGACCTGACCTTCGCGGTTGAGTTCCCGCAACACCGCCTGCTTGATGCGCTCCCTGTCGAAAGGAATCACTTCGGTGACCACGCTGCGCCGCTCCTGGGGGGCAGTGGTCAGGGAACTGATGTCCCGCAGACCCAGCATGCTCATGTGCAGCGTGCGCGGGATGGGCGTGGCCGACATGGTCAACACGTCCACCGTCTTGCGCATCTGTTTCAGGCGTTCCTTGTGCGTCACGCCAAAACGCTGCTCCTCGTCGATTACCACCAGGCCCAGGTCGGGGAACTTGACGTCCTTGCTGATCAACCGGTGGGTGCCGATAAGAATGTCGATCTGCCCCGCCGCCAGACGCTTGACGGTCTCCTTCTGCTGGCGGGCGGTCTTGAAACGACTGATGGCCTCGATGTTGAACGGATAGCTCACCATCCGCTCCTTGAAAGAATGGTAGTGCTGCTCGGCCAGCACCGTGGTGGGGACCAGCACCGCCACCTGCCTGCCGGACTCTATAGCCTTGAAGGCGGCGCGCATGGCAAGTTCAGTTTTGCCGTAACCGACGTCGCCGCACAGCAGACGATCCATGGGTCGCGACTTCTGCATGTCCTGTTTGATTTCATCGGCGGCGCTGACCTGGTCTTCGGTCGGTTCGTAGGGGAACTCGGCCTCGAACTCCTGCTGCCACTTGGTATCCGGCGGATAGGCGGTACCGGCCTCGGCGGCCCGCGCGGCCTGGATCTCGATCAGTTCCGCAGCCATGTCCATCACCGCCTCGGACACTTTGGCCTTCTGCTTCTCCCAGACACCGCTGCCCAGACGGGAAAGCTGCGGATGGCCGGCAAAACCGGCGACGTATTTCTGGATCAGGTTGATGCGCGCCGCCGGGACGTGCAGGGTGGCGTTATCCGCAAAACGCAGGGTCAGGTATTCCTCGTTGCGGCCATCCTTGTTCAGGGTCTGAATGCCCGTAAAACGGGCGATGCCATGAGCCACGTGGACGACATAATCGCCCTGTTTGAGATCCAGAAACGAATCGACCGGGCGGGAAGTGATGGTTTTCTTGACGCGTCGGCGCTGCTCGTAGCGGTGGAACAACTCGTGGTGGCCCAGCAGGGCCATGGCGCGGCCGCCGGCAACTTCGGGTTGCTCCCACACGAAGCCGCGATGGAGGTAGCCAAGTTGAATGTCCAAACGCCCGGCAAGACCGCTGTGGCTCTGATCCAGAAGTTCGCGGAAACGCTGGGCCTCGCCGGCATTGTCGCAGAAGACCGTGACCGCGTGGGTGACGGCCAGTTCGCCCAGTTCGATGATGGCCTTGGTCGCCTCGGTCTCGAAACGCTGCAGCGAGCCGATGGGCAGCGAGACGTGGGGCACGTCCTGGTGCTTTAGCAGGGAGTCGATCGCCACCGCCCCCTGGTCGAACTGGCTCAATTCCAGGCGGGTAAACTGGCCGCAGAGACGCAGCAGCGCCGCCAGAGGATATATGCCTTTGACCTCGGGAAGTCGGTCGAGGTAACTGCGCGACTGCTCGGCGATCTCCAGTGGGGCCCAGAGCACGATGACGGTATCGGCAGGCAGATAGGAAAGCAGGTGGGTGGAGGAAGAGGTTGGGGGAAGACCGCCCTTTAAATCCAGAGCCTGCACGCGGTCGAGCGTCGCGCCGGAACCAAGAGAGTCGAGGTCGAACTTGCGGATCGATTCAACCTGGTCGCTGAAAAAGTCTATGCGGACGGTCAGGCCAACCATCGCGCCGGATTGTTCGAATTCGCCGGGAAGATAGACGTCTACAATGCCGCCGCGTACTGCGAAATCGCCGGGAACTTCGACCTGGTCCAGGCGGTTGTAGCCATGTTCGCTGAGCCAGACGATAAGTTTTTCAGCCTCCAGGTTCTGGCCCTTGGAGATGGTCATGATCATCTGGCCAAGCTGATCGCGCGAGGGGACGGATTGCATGACGGCCTGGACTGGCGCCACGATGGTCAGTGGATGGGAATCGCCCACCGGACGATGGGCCAGCCGCTCGATAAGCTGGAGGCGGTTGGCGACTTGTTCCTCGCTGACCCGGCCCAGCGTGCCGCTGAGTTCCAACGCCGCCAGCACATCGGGACGCTGTCCGTGAAAGAGCTCCATATCGTCTGCCAGATCGTCGGCTTCGTCGATATGGCCGCATATGATCAGTATGGGGCGCTGGAGCTGTTTCTGAACCGCCGCCGTAACCGCGGCCACGCTGCTGCCCCAAATCCCCGAGGCGGTGACGGCGGGAATTTGCCCAAGCTGCAGGGCCAGATCGCGGAGCGGGCGCGCAGAGATAAGCCGACCGAGAGACTCGGCTGGGGATGAAACAGTCATGATGAAGTTATCCTAAGGGGCCGCAGGGCAGCGGTAAAGGAGGCAAACGCGAACTGGCCGTCTTGAAACACGGCACGTTATTGGTATATCGTTAACCGGCAACTGGAGTTTAACATCCGGACATCCACCGAATAATGTGACCTTCATGGTTTGGGACGGGATAGGCGGATGGATGCCAAAAACCTCTCGCGCCGCCAGGCCCTGCACCATCATTTATCCCCTTTCCCTCAACTCCTCCATATCCTGACATGCCACTCTTCCCAGTTTCATGTTCCACGTTTCTCCAACCTTGAGTCCATAGGACAATTCGCTCAATAACGCCATCTCTGCCCCGACACCCGAATCCCGGTTTCTCCAACTCCCCATCCCCTATAACTTCCTGCTTTGCTCAACAATACGCCCAATTCTACCAACTCTGCCAAGTCTTCCCTGTCACCCTGGCCCCGCATCTTACTTGTCCGCCTTCCGCCAATCCATCTCGTCTCTTCCCACTTGCCTGCAACTACTCAGCCATCTGCGCATAACAAAGAGACGAGGAAGCGTTAGGAAGCATTGCCCTTCCGGAACATTCGCTGGAGATACCCATGTCATGTCGTTTTGGCGTCGCGTTGTTGCTGGTTCTGTCCTGCTCCCCACTCTTGGGCCAGGTCACGCCCCCTGATGCCACAGCCCAGGCGACGATGACTCTGACCGATGCCCAACGCTTGCAGATTGACCTCATCAAGGCCATCCAGCAGCAGAACTGGGACAAGGCTCTCGATATCAGCAACCGCATGATCGAGGCCGATCCCAAAAACAACAACGCTTACTACAACCTCGCCTGTGCCCAGGCACGCCTCGGCAAGAGCGAGGATGCCCTGGCCAACCTGGCCAAGTCCGTGGAATTGGGCTTCGTCGATGCCGCCCACATAGCAGCCGATGACGACTTGGTATCCCTGCATCAGGATAAACGCTTCGCCGCCGCCGTCGCCACTGCCCGGGACCGCGAAAAGACCGCCCCGTTTGAGCAAGGCGAGGACATCGACGGCGTCAAGACCGTTGAAGATTTCCCCGATGGCGGCCTGCGCTACCGTCTGCGGATGTCGCCGGATGCTACGGTCCAAAACCCTAATCGTCTCATCATCTGGCTGCACCCCTCCGGCGGTTCCGCCGACAAACTGATCGAACACCTTGCCCCACGCTTTCTGAAGCAGAACTTCGCCTTGGTCGTCTTCACCCGCAAGCAATACTCCGGCTGGAGCTCCGATGAAGGCGACCTGCTTCTCAAAGGCACCATTCCGGCCCTGGCCAAAGTGCCCGGCATCGACGCCCGCAAGCCTCTGCTTCTGGGCTTCAGCGCCGGCGGCCAAATGGCCCTGGAGATGTATTACAAAAACCCCGGCGACTTCGGCGGCCTGATTCTGGATGCCGCCTATCCGATCGACCAACGACGCGTGGTTGATGACGCCCCCGCTACCCGGCCTACCGGCGCTGATGCCCCGGCTCCCGGTCCGCGTCATCTCCAGATTTCCATACATGCCCTGCCCAATGACCCGTCCGTCAAGGATGTCCCCATCTTTGTGATCGTCGGTGGCGCCGATGGCGGCGCCGGCCTCTGGAAAACCGCCCGCCCGCGCTGGCAGCATGCCGGCGTACCTCTGTTAATCACCATCGTGCCCAACAAAGGCCACGCCTGGCTCTTCGGCCCCGAACAACTCGGCCTCCTCGACGCCTGGATCTGCAAAGTCGCCGCCGGCGAAAAACCATCAGAGGCGGTCCCGGAAGCACAACCGGCGGTCGAAAAACCTCTGGACACTGAGATACATTGATGCTTTGGAGTAAGACTGAAACAGTGCCGCACCGACACGGGAAAACAGATATCAGATGTCGCAAAAACCAACAATCAGGACATGCTAAGTTGACCAGCTTCTGCCAAGCATGATACTCAGATCGTTCATCATCTCCCCTTATAGCCTATTTCGCCGGCACAATATCAGCGGTCTTCGGCGCCAGGGTTCCGGACTTGACGCGGTCCATCTCTTCCTTGACCCAGGGGATGCGGCCGGCATTGCGTTCCATCCAGAGGGGAATGGGCGTATGCATGCCCAGCTTGTTCAACTCGACAAACTCGACGACCACGCCATCGCGGCTGTAGCTGCTTAGGTCGTGAAGCTTGCCCATGTGAATGCAATCGGTCGGGCATGGCTCCGTACATAGGGCGCAGAAAAGACACTTGCTATAGTCGATGGCAAAACGGACGAGTTCGCCGCCGGTGACCTTGCCGGTCGCTTTGTCGATTTTACGCGTGGCGGTCTTATCGATGTAGATGCAATCAACCGGGCAGGCCTTGGCACACATATCGCACGCGATGCACTTATCGGCCTCGAACTCGTGAATGCCGCGATAGCGTGGCGCGAAGGTCAGACGCTGCTCGGGATACTGGACAGTTACGGTCTTTTGAAAACAGTATTTGAGGGTGATCCTCATCCCAATAACTATGGAACTGACGTTGTCGTATATATTCTGGAAATAAGTCTTTGCGTTCATTCGTTGGTCCTAACACGTCTGAGCTATCCACGGGGGATTATTGCCGAGAGGAGAAAGGAAGTCGAGAGGGAGGGAAGTTGTCACTAGCCACTGACCAAAGAAAAAGGCCCCAGCCTCACCCACGCATGAGGCCGGGACCTGAGAACTATTCGCTTTTGAACTTGCTTTAGCGCGTACAAGAACACACAACAATTCCGTATTTACGATTTCATATCGTGTGCTTGACTATCAGCCGACGTGGGTGGTGCAAGCAGACCTGTCAAAAGTCAGTATCATATATAAGGCGGCGTTTGGCAAGGAAAATCTGGGCTGAATGATGAATTTTTACAGCTTATTTATCCGCATCCGCCATGCTTTTACAAAAATACGCCAACCATGTGAATTTGGATAAACATTTCCGACAATACCACTATGCGAATGGCAAATGCTCCGTGCCGCAACCAAGATTCCAACTACCCCGCCCCTGTTTCGCCGGCCTCCCGCGTTCGCCTTGCAAATTGGCCACTCTCAATTACGATTTACGCGGATCAGTTGTGCAAATAAAACGCCGGTGGCGATCACGTGATCATTTTCCCCTGCCAGGTTTGCCAGACGCAGCT
>Ga0316232_1002285_pt1 | contig 20333 bp, 14 predicted proteins | sample TBHtaG_FD_206006 | JGI IMG/M metagenome (GOLD analysis project Ga0316232, IMG submission 206006) | Freshwater microbial communities from Trout Bog Lake, Wisconsin, USA - TBH18025_13 | ecosystem: Environmental > Aquatic > Freshwater > Lake > Hypolimnion/Profundal zone | place: USA: Wisconsin... | reverse complement strand
CGATATCGCCGCAGACGGCCATCGCCGTAAACCCACAAACCTCCGCCATGTGCCGCCCCCGCCACGACGGCGGAGGGAATATTAGTATCCGCAGTCATGCGCTCCCAGCCTGACTTTGTCCTGCGCTCGATAAAACCACGGTTGGCCAGCCACAAGCCGCCATCCACTTTATCGCGCACACAGAAAACTCCACTTGCGGTCAATCCCGGCGGCGGCGCCACGGCTTGCAATTGCTTGCGATCCAGATGGTACACTTGGCCAAGGGTACCACCCACGAAAGTCTGCCCATCCGCCGTTACGGCCACCGAACGCAAGGTCGCGTTCGTCGGCGCCAGGTCCAGCCAGTCTCCCTGTTCATCATGCAGGAGGATGCCAAAATCCACGCCCACCCATAGCCGGCCGGTTTCATCCATCAACAAACTGACGGTCTGCTTCGCCAATCGGGGTTTCGCCAGCAATTGACTTGCCCGCTCAAAATTCCTCCCGTCGAAGCGAAGCAGCCCATCGGTGGACCCCACCCAAATAAAGCCATCCGGCGTTTGCGCCACGCTGTAGGCCGTGTTTTCAGGAATTCCATTGCCCGCCAGCCAGTGCTGGATAAGGAAATTAGGGTTCTTGGGTGATGCCGCCACCAGCCAGAGGGGGTTCGCCAGCCAAAACAGGAAAGCCAATTGCAGCCATCGTGGCCCTGCCCGCCTGCTCCAGCGCCTCACGGAATTCCAAGTGAGCCGCAATGCCATCAAGGCCATGGTTGAGTTGGACTTCATTGAATGTTTGAACTAATACACTTTGCCCCTTGCCCAATTCAAGACCAAAGTCCACCCCCCAAGGAAAGCCCCGCATGCCTTTTTCGGTTTTGCGGCGGCAGTGGGAGAGGCTGGACAGCAGTTACTACCTGCGCGCGACGATATCGCGCAGGAAGTAAGCGCCCGGTTTCGGGCGCGGATTGGGGATGCGGTAGGCCCAGTGCCCCACACCGGGCGATTTGTTCAACCAGGATTCTCAGTGATTTGGTGATGCCTCCAGCAAATGCGTTCTCAACAGCAGGAAGAACGTATAAGCGTCAACAAATTGAATGCGGTCACCCCCTGGCGCGGCTTGCGCGGCGGCCATCGTTTTCGCATGCCACGTGGGACTCTTGAGGATGGTCCGAGGCATGAAAAACTGCGTCTCTCCCGCCGCCCCTTGCCAGCCGGCGGCAATTCTGGCGGCCACCTTTGCGCCGGCTTCCGATGGCGTCCCATTCAAGTCCATTTGATGCCGGATGCAGGGCACCTGGCCGCCGTGCAACCCGACCAAGCCAAAGGTGTTATTACCCGTCCCGATCATCATCCCGTCCGGTGAAAACTTGGCATATTCGTCAAAGCCCCGCTGGGTCAGGAACGGGGCAAAACCTTCAATGATAAAGCCCGTGATGGTTAGATCGTAGCGGCTAAAATAATTTTGATTATATTGCGTCCACGCCGCCCAACCGTCGGGCACGGCAGGGTCGAGCCGCGGCGCGCTGAGCATTCCCGGATTCAGGTAGCCCGCACCACTATCGCCGCTAATGAACCAATCCGCGGCTGTCCGGTGGGTGCGGACATAATCCATCACTTGCGGCGTGCGCCGGTCCAGATTGGGATTAAAGGCCCAGTTGCAGGGTGTTTTGCCGTGCTCCGGGTCCGCCCACCAGGTGGGCGCAAAGCGGCACAGCCAGGCGCTTGAGTCATAATCACCCATGTAGAAGGCAACATAGGCCGCGGGTTTTACTGATCCGTTAGGCTGGATCAGCCCCCGGGCTTTGAGATCGGCGATGGCTGGTTTGGGATTTTGCGCATATTGTTTTTTCAGCGGGAAATGCTGGTAAAAGCTGGCGTTGGCCAAGTCGGCAAAGCCGGCCGCGTCGGCATCCATGATGGCATTGTATGCGGAAATGATACGGGCATATTCCCACTCGCTTTGCACGCCCGAATGCGTGCCGCCCGAACCTCCCCACCCAGGACTGTCCGAACTCGGGCCACAGTACTTCCTTTCCCAAGGCACAAAGCCGCCCACGGTGAAGATACGGTTGCTGCCGGATAGATACATGGATTTCAAAATTGCCTTAAGCGTGCCGACATCCGTGCCAGGTTTCTGACTGCGATCATCTATCGGCGTTTCGTCAGCCCACATGCCCAAGTCGAAAAAAAAGGCGCGCTGGCTGATGAAAAAGTCGTGATTGGCCAGAGTGCAGGTGGATAGTCTCCCTGGCTTGGCCAGCCAGTAGCTATCAATATAATAGGCGAGATAATCCCGGCTGCATCGGCCCGCGTCAAGATAGCGCAGTTTGGCCCACCAATACGCGTCATTTTTCGCGCTGCCAGTCGAGTCCAGGGTCGTGCCGGGGATCTTCCCCCGCCCCGTAAACAGCGGCGAACCATCTTCGCGGAATAACTTCAAGACATTGGCGAGGAACCCGGGCTGCAGAACCAATTGCGAGTACAATGACCCCGGAGACGAATCATAACGCAAAGCGATGCGATCCTCCGCGCCGGCCACGGTGCTGGCCAGGTTGGCCGTGGCGGGCACATTTTCGTTATAAAGCACCACGCCTTTCAACTGTGGCAAAAAAATTCGCACCAGTTCCGACACCCCCTCAATTTGAAGCACCGGCCGATTCTTCAGCCAACCTTGCTCCCCGCGCAGATAGTTCCACCAAAAATCATCCACTTCCGGGGTGATGCGAAGGAATAAATTCGCGCTGCTGCGATTCACCAAACCTTGAATCGAGGCCGCCACGTGCAGTGTGTCCCAAGCCCGGCGGGTGGCTGGCGAATCCTTTGCGTCGTAGCGATTCAAACTCGTCAGGTCAATCCGGTAAATGGGCGGAACGGCTGCCGCCTTGGATTGGCCAAGGCAGTCCAGAGTGATTCCCCAGCCGCTCATGACGGCAAAGATAAAACATAGGGCTTGGTTCATTTCAATTTGCGGCGGAAATTATGTGGCAAGTCAGCCCATATTTCAGCAGCTATTTTCCCGGGCGAACCATCCAGCGGCGGGAGGGCGGGCCGAGCCTGAATGGAGCGATTTGCGATGAGGTGAGTGTTGCAGCAAACAATCGCTGATCCTGGCCGGTCAGGAAAATGATTCCCCGCCAGTCCCCGGCGACTGGCCACGGGACAAGCCACCCCACCGGTCAGGTTCAGAGTCCCGGTTGCCTCGGTTTTCGACGGCAAGCCCTGATGGCTCCCTACTGCGTCAAGACCCGGATGAAACCCTGTCGGGCCGGGTTAAACACGGACAACGGAATGGGAATGGTCTTCAACGTTCCGTCGCCCAGTACGTTCGAGTAGGTTTGCCAATTGAGTCCGGCGTTTAGGTTGGTGCGATACTGGACGGCATTGGTAAAGCCGGACTGCGATGCAAAGGAGAACTGGAAACTCGCGCCGGAAACCTGCGGATTGAGCAGCGTGACCGGGGAAGCAGAGCCGGTGCTGTCGGTAATCTTGGCCAGCGCGCCGCTGTCGTGGAAGGTGAGGGTGCAGATGGGCGTGCCGATGCACGTGGTGGTGCTGTAAATGGTGTTGGCGCCAAACATCGCGGGCGATTTGATTACACCACAGGCCCAGATGCCGTCGGTGGCCAGCGCCAGGCCGCGCAAATTGACGAGATTATCTTGCGGCACGGCGGTGCGCGCCCACAACGGATTGCCGCTGTGATCGAATTTGGCCAAGAACCCATCGGTGAAGTAACCGCTGCCAATGGTGTCTAAAATTGGTCCCGCAATGAGGTCCAGCCCGAAATAGGAGTATGTGTCAAAGTCCCCGCTCACGTAAACCTCGCCGGCGGGGTCCGCCATGATGGACCAAGGCTGGGTGGTCGAGCTGCCATAGGTGGTCAGGAGCTGCGGGGTGCCGTTCGTATCGCAGCGGGCGAGATATTGGTGGGCGAATCCCGGCCAAGAAACGGTATAGGGCCCGAAGGCGGCATTGGAGCCGATCGAAGTGCCGGTAATGAAGACATTGGTGCCTGAGACCGACACCAAAGGCCAGATTTCGTTGACATTGAGCGGGTTGTCCTGCCCGAAGGGTGCGCCGATGCCGCGGAGCCAAATCGCCTGACCGTTGGTCGCATTGAGGGCCACCACCGATTTGGCGCGGTCGGTGACCAGATTGAGGCCGCCAAAATCAAAGTTGGTGGCGGGAGTGCCCATGGTACCATAGATGCGTCCGCCGCCATAGCTCATGTTGTTGACCCAACTGGGGGTCAGTTCCGCCCAGCGCAAAGCGCCGTTAGCGTCGTATTGAGCCAGGCCGCCCTGCTGCCCCACGGCGAAAAGATTGGTGCTGGTGGCGGTGTTGATGCTGCTGAAAAGGGTCGAACCCCAGAAGAGGCCGGAGAGGGTCACATTGCCGGCCGGGTCGGAAACCAGTTCATAATACTCCATGAAGCAGAAGTTGGTGCCGGAAATAGTCCTGACCCAAAGCGGGTTGCCATTGGCATCCAGGCGCGCGAGGAAGATGGAGCTGCTATAACCACCAAAGGCACGCAAGCCGAGGTCCACCAGCTGGTTGGTGCCCAACCAATTGGTGCCATTATAATTACCGGCGAAATAGACTCCATTGTTTGGAGCCGGGACCACAACATAGGCTTGGGAACTTCCGCTGCCGTTGTTCGTGACCGCGACCGCCCAGAGCGGGCTGCCGGTGACCGTCTGCTTCACAATGTCGGCGGAATACGTGCCGTTGGGCGAAACATAGCTGCTGGAGCCGATGGAGTTGGTGCCATAAAAAGAGCCCACCGCGTAGAGATTTTGCGACGAGTCTTGGAAGCAGCCGAGATAGAACTCCTCCGCGGGGTCGTTGTTATTAGCGAACGGCGACTTGAACGCCACCGACCAGTCCGGCGGGAGCGCCGCGCTGACGAAGCTCACCGTCGCGGTGGTGCTGATGGCCGTGCCGACCACGTTGCTGGCGATGGCATAGTAGCTGCCGGCCACCCCGGCGGTCCCAGAGTTGGTGGGAATGAAGAGGTTGTTGGTGGCGCCAATGATCAGCCCGGCGCCAGTTTTGAACCATCGCCACGTGGGCGGCGGAGCGCCTGACGCCTCCGCCAACAGCGCCACGCCGTAGCCCGAGTAGTTGGTCTGGTTGAATGGATTCACAGTGATGCTGGGAGCCACATTAGTGACGACGATCACGCCCAAGCCGCTGACGACCAAGGGAGTCGCGCCATAGGTGCTATAGGCGGTCAAGCTGGGCGAAAACGACCCCGCCGTGGCATATGTGTACAGAGGATTTTGCGACGTGCTGGTGCCCCCGTCGCCAAAATCCCAATTCCAATTGGTCACGGTGTTGCCGGCGCTATCCAAGCTGGGAGAAGTGAACTGCACGGCCAACGGGACCGGCCCGGCTGTCGGGCTGGCGCTGACCGTGAGGCTGGGCGTGGCGCTGATGGTCCCTACCGTGGACCCCGGATGATTGTACAAAAAGGTTACTTCCTCATTGGAAAGCACCCAGTCATAGACCTGCAGGTCATCCAGCAGTCCTTGGTAACCATTCGAGCCGGTGTAATCAGGGCTGGTCGAGTCGGGCTTGGAGGCATCGGCTTTTGCCCCGATGGTCAACAACACCGGGCTGTTCAGCAGCACCGTCGAGCTGATCTCGGAACTGTCGAGCGACCCATCAATGAAAATCTGCCGTTGCCCGGTCGCGAGGCTGCGCGTGACCACGACGTGATGCCAGACGCCGTCGTTGACCGTGCCGCTGGAGTTGAGTGTGTCATCGTTAACGCCATTCCCGATATTGAACGCCACCTGGCCGCCGGTGAGCGCCACGGGAATCAAATCCTTGGCCCCCCCGGCCGGGGAATCCGCCGCCACGACGCCTGCGCCCTGCCATGCCAACGCGCCCTGGCTGCCGTAACTCTGGCTGGTTTTCAACCAGAGCGAGACGGTAAATTCGCCGGCCAGCGTAGAGAGCAGATTGGAAGATGCGGTCAGATAACTGCCGCCGTCAAAGCTGACCGACCCCGCTCCCGCCACCGCATCCGAACTGATGGCCGGGCCGCTACCGCCAAAATTGCCCGCATGAACCATGCTGTTATTGTTGCCGGAAACGTCGGGCGCTAGCGCCGTGCCCTCGTCAAAATCGTAATGCACCACCAACCCGTACGCATCGCCTCCCGCCAGATCGGGAACGGTCGTGCCGGGATTCGCGTAAAGCGAGGCTACCTCGGTGGGGCTAAGCACGCCGGAATAAATCTGTACGTCATCCGCCAATCCCGTAAAACTGGAGATGTAAGTGCCCCCCAGCGAAAGAAAATAATTATTGCCGTTGAGCGGCTCGGTGGTACCGGCCTCGCTGGCCTGGAGGCTGCCGTCCACATAAACCGATTTCTGTCCGCTGAACTGGTCGCGCGTGACGGTGATGAGATGATAATGGCCGTCGTTGACGCTGCCGGTGGAGTGCAGCGTGGAGCTGTTGCCCAAGTGGTCGCGCGTGGAAAAGGCGGCATAGCCGCCGGTCAGCGAAATCGGGATGGTGTCGTTGGTGTTATCGTGATCATTATAGGCCCAGAACAGAGTGGCGCCATTGACCGCATCATCCGACGGATTACCCACGGTATTGGTGGTATTGACCCAAGCCGAGATGGTGAAACTGCCGCCGAGCACGGCGTCCCAATTGGCCAGCACGGAACCATCGGGCGTCAGGCAACTGGTGCCAAAGAACTGCACGGCGCCGCCGCCCGCCTCTGCACTGGTGCTAAATTGATGTACCGGGCCCCACCAACTCTCCCCGTTCATGTCATTGCCATTGCCCGAGGTGTCGTGGCCCAGGGCACCGCTATTATCAAACGCATAGTGTGCAATGTTGGTATGTCCGCCGCCATAATTGCCGCCGCCGTTGGCCACAGTCGCGCCAGGATTGGCAAAGAGATTGGCCACCTCACTCGCCGCGAGTACCCCGGAATAAACCTGCAAATCGTCCAAGTCGCCGTTGTAGCCGTTGTAATAACTGCCGTCATTGGGATCGGGATTGCCGGCATCCGCCAGCGCGCCCAGGGTCAGCTTTTGCGGATCATTCAATAAATTCGTCGTGCCGGAACTGAAGCTGTCAAATGCGCCATCAATGTAGATGACCTTCTGGCCGGTTTGCTGATTGCGGGTGACCACAATGTGATGATAATTGCCATCGTTGACGGAGGCTGTGGAATTAAGCGTGTCATCCTCGGATCCGCCGGTGTTGAAGCCGATGGTGTTCCCGGTGAGGGCGATGGGAACGACATCGTTTGCCTGGCCACTGACGTCCGCCGCAACGATGCCGGCGCCATAATAGGCGGGAGCCTGGTCCCAGCCGAAATTGTTCTGCGTGGTCTTAATCCAGCAAGAAACGGAGAAACTCCCGGCCAACGCGGAGAGCAAGGCGGGCGGCGTCGGATTGGTCCAACCCAGATAACCGGCGCTGTTGCCATCGCCATCGTTAAATTGCACCGCGCCCACTCCGGCGGCGCAGGAGGAGGTCAGACTGACGCCACCTTGGGATCCATAACTGCCGCTAAAGGTCATATTATAGGCATTGCCGGCGGTGTCCACCGCCGCCGCCAGCACTGCGCCGCTGGTCGCATCAAAGGGATAATGAGCAACGAGGGTGTGGACGGTGCCGGACGTGTCCGCGGTGCCGACCGTAAAAGTTGAACTGATGTAATCCTGCAGATGTGAGGTGGATACCCAACTGGAAAGGGGATGCAAGCCCGCGTCCAGCGGAACGGACGCGACGACGGAGGTGGTGGAATAATAGTCGTAATGCACGGTGAACGTGTTGAGGCCCTCTAACAGCACGCTGGGACTGGACCAGTTGGTTTGGGTGGCCGGCAGGTAGGTGCTGTTATTGGGCTCGTAAACCGCCACATCAGAATAGTTGGTCGGCCCCTGCCACGCGAATGCCGGTTGGTTGGTGATCGCCGTCGCACCGTTGGGCGGGAAGGTGACGGTCACCGCCGGCAGTCCATTGCTGGTGAGGTTCAACCCCACGGTGAATTGATAAACATTGGTGACCACCGCATTGGTCACATAAATGAACCAAACGCCATTGGTCAATTCATGCGCCATGGAATCAAAGTCCCCGTAACCATAGGAGCCACCGCCAATCTGGTTAAAGCCGTTGGTGCTGAACTGATAAAGCGCGGAGGTGCCGTTGGTTGGGTAGTCATAGGACGTGACATTATATATTCCAAACGGCACGCTTGGGGCCGCGGTATTGGTCATCAGATTGGGAGAAAAATACCAGCCATTCAGGTCATAACGAATCACGTTCATTTCCAAGGTGAATCCGGCGCGCACACTTGCCGCCGCCAGCAAGAGAAAGGTCACACACAGACCGACATTCATCCAGCGGGAGAACCGCAAATAATATTCAGTTTTCATGTTGTTGAAACAATTCATATGACTTCCGTCCTTTGCTTTGAGAACTCCGGCACGCCGTCCATTGCTTGCGGGACAAACTAATCAACTCTATAAGAACAGGAAATCCACAAATAGCAAGCAAAATCCTGGGAAAAATGTCTTGCTGGCGAGCGCCCCCCGGAATTCCTTGCCTTTGTGCCCCCCCCGGCTTGCAAGAGCTGACGTGAGGAGGCTCCATCTAAATCCGGGTAAATCAGCGCCTCCCTGCGTTGGCTTCGACAGGGTTCATGGAAAGCCCCTTGTTCCTTTCGAAACGGCTTACCGGCCATCCACCGCGCGATCGGAGCGCCGACCTTCGGTATGGCACGATGGCGGCCAGTTCTCTCGAGCCATGCCGGGAGGCCGGCCTTCCATCCGCCTTCAGCCCTTCACGCCTTTTTCCGTCTCGCGCAGGCAGTGGGTGAGGTAGGGTAGCAGTTGTTTCTTGCGCGAGACGACGTCGCGCAACTCGTAGATGCCCGGTTCCAGGCGCGGATAGTCAATGCGCTTGATGAATTTGTCGTCGCCCATGACCAGCAGCAGCGAGCTTTGCGTGGCCACATCCGTGACCAACAAGGCCGAAAACAGGTAATGGCGCGTGGCGCGGTAGGTTTCCAGGGCGGCCAGCAGTTCGTCCTTGCGCTTCCAAAACTGCTGGAAGCCAATTTCCTCGATCTGCGCGACGCTGAATTTCGCGCCCAGCTCGGCGTACTCCTTGCAATCCGTGGCCACGGCCTGCGGGGCGGGCTTGAGCGTGAGCAGCGAGCCGCTGGCAAACAGTTTTTCCGTGAACTCGCGCGCATTCACGCCGGAAATCTGCTCGAGCTGTTTCAAGATTTCCGCGTCCCGCGGGGTAGTCGTGGGCGAAGTCAGATTGAGGGTGTCGGCTACCAATCCCGCCAGCAACAGGCCGGCGATGTCGGCCGGCAATTCCACGCGGTGCCGGAAAAAGCAGTCGGCCACAATGGTGCAACTGGAGCCGACCGGTTCGTTGCGGAACAAGATCGGCTGCTGCGTGGTCAGCGAGCCGAGGCGGTGATGATCAATGATTTCAATGATTTCCACCTCGTCCGCGCCCTGGACGGCCTGCGATAATTCGTTGTGGTCCACCAGAATCAGCTTGCGGGTGACCGTTTTCAGAAAATCTGTCTTGGAGAGAATGCCCACGGTTTCGCCGTCGTTGCCCAGCACGGGAAAGGCCAGGAACCCGGAGGACAGCGCCTCCTCGCGAACGGCGGCCAGCGGGGCATTCTCGCGGAAGCACAAAAACTTCTCGTTCAGCACGTGGCGCACGGCCACGGCCGCGCGGCAGAGGGACGCCGTGGTGGCCGTGTCGTGCGGGGAGGTAATGACGGTGACGTTTCTTTTCCGCGCGGACTCCAGCGTCTTGGGTTCCACCCCGATGCCGCCGGTGACAATCACGACGCGCACGCCTTCGCGAATGGCCACGTTCTGGATGTCCCAGCGGTCGCCGACGATGACGCAGGATTTTTCCGGGGGGAATTTTTCGAGCCGCGCCACGAAGGATTCCAAGCCCATCGCGCCGATCATCAGGATCAGTTCCTGTTCGCGCTCCGTGTCGAAGCCCGCCAGCACCTGGCCGTCGAGCGTCCGCGCCAGGCTGGCCAGCGAAGAGAGTACTTCGCGCGAGTTATGTTCCTGGCCGGGATTCAGGCTCGCCGCCGGGAAAAGGAATTTGCTCAGTTTGAACAGCGAGAGCAGGCCGCAGCATTTTTGCGCCTCGTCCAGCACCGGCAGCAGGCGGAGGTTCTTCTCATCCATCAACCGCAGCGCCTCCGCCGCCGTCGAGTCCGGCCGCACGCTTAGCACGCGCCGCTGCATCACATCCGAGATCTTGGGCGACACGTCGGCCACGAACTTGGGTGCCGGCACCCCAAAGGTTTTCAGGACAAAATCAATCCGGTCATTGGTGTCGCCGCAGCGCGCCGCCACCGCCTCGGTCAGGCCGGTGCGGCGTTTGAACTCCGCGTAGCCGATGGCGGAGCAAATGGCGTCCGTATCCGGATTTTTGTGGCCGATGACAAGAATTTCACTCATGCAAAGCACGCGAGACTAACCAGAATTGGCGATGGCAGCAAGGCGCAAGGCGGATTGACTCTGCCATTTTTCGCGCGCAAAATTTGGTTCGCATCTTGAGTTGCCTCCGGCGCGCGGGTTTCAGCCCGCTTCCAATCACTGGTCGCATTAGCTGGTGAAGCGGCGGCAGCGCCGCGCCCCGGCAAACTTGGGGGGCGGTAATATGTGTTTTCCTATGAAGAGATTGATTGCCTTGGCCGCGGTTCTGCATGGTCTGGCTGCCGCCGGGTATGGCGCGGACCGGCAAGTATTTAACGTGGCCGATTTCGGGGCCAAGGGCGATGGTGTCAGCAAGGACACCGCCGCCGTGCAGAAGGCGCTGGACGCCTGCGGCGCAAACGGCGGGGGCACCGTGCTGCTCCCCGACGGGGTCTATCTGACCGGCAGCCTGACGCCACACGCCAACACCAGGCTGCAACTGGCGGCTCGCGCCAGCCTGCTCGGCAGCCCGGATATCGCCGACTATCCGCTCGAAAATGTCCGTTGGGAGGGTGAATTCCGCGCGGGCCATCGGGCGTTGATCGCCGCCAGCAACGCGGCAAACTTCACGCTTTCCGGCGGGGCGATTTTTGGTCCGCCGCCGACCCTCAGCAAACTGCGCATGCCGCGCGGCCCGGTGCTGATTGAGTTGACCAGCTGCACCAACGCCGTGCTGGAGAATTTCACCACGCAATACCAGCACCTCTGGTCCATCCATGTCCTGTTCTGCAGCCAGCTCACGGCCAGCAATCTCATCCTCCGCACGGTGGGCGCCAACGGCGACGGGATAGACGTGGATTCGTGCGACGGCGTGCTGGTGGACCGCTGCGACATCAATACCGGCGATGACGCCATCTCGCTCAAATCCGGCCGCGGCCTGGCGGCGCAGAATCTCTCGCGGCCCACCCAAAATGTGGTCATCCGCAACTGCCGCCTGCAAAGCTCCATTTATGCCGCGCTCGGTTTGGGCACCGAAATGTCCGGCGGCATCCGCGAAGTGAAACTGCAAAACTGCATCCTCTCCGGCCGGCAGAATGCCATCTTCATCAAGAGCCGCGAGGGCCGCGGCGGTTTCATGGAGAATATTTCCGGCGAAAACCTTGTGGTCTTGAAATCCCCGACCTTCATCGGCATTGACCTTTTGCGCAAAGGGATCCAAGCGACAGATCCCGTGCCGGGCGAAGTGGAACAATGGGCGCGGGTTCACAATGTCAGCTTCAAGAACGTCCAGGTCCAGGAGGTGGCCCAATTGGTGGCCGGCAGCAATGTGCCGCCGGCGCGGCCCATTGACGGCTTCACGCTCACGGACATTTCGGGCACCTGCGCCCGCGCGATTTCCGTCGCCAACATGACCAACGTGGCGTTTTCCAAAATCCGCGTAACGGGTTTCGACGGCCCGCTGGTCGCGGCGCAGCATGTGACCGGCTCGGGGCTGGACGGTTCGGCGGCAAACTGAAAGCCGCGGACCGCGACCGGTCCCCCGGTCGCAGCACGCTGGATTCACGCAGAAGCTCCAAAAGTTCGCCCCACGCCGCGTGTTGCCGCACGTGCAGCGCGCAGGGACGCCGCGCGGTCCGTAGCCGCATTCGCACTCAGATCGAATTGGCAGCAAAACGCCGCAGGTGGGCACGCGGACCACAAATGAGGAAAGGCGCACTTGCTGGCCACGCGCCCTCACGAGGCGGGTCGGGCTGCGAATGATCCGGGCTACGGATGCACCTGCGCCCACTTCGCATAGTGCTCCAACACCCGTTTCGGCGTGTCGCGAAACCAGCCGTACCCTTTGCGTCGCTCTTTGGAAATCTCATTTACATCATCATGGATGGTTTTGTCGCGGTCGCCAAAGATCGGTTTGTCGGTTCCGATTTCGTAATAGCGCGACCAGAGCGGCCCGCTGCCGGGCGCAGCCGTCAATTTTCGGCCCTCGGCGCCCTGGCTTTTGTAAACCCAGCCCTCAATTTTGGTCTTCTCGAACCAAGCGCATGCGGCATGGACGGCCGCCACCTCGTTTGTTCCGGGACTTGGCAGGCGCATCAGGAACAGCACGATGGTGGCGCTCTCACTGGAAGTCAGCGCCGGCATCTCATAATTTCGCGCGGCGGCCGGCTGCAACGTAAGGGCGTCATTTTGCTGGCACCAAACCGTGCGTTTGCCATTCACCACCACCTGGGACGCCAGCAGGCAATCAAGTCCGCGCCGGTAACTTGCCGAAGCCCGGGCGCGAACTGACTGGGGTACCAGGGAAAACTCAGCTTGTCCGCCGGCCACCTCGCCCAAGAATTCCAGGATGTGCAGCATCGCATCGTCATTGAATGTCACTCCGTCGTGGTAGCCGCCCTGCAACGGCCAGACCTGCGGCCAGCCGCCGTTGGGATATTGCGCGGCAAAAATATAGTCCATGCCATGCAAGAACGATGCCTGCCAGGCCGGGTTTCCGTTTTTCGCCGCCGCCACGACTTTTGCCAGAAAACGCAGTTCCGTCGTGGTGGCATCATTATCGAAGGTGCCAACATAACTCCACTGCGGATCAACCGGCGCGTCAAAATCATTCGTGCCCAGGAACAGCGACCCGTTTTCCGCGCCAAACATTTCGCCGGGCGCGCGCGGAGCTTTAGTGTAATCGGTGTTCTTGCTCCAGCCGCCAGCCGGGGTTTGAAATGACACCAGCACATCCGCGATGTGCCGCGCCTCAGCGCCGCCATACCAGTCGGCAGAATTCTCCAGCGCCAGGCCTTTCGCGGAATGGCTGCCGTGCGGCAAACTGGTTTGCTTGAGCCCATGCGCCTTCAGTTCTGTGCGCAAGAATTCCTGGTCGGCCTGCCGTTGCCGTAGCGACGCTTCAAAATAGATTTTCCATGCAGGCAGGGCTGACACGCGGGCTGCGGTCAAGGGCATGGCCGGAACATTGGTGCCGATGATGGCGGCAAAAACTTGCGGGTTCAGGTCCACGCCGAGCAGCGCCAGAATGGCGATTATGAGCTTCATGGTTGCCAGAGCAGACGCGGCAGCTGGGGCGGAAGTTTCAATTCACCACCACGCGCAACTTCCTGGCTTCCACGGAAAAGGTGGCCGGCAGATAGCCGACCCACTCGCCATCCAGCTCGAAGGCCGCTGCCGTTTCGGACGTAACCTCCAAGGATTGCGCGCGCGCCAGCCGGACCGGTTGGGCTGGTATCTTTCGCCACAGGAGCAGTCCCGGAACCAGGCGCAACAGCGACAGCAGCGAGACGCGGGGCAGCACGCAGGCATCCAGCAACCCGTCGTCCGGGGTGGCGCCGGGGAAAAATTCAAACGGGCCGCCGTAAAATTTTCCATTGCCGAAAAGCACCAATTCGCCCTCGATTTTCTTGCCGTCCGCAGCTACGCAAAGGCGCGGCTGCTTTTCCGCCAGGGCCTGGAATCCCGCGACGATGTAAGCCAGCGGTCCAGTGTTCGTTTTCAGCTTCCAGCTCACCAATTCCACTGCGCGGGCATCCAGACCGGCGCCGGCCAGTTGCGCAAAATAGCGCCGCACGGGCCGGCCTTCCTCGAAAAAATTCACCTGGCCGAGGTCAATCCGGGTTTCGCGCCCGCGCCGCAGCACGGACCACGCGGCTTCGAGCCGCAGCGGGATTTTCAACTCCCGCGCGAAGACGTTCACTGTGCCGAGGGGCAGCACGCCGAGGCGGACGCGGTCGAAGCCGCCGGGAACATCGCCGATACCGTTCAATACTTCGTTCACGGTGCCGTCGCCCCCCGCCGCCACGATGACGTCAAAACCGTCCGCGACGGCCGTGGCGGCAAACCGGCGCGCGTCGCCGGGCGCGGTAGTGGCCTTGAAAAACGATTGCTGCGCCATCTCGTCGAGATGCCGCCGAAACCGCCGCGCCTTGTTGCCTCGCGCGGCTGGATTGAAAATGACGAAGATGCGCACGCGCCTATGATTTTATTTCCGCGCCAATAGTCGAGGAGAAAGCGCGCTGTGGCAATTGGGCGCGGGCTTATTTACTCGGCGCCAGGAACGGCACGACTTGCCGTTCGTGGCGGCGATACACGGAAAAATCCCTGGCGTCCAACGTGACCACGAGCGAATCCGCCACGTGTTCGGTCATCTCCAGAAGAGATATTCCTTGCTGGTGGCGGCGTCAGCAGGGCCGCCTTCAATCACGCCGCACAAATGTTTGGCCCGGTCATGGGCGGATCGAAACTTGGTCCGGCCAGACAGCAGCTTTTCGGTCTGTTCCCGCAGCAAGGCGGAGATGTTGGGATTGATGGCGCGCAATCTTGCCTTCGTTCCCGTCGGGGCCTTAAACTTGATTGTTTCCATGTCCCATGGAACAACAGTCCTGTGAGAATTGTCAAGCTGCACCGCGACAGCGGCACCGTGGCCAGTCGCGGGATGTAATCGCCGGTCTCCGACCCAGCGCGTTTCAGTGACCCCAACATGGAGCCGAAATGCACTCAATTGGCGCCGAAACAAAGCACATTGCCCATTCTAATTTGCGCCAGGGTTAATCGGGTGCATTGTACCAAAGCGGCGGAGGGCCGCACGCACTCCAAGACGCTTCGCGCTTGCGGGAATCACCACCAATCGCGCCAGCGTTTTGGAGTGCGTCCAGCCCTCTGGCGCTTTTCATCTTTGGCCAAATACCTCCGCAGCCTTCAAGTCCCAAACTTTTAGAAAAGCCTGAATGTACTGCTCATCAGCTTTCTATCGTTTCATTGGGGTGCGATTTTTTCACTTTCAACCCTCGTCCTTCAGCGTCTGTTTATCCATCCCCGTTTCTTGACACCCGTCACCATTGCGACTTTCCAACTCCCTCGCCCAGCGGCGGCAAAACCAGAGTGGAATGAAGCCGATCACACCAAACGAACAATCAACCAGCCGCCACCAAATAGGAATGCCACGCAACCCGCCAAAGACTAAAGCGTAGGGAACCACCAGCACACAGGCCAGCAGCCCAAAATCGAACAACCACCGGTTTCGCACCGGTTCGCGCAGGGCGCCAATAAAGGCGATGGCGATGACAAAATGCCCAAACGCCAGCCAGTCGGTGCCGTAGAAAAGAAACGGATGCCGGGCCTCCGTGTCGCCCAAGGCATCCCGCACTTTGAAAAGCCAGTGCACCAGCACGGTGCCCGAAGCCTGTCCGTCCGGTTCCCGCAATCCCAGAAAACCGATGAGTTGGTCCACTTCCAGCCGCAGAGGGATGGCCGTTGCACCGCTCACCACCACCCCAAGGATGAAAAACCACGTCAGCCAACAAATGCGACGGTGAAGGATGAACGCGCGCGATCTCATAATCACACTAATCTCCAGACGGCTTGGAAAACGGTTTCAAAAAAATTGCCGTCGAAACCTTCCGGCCCGATGAATTCAACCGGGCGTTTGGCGTCCCAGATGAACGGGCGCAACACCCAGCAGATCTGGCTGCCGAGAAACAGATTTCCCGCGAGCCAGGCCAGCAGGACGTTGCGCGCGATGGTAGGGTTTCGCGCCCAGTAACGCAACAATGGCAGCAAGCGCACATTCCCGATCACGCCGGCCAGGGCCACGAATACGGCCAGCGTCAGTTGCAGGAAACCATACTCAGGCGATATCAACGTGGTGCCGGCCGTCAACGGCGGCGTGTTCCAAACAATAAACCAGGCGACCGGGCTCAACGCTCCCAAAACAATGGCCGTGATGGCAAAACTCACCAGCACCGCCGCCAGCGACTGCCGAAAAGTAACGTTCAATCCCAGCAGGGGCGCCAACATGCCGTTCAACAATCCGTTGCCCAACGTGGTCAGCAGGATCACCAGCGGAAGCTTGATGCCAGTGTAAAGCGCCTGCCATGAATCCCGCCAACTCCCCATTACCGCGCCATAACTGCCCGCTCCGATCACAATGGCAGTGACACAAAAGGCCACCAGCAGCGCCTGTCGGCGCATCACCCATTCGTGAAAATCTTCCGGGCCGGCCCGCAGGAAGGCATCAAAGGATTTGGGAACGGCAAAGGCAGTGAGCATGTTTAAAAGCATTCTTTCATTTACAGCGTGTTTTCAACCCGAAATCCGTAGTCGAATTACACTGCGCCCGTAGCGCAGGCTTTCCAGCCTGCGGGTTCTGGCGACTTTCCAGTCGCCAGTTCCCGCACGGAAACACGGGACTGGAAAGTCCCGTGAACCCGCAGACGAGAATGTCTGCGCTACAGCAGCTTGCATCAGCCAAGCCACAGGCAACTTCGGGGTTCGGCTTCAATCTGCGGACGGACCGCAGTTCCGCTTCGCCCGGAGCGCGGATTGTCCCAATCCGCAGCGCGTGGACCAGCAGCAACGGGTTGGATAATACGGCGTGTCCGGGTGTGGCGGAGCGCTGCGAGTTGGGACAACTCGCGCTCCGAAACCAGCCATTCACTCCCGTGCCCTGGTCTTTGACTCCCCGGCGCCCCCTTTCATGCAGTCGCCCCAGTGGGCGACAAAGAACTGCTTCTCCCGGGGCAGGAAGCTATCGGACTTGCCCAGAATGGGACGCAGCGCGGTGGTCATCTGGACCGCCACGAGCAGGAAGATTACCACCCAGGTGTAGAATCCCGCATGTGACCTGGCATTGGACTGGGAGAAGCCCGCCTCCAAGAATCTCAGCCCGAAAATGGTGGCGATGAACCAGAAGATCAAATGCAGCGCCCCCATCCAAGCGAGCGAGTCGGTGGATTGGGAGAAAATCCACGCCACCGGCGCGAAGCCGATCAGCAGCACCGTCATCAGCATGAGCAACCCCGCCAGCAGCCCGGCGATTTCGATGAGCCGCGCCTGCGACCCGCTTAAACAAGTGAAGATGTACAGGCTCGGCAAACAAATCATGGCCGAAATCATCAGCCCCAGCGCGATTTTGACAGGCGCCACCCACAACTGCGAGCCGCCGGAAAATGTCCCGGCCACGAGCCCATAGATTAAACAGCACACCACCGAGGCGGACACCATGGAAGCGACCAGCCGCCCGGCGCCCGGTTGGCGCAACTGAAACATCACGCGGCGCGGATGCCGCAGGATGGCGTCAATGGCCGCGAGCGCATAGGGAATTGGCACGCGGTCGGACGGGTCGTCGCCAAGCTGGCGCGGTCCGGATGGGGAAACATACGACGGGATTTGCGGTGGAATTTGCGGAGGTACTGGATTCGGTTCATTCATAGGTCAATTTCAGCATGATGACTGCGGTATGCAGTCCAAGACGGCGCACGTTCCCAGACCCGCTCCACGCGGAAATCCTGTCCACTTCGCCGCGCAGCAGCGTGGCGATTTCGCCGAGGCGAGGCTGTTGTGTTTCAGATTGTGTATGCATCTGTGTTCATCTGTGTTCATCTGTGTTCATCTGTGGTTGAACTGAATCGTTCCGATTCAGGCCTTGCCTCCATCTCGGCAAGCACATTAATTGCATCAGCGGCGCGCTCATCAATAAAAGTGCCACACCGAACAACGGCCAATTGAATTTGACGGGCACCACGCTGCAAACCGCTTGCAAGCCACGAGGGGCCGCAGCCAAGGTATCGGCCATAAAAACATACAGCGCGAGAAGGACACCGGCAAAATTGAGCACCCAAGCGCGCCAATTTGGCCACGAAGGAGGGCAGGGGCGTTCAAACTGGCTGGCGAAAGTGCCCCAGAAAATCATTAAGAGTGAGATCAGGACCGGTGCGAGCACTGGCCCCCACCACGGCATCGGCAGCAAAAATAAAACATCCCAGTCCAGCAACGAGTGAGGCCAGCCGCAGATGATTTTCAGGAAAACATAGTAAAGAATGTCCCAAACCCCGAACCCGATGGCGAAATAGCCGAGCCGCGCCCGCCAAGTGCGCCCAGCTAAAATACCCACAGTAAATAGCATCACGATCGTGGCGAACTCGCGCAACAACTCCACCCATCCGAATCCACCAATAATGGGGAAGGGGTCTGGCTGATGCGGTTCAATGCGGTTTATCATGGAGCGCAGGTAAAACACGACGGCGGATTCGACCCACGCCATCGCGATGGCATAGATCGCCACCAGGAACCAGCGGGACCAGTTTGATTTGCGCTGTGTCGTTATCATATCTTCATGTCCTTGTCCTTTTCCAGTGTTGGGATGGCCATTTTGGCCGCCAGTTCGATCGGCTTGATCGCGACAAAGGCCAAGTCTGCCAGCCAGGGCGAGCAACACCAGCATGGGTGCCCCAACAACCATCAATAAGAATGACTTCATGATTTGTCGCTGGTTCTGCCGGCAATCCAATCGAATAACAGGAACGCGCAGGAGAAATACGGAAAAACTCCGCAAAACATGTCGCTCACGGAATGGGAATGCCGGTCCACCGCGAAAAATGTCTGTGCGCAAAACGCCAGCATAGCCACGGTGAGGATTCCGCCTGGCATGGAAATGGGCAGATGAAACCAGCCGACGCGCTTAAACCAGGCGCTTCTCATGTTGTTCCTTTATCTTTGGTGGCGATCCTCCCCAGTCGAGACAGCCACGTAGCACTAAAAATGGCTTCGGAAAAACCGCTCTCAAAATTTCCCCGGGCGGAACCTGGCCGACGCAAGCGGCTTGGAATTGGCTTGAGCGACCATTTATAACCCAGATTCACCAGAGAGTTGTGGATCAGATTCGTTCGCGACACCGCCATCCGCCGAAACAGGGAACCATACGAATAGAAACGCCGCCGAAACCACATGTATCCTGCAAACAGTTCTTCAGCGGACATTTGCTTGGGCCGGAACGCAACCTGGGTCTTGCCGTTGTAGGAAGTCCAGTCGTCAGCCGTCAGCCGCCCCGCTTCTTTCATCCCTTCATGAAGCCGGGTGCCCGGCAGCGGGGTCAGCACGCTGGCCGTCACGCCGTCAATGCCCAGCGACTCGCAAGCTGCAAGTGCGTTTCCGAATACTTCGGCCGTGTCGGTATCGAATCCAAAAATCACTCCGGCCTGCACGCAAATACCGTGACCATGGATGCGCCGGATGGTTTCGGCATAGCGGGCCGTCCGGTTGAACCCTTTGTTGACGCTGGCGAGACCCTCCTCGGAAAAGGACTCCAAGCCGATAAACAAATAGACGCAGCCGGATTCATGGGCGATGCGCAGAAGTTGGTCATCCGCGCAACGGTCAATGCTGACCTGAGCCGCCCAACGCCGTCGTAATGGCTTGAGTTTGGTCAACAGCCGGATGGCATAGTCCCGGTCGCCAAAAAAATTATCGTCCCAGAATACAAAATACCGGTTGGCCATGCTTTCTATGTCGGCGATCACCTCCGGCACCGGTCGGGTGCGGAAACCGGGGCGATAAATTTGTTTGATGTTGCAATAGCTGCAGGCATGGGGACAGCCGCGCGTGGCAAACACCGCGCCCTTGGTAAACCGGCGGTGCCGGATCAAATCGCGGCGCGGAATCGGGAGGTTGCGCAATGAAGGCGTGCGCTCGCAGACATAGCGCGCACGGGGGCAACCGCGGTGGAATTCATCGAGAAACTGCGGCCAGGTTTCTTCCGCTTCACCGACGACGAGGTGGTCGCAGTGTCGCGCCACCTCATCCGGCCGCAACGTGGCATGGGGTCCGCCCATCACGACCTTGGCGCCCCTGGCCCGGAAACCCGACGCCATGCGATAGCAGTGCGTGGCATTGGGCGTGTTGATAGTGATGGCCACGAGGTCCACCGGACGTTCATAAGGAATGCGCTGATTGTATTCGTCCACCAGTTCAATCTGATAACGGGCTTCGTCAATGAAACCCGCGAGATAGGGCATGGTGAGCTGCGTAAAATTGTTGAACTGCCTCCACCGAACCCGCCGGATCTCCGGATTCTCCGGGGTAATGAGCAAAATTTGTTTCCGCGCGTGTGCCGCCGCGCCGGCGGTCGGAAGCA
>Ga0316232_1002281_pt1 | contig 20377 bp, 21 predicted proteins | sample TBHtaG_FD_206006 | JGI IMG/M metagenome (GOLD analysis project Ga0316232, IMG submission 206006) | Freshwater microbial communities from Trout Bog Lake, Wisconsin, USA - TBH18025_13 | ecosystem: Environmental > Aquatic > Freshwater > Lake > Hypolimnion/Profundal zone | place: USA: Wisconsin... | reverse complement strand
CGTGGAGAGTTTTAGCCGGTTGGCAAGGAACATGCTCGATCTGTTGACCATTATTGACCGTCTGACAAAGAATGCCGTCGGGTTTATTAGTCTAAAAGAAAATATCGACACCACAACGCCGGCAGGCAGGTTACAGTTGGGGGTCTTCGCTGCAATCTATCAGTTTGAGAGGGAATGCAACAAAGAACGCCAACGGGAAGGTATTGATTTGGCCCTTGCTGAGGGCAGACCTTATGGCAGACCAAAAACCCCCATGGATAGGAAACGATTTAGAAAGATATATCAGCAGTGGAAATGTCGAGAAGTAACCGTTGTTCAGGCAGCTAAGCTATTGGATATAACCAGACAGACCTTTTATAGGCGGGTCCACGAATTCGAGCAAGAACACTAAAATGGCCTTGAGGATAACCCTCATGATCTTCAAACTGTCCTCTGAAAAGCTCACTCAATATGCATGGAGAGGCGCGAAAAGAAAACACTTGGCTAAGACTCCGTATGCAGTCCTAACCGGGGTGCCAAATCTACTTTCTAAGCAGGATGATTAAACTCCACAGTAAAGGTTGTTCCTTCCAAACCTATTGCAACGACTATTTTCGCATTATGATGCTCGGCGATGCGGTAGCACACCGGTAGTCCCAGCCCAGTTCCCGTGTCCTTCGTCGTCAGGAATGGCGTTCCCAGCTTATCCAGAACTCCCTGCGGTATTCCTGTGCCATTATCGCGGACAGCCAGCACCACCTTGTCGTTTTCGGTGTAAGTTTCAATGGTAAGTCTCCCGCCCGTTTCCATGGCCTCAAAGCCGTTCCGTGATAGATTCAGAAGCAGTTGCCGGATTTCTTTCTCATCCAAATTGATATTGGGAGCATCACCCATATCGACTTGGATCTCATGGCCGGTGCGGAATGCTTCAGCCTGCAAAAGAGGCAACAGTGCGCTTATGATATCATTCAGGTTATAGGACTTAAGTTCAATGGCCTTATTCTTTGCCAAGGACAAGAATTCACTAATAATCCCGTTGGCCCGGTCAAGTTCATCAACCATCATCTGATATTGTGTGCGATATTTAGCATTCTCCTTCTTACCCTGAAAAAACTGTAGGTAACCGCGCACTGCAGTCAGAGGGTTACGGATCTCATGCCCAATCGCCGCCGCCATTTCACCGATGAGGTTCAGTCGGTCTAATCGGGCCAGATCGGCTTCCAGTTGTTTCTGTTCTGTGATATCGTGGTTAATCTCCAGAATCGATACCGAGTTGCCAGCGGCATCCCTATTTAGCGTCTGGTAGCTGCAAACGACAATTTGCTTGCCATCTTTGCGGGTATGGTTTAGTTCACCTTCCCAATATCCTTCGGTCAGGAGTTTATCCATAATGTACTCCTCTGATATGGGGAACTGCGTTTTGAGCAGACTGTGTTTCAACTGCCCTATGGCTTCGTTGACCGGCAAGTGATATCCGGACTCAGCCCCTCGATTCCAGTAAATGATTTTGTTGTCGAGATCGCTCACCATGATATAGTCATGAGCCAAGTCCAGTAACTGCGCCTGCTCGACAAGTTTTATATTGGACTTCTGGAGTTCCAGCAATGTACGTTCCAGTTGCGTCTTGTGGGCTTGTTGCTCCTTAGCCCGGTTAACCAGTAAAACACACAAAGCCAGGATGAATAAGTTGATCAGCGTAGCCCCAAAGATATAGAGTCGTTTGCGTTCTTCATAATCAGCCAAGGCAACTTGGATGGATTCGCCGACCGCGACTACAAGGGGATAATCTGGCATAACACGATAACTGGTTATGAGCCCATCCTTATCCTGATAATTATTTGCTATGACTGTTCCGTTAGGGCGGGCTTGGATGTTTTTCCAAAGGTTACTCTCCCTGATGTCTTGACTGCTTTCCGATTCAGAGTTAGTTTGACGAGCTCGAGTAAACCCATCCATGCCAATCAGGGAAATCAAGCTATTCTGGCCAAGGTCTATTTTTTGATAAAACTCAAGGAAATACTCTGTTTGCAAACCAAGAATAACAACGCCACCAAAAGATCCATCCGACTTGTTGATACGGCGACTCAGGGGAATGATAGACATTCCGCTATCCCTTCCTATCATCGGCCTGCCGATATAAATCACATCGGTGTCGATGCCGCGGTGGACGTCAAAGTAATCCCGGTCCGAAACATCCAACCCAAAGCCCTTTTAAAAAGAAGATGCTACCATCCTTCCCTGCTCATTTATGACTGCAACTTGTTTTAGGGTCGGACCGTTTGCCGCGTTCTTAACGGTGTCGGCAAGAACCGGACTTAAGCTACCGTCTCTCTCATAGGTCTTTTTTATGTTGAGCAGATCCTTGTCCGCGCTGGCAACGACTCTTCGTACGTGTTCTTCAAGGGATTTGGTTAAATTCATTGCATCATGTGAAGCCTCTTGAATCGTCCGATCGTAGTCATAGTTGATCTGTTGCCAGGCAAACAACCAGAGACCGACGATTAGCAAGACCCCCATCAAGACAGTGAGCCACGAATAGCCGGACATGCGTAGCCCTGGTTTTTGACTGTCGCCGCGCAGACGGTTTTTCGGCAATATATATTTTAGAAGCCTGTGTAAGAATCCCACGCCGCTCCTCCCTAAAAACACACAATAGTTGATTTCATTTGACATGGTTTTGGGGATTCCTTTATTTACTATAAAAACACCGCCGCCTTAAGGCAGCAGTGGTGCCTACCTTATCAATATTCACGAGTTAAGGCAGTCCCCTCAACATAATGTCTGCACTCAACTAGCATTCCGAACTACCCCTCGTCGAATTCTCGCACCTCATCCATTTTCCGCAACACCTTCTCAATCTCCCGCACCCGTTCTAGCGTTCCCGCCATACAATTTCCGCCTGCGTGACAATCGACCGCTTGCTTCTAAGGTCTTCCATCTCGCCGCTTATCCGGAACGTATTCCTCACAACGGATTTATCTTCCTGAATCTAGAAAATAGCCCTACCCATGTTACGTGAAGACCAACCAGGAAAAGAAAAACAGTCCGGCCCAAATAGTAGGCTGGACTGTTTTTCTAGTGTCATACCCGGTGTGCCTCATTCACCTTTCTCTTCCCTAATCAACTGTGCCAAGCGAAGTATACCCTGCACCATGAGCTTAAGCGTTCGGTTCGATATCTCAATATCATCCAGGCCATCCATTAACTTCTTAACCAAGCTCTCCGTGATTACCTTCAATAGCTTTATCCTGGCAACCTTCCTGTGCCAATATAATTCTTTAGCTAGATCGTCAACGTAGCCGGCAAATTCGGGGTGATACAGCCAGCCATAGACAGTCGTACGGGATCTAATCCCTGGGGTACCTGTTGCCGCGATATGACTTACAGGCACTTGGGCGGCCAACATGCCAGCGATGTGATACTTTTTCCCACTCCACTTCCAGCGGCGGGGGACATGCCCAAGGTAGCTGGCTGGTACCACCACCCTATAAGTCTGTCCTTTGCTGCCTTCCACGATCATTGCCTTCGCCACGATAACTACCTCCCTGCTTAAGGTATAAAGGTCTCGACACGGGTTATACATCTTGTGCCTTGTCATTAAATTCCATCGGCTTGCACCCACTATTATCAAGGCTTTTTTGTCCAGTTTTGGTAAGGTTTGTTTCGACCCTCTGACGATCAATGACGATGCGAGACGATCTCTTTTTGTGGATCGTCCACACCAAGATCCCGTTGTTATTAACAAGATACTCCTATTCTAAGACGATAAAACGCAAGAAATCCTCTTTTCTGGTAACCATTTTGAATTAAAGAATAATAGTAGTATTTTTTTTAAAAAAAGAAAGAAGAGTTATATATAAATTATATAAAATGATCGTCATCGTCGTCACTGCTATATTTTCATAGCGTTGGAAGAGGACGATAAAATAATTCATCGTCCTCTCATCGTTACGGCTGGAGGGATAGCTCTATGAAGCGTTGTTGATTGGCTGTCCCCTTAGAGATTTTTATTCCGCTTGTCTCCAACGATGGCTGAGCGCGTCCAATGCGATTTGATAACATGTTAGGGGTTCGGGGCCAATCCTTTGCCAAACTGAAGCCGTTCTTCAGTTCACAATAGCACGTCAACGTAGAGAGTAACTCTGAAGCCGTGCCCCTCCAAACTTTCTTTTCCTTCATAAAAGCTATGATTGTCATGGCAACAGGGTCTGCTTCAAGGGTTGTCTGGATGGCATCCTCCCTATTGTCTTCATAGGCACTGTACACAGCACCAGTTGGCAATCTTAGCGCTTTTTCAGCTGCAGTGGCACGTATGAAGAAGTCCGCCATCCGGGGGAGTTTTGGCAATTGAACCTGCTCTTTAATCCGAAGCGATTCAACAAGGGCATCGAGTAGGGCTCCGAACACCCTAGGGCTAACTTCGTCCCATATCTTACGCATTTCCGTTTCAGTCCTCCGCTTGTCCTCAGAAATAGCGGGAAGGTTAATGATGAGGGCTCGATCAGCCAGGTCAGGGCGGGTTGCCAAGCTATCAATACCGTTTAATATCATCGGTCGCGCGCAGCAGAAAATGGTTTCTTCGTTGTCAGTATATAGTTTTCGTGTTGTAAAACCTGCTCCGGTTGACAGGCGACAGATAATATCGGATATCCGATTACTGATGCCCGACATGTTATCGAAGCTGATGACCAATGAGTTGTTTGCCATTATCATTAGGTCGCGCTCATCCCTTGGGGCGGAGGAAAGTGGAGGGTCTCCCGGATCAATTAGGTTTTTAATAATCCGGGCATGAGTGCTTTTTGCACTGCCGTGAGTGCCCTGCAAATTAGTACCGGATATGGCCCCGTTGGATACATGGCTGTTACAAGAAATGCCAAGAACAGCGGCCACTCTTTTTCACTGACCGTTACCAATTTTTTCAGCTCATTGATGTCACCTCCCCTTATCGGGATCGGTAGTGACCGCGTTCTTGGACTTCTTCGGAAGTGGACCGGTGGATTCTGAATTATGTTCCAGCCATCTGCTGTAACTTCGACCGCATGCCACTCCGGGTCACCTAAATCAATGTATATATTTCCGTTACATTCGCCTGATCTTAAGAATACCGGTTTTGTCGGGGCACTGAAGCCCTGGTTAGCCTTGATGCTTCTGATTGCATCTTTTATGCTCTGGCTACGTGGACAATGGTCATATTCCTTCGTAAACCGCCAAACCAACCACTCAGTATACTTTTGACTCGCAATAGGGTATACCTCGTTAACACCTCTTGAAGAGAGGACCGCATATAACTCGTTATCCTCAGATTTTATATACTCCGCCTCGCCACTCAGACTGATCAATCTCTCTGTCTGATTATCTTTATTCCGTTTAGGTGTTTTGCCAAGCTGAATCGGACTCTTAATGTCACCCTGATGGTCGCATTGTTCACAGTACTCACCCCCTATCTTTTCGGTAATGGTTGCGCAGTTCATTGGGCCGGTGTCTTGCAGTGCGTGCTGGATCTTTTGCTCGGTTTCTGCGAACAGATACTCAGGATATGCTTGGCTATACTCATGGCATAATTTTTGTCCATTATCAACTCGCGCTATCACCGTTACCATGGCGTACCACTCAGGTTCGCTAAGCGAGGCGGCATTATCGATGCAGTGCCTGATGAAGGCGCACCCTTTCAAAATTTCTTCCGCAGCTGTCGATTTTCCGGACGAGCGGAGGGCTTTCATTGTTTTAGGCTTGATGTTATCCGATATCGAGTTCAGGGTTTTCGCAAATTCACGAATCTCATCCATGCTATACCGGCGCATATCCGCTTCCGAAGCGCGGATGATAACCGGTTTAACTTCCTCTGATTTGCGGTTGAAGGTTCCAGGAACCCTCAGTACCCTTGCCAGGTCGGAGACGTTATCTAGTTCCCAATTACTGGTTTTAGCTTTCTTGTTTACCCCTGCCTGGAACTCGTCGAGCAACCCCTGTATATCCGCTCGATTATTATCGTTCAGGTACAGAAACTCATCAAACAGCCAGTAAGCGTGAAGGCCACCCCCAGAAGCCACGACGAGGGACGGTGGATGAATCAGGTCGGCAAGAAAATCCTCTGCCTCTTGGACGGTAGGCAACCTAGTTTTCTTGTGACAGCCTTCTTTGCAGTCAATATCTACCCAGACACCCGGAATACCCATTACATCAGATGATTTTCCACGCTCCCAATGTTTCATTGCCCGCTTCCGCACCCCTACACCATAATATACATCATAGTGGACAGATAATTTTAACGCTTGTCGGGCTGCAACTTCCAATTGCTCCGGAAGTTGATAGCTGTGAGTCATTTTTTTCTCTCCCCGTTTTGACCATATGGTGAGATGGCCTTGAGCATTGTGGCCATACAACGTCTGGAAAAACTCTCTGGCCATTTCAATGCCACTCTGTAAGGATTCCTCCTTTTGTGGTATACTAACAATATAAGGATTCGGCGGGACTGCTCTAACGCAGTCTTTCTTTTTTTTGTCCACGATTAACACCTCCTCTCAGCTATTAGTTACGTCTTTTCGGCTTTTGCTTTCTCTTTCTGCCATCCATTGATCAAGTACGGATCGTCGAAATAGTATCCGCCTACCTACCCGGCAGTGAGGTATTTCACCCGCTTTGACCATTTCCAGAAGCCTCCAATAACTAACAGCATGGTTGAAATATATGGCGGATGCTTCTTTAACGGTTAATGTCTCGTTCACAAGAATCACTTCCTTTCAAGTCATGAATAATGTCGATAACTCTTTGCTTCATGTCTGTTGAGAATTCTCTCCGCAACCTTTTTGAAAAAGTACTATCAGTCACATTGAGCTTTTCGGCTATCTGCCATAAGTACACCCCAACTTCTTGCGCCGCTAACCTTACCTCTAGGTTCTTCACGAAATTGCCCCCCTCTTGTCTTTTTTGATGATGTTGTTATAATCATTATATATGCAATTTGTGACGCCAGAAACGTCACTAACCCGTTACAAAAAAATGGAGGTATTATGGACAATTCAGAAATTACCTTATACCATGATCTTGCTCATTTTAGATGGAACAGAAATAATACTGGCTACAAAATTGAAAATCGCCTTATAAAGGCGACTAAGCCAGGTACTTCAGTATATTTCGAACCATTTTCTCACGATCCAAACAATCCGTTCGAGACGGATAAATATACAACCATGTTTTTAAGATTCGCTGAACTCGATTGTAGTGAAAAAATGATCATCGAGTTTGCGAATAACTACGGGTTGTTGGAATCTACCTATTTTAACGATATAGAAGAATATTTGAATGGCGAAGAAGACGATATACCCTTCTATAACGACTGCGAAAATCTCAATTACTGGGACAGGCAAATTTTCCTTATGAAAGCAGGGGTTAAGATTTGGGACTATATGCTAAATGATAGGCCGAAACTGGATACTTTCTTCAAATGGGGCCAAGACGATGAATCCGGTGATGCTGAAATTTTCATGTGTATTACTTCCCAACAACTAGGACTTGGCGATAAAAGCTTCCATATCTCAGGTGATCTATCGTTAATGAAGGATCGTTTTCGGAAAGGAGATACCTTGTTACCGAGTCAAATTTGGCTACAGCTTTTCGTCAACCAACAGCTACAACAAAATCCTTCTCTGCCTCATATTGAATTCAATCAGGATACCAGGCGATTTAGCCAGTATTTAAGGCCTAATACACTTCTTGGGACAATGTGGCTTCAGTTTTTTCAGGCTTTGCAAGGTGGCAAGCAATTTAAACGATGCGCAATATGCAAGCACTGGGAAGATGTTACAGGAAAAAGTAAATCTTGGATCCAACATTCGGAATGCGGAACAAGAAAAAGAACTAATTACAGCCGCGCTAAAATTGACGCAAATATGCTTTATCACCAGGGACTATCGGTGGTCGACATTTTAAGTCATATTAACAAGCATTTTAAAAAATTACAGCTGCCTCTCGTTAAGGAAGCAACCGTACTCGCGTGGCTTAAAAATAAAAATGTCGAATAAAAGAACTGTTTTAACCTTATATCAAGGAACATGAAGCCTATTTTTTAGAATAAAATTAAAAATCATGAAAGGGGTGATTTTGATGGCAGGTTCCATTGAAAAAAGAGGCAAAGGGAAGTACCTTCTCACTGCTTACTGCGGTTATGATAGCAAAGGCAAGCAAATTCGCCGGCGTTCTACCATCAAAGCTAATTCAGATCGGGAAGCGGAAAAGAAATTAGCTTTGTTTATTGCCGATGTAGAACGGGGGGCTATCACAGAAACGACTAACATGACGTTTAAAGAGTTCACTGAGTACTGGACGGAGAAACACGCCAACTTTCATTTGGCAGAACGTACTCGAGAGAGGGTGCTCGGCATATTAAAAACCCGTATACTCCCAGTCTTAGGTTATATAAAGCTAACAAAAATTAAGCCCAGTCACATTTTGTCCCTGAAACAGCAACTTATTGAATCGGAACGTTTGGACAATAAACCAGGCAGGCTTTCTGCACGCAGCATTGAAATGGCTCTGGGTTTAATACGCGCCATGCTAAATAAAGCCGTAAAATGGAAAATAATATCCTCAAACCCTTGCCAAGATGTTGATATACCAAAGCCAAAATATCGCAAAATACCTATCTATGACGAAGAAAACTTAACCATATTTTGGGGTTATTTAAACGCGGAACCCACAAGATATAAACTTATGGCTATGATTGCGCTGACGACAGGCCTGCGTCGCAGTGAAATCTTTGGCCTCGAATGGTCCCATATTGATTTTGATAAAGCTACGGTATCGATTGAACAGAGTAGTCTGTATATTGTAGGTAAAGGCTTAATCACCAAGGAGCCAAAAACGGAACAATCTATTCGGTTAATTGCAGTTCCAGATAATGTTATAACTCTATTACAACAACATCGGAAAGAGAAAAATATTGAAGCTGAACGTCTAAGTGAAAAATGGCACGGTAGTGCCAGAGTGTTTACCACTTGGGATGGTAGACCTATGAATCCCGACACCTTTAACACCTGGTTAAAGAAGTTCATAAAAAAACACCATCTCCCCCACATTAGCCCCCATTCTTTCCGCCATATGGCAGCAACCTATTCCCTCCAACAGGGCAGTTCTCTAAAATCGGTGTCCAGCCGATTAGGCCATGCTAAGACAGGTACGACCGCTGATATTTACGCTCATGCTCTGCAGTCGGTTGACCGGGAGATTGCGACCAAAATGGATCAATTTCTGTCCCAGTTGTCTATTCCTGAAATTAATTCGACGGATGAACCGCCAATAAACCACTAATAAGCCACTAAAGCAGAAAAAGGCCTCCAGGCTAATGCCTGGAGGCCTTGAATTTACTGGAGCGGGCAAAGGGATTCGAACCCTCGACCCACGGCTTGGGAAGCCGGTACTCTACCACTGAGCTACGCCCGCATAAAAGGTTGTACTATAAGGGTTTATAGAATCCACGCCTCTTACTCTACGCTCCATTAGATTCTTTTTGGGGCAACTATTGCTGTCCCAACGCTAAGTAGTATACCATAGAAAATCAGTGAAATCAAGGGCTGGAGACAATTACCTGCCAGTGTCCCAAGGTGAAGTTGGCGTCGAAAAATCTGGCATGGCCGCCATCTTCCACCCAAGAAAAAAAACAGGCTCAAATGCCCGTCTTGTCCGAGTTTTAACCAGCAACTTCTAGTTCATCCGGCGTCCCCTTACCTCTTCTATTTAATAATTTTTGTTTGCATGTCAATAATAGTTCCCTCCATCTCATTGTATAAAACGGCAACATGATAATAATCGATCGTGGGTCCACCTTGACGAAAAAACGTTGGAACAGTACTGCTTGCTGTTAAGACATTGATCCGTGAACAGTAAGAATAGCACTCTGTCAAATAGCGTACATAGGCTAAATTCATAGTATTGATTGAGGGCTTAATGATGTTTACACTGGTATTCCCTTGGTCATCTATCCAGTAGATTTCATCACTTCGGGAACTATCATTTAAAATTATGCGAAATGGGATCGAGATCAAACCCAATGTGGCTGCATTGATTTTGATGTATTCAATCATTTGGGGGATAATCTTTTTCCCGAGTTTTAAGTCTCGCTCAGTAAGCCATTTGCTCGCTTGTTTGACATCCGGACGGTATTCTACTATGTCAGCAATATCACAGCCAAAATAATTACAAAGCCGATCAATATTATCGGTATTGGTACTGCAGTACAAAGGCCCCGCGATTTTCGCCATAGTAATTCGAGACACACCTACTGCGTCAGCAATTTCCTCCATAGTCATCGTACGGCCAAGTTCACGTTCTTTTTTTGCGACCTGTTCTTTTACCTTAAATACCAGCATGGCTGACTCCCCTTCCAGACAACACCATTATACTGCGGTTTATCCAGCTCGCTGAGCTTGATTGAACTTCACAAAAAATGTTGTTCCGTGAGAATCTGTATTTACTTCTATTTTCGCGTTGTGGCGTTCGGCAATCCTATAGCAAACAGGTACTCCAAGGCCTGTCCCGTTTTCCTTGGTTGTCACAAAAGGAGTGCCTAGCTTGTCCATGATCTCTTGGGGTATTCCATGCCCGGTGTCCTGCACCGATAAAACTACTTTTCCATCAACCAGCCTTGTTCTTACTGTTACTGTACCTCCAGGCGGCGTTGCTTCCACGCCGTTTCGAACCAGGTTCAAAAGGATTTGCATGATCTCTTTCTTGTCCATAGCAATATCAGGTATATCACTTAGTTCAACTTTAATGTTATGTCCGGTGTAAAGCGCGTCAACCTGCAGCAGCGGAACTATTCCATTGATGTTATCATTCAGGTTGCCATACTCCAGCTCGACAGCCTTGCGTTTTGACAGCGACAAGAATTCGGTGATAATGAAATTGGCTCTGTCGAGTTCCTCAATCATCATCCGAAATTGCTCTTTGTGCTCGGCGTATTTCCCCTTCATTCCAAACAGCTGCAAGTATCCTCTGACCGTTGTCAGGGGGTTGCGGATCTCATGGCCGATGCTGGCGGCCATCTCACCAATAACGTTAAGCCGATCCAGCCTTAGCATTTCATTTTCCGTTTGTTTCTGCAGTGTTACATCACGAGTTACGACCAAGACGGTTTGAACATTTCCGTCATCCCCCAGTTCAGGGACTACGGTATTATAGTAATACCTTGTTCCGTTGGGAGAAGGATATACAGACTCGTATTCCAGCCGCTGTTTTGTTTCGAAAACAGTCTTGAAGCGCGAAGTGAAAGGTTCATACATTTCAGGCGGATTCCCTAGTTCTTGCCATGTCTTGCCTATTAACTCAGGCCCCTTGCGATCACTATCTTGTTCAAGCGCAGGATTAACATATATATAGCGAAAATCTTTATCAAATCTTGTTATCATATCAGGCAGGTTCTCAACCAGGGTCTGATATTTTTGTTTTTGCCGTGTCAATTCTCCGGTTAATTCAACTAATTGTCTATTCCTTTCTTTTTCTTTCGCTTGAACGCGATACATCGCTTCACAACAAAAAGACATCGCAATGCAGAACACAGGGAAGACAGCGTGCACTACCCATTCGATTTGGGATAAGCTCGATAGTTGACTAACACCTACTACCCAGATGAAAACCGTGACACTTGAGAAGACTGTTGCCACCATGCCGGCCGCAAATCCCCCATATAGAGCAGCAACCAATACGGTTGGGTAAAACGTTGCATAGGGAACGGCCCTACCAATGTGATGCAAAAAAGCTTCCCGCACAAGAAAAGCAACGATAACCATGATTATCGCAACAAGATAGCTCATCCAACCACGGTATGGAAATCGATTCTGGCCCATACTTTTGAGCCCTCCTGTTATCCTGATGGTTCTGGCGAACGCGTATATACACATAGTGCAATGTCATATGAAGAAACACTGTATGTTATCTTCGCCTTTTCGACTTAAACTCCTTTCAAATGACACCAAACTGGTGCCATATTTAGCCCATCACCGAACATAATGGTATGTAACAGCATTCAAATACCGGTCAGAACCCTCCAACTTTTGTGTCTATGCAATCGGCATGGTCCTGCCCCAAGAGCTGTCAGTCCCCTCGGGCACAGCAAAAAGGTTCGCACTATCGCGAACCTTTTTGCTTATTGATGAAGCAGGTCGGACAATATTGCCCTCTCTTTGAATTTTCCGGCAGCTATCGGTTTGAATTAGCCGCTTTTTTATAATCCAGTCCGGCGTAATAGTAATGCTGTACACCATCTACCACTTCCCGCCGGACTGTGTCCCCTTTCCATCTTCCTACCCCAACGATGATCCCCTCGGTTGCTGAGATCGGCTGGACAATAAAACCCCAGGTTTTAATATCAGGATATTCTTTGCGGGGATTATTCATTTCAATAATAATTCTTTTGTTCTCGATCCGGCAGACTATTTTTTGCGGTATTTGATCAAAGTCGGATTTTAAACCGGTAAGCTCGTAGGTACCGGACATATCTTTCCATGAATCAGGAAGAGATGGTTCAGGCGCTTTTTCTCCGATAATATAGGTGCCTGTATTGTCACGTATCTCAACGACCTTGCGAGCGCCAATGGTATCAAAGGAGAAATACAGGTCCTCAAAGCTCTTCAATTGAAGCGGGAAAATACCAAATAATGAATATTGCACCGAAAAAAGTCCATGCTCCCGGGGAATCAGCTCCACCTTATAATCAGAGGTTCTGGCGATTAGCTTGTTATTGCCCGGGGTGGCGGTTATCACTCCAAGGTGAGTGCCATAATAACCGGAAAGATCGGCAAGAGCCTTTTGTGAGATATCCACTTTCGGAATGCTTGCCTTGGGCTTTTCCGGGGGCGGTTGGAGCCCTTTTTTGGTTGCCAGGAGTACTTTTAAGGTTTCATCCGAGATCGTAGTTACAATCTTATCCGCATCCGACGAATTGGCAAGAACGATTACGCCGACCTTAACATCAGGCAAAAGCGTTATATTGGTTGCATAGTTGTTGAAATGGCCGTCATGCCCGACGGCTCTCCCGGCATATTTAACAGAACTGCCGCTAAGCATCCATCCGAGCCCGATTCGAAAACTGCCGTCCAAAGCAACCTGCTCATTTTGGGGCCGGAACATTTCATCCAGAGTGTCTTTTCGAAACAACTGGCTGTCGCCTGCTCTCCCGTCAGCAAAGATCATCTTTACGAACTTGGCAAGATCCAGGGTATTGGAATATAGGCCGGCGGCAGGCGCAACGCCGGCAGTGGGAAGCAACTTTTGCTCCTTGCCTTCTTTGTAGCTCTTGGCAAAGGTTAGTACCCTGTCAGTTTCCGTTTCAAAGAAGGAGTTATTCATTCCAAGCGGGTTCAGCAGTTCTTCCCGTACATACTGCTGATAGGGTTTACCGCTAATCCGGGATAAGGCATCCCCCAGGACAATGATAGCCGGATTCGAATAGCTGAAGACATAATCAGGCGGAAAACAGACGTATTGATCTTTTAATGATTGGGTGACTTGGCTAAACGGCTTGGAAAGATCAATATCAAAGTAGTCGCTGGGTATCCCGGAATGATGGGTCATGATATTTCTGGCAGTGACAGGCTTTGTCTGAGGATAACGGCTCTTCAGGGAAAAAGAGGGCAGGTAATTCTGCAGAGGCTTGTCGATGTCCAGCATCTCTTGCTCAGCCAACTGCATTGCAGCGGAAGCTGTAAACAGTTTCGTTACCGAAGCCAGCTGGTAGACGGTCTCCGGGCTGGCCGGGCTTTGGGTCTTCTTATCAGCCCAGCCAAACCCTTCAGCCCAGACAACCCTTTGGTCGTCAACAACTGCTATAGTGAGACCGACCGTGCCGGTTCGCGCCATTTCTTGCTCGATCAGCGCCGATACTTGCGACCGAACCGGCTGATAACTTGGGGTGATAACCGTCGCAGCCTGCGTTGTCACGGTCTGGGAAACAAGGAGTAGGAAAAGACAACATACCGTTAACAACTTTTTCAGTTCCATGCAACCTTTCCTTTCTAAAAATTATTCGTAATATACATCAGGATCACTCGCTTTTATATACGCCAAAACAGATAATAAAATGCGGAACAATTGGGGCAAGAAAAAAAACAACCTCCAGCGGCTCCTGCCTGGCTAGAGGTTGCTTTGCTTCCCAGCAGCTTCTTATCCTGTTGTTGCCAAGACTACCGCCACTCTGTCTGACCCCACATTACAACTCTAATATATTCAGCAGTCAAAGCAGCTGGCGTGCTAGCATCATATTCGCCATACTCCGCAAGTTGCTCCTCAGTCAGCAGGCCTAAGGATACCGCCTGATTTCCAGCATCGGCGCGGTTCCAGATAAAGGTGTGGGTATAACCGTCATCCCGAACAAAAACGCAGACTACATTTTGTTCGTTAACCCAGTAATAACGCCATCCTAGGCCGCTAAAACCGGCGATTCTTTCCCGATAAACGTAATTGCCGTACCGCTGAGTTACCGACCTAAAATATGTCCTGTTCTCTGTCTCAAAGTGTACATACACTACCTCGTCGGCGCTCTCTGCAAGATAGTAAGCACCAAGACCAATTATGCCAAACCCAACAAACCATTCCCAATCACGGAAGTAGTGGCCCCATGGCCTATCATGCGGCCAATTCCGGTCCCAATGATGGTATCCGACACCATGGTGGTGTCCATCGTGATGCACGACACCGTGGTGCCCACCTGAGTGCCCGCCTGGGTGTCCGCCTGGATGCCCGCCAGGGTGCCCGCCTGGGTGTCCGCCTGGGTGTCCGCCTGGCTTGTGATGCGGGTCGGGGTGTGACATTTGAGTGCCATTATTATCGATTTGGGACTTTACCTGCTGCAAATCTCTATATATCGCCGGACCCGCCCACGCCACCGACGTAAAGCTGAATACCACTACCATGGTCATTATGACAAAAACAGATAACCACTTCATAAAAATAATCTCCTTTCTGCGTTTATACAGTGTATGAAAGCAGAAAGGAGAATGATACGGACCATTATCTGGGACTGTCCCTGCCACGAAGCGCTATATACCGACAGGGCACTAGAAGGACCTGGAAAATGATATTCATTTCAATTTCCGCCACATTACCTTGTGCGGATATTTTATGCCAAAGCCCTTTGGCCTCGAAAGTTTCGTACATATCGCTATGATTAAAATAATAATTATAAGTGAATCAGGCGATAGGGTCGGGGGGATTGCTCCATGAGAAAACTCCTTATTTTTTTCTTCTTCACTTCATTCATGTTTGCGTATACCGCGTCGTACGCCGCTGATCAGGCGATCATCGATAATAGGGCATCTGCCGGGAAAAGCGATTTCAACCAACTTTATTACCATAACAGGGGTATGGACTGGATATACAAAGAGCAGCAGGACACAAAAAAAATCCAGCTACGCCTAAAAGAACTCGGGTTTGATTGCGGGACAATAGACGGTACCCTTGGACCTAAAACCGAACAGGCAGTAAGGGCTCTTCAAAGAGACCTGAGATTGGAAGTAGACGGATTGATAGGACCTAAAACAAAAAAGGCCCTGCATATGTAACAAGGGCCGCACTACTCAGTCGATCACGAACCATCTCGGTGACTTTCTATTCGAAAGAGGCGATGTATTCCAGTTCTTGCAAAAGTGTATCCGAGTATGATCTAACGTATTCTTCGCCATACTCCTTGGTCAAATTATGGGTACTTTCTAAGAAGAGACCGATCATTTCTTCATCCGGGTATCCCGGAATCTCGCTTACATCTTTTAACCCGTTCAATTCCAATGCCTCCCGGATTACCTGCTCAGGACCGTCAAGTAATGTTCCAAAGGTGATGGACATGGTTACCAATCCTCCAAACATGTTATAGTGTGGGACAACCTATAGTCTGCGACCCACCAAGGCGTAGTTTTTTTCAGGATCCAGCCGGCGCAATAACACCACAACCTTGTCCACCCGTTTTGCAAAACCCCTGCCGCTTAAAGATTGACAGTTACCCCATTCCACACTGTACAATTCGTTGATAAAACAGATTATTTCTTCCCTGGTAGCAACCGCGATCCAGCATCCCGGGCCGACTTGCTCGCCGATCAATACGCCTGATTCAATTTTATTGATCAGGGCACTCAGGGCCGCATCCGCGGATCGCCAGACCGGAGGCAATATATCACTTATCACCCGGGGCATATTGTCTCCTTGATAGTATGCTCTGATTGTATTCCATCTAAAATAGAGATCAGATTCCTCCAACTCTCCTATATATACGTTGCAGTGCTGCATTGGCCCACCCCATATTTTCCAATAATTACCATATATATACTGACCTGTCCAATAAAATATACCAAAGGAATTTCACGAAAAGACGGGGCCTGAACCCCAAAAAACCTTCCAGCATTTTGCCGGAAGGTTTTTGGTGTCGGAAGAAACCAGGATTAGACAAGTCACTATTCTGTTTTTTCCGGAAAGCCATTCCTGCTGAATTCAAGCCGCGTCTGAACCATGTTTCCGTCAGCGTCAAACACGCTGACTACTTTTTTCGTCGCCCGTTCCGGTTCCACTGGATTGCCATTCATGTCCAGATATTTACTGATCGTTTTTGTTGCGACAATCCGACTTGATTCTTCCATGTCAAAATCCATATGTCACCATCCGTCCCTGGCAATATTGGGTCGAGGTTCATGAACATTAATAAGCTCTCACCACTTTACCGATCCACTTGATGACGCTGCCGTTCCCGCTGCCAATTGCGGGAGGTGATTCCATGCTGGTGCTTTTCAGGTGATTAGCTGATTTCGGCCAGTCGCCATGCGCCTTTAAGAGGAAATCAGATCCACTATCTTTAGATCCAGGCGCTGCATCAGATTGATAAAAATGCCCTGAGAGACCTGAACAATTGGTTTGCTGGCGCTGGTCTTGTTGACGGCGATGACCTTGGCCAGACACCCGTCGGAAAGCTGGACAGTGCTGCCGATAAAGGACTCTTTTGCTTTATCGGTAAAAAGATGAGTTAGCTTGGGATCTAATTTATCAAACATTCCCGAGGTTATTTCTTCTATAACCGCGAACGGAGTCTGAGCAGTTTGATAGATCCGGTCCGAAGTCATCGCGTCATAGACATCACAAATAGCGATAATTCGTGCACTGGTCGCGATCTGATTTCCTTTCAGCCCAAGGGGATATCCGGTACCGTCAGCCCTTTCATGATGCTGGACAATACCCATGGCGACACTTCGGGAAACCGGAGTATTGGAATCTATCAGCTTCAGACCCAAGGCCGGATGTTGTTTCATAATGACCCATTCTTCCGCAGTGAGTTTGTCCGGTTTATTCAGCAGTTCGAGGGGTATCTGGGTCTTTCCGATATCGTGCAAAAAACCGGTCAGGATGATTTCCTGCAGATGAGGCGCGTCAAGCCCCAGCCACTTACCGAGCACTCCGGCTACAATCCCGACATTCAGACAGTGCCTGAAAGTATAATCATCAACCTTGCGAAGCAGGTTAAGCTGCCCGATGACTCCGACGTCATTATTGATGATATCCATGGTATTTTGGGCGAGATCGCCCAGTTCCTTCAGCGGTAAATTATGGAAAATTCGCACATTATCAAAAGCATTAGACAGAGATTCCAGCAACGTGGAGTGCCTCACTGTCAGTGTTGCGGTGTTATTAGTTTCCTTTCGGATTTCTTCCGGCAGAAAAATATCGACACTCGGAACATCCCAAAACCCGAGACGCTTAATTCTTCTTTCTGTCAGGACAGTACCCTTGACCATAAGAATCCGGCCGTCATCCAGAAAGACATCATTGGCAACCGTCATGCCGGGATGAAGCTCCCAGATCCTGCTCTGGCTTATAGGTGCCATGCTGCCCACCTCCCGCCAACATCAACCCAAGTGTAATCCGTGCCACCTTCTCAGCCCCCCCTTCCCACATTGTATGGGTCTTACGAGAAAAGTGCGCCTGAAGTTGCATTTACTTTGTTCCATTCGACATTTTTTTGTGTAAACCCTCCAATAATTTACATTATCTGATAAATTTTTCTATTTTTTTATTGTCCTCTGTTGGTTCATCTTCGCTCCACCTGCGCCGAAGCCCCATCCACCTGGGCTCCCTCCTCCACCACTACCTGGCGGGACATGACAAAAATCGCCACCAAAAAGACATAACCCCCTCTAAAAAAACAAGAAGACCCGCCAAATGCGGGTCTAGCTGTGAAGCAAATTGTCAGATCATGGACCTTCAGTTACTCAGTTGCTCTCCCCTTCGCAGTGACAGCACTCAATACGGCGCGAAATTTACTCAGCGGTTGAGCCCCGACTATTCGATCACTATCGTTGATGATAAAGGTCGGTACGCTCTGGATCATCTTCATCCGGGCCTCTGCCTGAACGCGTTCAAGCCGCTCCAGATAGCGTCCGTCTTTCAGCGCCAGCGACAACTCCCCGGTGTCGAGCCCTATATCGGCCGCAGCCTGCAGGATTACCTCAAGTTGGCCGATATCTTGCCTATCCACGAAATAGGTTTTAAAAATCCGGTCAAGAAACAATTGATCTTTGCCTTGATCCCGGGCAAACTCACCGGCCTCAAGCGCCTGACGCGAGTTTGAGGTCCGGGTCCGGTCACTGAAGGTTATCCCGTATGGAGCCCCGGCCAGCCGGAAATTTTCATACATTGCGCGGATATCCCTTCCCGGAAAACGCTCCGCCAGAAGCAATCCCTCGGCAGGGAATTCAGGATGGATTTCAAAACCAAGCCATTCGTCGATGATTTCAAATTCTTGTTTGAGCTTGTCGACAATACCTTTGCCGATATAGCAATAAGGTCAGATATAATCAGAAAAAACGCGCATACGAAAGATCACTTGAATCACTCCTTTTTAGTATCATTATAACCGTCCGGCTGCCGGAATCCAAATTTTATCAGCCAGGCGTTCCACCGGAACGGCTAAACCATTTCCCGGCATCATCCGACAAAATATTTGTTTTCACGACAGGAAGATTTATGCATCTGTCGAAGTGCTATAGACAAAACAAAGCTGCGAGGTACGCCAATGTCAACTCTACCCGACCTAGCCCAGCAATTAATTATCCGGTTTTTTATGCTCATCCCCTGCCCGTTGGCGATAACCAGCGAGGATTTACGCTATATCAAGGTGAACCCGGCCTTTTCGGATATGTTGGGATATCAAGAACATGAAGTTATCGGCCGAAGCCCGGCGGAGCTGAACCTGGCTGTTGACCCGGAGCAGTTGGCCGCTGTCTATGGGACTTTTATGATACAAAGCTCAATTCGCGATATCGAGATGAAAGTCAGGGCAAAGGACAACACCATCTTAAACGGCAAAATCACTGCAGAATGGGTGGAAATCGAAGGCAGCCGGCTGATACTGATCGTCATGGAAGATATCAGCCAGGAAAAACGCCTGGAAGCCGAGATACTCCGGTTGGATAATCTGAAGCTAATCGGGCAGATGGCTGCTGGAATCAGCCACGAAGTCCGAAATCCCCTGACGACCGTCCGTGGTTACCTGCAACTGCTGTCCCGTAAACCCGACTGTGTTCAGCATAAATCTACTTACCAGTTATTGATAAGCGAACTTGACCGGGCGAATGATATCATTACCAAATTTTTATCTGTTTCAAGAAATACCAGTGATACTCAGGAAACAAGGCTGTGGCAGCTGAATGATATTTTGTTGGACTTAAAACCCTTGCTGGAAGCCAAGGCACTGGAGTCCGGGAACGACCTGCTTTATGAGTTATCCGAAATTCCCCAGCTGCGACTGAACGCGAAGGAAATTCGGCAACTCATACTCAATTTGACCCACAACGGCTTTGACGCAATGCCTGCCAAGGGAACGCTGAATGTCAGAACCTGCCTTGATGGCAACCAAGTTATCCTGGCTGTTCAGGATGAAGGTGAGGGCATTGATCCAAGTATTATCGGCAAGTTGGGCAGTCCCTTTTTCAGCACCAAGGATACCGGCACAGGGTTAGGTTTGTCGGTCTGCTACGGCATCGCCCAGCGTCATGGCGCCGAAATTCATGTGGCAACCGCCTCGACAGGGACCACCTTCTCGGTTCGGTTTCCTGTGCAAAATGACTCAGGCTATTAGAAAAAGAAACCCACAGAAATGCGGGTTTCTTTTTTTTAGTCATAGCCTTGTTGCCATACGCACTGTTTTTAGTGATGGGCGCTGTGGTCCATACCAGGCATAGAATGAGTCGGATCGGTCGTCATATTGCCATGGTCCATGTTCATGTCAACCGAATTGACAAGATCAAGCATCATCTGATGGAAGCCGGCGTCCTTTTGCAGCATCTGCTTCATCGCCGCCTGCATTTCAGGCTGTTTCATCATCATCATCATCATCGACTGCTGCATTTCCGGACTCTTCATATTCTCAATA
>Ga0316232_1002272_pt1 | contig 20444 bp, 23 predicted proteins | sample TBHtaG_FD_206006 | JGI IMG/M metagenome (GOLD analysis project Ga0316232, IMG submission 206006) | Freshwater microbial communities from Trout Bog Lake, Wisconsin, USA - TBH18025_13 | ecosystem: Environmental > Aquatic > Freshwater > Lake > Hypolimnion/Profundal zone | place: USA: Wisconsin... | reverse complement strand
CAAGCAAGCCATTGGCCCAAGGTGAAACGCGAAAAGGGGAAGACCCAATACACATTGGGAACCATTGTTATTGCGAAGGAGTTGTGGGTCCGGCCAAGCAAGGCTGTGGGTTAACCGGACAGTATTGCGATGAACGGGGATGAAAAAAGAGATAAAAGGAAAAAGGCCTTAGCCGACCAAGTCAGGCACAGCTGACCGTTTGAACAGATAAGCAATGCCATTTGAGATTCGATCTACTAGACCACCTTTCTGCTTCCCGGGTGAACCGACGGACGTACGGCTGGGAATTCCAGCTTGGAATAGCCTCCCTTATTCCAAACGATAAACCCACCGGTGAGCTTCCCCAGTTCGCCTTGATCGGCATCGGGTGCAAGGAAAAGCTCGACCTGGGCCTCGCCGCCGGCATCGGGGAATATCGCAAGGAAGTTGGGGACTTCAACTTCAAGGTCCTGGAACAGACCGACGGGCGTCATGCTGGAGCCCGATGCCATGGGGCGAAGATGCACCACCTCCCAGACCACGGCGCCATCCTCAGACGCTCGGGAGATGCCCGGCGCATTGGGAAAGAATTTGATACGTTGGGAAAGTCCTATCATATCACTCAGGGGTGGTTCCTTCCGCCGATGTGACGGTAATGTAACTTCCCTGAGTCCACTTTGCAACTTTTCAAATAGATAACAATCGAACAGGCATTTTCGCTTACTGGCTGGAAACCCGAGCCTGCCATACTCCCGTTTGGCTGATCGACCGCTGTGTCGGCCATGCAAGAGGGTTCCCTTGAACAAGCTGTCCCTGCTGCTCGGAACCTGCGCCTTGGCGCTCGGACTTTCGGCTCCGGGCCTGACGGCGCCTCCCCGGGTTCAGCAGGGCGTCGTCGACCCCATCGCCGCCAGCATCCCCGAGGATCCGGAGCTGGCCAAGGTGATCGCACCCTTTGCCGCCGAGATCCAGGCGTCCTTTGGAAGGGTCGTCGGCTATGCCCCCGTTGAGCTGGCCAAGGGCTGGCCGCAGGGGATATCCCCCTTGGGTTCGCTGATCGCCGAGGTGATGCGGAGGGAAGCCACCTTGACGGTCGGTGGCGACGTGCGCTGCGCGTTCACCAATTCCGGCAGCATCCGGCGCAACATCCCCGCGGGCCCGGTGCCGATCGAGATCATCTACGAGGCGCTGCCCTTCGACAACGAACTGGTGGTGGCCGAGTACACCGGCGCCGAAGTGGTCGCCATCGTCGAGGAGGCCATTGTGCACAAGGGCGGAGAACCTTGCTCCGGAGTGCAGGTCTCGGTCTCTGGCTCCGCCGGGCACCCCGAGGCATCCATCACCTGGAGCGACGGCACGCCCATCGACCCCGCCGCCGTCTACCGGGTCGCCACCACCGACTACCTCCTGGCCAACGGCGACAGCACCCCCACCCTCAAGCGCGGCCGCCGGGTTCTGCTGACCAGCAAACCGGTCCGCCAGCTGGTCATCGACAGCTTCGAACGCCTGAACCGCGCCGGCAAGCCCATCCGCGCTCCCGAAGGCGACCGCTACCTCTTCTCCCCCGAAATTTCCGAGGCCATCAAGGCCAGGACCCTCAGATTCTAGGATTCCCATGGATCGGCGCAGCTTCATCCAGGCCCTGGGGGCGGCAACCCTGGGCTCCCGCCTGCCCCTCAGGGCCGCGGAGCCCGCGGGGCGCCTCACCCTGCTCCACACCAACGACACCCATTCCCGCATCGAACCCTTCGGGCCCGGGAGCGGCAGCCTCACCGGCAAGGGCGGCATCGCCCGCCGGGCCACCCTGGTGAAGCAGATCCGCCGGGACACCCCGAACGTCCTGCTCCTGGACGCCGGGGACGTGTTCCAGGGCACACCCTATTTCAATCAATACAAGGGTTTCCTGGACTTCAGGCTGATGTCCATGTGCGGCTACGACGCCGGCACCCTCGGCAACCATGACTTCGACAATGGCGTCGATGGCCTGGTGGCGGCCCTGGCCGAAGCCCGTTTCCCCATCCTGAACTGCAACCTGGACACCAAAGGAGCGCCAGCCCTGGCCGCCCATCTGCTTCCCTGGATCGTCAAGGATCTGCCCGGGGTCAAGGTGGGCCTCGCCGGCGTCTGCGTTGATCTCAAGGGGCTGGTCTCGGCCGGGAACCACCTGGGAGTGGACTGGCGCGACCCCGTGGCGGCGCTCAAGCCGATCGTCAGGCAGCTGCGCGAGGTGGAGCGGGTGGACCTGGTGGTGCTGCTTTCCCATCTCGGCTACGACCGCCAGGGGGACGCCATCGACGACCTGAACCTGGCCAGGCTCGTCCCGGGCATCGATGTCATCATCGGCGGCCACACCCACACGTTCATGGACGCCCCCGTGAAGGTGGCCAACGCGGCAGGGGAGACGGCCATCTTCCAGGTGGGGTTCGGCGGCGTGAACCTCGGCCGGATGGATCTGGTGGTGCGCGAAGGGGTGAAGCTGGCCGCCTCGGGCATGGCGGTGCCGGTCCTGGCCTGAGCCAACGGAAGGAGCCGTCAAGTCACACCGTCTTCACGCGCCGGAGCTAGCCTCTCTGTGCGGCGGGCAGCAATAGCGATACCCTTCGATTCCGGGGTGCCCTGGGGCGGTCGCGAAAATACGCCCTGCCAATCCTGTCCGGTGCCGGAAAGCGGAGAAACTCAATGGGTCATGACGACTTCAGGGCTACCCCGCTGCGCCTGACCATCCTCGGCTCGGGCGATGCCTCGGGCATCCCGCGTGCCGATTGCCAGGACCCGGCCTGCGCCTGCGCCCGGGCCCGCCTGGGCGCAGGCCCCGGGCGCGGTCAATCCGCCGCGCTGGTCGAGGCCGGCGGCATCCGCCTGGCGATCGACACCGGCGCCGGCCGGCGGGACTGCGCCGCCCTCCTGCTGACCCACTACCATGCGGACCACGCGGGCCGGGCGGCCGAATTCGCCGATCCCGGCGCGCCGCTGCCCTGCTTCGGCCCTGACGACGGCCTGAGGGAAGCGCTCTGGACCGCCACCGAGCGTTTCCCGGCCCCTGCGCTGGCCGGCCTGGCGTTCACACCCGTCCCGCCTTTCACCACCATCGCCGTCGGTCCGCTGCGCTGCACCGCCATACCCCTCAACCACCCGATCCCGGTGCACGGATGGGTGATCGAGCACGGGGGCCGGCGCCTCGCCTGGCTCACCGACACCTACGGCATCCCGGCCCGGTCCCTGGAGTGGCTTGCCGCCCATCCCTGCGACCTCCTCGCCCTCGACACCACCTTCGCCCCGGGGGTGGAAAGAGCCCCGCTCAAGGGCCACGGCGACCTGCCGGTGAGCCTCGCCGCCCTGGCCGCCAGCCTGGCTTCGCAGGGGCTGCTGATCCACGTCGGCCACGGCTGCCAGACCTGGCTCGACCTGCACCCCGATGCCCTGCCCGCGTCGGTCGGCATCAGCCGCGACGGTCTGGTCATCGACCTCTGAAAGCCGGGGCCGGCGCGAGGAATTCCCTCAATGGGAGCCTCGCCGTCACACCGATACGTGATCTTTACAAGTGGGGGAACGGCTGCCATCCCCGTTGAAACCCATCCACGATCCCGGAATTGCTCACCGTCCATAGCGCAGGAACAAGGAGGAAGGTCATGTTCATCAAGAAGATGATAGTCGGCGGCGCGCTCGCGCTGCTCTTCAGCCCCATTTGCGGCGCGGCGCCGGCCAGGGAACTGGTCATGGGGCTGATCCCGGCCGAGAATAACGAGGAAATCATCACTAAATTCGAGCCCATGCGCCTCTACCTGGAAAAGAAGCTGGGCCAGAAAGTGAAGATCTACACCGCCACCGATTACACCGGTATTGTCGAGGCAATGAAGAAGAAGCGCCTCGACATCGCCTTCTTCGGGCCGCTTTCCTATTGCCTGGCCCAGCAGGAAGCCGGCGCGGAAGCTTTCGCGGTCGGCGTGGACAAGCGCGGCAAGACCACCTACCGCAGCCTCATCATCGTGCCCGGCGATTCCCCGGCCAAGACCCTGATGGACCTGAAAGGCAAGAGCGTCGCCTTCGTCGATCCGGCTTCGACCTCCGGCGGGCTGATGCCCTCCTACCTGGTAAAGCAGGCCACCGGGATGATGCCGGACCAGTTCTTCGGCAAGTTCACCTATGCCGGGTCCCATGACGCCGTCGAGCTGGCCGTCAAGAACCGCACCGTGGACGCCGCCGCCGACAACGACGTCACCTACCCGGAAATGATCGCCAAGGGGCTCATCACCAAGCAGAGCAACCGGATCCTGCTGGAATCCCCCGACCTGCCGGGTTCGCCCCTGGCCTATCGCAGCGATCTTCCCGCCGACCTGAAGAAGCAGATCCAGGCCATTTTCCTGAACGCCCACAAGGAGATCAATGTGAGCGGCTACGGCAACCTGATCCGCTACGACGCGGTCAAGGACGCGGACTACCAGGTGATCCGCAACATGATCAAGGAACTCGGCCTGCGCAAAGAACAAATGTTGAAATGACCCTGAGGACGTGACCATGTCGACCATAGCTTTGCGATCCGTGACCAAACGCTTTCCCAACGGCTTCGAGGCGATCAAGGATGTCAGCGCCGAAATCGCCTCCGGAAGCTTCACCGTCATTCTCGGCCCTAGCGGGGCGGGCAAGTCCACCCTGCTGCGCCTGATCAACGGCCTCGAGAGCCTCACCACGGGCAGTGTCCGGATCGCCGGAACCCCGCAGGTGAAGGGCAACCTGCGCGAGACCCGGCGCCGGGTCGGGATGGTGTTCCAGCGGTTCAACCTGGTCGAGCGCCTGTCGGTGGTCACCAATGTGCTGACCGGCCGGCTGGGCCACCGTTCCTGGTTCGGCAGCCTGTTCTTCCTGTTCCGCCGGGAGGACATGGACATTGCCCAGGAAACCCTGGAACGGGTCGGACTCACCGGCAAGGCCTGGAGCCGGGCGGACAAACTCTCCGGCGGCGAACAGCAGCGGGTAGGCATCGCCCGCGCCCTGGCGCAACGGCCCGAAGTGATCCTGGCCGACGAGCCGGTGGCCAGCCTGGATCCGGTCACCAGCGAGGAGATCATGGGCTTGCTGCGGGAAATCTGCGACCGCGACGGCATCACCGTCGTCGTCAACCTGCACCAGGTTGAGCTCGCCAGGCACTATGCCGACCGGATCATCGGCCTGAACGCCGGGCGCCTGGTGTTCGACGGCACCCCCGCCCAGCTCACCGACCAGGTCCTGGAAACCATCTATGAACGGAAAGGCATGATCGATGACCAAAGGCTGGAACTGGCGCTGGCCTACGCGTAGCGGCCTGCCGCCCCTGGCGGCGGTCGCCGCCGTGGCCGGGGTCCTCTTGATGTTGTGGCTGACCGCGCCCCTGGTCGAGATCGATCTGCACCGCATCCTCGGCTCGGCGGGCAAGATGGCCGCCTTCGCCGGGGACCTGATGGTCAAACCGGACTGGAAGTATCTTCCCCAGCTGTTCTGGAAGATGGTCGAGACCATGGAGATGTCCTTCGTCGCGACCTCGATCGCTCTGGTCGTGAGCCTGCCCCTGGGGCTGCTGGCGGCCCGCAACGCCACACCGCACGTGCTGGTCTACCGGGTGATCCGGGACCTGCTCGGCCTGCTGCGGGCCATGCCGGAGCTGGTCTGGGCGCTGGTGTTCGTCTCGGCCGTCGGCCTGGGACCCCTGGCCGGGGTGATGGCCTTGGCCATCGTCACGGTCGGCTTCATGAGCAAGTTCTTCGCCGAATCCATCGAGGTGGTCGACCCCAAGCAGGTGGAAGGCATCGCCGCCCATGGCGCCGGCTGGATCCAGGTGCGCCTGTTCGGCATGCTGCCCCAGGTGCTGCCGGATTTCGTCGGCACGGTGATGTATGTGCTCGACCACAATCTGCGCGCGGCCACGATTCTCGGGTTCGTCGGCGCGGGGGGCATCGGCTTCGACCTGATCATGTCGGTGCGCCTGTTCCAGTACGACCGCCTGCTGCTCATCGCCGGCTCGATCTACCTGGTGGTGACCGCCCTCGACCACCTCTCGAACCGCTGGCGCAGCCGCATCATCCACGGCGCGGCCGCGTGAAGCGCCGGCTGGTTCCCGGCACGCCGCTGGCGCCCAGGCCGCGCAGCCTCTTTCCCGTCTGGCTCGCGGCGGTGCTGGCGCTGCTTTGGCTCATCGTCCACCATCTGGGGATTTCGTTCGAAACCCTCGGCTACGGCGTCACCGACATGGGGGAATATTTCAGCCGCTACGGCAGACCCGATTTCGGCGACCTGCCCAGCTACCTCAGGCTCATGGCGGTCACCCTGGCGACCGCCTTCTGGGGCACGGTGTTCGCCCTGGTCGTGGCCTTCCTCCTGGCGCCCCTGGCGGCGCGCAACCTGTCGCCGCACCCCCTGGTGTTCCGCGCCACTCGCGAACTCCTGAACGTCATGCGCGCCCTGCCCGATCTGCTGCTGGCCCTGTTCTTCGTCGCCGCCATCGGGCTGGGGCCGATGCCGGGGGCCCTGGCGGTCGGGGTGCCCACCGCCGGGTTCCTCGCCAAGTTCTTCGCCGAAAGCCTGGAACGGGTGGATGCCGGCATCTACGAGGGCCTCGCCTCCACCGGCGCCAACTTCCCCCAGGTGGTCATGTATGCGGGATGGCCTTCCATCCTGCGCGAGGCGCTCGGCTTCACCCTCTACATCCTCGACCGGAATGTGCGCATGGCCTCCGTGCTCGGGCTGGTGGGCGCCGGGGGCATCGGCGCCGCCCTGCACGTGACGCTGAGCCTGTTCGACTACGGGCGTTCCGCCGCATTGATCCTGGTCATGCTGGTGACCATTCTGCTGGTTGATTACGCATCAGCCTGGCTGCGAAGGAGATTGGCCTGATGACGATTCCGCGTCGAAACTGGGCCGCCGCCCTCGCCGTGCTCCCCGCCCAGGACCTGGTGTCCGCCGCGGAGGCCATCGCGGCCACCTGCCTGGTGAGCGACCTGGTCCTGCCGCAATCCGGACTGGCGCTGCTCACCCTGCGGGACGGGGCATTCCATGAGCCGTTCCATCTTGGCGAAGTGCCGGTGGCCCGGGCGCAGGTCGTGCTGCGCGCCCCGGATGGGCGGGAAGCCGGCGGCGGCGCGGTGCTGCTCGACGACCGCAGCAACATCGCCCGTGCCGTGGCCATCCTGGACGGCGCCCTCGCCGGCCGGCTGCCGGGCTGGGAAACGGCCGCCGCGCTGGTGGCGCGCGGTTCCGCCGCCAGGGCCCAGTCCCTCGCCGAGTACCAGCACCTGCTGGCTTCCACCCGGGTCGACTTTTCGCTGCTGGGCCAGCCGGGAGAGGACGACGATGCCTAAGCTGAAAGCGCACATGGCCACCCATGATCTCTGGCTGCCGCCCATGCAGCAGCTGCTGTTCCGCGACCTGCTGCATGCGTTCAGCTACCCCGGCCAGGTGCGGACCTGCCGCGCGGCTGAACCGATGACCTGGCTGGCCCTGCTCGCCGCCCTCCTGGATGGCGAAGTGGGCCTGGCCGACCCCCACGGCATGGTCCCCGCCGGCCAGTGGCCCATGCTGGAGGCGGTCCCCTCCACGCCGGAGCGGGCGGCGTTCATCATCGCCGACGGCGCGCGGGCGCTGGACTTCGAGCCCCGGCTCGGCAGCCTGGAATCGCCCGAGACCGGCGCGACGCTGCTGCTGCGCGTGGCCTTCCTGGGCGAGGCGGCGGGCGCGGAACACCTGAGCCTGTCCGGTCCGGGGGTGCGGGACCGGACCGGCCTGGCCGTCACCGGCCTGCATCCCAGCTGGCTGAAGGCCAGGGCCGGATGGGTCGCGGCCTTTCCGCTCGGGGTCGATCTGCTGCTTTGCGACGATTGCCGGTTCGCGGCGCTGCCCAGGACCACCCAGGTTCAACGACGGGGTGACAAATGGGATATGTAGCCATCAAGGGCGGCCGGGCCGCCATCGACGGCGCCGCCGCGGCCGCCGAATTCCTGCGCGCCCGCGACGAATCGGGCGAGCCGCTCCGGCTTTCGGCCATCGAGCACCAGCTGCGCCTGCTGACCTCGCGGGTGATCTCCGAGGGCGGGCTGTACCACCCGCGCCTGGCCGCGCTGGCGATCAAGCAGTTCCAGGGCGACACCCTGGAGGCGGCGTTCGCCCTGCGCGCCTACCGCTCCACCAAGCCGCGGCTCATGGCCCTGCCGGTGCAGCCCAGCACCAGCATGCGCTGCATCCGGCGCATCTCTTCCGCCTTCAAGGACATCCCGGGCGGGCAGATGATCGGTCCCAGCTACGACTTCGCCCTTCGCCTGCTGCGCTTCGACCTGGCCAACGAGGACCCGGCCGCGTTCCAGGCGGTGGCCCGGCGGTTTCTCGGGGCGGCGCCTCCGGCGGACCTGCCCGACAGTTTCCCCAAGGTGCTGGACGCGCTGCGCGGCGAAGGGCTGCTGCCGCCGGTGGCCGCCAGCCAGGGCGAACCCTTCGATATCACCCGCGAACCCCTGGTCTTCCCGGTTTCGCGCTCGGCCGCGCTGGCCACCATGGCCCGGGCCGAGACCGGCTCGCTGCTGGCGATGGCCTATTCCAACATGCGCGGCTACGGGGATGTCCACCCGACCGTGGCGGAACTGCGGGTGGGCTACCTGCCGGTCCTGGTGCCGCACCCGGTCACCGGCGAACCGATGGAAGCGGGCGAAGTGCTCATGACCGAATGCGAGGTGGTGGCGATGTACGAATCCGGGAACCCGGACGCCCTGCCGATGTTCACCTTGGGCTACGGCGCCTGCTTCGGCCACAACGAGGTCAAGGCGATCAGCATGGCGATCCTCGACCGGGCCCTGCAGAAGGGCATGCGCGACGGCCCGGAGAATCCCTCCGAGGATCCCGAGTTCGTCCTGCTGCACGTGGACGGGGTGGATTCCATGGGCTTCGCCTCGCACTACAAGATGCCGCACTATGTGACCTTCCAGTCCGACCTGGATCGCCTGCGCACCACCCAGGACAAGGCTCGCGCCCCGCGCACGGAGGTCGGTCATGAATCTAAACTATGAATTCCCCGGGGAGGAAACCGGCTACGCTTTCGGCTTCCTGGACGAATACGCCAAGAAGGAAGTGCGCCGGGCGATCCTCAAGGCCATCTGCATCCCGGGCTACCAGACGCCCTATGCCTCGCGGGAGATGCCCATGGGGCGCGGGTTCGGCACCGGCGGCCTGCAGCTCACGCTGGCCCTGATCGGACCCGACGATACGCTGAAGGTGATCGACCAGGGTGCGGACGACTCGGTCAACGCGGTCAACCTGCGCCAGTTCATCCTGCACACCTGCCCCGGGGTCGCGGCCACGGAAAAGACCGAGGCCGCCACCGTCATCCAGTCGCGCCACCGCATCCCGGAGAAGCCCCTGACCGAAGCCCAGGTGCTGGTGCTGCAGGTGCCCTATCCGGACCCGCTGGTGGTGGTGGAGAGCTCCGAGGCCCGGCGCAAGACCATGCACGCGGAGGGCGACTACTCGCGGCTGCTGGTCAAGCTCTACGAGGACATCGTCCGGTTCGACGAGATCACCATCTCGTTCCGCTACCCGACCCGGATCAACGGCCACTATGTGATCGACCCGTCGCCCATCCCCCGCTGGGACGTGCCGAAGCTCGACCAGTCGCCGGCCCTGGTGCTGCTGGGCGCCGGCCGGGAGAAGAAGATCTACGCCGTGCCCCCCTATACCCCGGCCGAGCCGCTGGTGTTCGAGGACGTGCCGTTCCGGGTCGAGCACTTCCTGGACGGCCAGGACCGGCGCCGCGCCTGCGTCCGCTGCGGCGCCACCGACAGCTATCTCGACGAATTCAGCAACGACCAGGACGCCAAGATCTTCCAGTGCTCCGATTCGGCCTGGTGCAGCGAGCGACTGTCGCGGCAGCGACGCGAGGAGGTTCCGGCGTGACCCAGAAGATTCTCGAGGTACGGGGGCTGTCGCGGATCTACGGCCATGGCTGCCCGATGTGCCTGGCCTCCACCGGGCCCGAGCACGACACCAACGTCTGCGGCCATTGCGGCAGCATCGTGGCCCTGCACGACGTCGGTTTCGATCTGTTCCGCGGCGAGATCCTGGGCATCATCGGCGAGTCCGGCAGCGGCAAGTCGAGCACGGTGAAAATGCTCTATTTCGATGACACGCCGAGCGCGGGCCAGGCCATCTTCCATGACGAAGGCCAGCGCCACGACCTGTTCCGCAAGAACGCCGCCCAGCAGCGCAGCCTGCGCAACAAGCGGTTCGGCATGGTCTACCAGAATCCCCATCTGGGCCTGAATTTCCAGGTGTCGGCGGGCGGCAATATCGCCGAGCGTCTGCTGATGAGCGATGTGGCCCATTATGGCGAGATCCGCCGCCGGTCCCGCGACCTGCTGGCCCGCACTGAGGTGCTGCCGGAGCGCATGGACCAGAACCCGAAAACCTTTTCCGGCGGCATGCAGCAGCGGGTGCAGATCGCCAAGGCCCTGGTCACCCGGCCGCCGCTGCTGTTCCTGGACGAAGTCACCACCGGGCTGGACCTGTCGGTGCAGGCCGCGATCCTGGACCTGATCCTGGAGATCCAGCAGGAACTCGACACGGCCATGATCGTGGTCACCCACGACCTGGGCGTCATCCGGCTGCTGGCCGGGCGCACCCTGGTCATGAAGCACGGCCGGGTGATCGAAGCTGGCCTCACGGACCAGATTCTCGAAGACCCACAACACGCTTATACGCAACGGCTGGTTGCGTCAAACCTCTAGGGTGGATTATGCAGGTACTGTCAGTGGAAGGACTTGCCAAGGCCTTTTGCCTGCATGAACAGCGGGCCACCATTCCGTCCTGTTCCCAGGTCTCCCTGACCTGCTGGGCGGGCAAGCTGACGGCCATCGTCGGACCCACCGGCTCGGGCAAGTCCTCGGTGCTCAAGTGCATCTACCGCACCTACCTGCCTTCCGCCGGCCAGATCCTGTTCCGGGAACCGGACGGCAAGGTCACCGATCTCGCCCTGGCCGATGAGCACGAGGTGCTTCGGCTGCGCCGGGGCGGCATCGGCTTCGTGACCCAGTTCCTGAGCTGCCTGCCCCGGCGATCGGCCCTGGACGTGGTCGCCGAGCCGCTGGTGGCGCAGGGCGCCCAGCGCGCCGAGGCGCGCCGGCGCGCCGGGGAGATGCTCGCCAGGCTGGCGGTGCCGGAACGGCTGTGGGGCGTGGCGCCCGCCACCTTCTCCGGCGGCGAGAAGCAGCGCATCAACCTGGCGCGCGGGCTCATTTCGCGGCCGCGCCTGCTGCTGCTGGACGAGCCCACGGCGAGCCTGGACCCGGGCACCTCCGATCTCGCCGCCCGGCTGATCGAGGGGATCAAGGCGGAAGGCATCGCGATGATCGCCATCTTCCACCATCCGGACCTGGTCAGGCGCCTCGCCGACGACGTGGTGGAACTGGCCCCGCTGGTTTCTGTCATCTGAATCTTGAAGGGGAAACAACCATGAACCAACGGATGCTGCTTACCCATGGCCAGGTCGTGCTGCCCGAAGGGGTGTTCCAGGACCTCGCGCTGCTGATCGAGGACGGGATCATCACCGAGCTGGATCCCGGCTACACCGCTTCAGCCACCGTGGTCGACCTGTCCGGACGCATCGTCATGCCCGGCATGATCGATCTCCATTGCGACGCCCTGGAAAAGGAGGTCGAGCCGCGCACCAACGTCTGCTTCCCGCTGGATTTCGCCTGTGCCCAGGCCGACAAGCGCAACGCGGCGGCGGGGGTCACCACCGTCTTCCACGCGCTGGCCTTCGCCAGCCAGGAGTTCGGGGTGCGCAACAACACCTTCGCGGCGCAGATCGCCCACGCCATCCACGCCTGGCAGCCCCACGCCCTGGTCGAGAACCGGGTCCACGCCCGGTGCGAAGTGACGGACCCCACGGGGCCCGGCATCATCGCGGAACTGATTGACCAGGAAATAATTCATATGCTGTCTTTCATGGACCATACCCCTGGGCAAGGGCAGTACATGGACGAGGCTTCCTACCGCCGCTACCTCGCCGGGAACTACCGCAGGACCGAAGCGGAGATCGATGCCCTGCTGCACCAGAAGAGCGCCAATGCCCATGGCACCGCGGAACGGGTCACGGGGCTGGCCCAGAAGGCCAGGACCCACGGCCTCCCCCTGGCGAGCCATGACGACGACAGTCCGGCGCGGGTCAACGCCATGGCCGACCTGGGCGTGACCATCTCGGAGTTCCCCATCAACCTGGAGACGGCCCGGTTCGCCAAGAGCCGCGGGATCGCCACCCTGGTCGGCGCCCCCAATGTCCTGCGCGGCGCGTCCCAGTCCGGATCGCTGCGCGCCCTGGATGCGGTCCTCGCGGGGGTGGCCGATTGCCTGTGCGGTGATTATTCCGCCGCGGCGCTCCTGCCGTCGGTCTTCAAGCTGGTCGAGCTGAGCGGGTGCGGCCTGCAGGAAATGGCCGCCCTGGTCTCGCGCAACCCGGCCCGGGCGGTGGGCCTGGCCGACCGCGGCGAGATCGCGGTCGGCCAGCGCGCCGATCTGATCGCCGTGCGGCACCTGGGCGGGCTGCCCCAGGTGGAGCGGGTCTGGGTGCGGGGGCATGCCGCTTTCAGCGCCTATTCGCCATGGGTCGGCGCCACGGCCTGATTCGCCCCGGCATCGCTCACCCGTTCCAGGCACTGGGCCACGAGATCCTCCGAATTGAAGGGCTTCTTGAGCGCGGGAATGCCGAGCGATCGGAGTTCCCGGTCCTGGGACAGGCCGCCGCTGTCTCCGGTGACCACCAGCACCTTGGCCAGGAGCTCCGGGCGGAAATCCCTGATCCAGCCAAGGATGGCGAAGCCATCCAGGCCCGGCATGCGCAGGTCGGTGATCACCAGGTCGAAACGGCCGCGTTCCAGCCGCTGGATCGCCTCCCGGCCATCGTGGACCTGTTCGACCCGCCAGCCCAGCCGGCTTCTGAGCAGTTCGTGGATGAGGCTGGTGATGTATTTTTCGTCGTCGATCACCAGCACTTCAAGCTGCGGCGGGAGTTCCGGGAACCTTGCGGCCACGGCCAGCGCAGGCTCCCGGGCCAACACCGGCGGCGCTGCCGCCTCCGCCTCCCCGCCCCGGGCCAGCGGCAGCAGCACCTTGAATACGGTGCCTTCCCCGGGCACGCTGTTCACCGAGATCTCGCCCCGATGCTGGCCGACGATCCCAAGGCAGACGCTGAGCCCGAGCCCGGTGCCCCGTTCGGCCGATTTGGTGGAGTAGAAGGGGTCGAAAATCCGGCCGAGCTTTTCGGGGGGGATGCCATGGCCGGTGTCCGCCACCGACAGCTCGACCCAGCCCCCCAGCACCTCCACCCGCACCTGCAGTTCCTTGCGAATGGCGTGCTCCATGGCGTCGAGGGCATTGATCAGGAGATTGATCAGCACCTGCTTGATCTGCCCCGCATCGGCCAGGATCCGCGCGCCGTCCTCGGGGACCGTGAGCGTCAGCCTCGCCTCGGAGGCGCGCAGCCTGAACTGCATGATCGAAACCGCCTCGGCCAGGACCGCCCCCAGGTCCACCTGGCGGAATTCCATCGTGGCGGGACGGGACAGCTGGAGCAGCTGGCGGATGATCCGCACGGAATCCTGGGCGCACTTGGTGATCGCCGCGCAGTAGGATCTCAGCACGGCGTGCTCGCCGCTGGATGCCAGGCGCAGGTCGAGCAGTTCCGCATAGCCCAGCACCGGGGAAAGGGCGTTGTTCAACTCGTGGGCGATGCCCCCCGCCAGGGATTCGAACAGGGCGGTCTTGTCGTTGAGGGCCATCCTGCGCTCGATGGTCCTCTGCTCCGTGATGTCCTGGAGGATCGTGCAGATCTGGCCGGTTTCCCGGACCAGGGAGGTGTGGAGCTTGAAGAGGCGCTCGCCGCCGGAAGGCAGGCGGAGGTGGAATTCACCGGTCTGGCCGGCCAGGGTGGCGGCGCCGGATTCATGCAGGCGCAGAAGTTCCAGGAAGGCTTCCCGATGCTTTGGCGGCACCCGTTCCGCCAGGTTGGGCAACGTCCCGGGGCCCGGGGAACCGGATCCGAGCATGGCCAGGCATTGCTCGTTCTGGGTGTCGATTCGGCCGTCGGGATAAAGCAGCGCCACCGGCAGAGGGCTGTTCTGGAACAGGGTCTCGTAGCGGCCCTGGGACTGCCGCAGTTCATGCAGGTTGCGGAACAGGTCCTCGTTCTTGGTCACCAGCTCCCGCTGCTGGTCCTCCACCAGGCGGAACTGCTCCGCGATCAGGGCGGATTGGGCCCGGACCAGGGTCGGGACCGTGATGATCCCCAGGAAGCGCCCAGCCTCGTCCAGCAGGGGAACGTCCTGGTAGAAGGTCTCGCCGGTCCGGGCCAGGGCCCGTTCGAGCAGGTCCAGCAGGCGCATGGATGCGGAGGCGATCAGGCAGTCCGGCAGCAGGTGGTCATGGATCAGGTGCCCGCTGTGGAGGGCGAAGCCGAACCGGGTTCCAAGCAGGATGCCCAGGTGGCCCCGGGAAACCAGCCCCCGGTACATCCCGCCGTCCACCACCGCCGCGAAGGCATGGGGCTGGTCCCGGAGGATGCCGTAGACCTGGTCGACGGTTTGCTCGGCCTGCACGGATTCCTGGTGGTCCACCAGGGCAGCCAGGTTCAACCCGCCCCCCGGGCCCCCAGGAGCGCACGCTTCGGAACCCATTGGCGATGCCATGCAGCCATCATCGACGGGGTTCCGCCGCAAGAACGGACGAAATCGTAACATTTCAGTAACTTGCGGTTTGATCGCCAGCGGCGAACCGGAAGTTACAGCCAAGCAATTGGATCGTAACCGCCGCTCCCTAGACTACAGGGACTCCGGCAAGGCCGAGCATTCGGCTTCCTCCTCTCATCTGTTATCGCAATTGGAGATATTGCCCATGCTCGCTTCCGATCACCACCGGATGAAGCTCGAGAGCAATCAGCAGGGAATCATTTTTTCCTTCAACGGCTTCATTTCGGAGGGCATCCTGTTCGCCCTCGGCGATGCCCTGAAGAAGAAGATGTCCCTGGATGAAACAAACATCTGCACCATGAAACGGGTCTTTTCCGTCTTCGTGGAGCAGGCCCAGAACATCATCCGCTACTCCGCCGACACCCTGGCCAAGGCCGGCCAGGAGGTCAACCGGATCAGCTCCGGGGTGATCACCGTGGGCTGCGAGGGCGGCCGGTTCTTCGTGGTGTGCGGCAACGTCATGCGCCGGGAGGATGCGGTTCCGCTCGAGGCGCGCCTGGAGAAGATCCGCAACCTCGACCCCGCCGGCATCAAGGCCTACTACCTGGAGCGGATCAAGGAGACCGACGACCCGGCCAGCATGGGCGCGAGCCTGGGGCTCATCGAGATCGCCCGCCGGGCCAGTGAGCCGATCCAGTACGACTTCCTGAACATCGATGACCTGAACACGTTCTATTGCATGAAAGTTTTCATCTGAAACGGGGGCTTCCCATGGAAAACACCTTCATCCCAGCCCTTGAGCGTTCGCCGGAAGTGGATTTCCGCTTCCGGGAGAACCGCCTGAGCCTGAGGGGCGAGGCCTATCCGGAAGATGCCGCCGCGTTCTTCGGGCCCCTGCTGAAGCTGTTGACCGACTATTGCGAAACCATCAAGGGGCAGGACCTGCAGGTCGAATTCCGGCTCGACTACTTCAACACCAGCAGCGCCAAGGCGCTGATGAACATGATCCAGATCCTGGAGAACGCCGTGCGCGCAGGGACCCGGGTGAACCTCAGCTGGTACTTCCAGAAAGACGACGATGTGATGCGCGAATTCGGCGAGGACTTCTCCATGGAGCTCGAGCATGTCCATTTCCAGCTTGTTGAAATCTGACCAGGACTTCGACCTCTTCGACCACGAGGCCGGGGTCCTGCGCCGGGCGTCGTGCTTCCTGGACGACCATCCGGAGGATGTCGCGGGACTGCGGACCGTGGCCCGGGACCTGATCCAGGCCTTCCAGCAGAGCGCGCGGGAACAGAAGCGCCTGATGCGCACCGGCGACCGCCAGCAGGAGCAGCTCCGGTCGGTCAGCCGGGAGCTGAAGGAGAAGTCGATGCTGCTGGAGGAGCAGGCCCGCCACCTGCGCATCCTCAACACGGACCTGGCCCACGAGGTGGAGGCCCGGAAGGTGCTGGAGGTGGAGCTGCGCATCCTGGCCACCACGGATCCCCTGACCGGGGTCTACAACCGCCGCCGGTTCCTCGAGCTGGGCGAGTACGAGTGCGTGCGGGAGGTCCGCAACCGCCGCGGAATGACCCTGCTGGCCCTGGACATCGATCATTTCAAGCGGGTCAACGACACCCACGGCCACGGGGTGGGCGACGAGACCCTGGTGCGCTTCGTCCAGGCCTGCAGCACCTGCCTGCGGGCCATGGACACCCTCGGCCGCACCGGCGGCGAGGAATTTGCCGTCCTGCTGCCGGAGACCAGCCTGGCCGCCGCCTGCGAGGTGGCCGAGCGCATGCGGGCCACCGTGGCCGATTGCGCCATGAACGGCTCCCAGGGCCCCTTCCAGATCACGGTGAGCATCGGGGTCGCCCAGATCCGGGAAGGGGAGACCTTCGAGGCCCTGATGGCGCGCGCGGATGTCCAGCTCTATGACGCCAAGCACACCGGGCGCGACCGGGTCGTGGCGGACCGGGATCCCATGTTTGAATTTGGAGGTTTGCATGATCGCAGTTGAGCCGATGCAGGAACCGAAGATCCTGGCGGAGGAATCCGCCCCCAGGCAGGCCCCCCGGAGCGCTTCGGATCTCGCCGTCGTCGCCGGCCACGTGTCGCCTGCCAACACCAACAAGGAGGTGATCCTGTTCTTCAAGGACCATCCCGACCAGGCCTCCCTGCCGGTGGTGGAGGACGGCGTTCCCATCGGCATCATCAACCGCGGCATCTTCCTGACCGGCTTCTCGATGCCGTTCCACCGGGAAGTCTACGAGCGCAAGAGCTGCATCGCCTTCATGGACAAGACGCCGCTGATCGTGGATGGGGACCTGCCCATTTCCGAACTGGGCAAACTGGCGGTGGAAGCCGGGGCCAAGGTGCTGCAGGACGGCTTCATGGTCACCCGCAAGGGCCGGTTCAGCGGGCTCGGCACCGGGCTCGACCTGCTGCGGGCGCTGGGCGAGCTGGAAGCGGAACGCAACCGGGTGATCCACGAATCCATCGCCTACGCCCAGATCATCCAGGGGGCCCTCCTGGCCACCTCCCTGGGCGCGCTCAAGGCTGCGGGGCTGCCCGACCAGCACCTGCTCTGGGAACCCCGGGACCACGTGGGCGGAGACGCCTTCTTCGCCCGGCGGGTGGCGCGGGACGGCCGCGATGGCCTGTTCCTGGCGCTGATGGACTGCACCGGGCACGGGGTGCCGGGGGCGTTCACGGCCATGCTGATGACCTCCTTCTTCGGCCATGCGCTGGACCTGGCCGCGCCCTGGGATCCCGGGCAGGTGCTGGCGAAGGTCAACCACCGGGTCAAGGAGGAGCTGGGCCAGACCCATCCCTTGGACGACCGCTTCGGCGCGCCCGGCGCCAAGCCCTCCGCCGATGAAGGGATGGATGTCACCTGCCTCTGGCTCGACCTGGGCAGCGGCGACATCACCTTCGCCGGCGCACGCCACAGCCTCTGGGTGTTCAAGGCGGACGCCGCCGAGCCCGAAGAAATCAAGGGCGACCGGATCGGGGTCGGCTACACCAGCACCCCGGATGCCCAGGCCTGGACCAGCCAGACCCTGCGCTTCCCCAAGGGCACGACCCTGCTGGCCACCAGCGACGGGATCACCGACCAGATCGGCGGCCCCCGGCGCATCGCCTTCGGCAAGCGCCACCTCTGGGAGGCCTTCCGGGCCAAGGTCCCGGGCGCGCCGCTCCAGGCCCGGCTCGGCAACGCCTATTCGGCCCTGTCCGCCTACCAGGGTGCAGAGCCCCGGCGCGACGACGTCTCCCTGCTCGCCATCACCCTCTGAGGAAGCCATGAAGATCGAGCGGTTCAACCAGTTCGTCGCCGATGCCGCCGCCAGCGGCGTCGTGTTCTACCACAGCGGCGCCCTGGACGAAGGCACCATCGCCTCCATCGGCGCCCTGCTGCGGCGCCGGCTCCATGAGGAGGGCGCCAGCGGCGCCCAGTCCCGCAAGGTGTTCACCACCTTCATGGAGATGGCCCAGAACATCCTGCACTACGGCGCCATGGACAGCACGGAGGATGGGCCGATGGCCAAGCACGGTTCCCTCTGCGTCGCCCACGGGCCCGAGGGATTCGAGGTCATGTGCGGCAATTACATGGAATCCGCCCAGGTCTCCCGCGTGCGCGCGCGGCTGGAATCGGTCAAGGCCATGGCCCACGAGCAGGTCCGCCAGGCCTACCGCCAGCAGCTGGCCTCCGAGCAGAACGATCCGAACAGCAAGGGGGCCGGCCTCGGGCTGCTGACCATGGCCGCCAGCGCCACCGCGCCCATCGAATACGTCTTCACGCCGGATCCTCCGGTGCCGGACGGCAATACCTTCTTGTTTCTCAAAGTCATCATCTGAAGGAGATAGACCATGGAAGCGTTTCATGTGCCCGCGACCGACCTCACCCCCGAAGTGCGGATGATCCCGTCCCAGGGACTCCTGACCATGCGCGGCGAGTCCTACCCTGAGCATGTCCTGTCCTTCTACGCGCCCATCCTGGAAAAGATCAGCACGATCCTCGATGCCGGCAAGCTGAGCCTGCTCCGGGTGGAGATGCACATCACCTACTACAACAGCGCCAGCGCCAAAGCCTTCCACCGCATCTTCAAGATGCTGAACCAGGCCGCCGAGCATGGCTGCGCCATCCAGCTGCTCTGGCAATTCGACGAGGAGGACGACATGGCCCGGGATCTGGGCCGTGACATCCGCGAGGATTTCCCCTCCATCCAGGTGGAGGACGTGCTGCTGGCCGCGAGCTGAGGCTCAGCCCGCTGCATCCTTGACCCCGGCCAGCAGGGCGGCCATGGCGATGGCGTTCAGCTTGGCCTCCGCGGTGTCGGCCCGGGAGACCAGGACCATGGGATGGGCGGCGCCCAGGATGACCCCGGCGAACTTGGCCGCCGTGTAGTGCAGCAGCGCCTTGGTCACCATGTTCCCCGCCTCGATGCCGGGCATCAGGAAGAGGTCCACGTCCCCGGTGACTCTGCTGTCGATGCCCTTGTGGCGGGCCGCCTGGGGGCTCAGGGCCACGTCCATGGCGATGGGGCCCTCCACGATGCAGCCGCCGAATGCCCCGGCCTCCCAGGCGTCGACGATGGCCTTGGCGTCGACCGTCGCCGGCATCCTGGCGCTGACCTGCTCGTTGGCGCAGAGCACGGCGACCTTGGGGGCCTCGACCCCCATCCTGCCCAGGGCCTCCAGGGCGTTGCCCAGGATCAGCTTCTTCTCCTCCAGCCCCGGGGCGATGTTCATGCCGCCGTCGGTCCAGAAGCTCAGCTTGGCCGCGCCCGGGATCTCCAGGGCCGCCAGATGGCTCAGCAGGCGCCCGGTGCGCAGTCCGCGGTCGGGGTCCAGGGCGGCCCGGAGGAAGATGGCGCTGTTCACCAGGCCCTTCATGAGCACTTGCGCCTCGCCGTCGCGCACGCATCCGGCGGCCAGGAGGGAAGCCTTGGCCATGTCGGCTTCGTGGATGATCCGCACCTGGCCAGTGAGGCCGAGTCCATCGGTCAAGGGCCGGATGAGGGCCTCGTCGCCGACCAGGATGGCCTCGATGAGGCCGGCCTGGATGCCGCCGTGGATCGCCGCCATGACCTCCGGGTCCTGGGCCGCGGCGACCGCCACCCGGATGGGGCCGCGGAGCCGGGCCGCGGCGAACAGTTCCGCAAAATTCCTGAACACGTGGGCTCCTATTCGTAGACCTTGGCGGACTCCTCGCCCCGGAGCACCCGCAGCGCGCCTTCGGCCAGGGCCTCCAGCTCCTCCTCACCCGGCAGCACCAGGATCGGGGCGATGAACGCGACCCGCTCGGAAACGTCAGCCACGATCCGCTTGGAGTAGGCGATGCCGCCGGTGATGATGACCCGGTCCACCTGGCCGGCCAATACGGCCGCCATGGCGCCGATCTCCCGGGCCATCCGGTAGGCCATGGCCTTCAGGACGATGGCGGCCCGGGCCTCCCCGGCGGCGGCCCGCTGCTCGGCCTCGCGCACGTCCCTGGTGCCCAGATGGGCGTACAGCCCGCCCTCGCCCACCAGCAGCGCCAGCATCTGCTGTTCGGTGTACTGCCCCGAGTAGCAAAGCTTCGCCAGGAGCATGGCAGGCACCCCGGCCGCCCTGGCCGGGGAGAATGGACCTTCCTCGTCGGCCCCGCTCACATCCACCATCCTGCCTTTCCGGTGCGCGGTGATGGAGATCCCGGTGCCCAGGTGGGCCACCACGAAATTGAAATCGGCATAGCTCCCGCCCAGGTCCTTGGCGGCCCGGCGCGCCACCGCCTTGCTGTTGAGGGCGTGG
>Ga0316232_1002268_pt1 | contig 20483 bp, 17 predicted proteins | sample TBHtaG_FD_206006 | JGI IMG/M metagenome (GOLD analysis project Ga0316232, IMG submission 206006) | Freshwater microbial communities from Trout Bog Lake, Wisconsin, USA - TBH18025_13 | ecosystem: Environmental > Aquatic > Freshwater > Lake > Hypolimnion/Profundal zone | place: USA: Wisconsin... | reverse complement strand
TGACCTCCCGCGGCCGGTACGGCCGCCGGCCCCAGCGGGCCTGGACCGGGCGGCCCACGGCCGCCTCGATTTCCGCCACCAGGTCGCGCACCGTCAGACGGCTGCCGCTCACGAAGAAGCAGTCCTGCAACGGCGCCGGCGCCGCCAGCAGCCGTGCCGCCGCCAGCGCGAAAGCGGCGCAGACGTCATCCACGTGCACCAGGTCGAGGGTCTGCCCGCCCGGGGACAAGTCCAGGGGCTCCCCGCTCATGGCCGCGCCCAGCAGAAGGCGGACCAGCTTGGGCCGGGGATCGGCGGGACCGTAGGTGTCAAACAGTTTCAAGGTGGTGCAGGAAAGGCCCCGGGCCTGGTGGTAGTAGGCCAGGATGTCCTCGAAGGCCTGCTTGCTTGCGGCGTAGAGGTTCACCGGGCAGTAGCCGGCGGTGCCGAAGTGCTGCCAGGAGGTGCCCGTGTTCACCAGCCGGGTGCAGCCGGTGGATCCCATGGCCTCGGCCAGTTGGGTGCCCAGGAGGATGTTGGAGCCCACCAGCGTCGCCACGTCCGCCGGTCCGTGCTCGGTGAGGAACAGGGAAGCCAGGTGGAACACCACGTCGGGCCGGGCGGCATCCAGGATGGTCTGCATGCCCGCCATGGTGCCGTCGTGGTCGTGCCGGGCCAGGCGATCCTGGAGGCCGGCCAAGGCCTCCCGGCGGCAGGCGGGGCCCAGCAGGGCGTGCACCTCCCAGCCCTCCGCCAGGAGCCTGCGGACCAGGGACACACCGATGAAGCCGGCTGCGCCGGTGACCAGGGCTCGCGGCATGGGATCAACTCCTGAAGGGGCTGGTGAAGGACTGGAACGCCGGCAGGGCCCGGTCCCTGGCGGATACCAGCGGTTCGGTCACCGGCCAGGTGAACGGGATGGAGGACCAGAGGATCCCCTGGTCGTGGTCCGGCGCATGTTCCCTGGTGACCTGGTAAAGCAGGATGGCGTCCTCGACCAGGGCCAGGAAGCCATGGGCCAGGCCGGCCGGGATGTATATCGCATTGCCCCTGGCCGCGCTGAGTTCCAGGGCGGCGCAACGGCCGAAGGAGGGGGACCCGGTCCTGAGGTCCAGCACCACGTCCAGCACCTTGCCGGCCAGGCAGGTGACCAGCTTGACATGGTCGTGGGGAGGGGCCTGGAAGTGCATGCCCCGCAGCACGCCCTTGCGCGAGGTGGTGACATAGACCTCCCGCCAGTCCACCGCCAGGCCCAGGGCCTGGAACGACGGTTCGTGGAAGGGCTTGAGGAACCGTCCGCGCGCGTCTTCCTGGTGGAACGCCAACAACTCATGGCAGCCCGGGATACCGGTTTCGCGCAGTTCGGGATATCGGGGAGCCACGGTCTCAGCTTTCCAGGAAGGCACGGATGCTGCCGGCGGAGTAGGCCAGCATCTCTTCGCTGAGGCCTGGATACAGGCCGATCCAGAAAGTGTTGTTCATGATGAAGTCGGTGGTGGCAAGGTCCCCGACCACCCGGACCTCGCGCCCGGCCATGTACGGCTGGCGCGTGAGGTTGCCGGCGAACAGCAGGCGGGTGCCGATCTTCAGGTCGTTCAGGTGGTTCAGCAGGTCCAGCCGGGTGTGGCGGCAATCCGGGCGCAGGCTCAGCAGGAAGCCGAACCAGCTGGGATCGGAACCGGGGGTGGCCTCGGGCAGGATCAGCTGATCCTGGCAGGGTTCGAGGGCCTTCCGGAGGTAGGCGAAATTGCGCTTGCGGGCCTCGATGAAGCCCTCCAGCCGATCCAGCTGGGCCAGCCCGCAGGCGGCCTGCATGTCGGTGATCTTCAGGTTGTAGCCCAGGTGGGAATAGATGTACTTGTGGTCATAGCCCTGCGGCAGGCCGCCCAGCTTCCAGCCAAAGCGGTTCCGGCAGGTGTTGTCGTGGCCGGGCGGGCAGAAGCAGTCCCGTCCCCAGTCGCGGAAGGATTCCATGATCTTGCGCAGCTCGGCGTTGCGGGTGAAGACGGCGCCGCCTTCACCCATGGTCAGGTGATGGGCCGGATAAAAGCTGAGCGTGCCGATGTCGCCGAAGGTGCCCACGCCCCTTCCCTGGTAGGTGGAGCCGAGGGCATCGCAGCAATCCTCGATGAGCCAGAGCCCATGCTGGCGGCAAAGGCCGGTCACCACCTCCAGGTTGAAGGGGTTGCCGAGGGTGTGGGCGAGCATGATGGCGCGGGTGCGGGGGCTGATGGCCGCTTCCAGCTGCCCGGGGTCCACATTGTAGGTGGGCAGGCTGACGTCCACCAGCACCGGCACCGCCCCGGCCTGGAGAATCGGGTTCACCGTGGTGGGAAAGCCGGCGGCCACCCCGATCACCTCGTCTCCGGGGCGGATGGCCCGGGTGCCCAGGCGCGGCGAGGTGAGCGCGGAGAAGGCCAGCAGGTTGGCCGAACTGCCGCTGTTCACGGTCAGGGTGTGGGGCACCCCCAGGAAACCTCCAAGGCGCTTCTCGAACGCCTCGTTGAAGCGCCCGGTGGTGAGCCAGCCGTCCAGGGACGCGTCCACCATGTTGCGCAGTTCTGCCGCGCCCAGCACCTTGCCTGCGGGCGGGACGGGGGTCACACCGGGCTGGAACGGGCGGGGGGCATAGGCGTGCCGTGAGTATTCGTCCACCAGATCGGCGATCTGGGCGCGGATTGCTTCAAGCTTTTCCAATGTGTCTACCTTTTTCAAGAAACGGCGTCCGCTTCGAAGGCCGCGATCTGCCGCCAGGTGGTTTCCCGTGGGTCGGCGCCGGCACGCAAGGCCCGGTGCCATTCCATGATAGCCTCCAGGGCGCGGCCGAGTCCCCAACGCGGCTGCCAGCCCAGCCGGGTCCGGGCCTTGGAGATGTCCAGCTTGAGCAGCCCGGCCTCATGCGCCCCCTGGGCCGGTTCGATCCGGTAACTGGCATCCGGGCCCCAAAGGGTGGTGAGCCGCTCGGCGATCCAGCGCACCGGCCTGGCGTCGGCGTCCCAGGGGCCGAAGTTCCAGGCCTCGGCGAAGGCCGGGCCCCGGCGGTGCAGGGCCTCGGCCAGTTCCAGGTAGCCGGAGAGCGGCTCCAGCACGTGCTGCCAGGGCCTCACTGCGTCAGGGTTGCGGAGCACCAGCTCGCTCCCGGCGTCCATGGCCCGGAGGAAGTCGGGCACCAGGCGGTCCGCGGCCCAGTCGCCGCCGCCGATCACGTTGCCGGCCCGCGCGCTGGCGATGGCCACCTGGTGGCGGCCATGCTGGTCCGGGGGGAAGAAGGACCGCCGGTAGGCGCTGGTGACCAGTTCGGCGGCGCCCTTGCTGCTGCTGTACGGATCATGCCCGCCGAGCGGCTCATCCTCCCGGTAGCCCCAGATCCATTCTTTGTTTTCGTAGCACTTATCTGTGGTCACCACCACCACGGCGCGCACCTCCGGGGTCTGCCGTACGGCCTCCAGCAGGTGCACGGTGCCCATGACGTTGGTGGCGTAGGTGGCCACCGGGTCCTGGTACGACCGGCGCACCAGGGCCTGGGCCGCCAGATGCAGCACCACCTCCGGCCGGGCCTGGGCCATGGCGCCGGCCAGGGCGCCCGGGTCGCGCACGTCGCCCAGGGTCGAGGCCATTCCAGCGCCGACCCGGGCGAGATCGAACAGCGCCGGATCGGTTTCCGGCGCCAGGGCGAAGCCGGAGACTTCCGCGCCCAGCCGCTGCAGCCAGAGCGCCAGCCAGCTGCCCTTGAACCCGGTGTGCCCGGTCAGGAAGACCCGCCTGCCGCGCCAGAAGCCGGCGTCCATCACCACACCTTCCAGGGCGCCTTGCCGGAGGCCCAGAGTTCTTCCAGGTGCAGCTTGTCGCGCAAGGTGTCCATGGGCTGCCAGAAGCCCTGGTGCAGGTAGGCGGCGAGCTGGCCGGCCGCGGCGAGCCGCTCCATCGGTTCCCGCTCCCAGACGGTGGCGTCCTCGGCGATGAAATCGATGACCTTGGGCGATAGGACGAAGAACCCGCCGTTGATCATGCCGGCCTCGCCGTCGGGTTTCTCCCTGAACGACTGCACCAGCCCGTCCTGGATCGCCAGGGCGCCGAACCGCCCGGGCGGCAGGGTGGCCGTCACGGTGGCCAGGGTGCCGCAGGACCGGTGGTAGGCGGCCAGGGCGTTGATGTCCACGTCGGAGAGGCCGTCCCCGTAGGTGAAGAAGAACGCCTCCTCCCCGGCCAGATAGTCGCGCACCCGGCGCAGGCGGCCGCCGGTCATGGTGGCCTCGCCGGTGTCCACCAGGGTCACCCGCCAAGGCTCGGCGTGCCGCTGGTGCACGGTCATTTCGTTGCTGGCCATGTCGAAGGTCACGTCCGACATGTGCAGGAAGTAGTTGGCGAAATATTCCTTGATAACGTAGCCTTTGTACCCACAACAGATGATGAAGTCGTTCACCCCGTAGTGGGAATACTCCTTCATGATGTGCCAGAGGATCGGCTTGCCGCCGATCTCGATCATCGGCTTGGGTTTGAGATGGGTCTCCTCGCTGATCCGGGTTCCGGCGCCGCCGGCCAGTATCACTGCTTTCATTGGTAGCTCCATGGGCTGTGTCGATGGCCAACGGGTAGCCGGACGATCGCCACGGTCACATGCCCCGGGCGGGCCAGCGGAAGCTCAGGTCCGAGTAGTACTGGAAACCATTCTTGCGGGCCCCGGGAACATTGTCGACCGCGTCGTGCCGCTCCCAGGATGCGCCCGCGGCCAGGCTGACGCCGGGCCGCGCCTGCCAGAGCAGACTCTGCTGCACGCCTTCGAAGCGGTCGGTCGTGGGCCCGGTGCCGGGATGCATGGCCGTCCAAAGCGGCAGGCTGTCGCGGAAGGGGCTCTGGCCGCGGTGCAGGATGGTGGTCCCGGTCAGGCGCCGGCCCAGGTCGGCCTCGAGCCGGAGGGTGGTGGTCCTGGCTTCCCCGCCGATGGCGTTGCCCAGGGGATCCCCGTGGTAATAGAAGCCGGAGGGGTAGGCACCGTTGTTCCACGGCCGGACCGCGGGATTCCCTGGGCCGTACGGGTTGATCGCGTCGAGATACTCGAGTCCCAGCCGGACCCCGGGCCAGGCCGCCAGGAAGCCGACGGTCTCGTTGGGGCTGGTGAGGTTGGGCGAGGTGTAGCGTCCGGTTTCGTGCCAGATCGAACCGTACTGCAGCCGGCTGGCGAACCGGAGTTCCGCGTGGACGTCCTTCCAGATGTATTTACCAGGATTGCTGCCGAGCACGCTGAAGCTGGAGCCCTCCGCCTTGGAACCGCGGGAGAAGTAGCCGTAGACCGACTCCGCGCCCAGGGCCCGCTCCAGCGGTCTGCTGCGCACCCGGAAACCCACGTCGGCGTTGGAGGAACTGCGTGCGCGGTTGGCGTAGGAGTTGTTCTGCGGCAGTCCGCTGTTGGGGTCGATGTTGGATTCGGCCAGGGTGTCCTTCAGGCCGAACATGGCGGTGCCGAATTCGCTCAGGCTGTACCCATCCAGCACGCCGCGGCCGTTGACGGAGCCGCCCCAGAGGTTGAGGTAGTTGGCGTAGAACTCCATGAAATCGGAGAACTCCGCCTGCACCCGGTAGCCGCTGATCAGGGGTGCCTGGGGATCGCCGGCGGCGTTGGCCTCCTGTTCCAGCGGGTTCTGCATGGAATCGCTGAACTCCCGGTGGTTCTCCAGGCGCCCAAGGAAGGCCTGCCAGCTCCAGGTGCCCAGGGGTACTTTGAAGAACCTGAGATCAGCCCTGGGCGATTCCACCCGGAAGCGCGGAAAGGGCCGGGCGGCGTCACCCAGCAGATAGCCGCCGTTCAAGCCGAAGCCCCAGACCAGAGGTTCCATCTCCAGGCTGAACAGCCATTGGTTGTCGCGCCGCCACATGGCGTGCCCCCGGTAGAGGGTGAGGTAGTCGGCGCCGTTGGGCGCATGGACGGCCTGCAGCTCGGCGGCCACGTCCCAGTTGCCCCGCGCCAACCCGGCTTCCAGGTGGACCCCGCGGCCGGTGATCGAATTGCCCATGCCCAGGCTGTCCACCAGGGTGGCCGGCGGGCCATGCCGGTCCGCGGCCCACAGGCCCGCGCCGTACCAGAAGGTGCCACGGGGCTCTGCGCTGCCGAGGGGGGGCGCCACGTTCCACCCGGGCGGCATCTGCGCGGCCAGACTGCTGCCGAAGGCTAGGGCCAGGAACAGGCTGGAAGCGAATCGCATCGTCGGAGCTACCTCGGGGTGGTCATGTTAACAGCAGTACGATCAAGGCCTTCTGGAGCGGGCAGGGCTCACTGGCGCGCCGGCGGTTCGGGGCCCGTCATTTGGTGCTGGCGTTCCACCACCTTGGCCAGCACCAGCAGCGGGTAGACCGCCAACAGGACCGCGCTGGCCAGACCGGGCACGCCGTCCAGGAAGCCTTTCTTGCGGACATAGAGCCTGAAAAAACGCGGGACCGGCTTGAGCAGGTGCCACCAGCGCACCCGGAATCCCCGGGCCGCGAGGTCTTCCGCTTCGAGGGTGGTGTACCGGTTCACCTTGTTCAGGTAGGTCGCCAGGTCGGCGTAGGTCAGGTGCTCGATCGGGCCCCGCAGTTTGCCCTGGCTCCCGGTGAATTCAAGCGTTTCATGTATTTCCCGTTCGCCATAGCGGGCGGCGCCGCGCCGGAACAGCCGGGGATGGTAGTCGGGGTGCAGCCCCCCATGGGCAAGCCAGGTGGCGCCAAGGTAGTTCTTGAAGGGGACCCGATAGACGGGATGGGCCGGCGCTCCGGCCAACAGCGCGCGGATTTCCGCGCCCAGCGCTTCGGAGACGCGTTCATCCGCGTCCAGGATGAGGATCCACTCCCCCGTGGCCTGATCGATCCCGAAATTCTTCTGGCTGGCGTAGCCCGGCCAGGGCCGCACATGGATTTTGCTGGTGAATTCCGAGCCTATGGCAACGGTGGCGTCATCGCTCAGGCTGTCCACCATGACGATCTCATCAGCCCAGGCCACGCTCTCCAGGCAGCGGCGGATCCTGGCTGCTTCATTGTGGGTCACGATGACGATGGATAGGGTTTCCACTCCGGCTCCTCAGCGGGTCGATCCGGGGATCCAGCCCAGGCCGCTTAGGCAGCCGAGCACCTGCGCTTCCCAACGTTCCCGGGAAAAGCGCCGGGCGGATTCCAGGGCTCCCTCGCGCAACCGGAGCCGGCCGGCGGGATCCCGGATGAGCTCCGCCAGGGCCGCGGCGACGTCGGCCAGCCGGGGCGCCACCAGCCTGCCGTTGAGGCCGTCCTGGACCAGGTCGGGCAGGCCGCCGATCCAGGTCGCCACCACCGGCAGGCCGAAGGCGAAGGCTTCCAGGCAGGCGAGGCTGGTGCCTTCGCCCTGCCGGGTCGGCACCACGGCGATGTGGGCGCGTTCGTAGGCCTCGTGCACCTGGTCGAAGCCCAGTTTGCGCAGGGTCGCCCGGCCCGAGCCGAGTTCCGGCGCCAGCCGTTCGCGGATCATCGCTTCTTCCAGCCCGCGCTCGGAATAACCGACCATGTCCAGTTCGAAGTCGAGGCCCTGGTCCCACAGCATCCGGGCGGCGTCGGCCATGAGGTCGGTGCCCCGGCCGGCGCCGAAGCGGCGGACGTAGACCACCCGCGTGGGGCCTTCGGGCACGGCCGGGACCCCGGCCGGGGCGACGGTCGGGAAATTGGGGATGTAGACGCAGGCGCGATGCAGGGGCTCCAGGTGCCTGAGCGAACTGGCCAGGACGTTCGGGAAATTGGTGTCCACGCAGACGATGGCGGCGCAGTCGGCGAGCACCGCCTTGTTCTGGCGGCGGGAACGCCACTGCCGCTCGGGGCTCCGGCCGTCCCAGGCGACGCCATGCTGCCAGATCACCGCGCCGGGGACGCGCTTGGGGTGGGCCAGCTCGGCGTAGCTGTACACCACCCTCGCCAGGGGCGACAGGTGTGCGTGCAACCGGCGGTTCCAGAGCCAGCGGCGCCATCCCGAGCGCCGCCCGGGCGGCACGCCGACCCAGCGGATCCCGTCGCCATCCCAGCTTTCCCAGCTGGGATGGGGCTGGACGGCGACCACCTGCAGCCCGTTCCGGCGGGCCAGCCCGGCCAAGGCCTGGAACAGCCGCTGCTCGCCGCCCACCCGCCAGGCTCCAGCTTCCCCTTCCCAGAGATGCTCGCCGACCAGGACGAGATCCTTCGGGCCGAGGGAGCTAAGGAATTCCTGGGGATTCATGGCTGGTCCTTCAAGGGAAGGCGGGGCTCGCCCTCGGTTTCCGTGGGGTTCGGGGCGCTCCGCCCATCCACGGCCAGCCATTCGGGAGACGGGAGCCCGGGCTGCCCCGGGCCGGGCTGGGTCTTGAACCGGCGATGCATCCAGAACCACTGGCTCGGGTTTTCCCGCACCCGGTCCTCGATCCAGGTGGTCATGCGCTGGGTCGCGGTCCAGGCATCCCTGGCGGTGTCCCCGGTCCGCGGGGCGTGGAACGGGGGGAAGGCAGTGACAATGAGTGTTCCATCAGGCTCGACCCGGCTGGAGACCGGCAGGATCGGCAGGTCGAAGCGGGCGGCCAGCATGCCGGCGGTGGCGAACGTGCAGGCCCAGCGGCCCAGGAAGCGCACGAAAATGCCGCCGGCGACCGCGTCCTGGTCAAGCAGGAAGCCGACCAGCTGGCCTTCCTTCAAGGCCTTGATGGAGCCGCGCACGGCTCCGTCCTTGGCGATCACCGAGTTGCCGAAGGTCATGCGGAAGCGCTTGAGCCGGGCCTCCAGCAGGGGGTTGTCCAGTTCACGCCCTATGGCGGCCAGCTTCCAGCCGCCCAGCGCCACGGCCAGGGCCAGCAGCTCCCAGTTGCCGATATGCGCCGTGAGGCCGACGACCCCCTTGCCTTCCCGGAACGCGGCTTCCAGATGCTCCTGGCCTTCGATCCTGGTGATCTGGCGGAGCTCCTCCGGGGTGATCTTCATGATCCGCACGGTGGTGAACAGCAGGCCGCCGAAGTGCTCGAAGGCGGCCTTGGACATGGCCTGCACCCCCGCCTCATCCAGCCCGAGGTCGGTGGAGCGCAGGTTGTCCCGCACCACCCGGCGGTGCCGGGCGTCAATCCGGTAGAACAGCCGCCCGACCGCGCGTCCCAGGGACCAGGTGGCGCGCCAGCTCAGGGTGGAAACCAGCCATTCGACCATCAGATACAGGGCGAACTGGAGGCGGTGGGCAAGGGTGGGTCGAGTGGGTCTAGCCATGGATGGAACCAGGGCGCGCGAATAAGGCCATGGCATAGAGTATGCCACAGGCTTCAGCCGGCATAATTCCCAGGGGACAAACGCCACGCCCATCCCGTAACCTCTAAGGTATAGAGGCCCACCATGCTCACTCCCCGCCAGCGCCAGTTCCTCAAAGCCCAGGCCCATCCCCTCAAACCTCACGTGCATATCGGCAAATCCGGCCTGACCCCGGCCCTGGGCGCCGAGCTGGACATCATGCTGGACAGCCTGGAACTCATGAAGATCAAGGTGAACCAGAACAGTTCCGAGGATCGCGACGACGTGGCGGAGCAACTCGCCGCCAAGGTCCCCGGCCTGGAAGTGGTGCGGACCCTGGGCAAGACCGTGCTGGTCTACCGGGCCAGCCGCACCCACCCGACGCAATATCCGCTGCCGTGAACCCCTGGATGGTAAGCTCAGCCATTCAGCTTTGCTAGCTCACGGGTCTGCGGGCGGGCATAACAACCCGTGGCAGGCCTTGCTTTAAGGTCTGGAGGTCGGGGTGCCCTTTCTGTCGTGGTTCGAAGGTGATGTCCTGCGCAGGCACGCTTTGACCGGGGACTGCCAGCTCGGCCGGGATCCGGTCCTGTGCCCGGTGGCCATGCCCCAGGACCTCAGCGTGTCCAGGACCCATGCCCTGGTGACCCGGCGCGGCGGGGGCTGGTGCATCCGCGACCTGGATTCACACAACGGCGTCCTGGTGGGCGGCCTGGCCCTGGACAAGGGCGGCGAGGCGGCCCTGCTGGACGGACAGGAGCTGCGCCTGGGCGATTGGGTGCTGGGCTTCACCGACGGCTTCCCGGGGCTGGACGGGGTGAATTTCATCGAAGGCGTCGGTGGCCTGTTCAACGAGGCCCACGGCCCCGGCGATGCCAGGCTGCTCATGCAGGCCCTGGAACTGCTGCACCGCTCCACCGAAAGCCTGATGGAGGAGGGCAGCGCCAACGCCATGTTCCGCCGCATCCTCACCGAGTCGCTGGAACTGCTGAAGGCGGACCGGGGCTTCGTGGTGATGGCCGACCCGAACGGCGGCTGGCGCAGCATGCACCGGATCGGCGATCTGGAGGACCGGGCGGGGCTGTCCCATTCGGTGGTGGCCTACGTGCTGGAGCACCAGACCGCGGTGCTGAGCAACGCCCCGCTGATCGACCCGCGCTTCGGCGGCGCCAGCCTGGTGGAACTGCACCGGGGCGCGGTGATGTGCGCGCCCATGGAGCTCGAGCAGACGGTCCAGGGCGTGCTCTACCTGGACCGCTCCCGGGAAGGCAGCCCGTTCACCCGCTTCGATCTGGTCCTGCTGCAGACTTTCGTACGCCAGGGCGCGCTGGGCCTGCGCCACATCCAGCTGGCCCAGCGCGCCATGGGCCAGGCCGACGCCCAGGGCGAATTCCTGCGCCTGAAGGGGCGCTACCAGAGGACCCTCACCCGCACCGCCGAACTGATGGGCACCATGGGCTCAAGCCTGCGCTGGATCCAGAGCTACGCCGAAAGCGGCTATGGCGACCGCGCGGCCATCCTCCGGCACCAGGCCGAGCGCCTGCAGTACCTGGTGGGGTCCGGGCTGCAGGAGACCCTCCTGGAAGTGCCCATCGAGACCCCCGTGTCCACCAGCCTGGGCTTGCTGCAGGCGGCCGTGGAGCCGGCCTGTCGCGACCTGTTGAAAATCCGCGACATCGCCCTGGAACTGGAAGAGGTCCCCAAGGGCACCATCTGGGCCGCGGGCAGCCTGGCGGCCCAGGCGCTCCTGGGGCTGGTGGAGCCGATCCTCATGCAGGTGCCCGAGGGTTCCGTGGTGCGCGGCGAATGGCTGGAGCAGCCCGCCACCTGGACCCTCCGGCTGCAGTTCCCCAACGGCATCCCCATCCCGACCCCCGATCCCTGGACCTTCCACACCCTCCAGGAGACCGGCATCGTCTGGCGCTGGGCCGACCAGTCCCTCGCCCTGGTGTTCGCCAAGCAGATCGACCACGCCCCGGAACCCGCCAGCCGCCCGCTGATGGGCCTGGTGACCGAGGAGTTCGAACTGATGTGGTTGTTCGAAAGCGTCGCCAGCGCCGGCGACCTGACCCTGCTGCCGCTGGAGGAGGAGCCGCCGCACACCCCGGTGCCCCCGCTGAGCTATCTGGTCATCGACGCCAAGGGCACCGTCGACTGCGTGGCCTGCGCCGAGGCCTACCGGCGCAATCCGCTGTTCGCCACCGTGCCCATCCTGGTGGTGCGCGCCCCCGACCAGCTCTACCCGCGGCTGCTGGCGGCCGGGGCCACCGATTGCCTGCCCGACGGCTTCCGCTGGGAGACGCTGCACCACCGGCTGCAGGTGCTCAAGGGCCACGAGGAACTGCAGCGCAAGGCCCGTGCGGTGGAACGCCTGGACTCGCTGCGCCAGATGGCCGGGACCCTGAAGCACGAGATCAACAACCCGCTGGCGGTGATCTCCATGCAGGTGGAGCTGCTCATCCGCAAGTATCCCGATGAGCCCAAGTTGACCAAGGTCATGGAGATGGTCGAGCGGATCCGGGTGCTGGTGCAGGTGCTGCAGAAGATGCGGGAGAGCACCACCGAGGAATACCCGGGCGGCGACAGCATCCTCAAGCTGGGCTGAAGCAGCCGATTGGCCCATACTGGCCGCAAGCAACCAGCGGAGCCGTCCCATGCCACCTCCAATCCAGGTTCCCGGGCCCGCGGGCCGTTCCGGCGCGTCCGCCCTGGCGCTGGGCGGCTGGATCGTGGGCGCCCTGGCGCTGGCCGCCCTGGCCTGGACCTGGACCCGGCCCAAGCCCGCGCCGGCCCCGGCCCCCGGCCCGGCCATGGCGCCACCGGCGCCCGCCCCGGCCCCGGTGGCGCCCGCGGTCCATTCCGCCCCGGTCCAGGCGGCGGGCGACAGCCTCGAGGAGGTGGTGGGCAGGGGGATCTCCGCGGTGGTGGGGGTGGAAACCTCCCGGGGCCGGGGCAGCGCCTTCTTCGTTTCGGGCGATACCTTGCTGACCAACGTCCACGTGGTGACCGGCAACTCCTACGTGACCATCCGCAGGTCCAGCGGCGAGACGGCCACCGCCTACGTCGGCGCCATGGCCCCGGACTATGACATCGCCGTGCTCAAGCTGTCCGGCGGCGCCCCCAATCCGGTCACCATCCCGCTGGGATCGGCGGGCGAATTGCGTCCGGGGCAGGAGGTGATCGCCATCGGCTCGCCGCTCGGGCTGCAGAATTCAGTGACCCGGGGCATCGTCAGCAGCGTCCGCCAGATGGGCCCGGTGACCGTGGTGCAGACCGACGCAGCCATCAACCACGGCAACAGCGGCGGCCCGCTGCTGGACCGGAAGGGCAACGCCATCGGCATCTGCACCTTCATCATCAGCAACTCGCCCTTCCCGGGGGTTCAGGGCGGCAGCCAGGGACTGAACTTCGCGGTCTCCATCGACCACGCCAGGGCCCTGCTGGAAGGCCGCCCGCCCGCCGAGGGGGCCCTGAAGGCGGATCCGGGCAACACCCTGGTCCGGCCCGCCGGGGTCTCGGAAACCGAGCGCCAGCAGATCCAGGGCGGCCGGCTCTACGAGGCGCGCCTGGCCCAGCTGGCGCAGGGCGCCGAAGCCCTGGACCAGGCCTGGAACCGGCTCATGGGCTCGGGTTTCCAGGGCCGGGTGGTGGGCCAATTCGAGCACGGCTGGTACGCCATCTGGGTCGACGGCGCCCTGCAGGGCGCCCTGCTGCGCGGCTACGAACCAACCATGGCGCAGATCCGCAGCCATGCCGAGTCCATCAAAAAGCTCTCCCTCGCCGCCGACGACGAAGCGCGCCAGGCTGGTGTGCTGCCCGGCACCCGCAGGGAGCTCCGGCAGAAATACCGCCTGGATTACCAGGGCTGGGGACTCTGACTTCAAATCTTGACAACTTCCATCAGGAACCTATTCTGCTTCCGATTTGACCGAAGTGCGGCAACCGTCCGGAGGCACGGCCTTCGGGGTCTCGCAGCTTCCCTCTCCAGTTCCGGAGGGCGGGAAGCCAACTCGAAAAATGGAGGCATTTATGATCCTAATCACCGGCGCGACCGGGAATGTCGGCAAGGAACTGGTGCATGACCTCACGGCCCGGAAGGCCGATTGCAAGGTCATGACGCGCTCGAAGGAGTCGGCCAAGGCATTCGAAGCCAAGGGCATCAAGATCGCCATGGGGGATTACGAGCACTCCGGGAGCTACGCCGACGCCTTGACCGGGGTCGACCAGGTGTTCCTGCTCACGGTGCCGCGGCCCGACATCGTCCGGCTCGAAGGCGAGTTCCTGAAGGCCTGCAAGGCCAAAGGGGTGAAGCACATCGTCCGGCTGTCGGCGCTGGGCGCCAACCCCTATGTGGCTTCCGGGCTGCTGCGCTGCCATGGCCGGTGCGAAACCCAGCTGGAAGATTCGGGCCTCGGCTGGACCATCCTGCGCCCGTCCTTCTTCATGCAGAACCTGGGCAATTTCATGGGGCCTTCGGTGGCCAAGGAAAGCACGCTGTACTCCTGCGCCGGCGGGGCCATCGTGCCCTGGGTGGACACCCGGGACATCGCCGCGGTCGCCGGAACCGTGCTGACCAGCAAAGGCCATGAGGAGCGGATCTACGAAATCACCGGGCCGGAGCCCCTCACCTATACCGATGTGGCGGAACGCCTCAGCGCCGCCATGGGCCGGCGGATCGCCTATGTCAACGTGCCGGACGGCGTGGCCTACCAGGCGATGACCGGCATGGGGATGACCCCCTGGCTCACCGAAGGGATGATCACCCTCTACCACCTGTGCCGGGCCAACGGCACGACCTCCGTGCCCCTGGACACGGTCGAACGCATCACCGGGCATGCGCCGCGCACGATTGAGGCCTATATCCAGGAGAACAAGGCCGCGTTCCACCCCGCTGGGACGGTCAAGGTTTCAAACAATTAATACCAGGCGATGGCCGATTCGGTGACCAGCCCCTGGACCGCGCGGTCCAGGGGGCCTGTCGGCAACCGGTCGCAACGCTGCAGTTCGAACCCCACTGCCAGGGTGACGACGCCCTCCGGCAGGGTCGCCAGCACCGAGTCGTAGAACCCCTTGCCGTAGCCCAGCCGCTGGCCGTCGGCGGCGAAGGCTAGGCCCGGCACCAGGAGCAGTTCGACCGGAGGCCGGGCGTGCGGGGCCGAGGCGGGTTCCAGCAGGCCCCAGGTGCCCGGCTCCAGTGGGCCGGTCCCCCAGGCCAGCCGGGGCGGGTCCAGCCCCGCCACCCGCGGGAAGAACAGGGTCATGGAGGTCAGGGCCAGGGCGCCCAGGTCCACCTCCGAACCGAACCGGCCGAAGGCGCCCACCTTGTGGAAGCCGCGTTCGGCGCAGAAGGCTGCCAGCAAAGCGCAGATCCGTTCGGACGCCGCCGCGCGCTGCCCGGCCGGGCAGCCGTCGCGCAGGGCCTTGAAGCGCTTGCGCAGTTCGCCCTTGCTTTCCATCAGGCGTAGATCTTGTAGAGATTGTCCCGTTCCAGCGGTTCGAAGCCGGCTTCGCTGATGAGGCGCTGCAGTTCGCCCTTGGTGAGGGCCTGGGGCGTGGTGGCGCCGGCGTCGTGGGCGATGGTCTCCTCGATGATGGTGCCGTCCAGGTCGTCGGCGCCGTAGTTGAGGCCGATCTGGGCCAGCCCCTCGGTGATCATCACCCAGTAGGCCTTGATGTGCGGGACGTTGTCCAGCAGCAGGCGGGCCACGGCCACTTCCCGGAGGTCCTGGTGGCCGGTGGTCTCATGAATGGGGTACTGCCGGCCCAGTTCGTTGTCCTCGATCTGGTAGGCCAGCGGGATGTAAGCCAGGAACCCGCCGGTGCGGTCCTGCAGGGCCCGCAGGCGCAGCAGGTGGTCCACCCGGTGCCGGGGCTGCTCGATATGGCCGTAGAGCATCGTGCAGTTGGTGGGGATGCCCTTGCGGTGGCAGAGTTCTGCCACCTCCAGCCAGACGTTGGCGTCCTTCTTGCCGATGCAGATCTTGGCCCGCAGTTCCTCGTCGAAGATCTCGGCCCCGCCCCCGGGGCAGCTTTCCAGCCCCGCCGCCACGCAGCGGTCAAGGAACGCCTCCACCGAAATGCCCGAGGCCCGGGCGTAATAGTCCATCTCCACCATGGTGAACACCTTGAGGTGGAGGTCGGGGAACCGTCGCTTGAGCGAGCGGAACAGGTCCTCGAAGTACTCGATCTTCAGCTTGGGGTAGTGCCCGGCCACCATGTGCAGCTCGCGCACCCCGAGGTTTTCCGGCTTTTCCATCTCCTTGACGATGGCCTCGGCCGTCAGCACGTAGGCCTTGGGGTCGCCCGGCTTGGCCTGGAAGGCGCAGAACTGGCAGTGGGTGTAGCAGATGTTGGTGTAGGACATGCGCCGGCTGACCACGAAATAGGTCTTGAGACCATGCCGGCGCAGGCGCACCGAGTGGGCCATGGCGCCGATGCCGGTGAGGTCCGGGCTTTCGTAGAGCAGCAGCCCGTCCTCGAAGCTCAGCCGCTCCTGGCGCCGCACCTTGTCGGCCAGGGGCAGCAGTCGCGGGTCTGTTATGTAACGTTCCAGGGGCAGGCTCAAGGCGGGCATGGTCACTCCTCGGCCAGTATACTATCGGTCCCGGCCGGGCCGGCGCCTGCCTAGGGACTCACATCCAAGCCCCGTCATCATAATCGTTGGGGTCCTTCTCGGCGTTCTGGACCCGGGCAGAATTCGGCTTGGCATGCTGGCGCTCGGTTTCCCGGCCTTTGGGCGGTCCATCCTTGGCGGACTGCATCCGGGGGGTGGCAGGGGCGAAATCGGGTTCGACGCGCATGGTTCCTCCGGGGTTGGTTGAAGCTATGGATGCTCCGGAGGCAGGGGATGTTCCCAAGAAAAATTAAAAGTTCAGGCAAAATTTAATATTAAATTTCCTGGGCGCTCATTCACGGGGCCTCAGGGAACGGGGGCAGGAAGGGCAGGGGGTCTTCCGGATGGGCCGCCACCCCGCGCCAGAACACTTCGAACCAGGCCTGCTCGGCCATGGGCACGGCCGCCTCCGGCGCGATGCCGGCCATCGGCAGGGACACCGAAGGCACCAGGTCGAGGATCTCGAACTCCATCCGCACCAGGAAGAAGGCCATGAGGAAGGGGTCGATGCCGGGGCGCAGTTGGCCCTGGCGCAGCCCCTCCTCGAAGATGGCGCGGATCGACCGGGCGGCCAGCAGCATCTTCCCGGCCAGGATCTCCTGGATGCCGGCGGCGCCGCGCACCATCTCGCCCCGCACCAGGGCGCGGAAGCCGGTGCTGGCCTGGAGGTGGGTATGGAAGACGCCCTGGATGGCCCAGCACTTCTCCGCGCAGGAGCGGCGGTCCTCGGGGCTGGCCAGCCGGCCCAGGGCCTCCACCACCGGCGGCATCCGGTCCTCCACCAGCGCCCGGAACATGGCTTCCTTGTTCTGGAAATGATAGTAGATGAGCGCGGGGTCACAGCCCGCTTCGCGGGCGATGGCGCGCAGGCTCGAGGCCCGCAGGCCGTCCCGGGCGAACACCGTGAGGGCGGCTTCCAGCAGGACCCTCGGGTTGACCTTCACGGCCTTGGGGCCACGGATACGGGGAGGGGTCGGAGTGGGCAAGAGGCGGCCTTTTCAACGGTTGTTGAATTATGCCTCCTCCGGCCCACCCCGCAAGTGAAAATTCACCAGGTGTTGAAATCCGGCTATTCGTCGGTCTTCAGCAGCACCAGTTCACCGTGGCGGTCGGCGATCTTCTCCTTGATGTTCAGGAGCTGGTACCACTTCACGAAGGCTTCCACGAACACGATGCTCATGAGGATCATCAGGACCACCGAGAAGGTCACCAGCAGCCACAGGCCCTTGGGCAGGTAGTTGTAGAGGATGTTCTGGTAGCCCGCGGTGAGGGTGACCGGGATCATGAAGATGCCCGGGACCCCGGTGGTCCAGGCGTAGCGCGCCTTGCCGTGGCGGATCAGCATGGTGGTGCCGACGATGAGGGCGCAGGTGGCCAGCAGCTGGTTGGCCATGCCGAACAGCGGCCAGATGGTGGAGATGTCGCCGGTGTAGACCAGGTAGCCCCAGGCGCCGGTGAACAGGGCACTGGTGAGCAGGATGCCGGGCATCCACTTCTTCTCCTCCATCCGGGGCCAGACCTTGCCCAGCATCTCCTGGAGCATGTAGCGGCCGACCCGGGTGCCGGTGTCCACGGCGGTGAGGATGAAGACCGCCTCGAACATGATGGCGAAGTGGTACCAGTAGGCCGCCAGGGTGGTCATGAACGGGATCGAGGTGAAGATGTAGGACATGCCCACGGCCAGGGACACCGCGCCGCCGGGCCGGCCCTGGAGCTGCTCGCCCACCGCCTGGCCCAGCGCGCCGAGGTGCACCGGGGTCATGTGCAGGGCCGCGTAGGCCTTGGGCAGGGCGTTGATGGCGAAGTAGTCGGAGGGCACCAGCACGCAGGCGGCGATCAGGGCCATGATGGCCACCACGCCTTCCGCCAGCATGGCGCCGTAGCCGACGAAGAGGATGTCCTTCTCGCTGGCGATCATCTTGGGGGTGGTGCCGGTGCCGATGATGGCGTGGAAGCCGCTCAGGGCGCCGCAGGCGATGGTGATGAAGATGAACGGGAACACCGAACCGGGGATGATGGGGCCGCCGCCGTGGATGTACGGGGTGAGCGAAGCCATCTGCAGGGTGGGGTGGACCCAGGCGATGCCGCCCACCAGCATGATGATGACGCCGAGCTTCAGGTAGGTGGACAGGTAGTCGCGCGGGCAGAGCAGGAGCCACACGGGCAGCGCCGAGGCGGCGAAGCCGTAGAGCGGGATGATGATGGCCAGCTGGTTGCGGGACAGGGTGAGCAGCTTCGCCCAGGTGGGGTTGGCGGCGATGTGCGGGCCTGCCAGCAGGGCCAGGAACAGCAGCGCCACGCCGATGATGCTGGCGCCAACCACGTCGCCCTTGCGCCAGATGTAGAGGTAGACGCCCATGAGCAGGGCGATGGGAATGGTGGCCAGCACGGTGAAGGTGCCCCAGGGGCTGTTGAACAGGGCGTTCACCACGCCGATGGAGAGCCCGGCCAGGGTGAGGATGAGGATGAACAGGATGGCGAACGAGGCCACGATCCCGGCGCGCCGGCCGATCTCGTTCTCGGCGATGATGGACAGGCTCTTGCCCTTGTAGCGCACCGAGGCGAACAGCACCACCATGTCGTGCACGGCGCCGCCCATGACGCAGCCGATGATGATCCACAGGGTCCCGGGCAGCCAGCCGAACTGGGCGGCGAGCACCGGCCCGAGCAGCGGCCCGGCCGCGGCGATGGCGGCGAAATGGTGGCCGAACAGGACGAACCGGTTGGTCTTGTGGTAGTCGTGGCCGTCGGCCAGGGCGACGGCCGGCGGGGTGCGTTCGGGATCGACCTTCAGCACCTTGCTGGCCAGGAAGATCCCGTAGTAGCGGTACGCCAGCGCGAAGACGCACAGCGTGACGAAGACGAGCGTGAGCGCGTTCAAAGGTCACCTCCTGCATGGTTTGCCCGGAGGGTTTCCGGGGCTTGAATGGGGTATGGCAATATCATCTTTGATGCTTTTTGGGCGCATTTGGGCAATGCTCCAAGAGGGCAATCCTGGCAAGCAAGAGGTCGATTTTCGTTCCTGACAGGCGACGTGCAACGCGGAGTGTGTACCGGTGATGAAGCTGCTGTTCCCGCTCATCCAGGTGGTTTCGTTCTTCCTCCTGGTGGCCTATGTCTACTGCAAGTCCCCGGCCTACCGGCTGCGCCGCTCCGAGCCCCTGGGGGCCGGCCAGAAGTTGGCCCTGTTCGTGTTCTTCGCGCTCATCTCCATGGGCGGAACCCTGATGGGGGTGAAGGTGCAGGGCGCCATCGCCAATGCCCGGGCCATCGGCCCGGTGCTGGCCGGACTGATCGGCGGGCCCGTCCTCGGCACCGCCGTGGGCCTGGTGAGCGGACTGCACCGCTTCACGTTCGGCGGCTTCACCGCCCTGGCCTGCGGCATCTCCACCCCGGCCGAGGGCCTCATCGGCGGTCTGGTGGGCCTGCACCTCATGCGTTCCGCGGCCCCGGACCGCTCCCTCAGTCCGCTTACCGCCGGCGTCACCATGCTGGTTGCGGAGTGCGTGCAGATGCTCATCATCCTCTCGGTGGCGCGGCCCTTCGCCGACGCCTGGGCCCTGGTGAAGGTGATCGGGCTGCCGATGATCCTCGCCAATTCGTGCGGCGCCGCGCTGTTCATGAGCATCCTGCGCGACCGGCGGGACATCTACGACCTGGCCGGCAACGCCTCCACCGCCCGGACCCTGCGCATCGCCGAGCGCACCCTGGCCCTGCTGACCAAGGGCTTCAGCCCGGAAGTGGCGCCCCGGCTGGCGCTCATCATCCAGGAGGAGACCGGGGTGGGGGCGGTGGCCATCACCGACCGGGAGAGCGTCCTGGCCTTCACCGGCCTGGGCTCCGAGCACCACCGTCCCGGCACCCCGATCGGCTCGGAATCCACCCGCCGGGCCATCGCCCAGGGCGAGGTGGTGTTCCTGGACGGAATCCGCGAACCCTACCGCTGCAGCCTCGACGACGGCTGCCCGCTGGGCTCGGTGCTGGTGGTGCCGCTGCTGGCCGGCAGCGACGTGATCGGCACCATCAAGCTCTACGAGAAGGCCCGCAAGCGCTTCCTCAGCATCAACCGCACCCTGGGCGAGGGCCTGGCCGACCTGCTGGCCAGCCAGCTGGCGCGGGCCCACTACCAGGAGCAGAAGGAGCTGCTGGTGCTGGCCGAACTCAAGCTGGCGCACGCCCAGATCAACCCGCACTTCCTGTTCAACTCCCTGGCCACCATCCAGGCCATCACCCGGCGCGACCCGGGCCGGGCCCGGGCCCTGCTGGGGCACCTGGCGGACTTCTTCCGCATGAACCTGAAGCGCAACCCTGAACTGTCCACCCTCCAGGAGGAGCTGACCCACGTGAGCGCCTACCTGGAGATCGAGAAGGCCCGCTACGAGGAGCAGCTCTCGGTGGGGATCGACATCGACCCGCAGCTGCTCCACCTCAAGCTGCCCACCTTCACCCTGCAGCCGCTGGTGGAGAACGCCATCAAGCACGGCATCGCCGAGCTGCTGCAGCCCGGCAGCGCCCGGATCCACGCCTACCTCGAGGACGGCTGCGCGCACATCGACGTGGAGGACGACGCCGGCAAGTACCAGCCGGGACGGAGCGGCGGCGGCCTGGGCATGGGCATCGTCGACCGGCGCATCCGCACCCTGCTGCGCGGCAACCAGGG
>Ga0316232_1002266_pt1 | contig 20507 bp, 13 predicted proteins | sample TBHtaG_FD_206006 | JGI IMG/M metagenome (GOLD analysis project Ga0316232, IMG submission 206006) | Freshwater microbial communities from Trout Bog Lake, Wisconsin, USA - TBH18025_13 | ecosystem: Environmental > Aquatic > Freshwater > Lake > Hypolimnion/Profundal zone | place: USA: Wisconsin... | reverse complement strand
GCCTGGCGGGGGGCTCGTCCTATCGGACCTGATCACCGGCCATGAACCTCACGATGCTGGAAATCATCGGCCGCCAAAACCAGTGGCTATCTCTATTGCTTCTTCTCTGCGTCCTCCGCGGCTCTGCGCGAGCTCTGGTCCGCCTTCAAAAGAAGAAACAGGGGCGCGCGCAGAGCCGCAGAGGGCGCGGAGGGAAAACGCCTGGGAACCACGAATGAAAACGGTCTGTAAATCAGCCGCTGTAAGTCGCCGGGGTGCGCCTTTGCTCGGGGTTTTCAGGGGGTCACTCCTTGAAACGGGAACTTCAAGAGACACTTGCGGTGCTAAAGCCATCGCTATCGCACGGATGAGATTGAGGTTCATGGGAAGCTCCTTGTTCCGTGCTCGAATCCCCAAGGAATTCCGGCTCAACGCCCAAGGTTGCGCCGAAGACATCCGGCGCTACCCGCATTCTCGCCCACGCACCGGAGGTTCGCCACGCGCCGCTTGTCCCCCACGCGCTGCGCGCCGGGTGGGCGAGTTGTCCGGATTATCGTTGATCGCCGCCCGGGATAGGCGTCTCGGAACTTTCATGGTAGGGCTGGCGCTTCTGGTACAGCACCAGAAGTCTCTGATTCAACTCCTGCAATTCGGTTTCACCCGCTGCCGCCGCCAGGTCACAAGCCTTTTGGGCATGATGGATGGCGTCGTCAAACTGGCTGGCCTCGGCACAGGCCGCTGCCAAGGTGCCCAACAAAACCGTCTGCTGATACTGGGTCAACTCACAGGCGCGTTGGGCCAGCGACACCGCCTCGGAACCACGGCGAACCGCGCAATCGGGACAAGTAGCCAGGAGCCAGGCGAGGTTATTCAGACATTCGATGGAATCCGGCCTCTGCGTCAGCGCCTGCCGGTATTGTTGCACCGCTTCCGCATAGCGTCCCACCACGGACATCGCTTGGGCGCTGCGAACGTGAATTTCCGGCGTGCCATTGGCGGAAAGCTGGCCGGCGAGCGCGTTCAAGGCCTGTTCCGCATCGGCTTTCGGAGCATTGGCGGCAAACAGGCGATTCACTGTTGGCTCATTGGGGTTGAGTTGCAGGGCGGCCTGAAATTCCGACTGGGCGGCGGCATATTTCCGCTCCCCGGCCAGTGCCATGCCCAAGGTCACCCGGGCGGCAAAGTTATCCGGATGGCTTTTGGCCTGCGCTGCCAAAAAGGGCTCCGCCGCCCCGTAGTTCCTCTGCAGCAACAGCACATTGCCCAGCCGGCTCCGGGCCAGTTCGAAATCCGGGTTGGCGTCCAGCGCCAACCGCAGACAGCGCGCGGCGTCCTCCAATTGACCCAGTTCGCCATGGGAAATGCCCAGATAAAAATACCCCAGGTAATCGTTCTTCGGCGACACCTCCACCACGTGTTGAAACAGCGTGATGTTGTTCCGCCAGAAGCCCAGTTGATACCGGCTGTCCAAACCGCAAGCCACGAGGCAGGCCGCGCCCAAACTCGTCATGAGCGCGCGCCGGGCAAAGGAGCCGGCGGCCATCTCCGCCGCGCCCCAAACCACCGCAATGAACAGGCCGATGGACGGCAGATACGCGTAGCGGTCGGCCATGGATTGCAGCCCCACTTGCACCACACCAATCACCGGCAACAGCATGACAACAAACCAGACCCAGCCGACCAGGAGCCAAGGCTGGGCTTGCCGCCGCCGGATGCCCGCCAAGAACAACAGGCTCAACAAAAGCAGGGAACCCAAGACGACCAGGGCCTGCGGATCAGCAAATGAAAGCGGGTAATAGATGGCCAAATCCACCGGCCAGAACATTCTTTCGAGATAGCGGCTGTACGCCACCACCGCATGGAGGCATCGTCCCCACAGTGAGGTCGTCTGCATGGAACCCATCGCACCGCTGGAGCTTTGCGCCCACAGCGTGACCAGACAGGAAGCAAAAGAAAGCAGAAACAGGGGAAGCTTTTCCATCACCAGCCGCCAAAAAATCGGAGAGTGGAGGGCGGAGAACGGAGAACGGGCAGCGTTTGTCCCGCCGGAGGCCGGCGCGGGCGGATCAGTCGCCAAGCGCTGCAGCGGCCAAAAATCAAGCAGCAGCAACACGAAGGGTGCCGTCACCAGCATGGGTTTGGCCATCAGGCCCAAGGCCAGGAGGACGGCGACCAGAAGATAGAGCATGGAGGATGGAAGATGGAAAATGGAGGATGGAAATCGTCCGCCGGTTTCTGCTTGTTGCTCTCTGCTTTCTGCTTTTTGAACGTAGCTGGTATAGGCAAGCAGTATGAGCAGGAAGAAAAAGCCGCTCAAGACATCCTTGCGTTCCGAAATCCAAGCCACTGACTGGATATGCAAAGGATGGATGGCAAACAAGGCGGCCACAAAAAAACTGCGCCAGCGCGCGGCGCCTTGCTTCGCCGGGACATCCGCACGGCGGCACATCAATCCGCAGAGCCACCAGAAAAGCAGCAGGGTATTGACCGCGTGCCATCCCAGATTCACCCAATGTTCCTCCTGCGGATTCAGCCCAAACAGTTCACAATCCAGCAGGTGCGAAAGCCAGGTGATGGGATGCCAGTTCCCCGCATGGGCTCCGCTGAACGCCCAGGCGATGCTGTCGAAATTGAGACCCGAGCGCACCGCGGGATTTTGGTACACGTAATCGTAATCATCATAGCCAATGAACCCCAGGGAACCCACCGGCCAGAAACAGGCCAATGTGAGTGTGAGCAGCAGCAGCAATAGACTTGTAACCAACAAACCGTCGCGTCGCATTGCCAAAAAAATTACAAGTGCGGGGTGACCGGTGACAAGCACAGAAAGGCCCGTGATGTGTGATGCGTGATGGGCCATGCAGTACGCTGCACAGGGAGATCGGTCGACGACCAAGGCCGGCGCGCAGCGGGTGGCAGAACCAGCAACACACCGCAAACCTTTGGTCGGCGGGGATCGCGTCAGCGCCGGAAGCAGGTTGAAAGTTTCCCCGAATATTGTTTGAACCTTTCCGCCCGGCGCGGGGATTAATCCTTACATGGTCATTACGGACGACCAACTTGAACAATCAGACCACCGGGAACTGCTTGCGCGCGCCGGCGCGGGAGATGCCGAGGCCTTCTGCCGATTGGCTGAGCCGCTGCAAGCCCGCCTGCTGCGCCAAGCCATCGCGCTGGCCGACGATGTGAGCACGGCGGAAGACCTTGTTTCCGAGACGTTGGTCGGGGCTTGGAAAAGCCTGCCGCGCTACAACCAGTCGTGCCGGCTGTCCACTTGGCTATATGCCATTCTGCTGCATCGCCATCGCAAATCCCTGCGCCGGGCGCACTGCCGGCCTATTGCGCTGGCCTGGCTGCCGTTTTTTGACGCCCAAAATCTCCACGAACAGCAGGCCAATTTACCATCGCCGGAACCTTCCCCGGCGGAAACCATGGCGCAAAACGAAACTGGCACCCAATTGCGCCAAGGCATTGCCCTGCTGCCCGAAAAGCATCGTCAGGTCATTTTGCTGCGTTTCTTCGAAGATGCCTCGCTGCCGGACATGGCGGCGGTGCTCGGCTGTTCGGTGGGCACGATAAAATCCCGACTGCATCATGCGTTGGAGAAATTGCGCAAAATGAAAATGAACCTTCCCGGCGAATCAGGGGATAAACAGATATGAAAGCGATTTGGCAATCCCAAGAAAATGCTGGCCCAAAGTGCAGGGTTGGCGTCACGCGCCAGCGTCTTGGAGTGCGCCAGCTCTCAAGCGTTTTCCCATCACCCACCACAAAGCCAATAGGATGAGCTGGCCCTTCCATCAGTGCGGACGGTATCGGCGGAACATCTCCCTTCTGGCCAGTGGCGTGCTGCCGGAGCCAGAGCGGGAGCAGCTCAAACTCCACCTCACGACGTGCCCGGATTGCCGGAGACAACTTGCAGAGCTCGAGTCTGTGACGACATCGTTGTCGAATTGGGAGAAGGATTTTGCACGCGTTCAGCCGGGGCAAGCGGTGCAGATTCGCTGGGCCAGGGCGGTCCAAGAGGCAGGCAGGATGGAACCAATTCGCCAACTCACCATGAATCCAAAGGGCGGAATTAGTATGCAGAAAGCCCGCCCTCACCCCGGCCATGAACCCGGGAAACACCCAACACCCAACATCGAACACCCAACATCCAGTGAACGCTCCGACGGAATGGCCATCCGCGAATGGTTTCTGGACGTGATCTGGCCATACCGCCGGGTGTGGGCGGTGCTAGCCGTGGTGTGGGTGCTGATCTTCATGGACAAACTCTCGTTGCAGGGTCATTCACAAACACTGGCGCGGAAGTCTTCACCGCCAACGCAGGAGATGCTCATGGCCTTCAAGGACCGGCAGAATATTTTGGCCGAGTTGCTGGCGGATCATTCCGCGCCACGTGAGGCGGAACGACCAAAGTTTTTTTCACCCAGACCCCGGACGGAACGCGTAATGCTATTGAACACCTAAGATCAACATGAACGAATCCCCACACAACAGCCCGGGCCAGCGGATGTCGCGCGCTCTGCTGGCTTGGCTGATCTTCTTCTCCGTTATTGGCCTGCTGATACTGGTCGCCGATTTGATGTCGCCCGGCAGCCGGAGACCTTGGTATTGGCAGCAGGTTTTGATTGCCGTCCTCGGGGCGTCCGCCGCAATGTGCGCCTGGCTGGTGGGCCGCTGGTCGTGCAATCGCCACAACTTCGGCCGGCTCTTGGTCGGCACGGCCGTTTTCGCCACCCTGGCCGCGATTTTCTATCTGGAGGAGGATTGGCGCGGCAAACGCGCATGGGAGCAATGCAAGGCCGAGTTGGAAGCCAGCGGCCTGGAGATGAATTGGAACAAATACCTGCCGCCGCCGATTCCAGACGACCAGAATTTTTTCACGGCCAGCACCAATATTCTGATACGATTCAAAAAAGCCCAATCCGATGCGGAATCCGAAAGGGCATCGCATTGTTCATGGTTCTTGATTTCCTACGGAACCAATGCCTTTCCCATATTCGCCAACACCAAAACCAATCCCTTGCTGTTGGCAAACATCATGGTGTCGCCAACGGCTGCCGTCGGTGTCGGCCAGGGTGGAAACAGTCGGGTGTTTAGCTTAAACGATCCTGCCGCCCCGGCGGACATTCGCGACTCAATGCAAAAAAACATTGGCCGCTCTGTTGAGGGGTCCGCCGGCTTCAAATTCTCCGAATTGCAATTAAGCAACTTGACGCCGGCGCGCGTTTGGTTGCAGGCGGACGCGCAACTTTCGGCGGCCAATCTAGAAAACCTGATCCCCCGGGACTTGGCCACCAACTTGGGCCATTTGCAAATCGCAGCGACTGCAACCAAAGGCGTGTTCGACATTTTGCTGGGGGACGTCCATGCCACGCCAGCGGCAGATTATTTGAAATGGAGCGACCAATTTGGCACTGCGCTCGAAGAAGTCCGCGAGGCACTGAAACGGCCTGGCGCGATCATCCCGGGCGATTACTTCCGGCCGTACCAGATCCCCATCCCAAATTTCGTGATGATGCGAAGCGTGTCCCAAATGCTCGAGCAACGGGCACAATGTGAACTGTTGTTGGGCAAACCAGACCAGGCGCTGCGCGAATTGACTTTGATACATGACTTATGCCGGATTCTGGAGAAGCCGCCCACCGGCAAACCGGAAACCCTGGTTGAAGCGATGATCAATGTGGCCATCACCGGACTTTATGTGAACGCCATCGCCAGCGGCCTGCGCTGGCACTCGTGGCAGGAGCCGCAACTCACGGCTTTGCAGGCGCAACTCGAGGGAATCAGTTTGCCTCCCTGGGTGGAGGAAGCGTTTCGAGATGAGGTCGCGGCTTCCGCCCAGACACTGGAGATATCCACGCCGGCCGAATTACAAAGGTTGCTTTCCCGGCAGGCCTCCACCAATTTCTGGGCGAAGTTGACAGACCCGAGTTTCTGGCTCCTGAATCTCGTGCCGCGCGGCTGGTATCATCTGAACATGGTAAACGCGGCCAGATTGTCGCAGAAGAACCTCGGCGGCTTCGACCTCTCGAATAATTTGATACTCCCAGGCCCCGCGGAGCAGCATATGTTGGAAATTGAGGCCGGTTTGAACCATTGGTCACCTTGGAATCAGTGGGCGCTTATGTCAATCCCCAACTCCAAGAAGGCAATACAAAACACTGCATACAATCAAACGCTGGTCAACGAAGCGCTAATCGTCTGCGCCTTGGAACGTTATCAGCTGGCCCACGGCGAGTATCCCACCACGCTCGAAGCACTCGTACCACAGTTCATTGCGAAACTGCCCCATGACATCATTGGTGGCCAGCCCTTGCACTATCGGCGCGCGGATGCCCCGACGGCGCAAAGCTCCGATGCGGCCAGCGGGAAGTTCTTGCTCTATTCAGTCGGCTGGAATGAAAAAGACGATGGCGGCGCGGTGGCGCGCACCAAGAACGGGACCGAGGACCGGGAACAGGGCGATTGGGTCTGGCGAAATTAACGCCGAAATCTAGCTTGGCAACCCGCAAGTTCGACTGATCGAGCCTTGGGCAGCAGGTCACCCTCTGGTCATTTCGCCGCCAGTGCGGCTTCAATCGCCTTGGTCACTTCCGGGGAATCCGGTTTCACCTTGGACTCAAAGCGAGCCACGATCTTCCCGTCGCGCCCGATCAGGAATTTGGTGAAATTCCAGTGGATGTTTCCGGGAAACGGCGACTCTTTGCCAGCCAGCGCGACGTACAGCGAATGACGGTTGGCTCCGTTGACCTCCAGCTTGTCGAACATCGGGAAGGTCACGTCGTATTTCGAGGTGCAGAAGGCCTTGATCTCCGCATCCGTGCCCGGTTCCTGCGAAAGAAACTGGTTGCACGGGAAACCGCACACGATCAACCCTTGATCCTGATATTTTTTATAGATCGCTTCCAGCGCGGCGTATTGCGGCGTGAATCCGCACTTGGAGGCGACATTAACGAGGAGCAGCACCTTGCCGGCATAAGGCTTGAGCGTGGTGTCCTTGCCGTCAATGTCCTTGAGCGGAATGTTGTAAAGCGAATCCGCCGCCGAGAGGGAAAGCGTGGCCATCATCATAGTCGCGAGAACAATCATGGTTGTTTTCATGCGAAAAACAATGCACTAATTCAATGGATTAGTCAAATGCACGCTATTGCTTTCCCTTGACCAGCGCGTCCACCACCCCGGGATCCGCCAGCGTGGTGATGTCGCCGATCTGGTCGGTCTGGTTTTCAGCGATTTTGCGGAGGATGCGGCGCATGATTTTGCCGGAGCGCGTTTTCGGCAGGCCGGGCGCGAACTGAATTTTATCCGGCACGGCAATCGCGCCGATTTCCTTGCGCACATGCGCAGCCAGCTCCTTTTTCAGCTCCTCGCTTTCCTCGATGCCGTCTTTAAGCGTCACGAAGGCATACAGGGCCTGGCCTTTGATGTCGTGCGGCATGGGCGCCACGGCAGCCTCGGCGACTTTCGCATGGCTCACCAGCGCGCTCTCGACTTCCGCCGTGCCGATGCGATGGCCGGAGACGTTTACCACGTCGTCCACGCGCCCCAGCAGCCAGTAATCGCCGTCGGCATCCACGCGGCAGCCGTCGCCGGTGAAATACACGTCCTTGAACGTGGAGAAATACGTATTCACGAAGCGCAGGTGGTCGCCCCAAGTGGTGCGCATGATGCCAGGCCACGGGCGCTTGATGCAGAGCTTGCCACCTTCGTTTGGCTTGCATTCGGTGCCGTCGTCGCGCAGCACCACCGGTTCCACGCCGAAAAAAGGACGGCTGGCGCTGCCGGGCTTCAGGGTGTTGACCCCGGGCAGCGGGGTGATGAGATGGCCGCCGGTCTCGGTCTGCCACCAAGTGTCCACAATGGGGCAGCGGCCGCGGCCAATGTGCTTGTGATACCACATCCACGCCTCGGGATTGATGGGTTCGCCGACTGTGCCGAGCACGCGCAGGGAACTTAAATCGTATTTGGCCGGCCAGGTATCGCCGAGCCGGATGAGCGCGCGAATGGCGGTCGGCGCGGTGTAAAAGGAATTCACCTTGAACTTCTCGACCATCTGCCAGAAACGTCCGGCGTCGGGAAACGTGGGCACGCCCTCGAACATAAGCGTGGTGCCGCCATTGCAGAGCGGGCCATAAACCACATAGCTGTGGCCGGTGACCCAGCCGATGTCGGCGGTGCAGAAATAGACGTCGCCCTCGTGGATGTCGAATACGTACTTGTGAGTCAGCGCGCTCCAGAGCAGATAACCGGCAGTGCTATGCACCACGCCCTTGGGCTTGCCGGTGGAGCCGGAGGTGTACAGGATGAAAAGCAAATCCTCGGCCTTCAGCTTCTCGGCGGGGCACTCCGCCGAGGCCCCGGCCATCAATTCGTGATACCAGACGTCGCGGCCGGCCGTCATGGCGCACGGTTCCGGCTTCGCTTCGCTCGAGCGCGACGAGTCCGGTTTCGCTCCGCCATGGCGCGACAAGTCGCGGTCCACGACGATGACCTTTTCGATGCTGGCCGTGTGTTGCAACGCGGCATCGGCCAGGGACTTGAGCGGCACGGATTTACCCCCGCGCAAAGAGGCGTTCGCGGTCACGAGCACTTTGCACTCGGAATCATGGATGCGGCCCGCCAGCGCGTCGGCGCTGAAGCCGCCAAACACCACCGAGTGGATGGCGCCAATGCGCGCGCAACCGAGCATGGCCACCGCGGCTTCGGGAATCATGGGCATGTAAATCGCCACCCGGTCGCCTTTGCGGACCCCGAGCGATTTCAGGACATTGGCGAACTTGCAGACCTCCGCGTGCAATTCCGCGTAAGTAATGCGCCGCACGTCCTCTTCCGGTTCCCCCTGCCAGATGATGGCGGTTTGCTGGCCGCGCGCCGGAAGATGGCGGTCGAGACAGTTGGTGGTGACGTTGAGTTGTCCGTCCTCGAACCAAGTGTGCTCGACCTTGCGCGCGGCGGTGTCCCAGTTGAACTTCCGCGCGTGCTTGGGCCGCTTGAACCATTCAAGGGTCTGCGCCTGCTCCAGCCAGAATTTGTCCGGCTCGCGGATGGACCGTTCGTACAAGGCGTCGAACTGCGCGGCGTTCAAGTGCGCCCGCTGGACGACTTCAGGTGACGGCGGGAAGGTGCGGGTCTCGTGCGAGAGCGAATCGGTGGAAATGGCTTGGTTTGACATATATGGCGTCTGATAGTTGGGATTAATTTTCCCCATTTCCGCAAAATTAAGCCCGTCTGTCAATAAGCAGGCGGAAGAAAATCAACTTCCGGAGCGGCCGGACGCCACCACGGAGCGCCGGCCTCCGGCCCGGCGTGTTGGAGTTCACGCTTTAGCGTGCCGCCCGGACAAGCTAAAGCTTGAACTCCAGCGAGCCGCCGCCGCTCCACTCAAAAATCAATTCGCCCACAACAACCCGACGGAGCTGACGGGCATGAACTGGTTGCCGCCGAGATATTGCAATTCCACAGCCGCCCCCTGACCGCCGCAGATGGAGCCGGTGGAGGTGGTGGTTACAGTGCCGGGCTGCGGGCTGACGGTACACGAATAAATGCCGCCGTTGAGCGGACTGGCGCTGGTCGTGCTGACCGTTGCGGCAAACTTGCTTCCGTCCGGCGACATCCAGACGCCGGACCATGCCTGAGCACCTGCGGTCAGGGTCGTCCACGAAGCGCCTTGGTTAGAGGAGGCATAGAGCAAGCCGTTAGTGACGGCCACCACGAGCCGGGTACAGTCGCTGGAAACAGCCAGACTGGTCACGGTCACCCCGGCTGGTGCAGTTACGTTAACAGCATAGCTTGCACCACTGTTGACAGACACAGCAATAGCGCCACTGGATAATCTTGCGCGGCAGGTTCCATTGCCCGAACAAGCGTAATTGTAACCATCATTGGCGGTGATCAATGCTCCGCTGGCAGTGCACGCAATCGCGTGCCCGTAGCCGGTGCTGGAAGAAGACCATGTCAGTCCGCCGTCGGTGGACTCTTCAATGGTAAAGCCGGAACTTCGCTGCGCATAAAGTGTTTTCCCATCCGCCGAACAGGCGACTGAATTGTAATAATAACCATTGCCGCCGTCAGCGTTAAGGTGACTCCAACTTTGGCCGGAATCAGAAGAGGCATAAACGCCGTACTGGTCGCCACCCACGGCATACATCCGGACGCCATCCGCCGAAGCGGCCACGCTTTTGCCATTCAGGGTCACATTCGGACTGTTCGACAATGCTATCATGAAGCTGTTGGTATAGGCGGCGAAATTGCCCTGGATGGATTGGCCGGAGTTTTCTTTGACCAGCCAGCCGCCACCCCCCCCGCCCGACACACGCACGATTTCGCCGCCGGTCATTCCCGATGACGCCGGCAGGGTCACCGTGGTGAGGCTTGAACTGGTCAGCATATAGCCGTGGTCCTTCGCCGCCTGTTGTGTGGTGCCCGAAACACCGACCCAGCCGACGAGGCCATTGCCAAAAAAACTGCCGGAAAAAGAGTTTCCCAAGTTCGAGAAGGTGTTGACGCCATTATACGTCCCGGTGCCGGCAAAGGTGTTGGCGCCGGTAAAGCCGTTGGGGCCGGTGAAAGAATTTGAGGCGTTGAAGATATTCGCGCCATTGAAGGTGTTCGCGCTGGTAAATGTCTGGTTTTGGTCCAACAAAGCCACATCGGACGCAAGCCGCGCGTCCGCCAGAGTGCCGAGGGTGATATTCGCGGCATTGAGGCTGTTAAGATTGGAGCCGTTGCCTGTGAAGCTGTTGGTGGCGTTGACAAAATTGACGCTGTTGGAATAAGTGCCTGAAATCAGCGTCGAGGAAATGGTGCCGGTGATCTGCGTGGCGAGCAACGAGCCGAGCAAATTGCTGGCGCTGGTGGCAAACAAAGCATAGGGCACGGGCAGGATCGGCTGCCGCGGCGTCAGGTCCGTGAAATTGGTCACGCCCAGGGCGCGAACCCCAATGTCCAGCCAGTCATTGGAGCCATTGGAGGTGCCGTTGAATACACCGGAGCCGAAGTTCAAAATCACGGTGAACAGACCATTGGAGACGGGCACGGCGGCATTGGTCAGCCAGACGCTGACTTGAACACCGTTGGTGGGGGCGTTGAATACCGCAAAGCGAAAATCGTAGTTGGTGTTCGCCGGCGTCCCCGACACATTCAACCGCCCCTGATAGGAAATGGCGCTGCCCTGCGCCATTAGAGGCGCAGTCGCCGCGAAAAATAAAACCGCCAGCAACCCGCAGGATAGGACTATTCGATGCACCCCGATACAATGGCGCTTCCAGCGCGGTTTTTCAATTGAGAATATCAATTTTTGATTGCCGTTTGAAGGCTTACCAACTAATTTCCTGCCCACGCCGGACAAGCACCGAGCGCAAACAAGGTAAAATAGCACCTGAATTTATGAAGAAACCTTTGACAGGCGCCGAATTGAATGAACTCATTTCCGGCCTCAACAAATTAGCGCGCAACCTCTGGTGGTGTTGGAACCAGGAGGCGCAGGACCTGTTTCAGCGGCTCTCGCCCCGCGGCTGGCAGAACCTCTGGCACAACCCCGTGGCCATCCTCCGCGAAGTGTCGGAGTACGAGTTGCGGGTCCATCTCCAGGAACCGGGTTTCGCGGATCGCGTCCGCAGTGTGCTCCGCGAGTTTCAGGCCTACCTGACGGACCAGAACACCTGGTGCCACCAAAATGCGCCCAAACTGCACCAGAATCCCGTCGCATATTTCTCGGCGGAGTTTGGCTTGCACGAATCGCTGCCGATTTCCGCCGGCGGCCTCGGCATCCTGGCCGGCGACCATGCCAAGTCCGCCAGCGATCTCGGCTTGGGATTTGTCGGCGTCGGATTGTTTTACCGCGAGGGCTATTTTCAACAGGCAATTGACACCAACAACTGGCAGACGGAGTATTACAATCCGGTGGATCCACACAACGTGCCGCTGGAGGCGGTGTTGGATGCTGAAGGCGGCCGGCTGGTCTGCTCCGTGGAAATCGGCTTGAACGTGGTGGATTTCCAAGTCTGGCGCGTGAACGTCGGACGCGTGCCGCTTTATTTGCTGGACACGAACCTGCCCGAGAACGAACAGCTTTTCCGGGATCTGACCAATCGCGTTTATGGGGGCGACAGCACCACGCGGATCATGCAGGAAATGTTGCTGGGGGTCGGCGGCGTGCGGTTGCTGCGCACGCTCGGCATCGAGCCTTCCACGTTCCACATGAACGAAGGCCACGCGGCGTTTCTCACATTGGAACTGATCCGGGAAAAAATGGCCGCGGGCAAATCATTTGACGAGGCGCAGGCGCAGACCCGGCCGGAATGCATCTTCACCACGCACACGCCGGTGGAAGCCGGCCACGACCGTTTCAGCCCCGAGTTGATGAATTACGCCATGCAGCGGTTCCTGACCCAGTTGAAGGTGCCGTTTACCGACCTGCTCGGATTGGGCCGCGTAAAGCCGGAAGACAAGAACGAGCTGTTCTGCATGACCGTGCTGGCCTTGAAACTCTCCCGCGCTGCCAATGCCGTCAGCGAGCTTCACGGCGACGTCAGCCGCCACATGTGGCAGGCGCTTTATCCCGGCAAAACCCAGGCCGAAGTGCCCATCGGCCACATCACCAACGGCATTCACCTGATGGGCTGGATGAAAGGGTCCGCCCGCCAGTTCTGGCGCAAGAAATTATCCGACGGCGGGAACGGCGAAACCCAATTTTTCCGGGAACGGTTCGGCGCCAATTGGGCGGCAGCCGTCAATGATGCCGGCTTCTGGGAAAAAATGACCGATCCCAACTTCGTCTCGGACGAGGAACTCTGGGCGCTGCGCTACCGGCTGCGCCGTGAACTGGTTGAATACGCCCGCCGCCGCCTGCTCGAACAAAGCCAGCGCGTCACCCAGGGCGATTATGTGCGCTTTGACCGGCTGTTGAGCCCCGACGCGCTGACCATCGGTTTCGCGCGCCGGTTCGCCACCTACAAGCGCGCGCCGCTGATCTTCCAGCAATTCGACAACATCGTCAAACTCGTCAAGGACAAACAGCGTCCCGTACAGTTCATTTACGCAGGCAAGGCGCATCCGCGCGATGATGCCGGCAAGCGGTTCATCCAGCAGATCATCCATTTGAGCAAGCACAGCGAACTTTCGGGACACCTCGTCTTCCTTGAGAACTACGACATTCACGTGGCGCGCCAGATGGTGGCCGGGTGCGACATCTGGCTGAACAATCCGCGCCGTCCGCTCGAAGCCTCTGGCACCAGCGGCATGAAAGCGAGCTGCCACGGCTGCATGGGGTTCAGCATCATGGACGGCTGGTGGCGCGAAGGCTACGACGGCACCAACGGCTTCGCCATCGGGCCCGATTCGCATCCCGACAAAGTCGAGGAGCAGGACCGCGTGGACAGCGCGAACCTCTACCAGACGCTGACCGAGCAAATCGTGCCCATGTTCTTCAACCGCGACGTGAACGGCATTCCGCGCGTCTGGCTCACGCGGGTTCGCCGCGCCATGGCCACCCTCGTGCCCAAGTTCACCACCGACCGCATGGTCAAGGAATACACGACCAGGTATTACGCCAAACCGTAAAGCCGGGATCTCAGCACTTCCGTAAGGTGGGGGGGCGTTTCGATTGGAACGAGAGGCCACCTGGGATGGGTGGTTCGCCGGCGGGTGAGGTCGGCCCCGGGGCCGGTATTTTCGGGACACGGCTCGTTGCGAAATTCAGTTTTGCCTGCGGCGAGGCGCCGTTTTTCGTCCGCCTTGCAGGGCTTGGAACTCTGACGGGCGATTGCCCCAGCGCGTCGCTCGCCGACGCGCTTTGCCCGGTCAGCTTACGGGCCTTCAGTCCTTCTTCTGCTTGGCAAAAGGCGAAGCGGCCAGCGCCACGCGCGGGAGCTTCTCCTTTGCTTTGGCCGCCAGTTTGGGCGTGGCCAGGGCGATGAAATCCGTCTGGCTGCGGTGGCTCTTGCCGGGGGCAACGCCGGAGACGCGCCGGTAAACGCCGTCCGGGCCAAGGAACCGCGCCTTGACGTTGTCCGCCAGGCTCACGCGCAGGATCTCCCGGATGACGCGGTCGCACAAAACGCCATCCTCGATGGGAAAGACCACTTCGATGCGACGAAACAGATTGCGCGGCATCCAGTCCGCGCTGCCGACGAACAGCTCGGGCTGGCAGGCATTCTCAAAATAATAAATGCGGCTGTGTTCCAGAAACCGATCCACAATGCTGCGCACGGTGATGTTCTCGCTCAGGCCCGGCACCCCGGGGCGCAGGCAACAGATGCCGCGGACGATGAGGTCAATCTTCACGCCGGCCTGGGAGGCGGCGTAGAGCGCCCGAATGAGTTCCGGCTCCACGAGCGAGTTGAATTTGGCGATGATGCGCGCGGGCAGTCCGCGCTTGGCGTGCTCCGCCTCGCGCGCGACGAGTTGCAGGAGCTTGCGATGCAGGTCGAACGGCGCCACGACCAGCTTGCTCATGCCGGGAAACTGGCAGATGCCGGTGAGCAGGTTGAAGAGATTCGTGGCGTCCTCCCCAAAGTCCGCGCGGCAGGTGAACAGGCTGAGGTCGGTGTACAGTCGGGCGGTGGTGGGATTGTAATTGCCCGTGCCCAGGTGGACATAGCGGAGAATCTTCTCGCCCTCGCGGCGCACCACCAGCGCCACCTTGGCGTGGATTTTGAAGCCGACCAGGCCATAGACGACATGCACGCCGTTTTCCTCAAGCTTGCGCGCCCATTCAATGTTGTTGGCCTCGTCAAAGCGCGCCCGCAATTCCACCACGGCGGTCACCTGCTTGCCATTGTTCACCGCGTCCATCAGCGCGCCGACGATGCGCGGGTCGCCGCCGGTGCGGTACAGCGTCATTTTGATGGCGAGCGTGTCGTGGTCGGTGGCGGCCGTTTCGAGGAATTCCACGACACTGGAAAAATTCTCGTAGGGATGATGAAGCAGGATATCGCGCTCGCGAATGGCGGCGAAAATGTCCTTTCTGCCCCGCAACGCCGGGGCCACCGGGGCCAGGAACGGCGGGTCGCGCAATTCGGGTGAATGGCTGCCTTGGTACAACGCCATGAGCCGCGTGGGGTTGAGCGGGCCGTCCACCAGATACAAATCATGTTCGGTCAGGTGCAGGGTTTTCAGCAGCGCCTCGCGGACCGGAATGGGGCAATGCTGCGAGATCTCCAGTCGTACGGCATGGCCGCGGCGGCGCTTATGGAGTTCCTCCTCCACCGCCTTGAGCAGGTTCGGTGAATCGCCCTCGTCCACGTACAATTCGCTGTTGCGCGTGAGGCGGAACTGCCAAAAACCCAGAATCCGGGTGCCGGGAAAGAGATCCGCCAGAAAATGCCCGATGAGCTGGCCCAGGAACACAAAGTCACGCCGTCCGTCCTCGCGCGGGAGCTGGATAAGTCGCGGCAAAATCGAGGGACATTGGACCACCGCCAGATGCTTGAGCACATCCCCCCCTTTCTCCATCTCCAGCCGCACCATCAGATTGAGGGACTTGTTCAGCAATTGCGGAAAGGGATGCGCGGGGTCAATGGCCAGCGGCGTCAATACGGGGCGCACTTTACGGTGATAAAATTCGTCCAGCCAGGCCAAGTCTGGCTCTTTGAGACTTTCGATTTCGAGGATGCGGATGTCATGCCGGGCCAGCGCGGGTTGTAGTTCCCCATTCCAAAAGGCGTATTGGTCGGCCACCAGCTTGCGCACCCGATGGGTGATGGCCGCGAAGATTTCGGCCGGCGTGCGCCCGTCCACGCTCCGGGCGGTGTTGCCGCTCTCAATCTGCTGCTTCAAGCCGGCGACGCGCACCTCGAAGAATTCATCCAGGTTGGAGCTGACGATGGTGAAAAACTTGAGGCGTTCGAGCAGCGGATTGGCGGGGTCGCAAGCCTCATCCAGCACCCGCTGGTTGAATTCCAGCCAGCTCAATTCGCGGTTCAAAAATTGTTTTGCTTCTCGGGTCTTGTCCATAGCGGTGCCTGCCTGGCGGGTTTCAAGTATCCATGGCTGAGGATAATGGTGCCCGGCCGGAAATGAAAGATTGAATTCTTTTTTGACCCGGGCTGTCTAATTGACTAGGCTGACGGCCTGAAATAGAGATGTTCTTGTGTGCGGTCAATTTTTCGGCGCGGAGATTAGCCTTGGCGACATGGCTGGCGCTGGGCTTATCCGCCACGGCACAACAGGCCATTCAGTTTTCCCGGCCCGCCAATCAGGACCCGGCGGCTTCCGCGAATTCCTTCCTGCACTCAAATCACAAATCACCCGGCGACTTCAAGGCGCCTTCCTCCATGTTCGGCGACACCGGACCGGAGGCGAGCTTCGATATGCTGCCCGGCGGCCCGCCCGTGGTCTATCCCAACGCCAATAATCAACACTGGCAGAAGCTGCTCCAAGATCGGAAGAACTGGTCGCTCTCGACACCGGAACAGATTTTGGGCGTGCCCACGCCGGAATCCATTTTGGGGCTTACCGACCCCCGTGAAGATCCCAAACTGTCACCGGGAGAACGGTATTTGCAGCGGCAGGAACGGCAAGCGGAAATGGCGGCAACCAACGGCCTGCGCGGGCCGAATATCATGGCTTCACGAACCTATGATCCGAACAGGGATCTGTTCCCCAACTTGGATGAGCGCAGCCGGTTTGGCGATGCTCACGGCGGCACCGATCCCGGCTCATTCAGCTCCGGGCCGCCCCGAGTGAGAAGCGCGTTCATCAGCCAGAATCCAGAAACCCCGGCCGACCAAAGCCAGAAGCTGGACACCACTTGGGCCAGCCCTTTTGGACCGACCGAACCGCTGCCCAAATCCACGCCGAAACAGCTCGCGGGGTTGGAGGCTTTTCGCGCCTTGATGGAACCCCCAGCCAAGGAAAAAACACCGGCATTTGGCAATTTTGCGCTGCCCGCCGTGGCCGCGCCAAGCCGCAACCTGCAGGCCCCACCGGTCTTTAATCCAGCCGGACAATCCTTCACGCCCTTGGGCAACGATATCACCAGAATCTCACCCCTGGCCGGCGTCACGGGACCGCCCCCGGCTCCGGCTAAAAAGCCGCCCTTGGTGACGCCGCCGCCATGGATGTCGTCGTCGCTGCAAAATCCCACGATGCCACAACGGCAGTATTAGGATGTGGCGGTGGCCCAACCCGGCGGAAATAGCTCACGCCAATCAAGCCGCGTTGGTAATTCCGCACGACTCCATGCCAGCCTTGCGAATTCCGGGCGGCAGGGATGCGCGCGCTCCGCGCCAAGCAGGGATGCCTGACGCCACAGCTAAAACGCCGAGGTGGTGACCAAGACCTGTTCAAGCGTGGAAATTCCATCGCGCGCGCGGTCCAGCGCCACCATGCGCAGCGTCTTCATGCCCTGATTGATGGCGAGCTTGCCCATTTCCCGTGTGCTGGCGCGGGCGATGATCAATTTGCGAATCTGGTCGCTCACGGTCATCACTTCGATGATGGCCATGCGGCCGACGTAGCCGGAACTTTTGCAGCGGTCGCAGCCGCGCCCGCGGTAGAGCTGCACCCCGTCAAACATGGCCGGATCAATGCCCAGATCCTCGAACATCTTGGCCGGATAGGTGATCGGCTCCTTGCAATGCGAGCAGATGCGGCGCATCAGCCGCTGCGCGCAGGACAAAATCACCGAGGAAGAAATCAAGAATGGCGCGATCCCCATGTCGTCCAGCCGCGCAATCGCCCCGGGCGCATCATTGCAATGCATCGTGGAGAGCACCTGATGGCCGGTCAGCGCGGCTTCCACGGCAATTTCCGCCGTTTCCGTGTCGCGAATTTCGCCGATCATGATGATGTCCGGATCCTGGCGCAGAATCGAGCGCAGCGCATTGGCAAAGGTCAGCCCGATGTCCTTCTTGGTGGGCACCTGGTTGATGCCGGGCACCTGGAATTCCACCGGGTCTTCCACCGTGACGATGTTCCAAGCGGGATTGTTGAGTTCGTTCAACGCGGAATACAGCGTGGTCGTCTTGCCGGAGCCCGTCGGGCCGGTGACCAGAATCAGACCGTGCGGCGCGTCAATGGCGGCCCGAAACTGCTTCAACGTGGAATCATCCAGGCCCAACTTGTCAATGCTGGCAGACAGGTTGCTTTTGTCGAGGACGCGCAACACGATTTTTTCGCCGTGCACCGTGGGCAGCGACGAAACGCGCAAATCAAAGTCCCGGCCGCTGACCTTGACCCGCATGCGGCCATCTTGCGGCAGACGGCGTTCGGCGATGTCGAGGTTGCTCATGATTTTCAGGCGCGAGGCCAGCGCCAGTTGCATCTGCTTGGGCGGCGGCGTGGCGTCCAGCAGCACGCCGTCAATGCGGTAACGCAGCCGCATTACCTTCTCAAAGGGCTCCAAGTGAATGTCGCTGGCCCGGTCTTTGATGGCTTGAAGAATGATCAGGTTGGCCAGCTTGATGACCGGCGCTTCCTCGCTGGAAGCGGCGAGCTGGTCGAGGTTCATCTCCTCGGTGGCTTCCTTGACGGCTTCCAGCGTATCGGCGTCGGAATCGGCCTCCCGTTTTTTCTCGGCGTCCTGGATGATGTCCTCCATGGAGCTGCTCTTGGCCGCATCCAGGGCGTTCAGCTTGTCAGCGATGGCCTTTTCCGACGCGATGAGCGGCGCAACCTCCAGCTTGGTGATGCGGCGAACATCGTCAATCGCCAGGACATTCAGGGGGTCGGACATGGCCAGGAACAACTTGTTGTCCAACCGGCTGACCGGAACCACCTTGTGACTGTGCGCCATGTCGCGGGGGACCAATTCCACCACCTCCGGCGAAATGTTGACGCGAGAGAGATTGATCGGCGAGACGTTCAAGACGCGCCCCATGCAAACCGCGAGGTCATCGGGGCTGACATATTGCTTGTCCTTGTCCACCAGCAGCTTGACGAACCGCGCGCCTTCCTTGCGCTGCCGCTCCAATAATTCCTCGATCTGGTTGGCGCTCAGCAGGCCATCCTCGACCAGGGCGTCAGCGATGCGTTCAGCGAAAGACTTGATTTTGGCCATGATCAGCGAAACGCTTTGCGGAGATTGGAGACCAAATCATTGGGCGGCGCCACATACCAAAGCAACCGGTGCGTGGTCGCTGCGCCGAGTTCCTTGGCCGCCTGCTGGTTGAACGGATTGGCCGTCGCCACGAGAATGGCCTTGCTCATCCGGTCAAAAGGCAGCACGCACCAACGCCGGCACACCTCCGCCGGAAATCCCCGCGTCAGGTCCATGTCCACATCGTAGCGGTCCAGCGGCAGATAGGCCACCCGCGACTTGTCGCACAGCAGCCGGAGCGACTTGTCTATCAGGTAAATCCCCTTTTCGTGCAGCGTCTGGATGAATGGTTCCACCACGTCCGACGGCGGCGTGTTCAAATCCACGTTCCGCCAGCACAGGTCAAAATCCCCCGCCGTGATGAATTTGCTGTCCACGTAAATTTTATAGAGCAATTTGCGCCCGTCGTCCACCTCCTCCGCCGTCACCGCGCGCGCCTTGGCTTTGCGCCGCAGTATCTGGGTGTCCGTCACCGACGGCAGTTCCACGACTTCCGGCGACGACTGCACCGCCGCATTGCTGGACCGGTCTTCGATCTGCTTCAGGGCTGCGCGCACATCCGCATCCTCGGGGCGCCGTTGCAAGACGGTTTCGTATTCGAGGATCGCCGAGGAAAGCTGGCCCTGCTGCAAATAAGCCTGCGCAATGCGTTTGGACGTGTTCACCACCTCGTCCTCGCGGCCCAGCTTGGAATATGCCTCTTTCAGGATTTCCAGCGACTGGGTATCCGTGGGCTGGGACTGGACAATGACCTCGAACATCTCAATTGTCTGCTGCAATTGAGCTTCTTCGCCGGGATTCACTGCCGTTAAGGTGGCCATGTTTGATAAAATCAGCAACTTCATTGCCAGATTCAAGGCCAAGTTAAATCGCCTTGGCCCTCAAAGCAATCCAAGAAAGCGCGACACCCCCCAAAGCGCTGGGATCGCAAACCAACGCAGGTGGATTCAAGCAAATGCGTAAGCGGGGTGGGGACAGCTTGTCCCTCGAAAAAAATCCGTCGGCGCATTGAACCTTTGCTCGCCTCGCGCATTCCTCTCATTGAGAATGCCGGAAGTGTCCGCACCCGAACAACTGCCCGTGGCCCAGGCCCGCGCCGGAGAACCGGCGGCTTGGGACACGCTCTGCCGGCGCTATCAACTGCCGCTTTATGTGTTCATTTTTGAACTCGTCCGCGACGAGCAGGCCGCCCAGGACTTGGTGCAGGAAACGTTCCTGGCCGCCGTCCGGCATCTCGGCGGCCTGCGCGAGGACGCGAAGTTCGGCAGCTGGCTGTTTGGCATCGCGCACCAGAAATGCATCCAGCGCTGGCGCCGACCAACCGAAGTGTTGCTGGAGGAAATTCCCGAAACTCCGGATGAATTGGAAACTGGTCCGGACGATGTGCTCATTCGCCGAGAAGATGAGGCGGCATTCATGAACTTGCTGGCCCAACTGCCGCCGCCGCAGCGCACCGCTTTATTGCTGCACTTTGTCGAGGACT
>Ga0316232_1002263_pt1 | contig 20536 bp, 20 predicted proteins | sample TBHtaG_FD_206006 | JGI IMG/M metagenome (GOLD analysis project Ga0316232, IMG submission 206006) | Freshwater microbial communities from Trout Bog Lake, Wisconsin, USA - TBH18025_13 | ecosystem: Environmental > Aquatic > Freshwater > Lake > Hypolimnion/Profundal zone | place: USA: Wisconsin... | reverse complement strand
CGCCTGGAGCCGATGCGTATAACCCCCGTCTTCCGCCAAACCTGACCAGGTCCTCGGGCCCGGGTTGGTTTGGCTTCTTAACGTTGTGATCGAAGAACGCATGGCCAATACCGCATCAGCGCGCAAGCGCATCCGCCAATCCGTCACCCGCACGGCGCGTAACAGCGCCCGCAAGTCGCGTATGCGGACCTTCGTCAAGAAGGTCGAAACCGCGATCGCCAGCGGTGACAAGACAGCCGCGGCGGTTGCGTTGCGGGAAGCGCAGCCGGAAATGCAGCGCGCTTCCGGTAAGGGCGTCATCCACGCCAACACTGTGGCGCGTAAGCTGTCCCGCCTGTCGGCCCGGATCAAGTCATTGCCGGCTGCCGCCGCCGTCTGATTGCGTACGCCGGCCGATCCCCGCGGGGGTTGTCCGGCGCTTCGCGGGCAACAAATAACGTGTTCCGTACGTAATTTCGTTACTATACTCCATTTTTTAATATCTCAGTACGATCTGTCTCGCTGTTAGCGAAGCCGGGTCGTGCGTTTGTGCGTGCGGCAAGCAGGCGGAGCCATGTTGTTTCGTATATTTTGATTTCACTGAGCGCCGTTAATTTATGATTGCCTCAACCCTATGCTTTGACCCATACTTGCTGGGTCAGCCGGACAGCAGTGATCGCTGACTTTCAACCCTGTCAAAGGGTGGATAGCCGCGTCCGGACGGGGCCAAGACAGGGATATCTGGGGCAATGAAAAACTGCCGGTCTATACAAGAAATTTTGGCTTCGGCCAGTTACCGGGGAGGACGTTGCGCATGACCACGGTAGAGGCTGATATCGTGGATATGCCACAATTGTCCGTCCAGTGGACGCGGATCAGGGGGCGGTTACAGGCTGAGGTCGGTGACGTCGAATATCGCACATGGCTTCGGCAAATGAGCCTGGCAGGCCAGGATGGCGACGAAATCACGGTAATTTTACCGACCCGCTTCCTACGTGATTGGGTATCGACGCGCTACGGCGACCGTCTGAAAGCCTTATGGCAGGCCGAAAATCCCGATATTCGCCGGATCGACATCCGCGTCGGCGCAACGACCGTAGTGCCGGTTGCGTTGCCGGAATCCCAGTCGCCACTTCGGTTCGCTCCGATGCCCAGCGCATTGGCGCCCAGCCCGTTGGCGCCGTCCCGGGAGATGGTTGCCGAGCCGGTCGCCGCGCCGGTGCGCGCCGCACCAGCGATGGTCGACGACCGGGTGGAATCGCGCTCCGATCTGGCCGCGCCGCTCGATCCCCGCTTCACGTTCGAGGGCTTTGTCGTTGGAAAACCTAACGAATTTGCCTATGCCTGCGCCCGACGTGTAGCCGAACTGCCGTCCAGCCCCGGCTTCAATCCGCTGTTCCTGTATGGAGGCGTCGGGTTGGGGAAGACTCATCTGATGCACGCAATCGCCTGGGAGCTGACCAATCGGACCAGCAATCCGGTGTCGGTCGCGTACATGTCCGCCGAAAAATTCATGTATCGCTTTATTGCCGCGATCCGCAGCCAATCGACCATGGAGTTCAAGGAAAACCTCCGCAGCGTCGATGTCCTGATGATCGACGATCTGCAATTCCTGATCGGCAAGGACAATACGCAGGAAGAATTTTTCCATACTTTCAACTACCTGGTGGAGCAGGGAAAGCAGATCGTCGTCTCGGCCGACAAGTCGCCGTCCGATCTGAATGGACTGGAACATCGTCTCCGCACCCGTTTGGGTTGCGGCATGGTGGCGGACCTGCACTCCACCACCTACGAGTTACGCATTTCTATTCTGGAGGCCAAAGCCTCTCGGGCCGGCGTCGCGGTGCCGCCGAAGGTGCTGGAATTCCTCGCCCATAAGATTACATCAAATGTCCGTGAGCTGGAGGGCGCTTTAAACCGGCTGGTAGCGCACGCGAACTTGTTCGGACGTCCGGTTACTCTTGAGTCAACGCATGAAGTACTTCACGATATTTTGAAGTCGCATGATCGGCGCGTGACCATCGAGGAAATCCAGAAAAAGGTGGCGGAACATTTCAGCATTCGCCTCACCGACATGTCGTCCGCCCGCCGAGCTCGAGCGGTCGCGAGGCCGCGTCAGGTTGCAATGTATCTGGCGAAGCAACTCACCAGCCGCAGCCTGCCGGAGATTGGCAGAAAGTTTGGCAATCGCGATCACACTACGGTGATGCACGCGGTGTCGCGGGTGACCGAACTGATGGAACGCGACGGCACCTTCGCCGAGGACGTCGAGTTGTTGCGCCGCCTGCTGGAAAGTTAAGGAAGGGCGGGCTCTGCCCGCACCCGCAAAGGGCAAGCCCCTATTGATCCCGGGTTCCAAGGGGCGTCGCCCCTTGGTGGGGTTCGGGGCAAAGCTCCGCGCTTATCTATGCCGCCAGCAACGCATCGGCCGTCCCCGCCTTGATCAGGTCCGCGCCTTTTTCCGCGATCATGATCACCGCCGCGTTGGTATTCCCCGAGGGCACAGTCGGCATGATGGACGCATCTACCACGCGTAACCCGGCGATCCCATGCACGCGCAGGCGATCATCCACCACGGCCATCGGATCCTGCCCCATCTTGCAGGTGCCGATCACATGATAGGTCGTCTGACCGTTCTCACGGGCAAATTGTAACCACTCAGCATCGGTCTGAACCGCGTTGCCCGGGTTCATCTCGTAGGCGCGATACTTGTCCAGCACGCGGTTGCCGATGATGCCGCGGCCGATCTTCATGCCCTCCACCAGGACGCGCTGATCGATCGGATCGGCCAGATAGTTCGGCCGGATCGCCGGCGCCGCTGTCGGATCGTTGGATTTCGCGTGAATGGAACCTTTCGATTCCGGACGGCATTGATACACCGTCAGGGTCATGCCCGGTTCGGTCTCCAGGTCGCGCTTTTGGGCGCTGCCATAGCTGGCATGGGCGAAGTGGAACTGAACGTCCGGCTCCTCCAGCTCGGGCCGCGTTTTGATGAACCCGAACGCAATCCCGGCGGTGAAGGTCAGGATGCCCCGCCGCTGGGTGTAGTATTTGAACACCTCCTTCGCCAGGGCAAGGCCGCGGCTGCGCTCATTCAGGGTCACCGGCAGCTTCACCCGCCAGTTCATGCGCGGCGCATAATGGTCGCGGTAGTTTTCGCCGACCCCGGGCAGGGCGTGCACCACCGGGATGCCCAGCGGCGACAGGATGTCCGGATTGCCGATGCCCGACAACTCCAGGATATGCGGTGACTTCACCGCGCCGGCGCACAGGATCACCTCTCGGTTCGCATACGCCGTTTTTGCCACGCCGCCTTGCATGTAGGCGACGCCGGTGGCGCGCTTGTCTTTTAGCAGCACCTTCGTCGTCAGCGCGTCCGTCTCGATCTTCAGGTTGGGGCGATTGCGGATCGGGTCGAGATACCCGCGCGCGCACGACCAGCGTTCGCCACCCTTCTGGGTGACCTGGAAATACCCGAAACCCTCCTGGTGGCCGTTGTTGTAATCCTTGTTGCGTGGATAGCCCTGGTCCACGGCGGCATCGATGAACGCGTCCAGCAGTTCGGCACGCTCGCGCATGTGTTCGACCTGCAATGGCCCGCCGCGACCGCGCGATTCATCGCCACCGGGTGCGAAGTTTTCGGCTTTCCGAAAATACGGCAGCACCGAGTCATAGCCCCAGCCGCGGTTCCCGAACTGCGACCAGGTATTATAATCCAACGGGTTACCGCGCACATATAGCATGCCGTTAATCGCGCTGGACCCACCTAGCGTGCGGCCGCGCGGGATCGGGATGGTGCGGTTGTTGAGGTTGGGTTCCGGCTCGCTCTCAAAATTCCAGTTGTATTTCGGGTTGTTGAGCAACTTGGTGAAGCCGGCCGGGATTTTGATCCACATGGAACTGTCAGGCGGTCCGGCTTCCAGCAGCAGCACCGTCGAGCGTCGATCTTCCGACAGTCGGTTTGCCAGCACGCAGCCCGCCGATCCGGCGCCTACGATAATGTAGTCGAACTCAGCCATCGTCTCATCCCCCGTTTGTGACTCCGCTATAGCCTTCGCTCCGGCGGCTTGGAAGGCTTGCGGCTTTGACCTCAGCGGACGGTGTGGCAAGGATGCCGCGCGATGGGCGACTCGACACGATTCTCCTTTCTGTCCCTGCTCCGGCACGGGGCCGGCAAGGTCTGGGACAGGCAGTGGCGGGACGCGCACCCTAAGGCGTCGTACGGCGTGGTAATCGTGGGCGCCGGCGGGCACGGTTTGGCGACGGCTTATTATCTGGCCATGGAGCATGGCATTCGTGACATCGCGGTGCTGGATAAGGGCTGGCTGGGTGGCGGCAACACGGGTCGCAACACCACCATCATCCGGTCGAACTACCTCCAGCCGGAAAGCGCCGCATTGTATGAGCATGCGCTGAAGCTATGGGAAACCCTGTCTCAGACGCTGAATTACAACGTTATGTACTCGCCGCGTGGCGTGCTGATGCTGGCGCACACGCATCACGACGAGCAGGTGTTCAAGCGCCATGTGCATGCCAATCGGCTGCAAGGGATCGATAACGAGTGGCTGACCCTGGCGCAGGCCAAGGCGTTCTGCCCACCATTGGATGTCAGCCCCGGCGTCCGCTACCCTGTTCAGGGCGCGGCCTTGCAGCGTCGCGGCGGCGTGGCCCGTCACGACGCCGTGGCCTGGGGCTATGCTCGGGCGGCCAGCGCGATGGGTGTGGATATCATCCAGAATTGCGCCGTGACCGGAATTTCCCGTGGCGCCGACGGAGCGGTAACAGGGGTCGAAACGACAAAAGGCCCGATCGCGACGGGAAGGATTGGCGTCGTCACGGCGGGACACACCAGTGTGGTGATGGCGATGGCCGGCGTGCGGATGCCGCTGGAATCGTTCCCGTTGCAGGCACTGGTCAGCGAACCGGTCAAGCCGGTGCTGCCGTGCGTGGTGATGTCGAACACCGTCCACGCCTACATCTCCCAGTCCGACAAGGGCGAGCTGGTGATCGGCGGCGGTACGGATGTCTATACATCCTACAGTCAGGCCGGCGGGCTGCCTGTGACTCGCGAGACGCTGGCGGCGATATGCGAGCTGTTCCCGTCGTTCCGGCGCCTGAAAATGCTGCGCAACTGGGGTGGTATCGTCGATACGACGCCGGATCGCTCACCCATCATCGGGCTGACGCCGGTGCCAGGATTATTCGTCAATTGCGGCTGGGGCACCGGCGGATTCAAGGCAACGCCCGGATCAGGACAGATCTTCGCCGCCACCCTTGCGCGCGGCGAACCGCATCCGATCGCCGCGCCGTTCAGCCTGGACCGTTTCCTGTCCGGACGCATGATCAATGAGGAAGCGGCGGCGGCGGTGGCACACTGATGTTGCTGATCCCGTGTCCCTGGTGCGGCCCGCGGCCGGAGAACGAATTCCGTTACGGTGGCCAGGCTGGTCTGACCCGGCCCGCGGCGTCGGCGGATGACGCAACGTGGAGCGCATATCTGTATCTCCGCAATAACCCGAAGGGCCGGCATCAGGAGCGGTGGCGCCACCAGCCCGGTTGCGGTCGGTTTTTCAACTGCGAGCGGGACACCGTGACCGACCGGATCTCTAATACGTCGAAGATCGGCCCGCGATGACGCAGCCATTTCGAACCGCCGCGGGGGGCCGAATAGATCGATCCAACCGGATTCAGTTCTCTTTCGACGGGCGGCCATTGACCGGCTACGCGGGCGACACTTTGGCCTCGGCTCTGTTGGCCAACGATGTGCACCTGATCGGACGTTCGTTCAAATATCACCGTCCGCGTGGCATCCTGTCCGCCGGGTCGGAGGAGCCGAACGCGCTGGTCACCATTGATCGCGGGGCAGGGCGGATCACACCCAATCTGCGGGCCACCAGCGTCGAACTGTACGATGGCCTGACCGCACGCAGTCAAAACCGATTCCCATCGCTTCGTTTCGATTTTGGCGCACTGGCGGGATGGGCGGCGCCGCTGCTGCCACCGGGGTTTGTCTATAAATCTTTCATGTGGCCGCCGTCGTTTTGGAAGCGGCTTTATGAGCCGGCGATACGCGCCGCCGCCGGGCTGGGCCGGTCACCGGCCGAGGCCGATCCGGACCAATACCAGACCCGTTACGCCCATTGCGATATCCTGATCATCGGCGGTGGCGCCGCGGGTCTCGCGGCTGCCCTCGGAGCCTCCGCCACCGGTGCCCGAGTGATCCTGTGCGACGAGCAGGCGGAATTGGGCGGTGGCCTGCTGGACGAACCCAACGTCACGATCGACGGCTGGCCGGCGCCGGATTGGGTGCGGGAGGCAATCAGCACCTTGAACGGTTCGGTCACGCTGCTGCCACGCACCACCGCGTTCGGCTGGTACCCGGACAACATGATCGGATTGGCGGAGCGGGTGACCGATCATCTCGCCGATCCGGGATCGCATCGGCCACGGGAACGCCTGTGGCAAGTGCGCGCCGCACGCGTCGTGCTGGCGACCGGGGCGATCGAACGGCCTTTGGTTTTTCCCGGTAACGATCGTCCCGGCATCATGCTGGCGGGTGCCGCGCGCACGTATTTACACCGGTATGGCGTGACCGTCGGCAAGCGCGTCGTGATCGCCACTGCTGACGACAGTGCCTATCGCACGGCGACCGACCTGCATGCGGCGGGTGTGGCGGTCGCCGGGATCGTGGACCGGCGCTCCGCACCCGATAGCGAGGCCGTACAGGCCGCGCGTGCGCTGGGCATCCCCATCCATCGGGGGATGACGATCAGTGGTACAGAGGGGCGTTTGCGGGTTCATTCCGCAAGGCTTTCGGATGGCACCGGCCTCATTCCCTGCGATACGATCCTGATGTCGGGTGGCTGGACGCCATCGGTGCATCTGTTCAGCCAGTCGCGGCGCGCGCTGATTTTCGACTCTGAATCCGGCACCTGGCTGCCGACAGAAGACGCTGTCGGCGCCTGTGCCGGGGTGTTTGATCTGGGGACCTGCCTGCGCGACGGTGCCAGGGCCTTCGGTGGCGAAACACGGTCGTTCGCGGTCCTGGGCATACAAGCGATGACCGCAGGCGAACCGCCGGTCGCGGCGAAGCCGCATCGGGCCGCGTTCGTGGACTTCCAGAATGACGTCACCACGAAAGACCTGGCTATCGCGACGGATGAGGGGTTCATTTCGGTCGAACACGTTAAGCGCTACACCACCACCGGCATGGCAACGGATCAGGGCAAGACATCCAATCTGAACGCTCTGACGGCCATCGCGGCACTGACCGGGCAGGGTGTCGAAGCCACCGGCCTGACGACGTTCCGCCCTCCCTATACGCCCGTCACCTTCGGCACCCTCGCCGGATCGGTGCCCGGCGATCTGTTCGCCCCGATCCGGGTGCCGCCGATCGCCACCCCGGGCGCGGTGCTGGAAAATGTCGGCACCTGGAAGCGGGCGCGGTGTTTTCCGCAGGCCAACGAAACAATCGCGGCGGCGGTCGCCCGCGAATGTCTCGCTGTGCGCAACGATGCCGGGATGCTGGACGCCAGCACGCTGGGCAAAATCGCGGTGGAGGGACCCGATGCGGCGGCGTTCCTCAGCCGGATCTACACCGGCGATTTCACCGACCTTGCATCCGGACAATGCCGTTACGGCGTGCTGTTGGGGGAAGACGGTTTCATCCGCGACGACGGCATCATCGCCCGCCTCACGCCGGATCGTTTCCATGTCACGACGACAACCGCGGGCGCCGCCTTTGTGCTGCACCACATGGAAGACTACCTGCAAACCGAGTTTGTCGGGATGCGGGTCTGGTTGACCTCGGTCACCGAACAATGGGCGGTCATCGCGGTGCAGGGTCCACGCGCGGCCGAGGTACTGGCACCCTTCCTGCCCGACATCGATCCCGGCGCCATGCCGCCCATGAGCGTCCGCACCGGCCATATCGGCGACGTTGCCGTCGTTCTCCTCCGCGTCAGTTTCACCGGTGAGACCGGGTTCGAGATCAACCTGCCGCCGGACCACGCCCAGCGTGTGTGGGATACACTGCGGCAGCGTGATGTGACCCCGTTCGGAACCGACGCGATGCATGTGCTGCGCGCGGAGAAGGGCTATATCATGATCGGGCAGGAAACCGATGGCACGGTCACTCCCGGCGATGTCGGCCTGGGATGGACGATCCGCGGTGCCGATTGCATCGGCAAGCGGTCGCTGTCGCTGCCGGACCTGAAGCGGGCGGATCGCAAACAGCTTGTCGGTTTGCTACCACTCGATCCGACGGTCGTTCTGGAGGAAGGGGCTCAGGTGACCGCTGCCCCTTCGGCCTGGGACGTTCTGTCTAGTGCATCCGTGCGGACACGGGGTGCGTTGAGCGTCGGTCACGTCACCTCATCCTATCACAGCCCCGGCTTGAACCGCGGTTTCGCGCTGGCCTTGGTGGCAGGCGGCCGGTCCCGGATCGGACTGCAACTGTCTGTCGCGGCGGCGGGTGGCGATAGACCGGTGACGGTCACCGCTCCGGTCTTCCTGGAAAAGCCCAAGGATCGGTTGAAGGCGATCACGTTTTCGTCAGCACAGCCGCTTTTGCCGTTGGCGGAGCAGCAAGCGCCGGTCGCCCGCGCTTGTCCCGCCGTCGAATTGGTGACCCTGGCGCCGGTCACCCGCCTGTCGGTTCGCGCCGGTTCGGCCGCCGGCACCGCGATCGGCCTGGCGTTGGGTGTGCTGATGCCGACCGTGCCTTGCCGCTCCGTCATCACGCGAAACCGAGCGGCACTGTGGCTGGGACCGGATGAGTGGCTGATTGTGGCGCCGGACAGCGCGTCCGAACTGGCCGCCCTCGCTCGGCAGGCCGCGGGCGAACATCCAGTCAGCATCATCGACGTTTCGCAGCGATCGGGCGGGCTGGAGATCGCCGGTCCGCGTGCCGCGTGGTGCCTGAATGCCTTCTGCGCGCTGGACCTGGACCTGCACGCGTTTCCGGTCGGAATGTGTACGCGGACGCTGCTGGGGGCTGCCGAGATCGTGTTGTGGCGCATCGCCCCCGAGGTGTTCCACCTTGATGTGGCGCGATCCCTGATGCCCTACGTGCGGGCGTGTCTGGAGGAGTCGCGTGTGGAATTCGTGGACGTTCAGGCCGAGTCGGGCCGTTCAAAATAGTGCTGTCTTAATCGGGACGGCTCCTGTATGAAGATTGAACGGCTGAACTTTTCAGCCGGGGCAAGATCCCTATTTCGCGCCGCACCGAATCCTTTGGATTGGGCGTCGCGCTGTTCTCTCCCCAATTGAAAAGTAAGGATATCCCGCATGTGCGCGGGATTTGGCCAATTGCGGAGACTTCACGTGGCTACTTCAGGTACAGTTAAGTGGTTCAACCCACAAAAAGGCTTTGGTTTTATTCAGCCGGCCGACGGCTCCAAGGACGTTTTCGTCCATATTTCGGCCGTTGAACGCGCTGGACTCAAGACCCTCAACGAAGGTCAGACGATCAGCTTCGACCTCGAGCGTGGCCAGCAGGGTAAGACCTCTGCCGTCAACCTCCAGGCGAGCTAACATTTCGGGCGGCGCCTCGTGCGCCGCCTTTAGTGCTTCTGGAAGGAGCTTCATTGGCCGAGTTCAAGTTCACTATTGGCGACAAAGTCGCACTGATGACGAACAGCTCGAACGTCAATGTTCGCCCCGGAATTTACACGATCGTCCGTAGAATGCCGGCCTCCTCCCAGGGCTGCCAGTATCGGGCAAAAAGCGCGCTGGATAACCACGAGCGTGTTGTTGACGAGGCGCAGCTTCGTCGGGCTTGAGGCTTAAGGTCTCGCCAGTGTTTCCAATCGCGATAGCCACGCTGCGAAGCGGGGGCATGCGTTTCTGATGACCGGTAATGTGAGGCGTGCGGCCAGAAGTGGGCCGTGCAGGGTCTTTGTGGCCTGCTGGTAGCGCTTGGGCGACCCGTGTTGTCGGGTCCATGTTTCCAAACGTTTGGATGGCGCGGTTTCTGGACTGTCGTTGACGTTCTCTGGCGACCCGGCGCGGCTGACGGCTGATCGTATAGCTGGTTCCATCGCAGGTGCTTCGAAATAGCTGGCGGCGATGGCAGGGTCCGATAGAAGAAGCCCCTCAAATTCGTAGATCTGTACATAGGGAATCAGATTTCGCGGTGTTCCCAACGTTGCGGCGATTCTGGTTTCAAGCTGTTCCACCGTTTCGCCGCTGCGTTTTGCGGCGAAACCATAGAAATCGTAGAGCGAAGTCACGTAGCCATCGGGATAGCCGGTCAGCAGATTGCGTAATTCATTGGCGACACGATCGATGTTAATGCCGCCTCCTTTGGCCTTCCGGCCATCGGTAGCTCGGCTTGTCGAGACGATCGTTGGTTTGGCCTCCACACCAAACTGGCGCAAATGGGGGATCAAAAGTTCCTTGACGAAGCCCTCTTCGGTTTGCCCTTCGACCGAAATCCCCAGCCGAACATTCACGGCCTGCCGCCGACAATGTTCTTTTCCCAGATATCGCCCATGGCGAAATCTTCCATCCAGGGCTTCACCTCACCTTCGGTAAGGCGCCGGAAGCGAGAGGAATCCTCGATCCGGTCGACGACGATGAAATCCTCCCAGCCAAAATGGTTGATCAGCGTCGGCGACTGGGTCGCGGCGATGATCTGAACATTCGGCGCAGCTTGATGCATCAAAGCCGCGAGCAGCCCGATCGCGGCGGGATGCAGGCCAAGTTCCGGTTCGTCCAAGACGATGGTGGAGGGCGGATCTGGCTGTAGCAGTAACGCCGCAAGCGCAATGAAACGCAGGGTGCCGTCAGACAGATCGCTGACATCGAACAGTTCGTCACGTCCGACGTGTCGCCACCGCAGCCGGATCAGGTCCGTGTTCAGAGCTTCGGGTCTCAGGACGAAGGCGCCGAGGAACGGCGCGACCAGCTGGACGGTGTCCAAAAACATCCCGAACGTGGCGGGATGTTTCTCCTGCAGAAAGTACAGAAAGGCCGGCAGATTTCCACCATCCGCGGCGAGCTGTTCCGGCTCGGTCAGTCGCGAACTGCGCCGCAGTGGGGCAAAGGTCGAGGTGTCGTGGAAGTGATACACCCGCCAATTTCGGATCGCGTCGGAGACCAGTGTCTCACACAAATATGCATGAATTCGGCCGGCGGGTTTTTTTCGTCGAAGCTGGCTTTCCAATTGGTTGGCGATGGCGATATTCGTTCGAGTGCCCACACACGCACATGATTCTTGAACGAATACTAACGTTCCATCGGCAGTCGGTTCCAAAACAGCCACGTATTCATTCTCGTCGGACTTAAAATAGACGCTCAGATGCGAGGTCACCCGCGGCCCAAAATGGAGGATTTTTTCCAAGCCGCCTTGTTTGACCACATAATCCTGAAGTTCCTCACGGACCAACCGAGACAGAAACTGGAACAGGCTGACGAAGTTGCTCTTTCCCGCGCCGTTGGCACCGATCACGATATTCAGATCGCGCAGCTCCAAACCCTCGATCGAGCGGATCGATTTGTATCCCTTAACCGTTAGTGTCTGAAGTTTGCCGAACTGATTTTCCATGGAAGCCCAACGATACCCGTCCCGGCCATCGGTTGAAAGCCCGATGATGCCCGCATTGATCCGGGACAATTCCCGTCCGCGCCCGGATGGTCTAGCCTTCCTCGCAACGCCAACAAGCAAGCGAGGAAACGATGAACTTCCAAGGAAAAGTCGCCCTGATCACAGGTGCCGGCAACGGCATTGGCCGAGCCACCGCGCTCGGTTTTTCCTCACGCGGCGCCAAGGTCGTCATCGTGGACCGCGATCAGGCGGCCGGTGAGGCCACCGCCGGCATCCTCCGCCAACAGGGCGGCGAGGCGCATTTCGTCGCCGCCGACGTCACCCAATCCGCCGATGTTCAGAACTACGTGAAGTTGGCGCTGGAAAAATACGGCTCCATCGACTGCTTCTACAACAACGCCGGGATCGAGGGCAGTGTCGCCCCAACCCACGAATACGACGAGGACATGTTCGACCGCGTTATGGCGGTGAACGTCAAAGGCGTGTTCCTCGGCATGCGGCATGTGCTGCCGGTCATGATCAAACAAGGACGCGGTTCGGTGGTGAACACCGCCTCGGTGGCCGGTTTGGTCGCCTCGCCGGGTATGCCCGCGTATGTCGCCTCCAAGCATGCCGTTATCGGACTGACCAAGACCGCCGCTGGAGAGGTCGCAAGATCCGGTGTCCGGGTGAACTGCGTCTGCCCCGGCCCGATTGATACGCGGATGATCCATTCGCTCGAATCGATGCTGAGCCCGGACGATCCGAACAGCGTCGGCACCCGTTACCAGGCCAACATCCCGATCGGCCGGTACGGCACCGCCGAGGAAGTCGCCAATCTGGTGATTTTCCTGTCGTCGGACCTCGCATCGAACATCACGGGTGCGCAATATGTCGTCGATGGCGGCCGCACCGCTACCGGCGGCGCCGTCACCGCCAATCTGGTGCGCTGAGATGTTGCTGCAAGGAAAATTGGCGCTGATCACCGGCGGCGGATCGGGGATCGGCGAAGGGATCGCGCGCGCAATGGCCGAGAACGGCGCCCGCGTGATCGTTGCCGATGTGAACGCCGGCGGCGCCGCCCGCGTCGCGGCTGAAATCGGCGGCGAGCACCACGTGCTGGACGTATCCGACCGCGCCGCCTGCGATGCACTGGCGAAGAAGATCGGCCCGATCTCCATCCTCGTGAATAACGCCGGCATCATCCGGCGCGGCAAGCTGGAATCCGATACCGCCCGGGCCGACTGGGACGCCACGATGGCGGTCAATCTGGATGGGCCATACAACATGGTCACCGCGTTCCTGGACCAGTTGAAGGCGACGAAAGGATCGGTGATCAATATTGGATCGATCCAGTCGTTCATTGCGCTGCCGAACTCCGCTGCCTACACCACGTCGAAGGGCGGCGTGCGGGCATTAACGAAAGCCCTGGCGATCGAACTGTCGCCGCAGGGCGTGCGGGTCAACGCCATCGGCCCCGGAATGATCGCCACGCCACTGAACGCGAAAGCCCGCGAAAACCCCGACTACATGGCCAACTTCGCCCAACGTATTCCGCTCGGGCGCCTCGGCGAGCCAGCCGATATCGCCGGCCCCGCGGTGTTCCTGGCGTCCGATTTGGCCCGTTATGTGACAGGCGTGACCCTGCCGGTCGATGGCGGGTTCCTCGCACTATGAAAACGATCCGCACCCCGGTTCTGGAGATCGCGTATCTGGAATCCGGTCCGGCCGACGGCCCCGCGGTGATCCTGCTGCACGGCTGGCCATCCGACGTGCACGACTACGACGGCGTGGCATCGCCCCTGGCCGCGGCAGGGTATCGGGTGCTGGTTCCCTGGTTGCGCGGCTTCGGCGAAACCCGGTTCCTGTCCGCGACCACCCCGCGCAGCGGACAGCAAGCGGCATTAGGCGCCGATGTCCGGGATTTCATGGATGCGCTGTCGATTCCCAAGGCGATCCTGGTCGGTTACGACTGGGGTGGCCGAGCGGCGTGCGTGGTGTCGGCGCTGTGGCCAGAACGAGTAACCGGGCTGGTTTCCATCACCGGCTACGGCATCCAGGACATTGCCGCATCGGGAAAACCCGCGTCGGCAGAACAGGAACATCGTTACTGGTATCAGTGGTATTTCCATACCGAACGTGGACGTGCGGGGCTGACAACGAACCGGGCGGAGCTGACCCGGTTGCTGTGGCGGCTTTGGTCGCCGAACTGGGCGTTCAACGATGCAACGTTGCAGGCAACCGTTGCCAGTTTCGAAAATCCCGACTTCGTCGATGTGACCATCCAGTCCTATCGGCACCGTTATGGCAATGCCCCCGGCGATCCCGCCTACGACGCGATCGAATCCGCACTGGCAGCGTTACCGCCTATTTCCGTGCCAACGATCGTTTTGCATGGCGAGGAAGACGGTGTCGGTGCGCCAGCCGGCTCGATTCCGCGCGACCGGTTGTTCACCGGCGGAATGACCCGGCATTTGACCCCGCGAGCAGGGCACTTCCTGTCCCGGGAAAACCCGAACGACGTCGTGGCGGCTGTCGTACAATTGACCACAGTGGCATAGACTCGGAGAAGGAGAAGCAATGATGGACATAATTCCGAGCGGCCAGACCCTGGGGGCGCGGGTCGAAGGCATCGATCTGGCGAACCCGCTGCAGGACAGCGATGTTCGAAATGTGCTGCGGGCCCTCGGTCAGCACGGCGTCCTGTGTTTCCCGAAGCAAACGTTCGAAACGCCCGCATTCCGGGCGTTCGCCAGCCGGTTCGGTGACCTGGAAGTCAACGTCGCCAACCTGTATTTCGAGCCCGGTTTCCCGGAGATCATGATCCTGTCCAACCAGATCGGATCGGACGGCAAGCCCGTCGGGCTGAACGATGCGGGCCAGGGCTGGCACACCGACATGTCGTACAGCAAGGACATCGCCCTCGCGAACGTGCTGCATGCGCAGGCGGTGCCGATGCGCAACGGAAAATCGGTGGGAGAAACCCAGTTCCGCAATATGCACGCGGCGTATGATGAACTGCCCGACGAAATCAAACACAAGATCGAAGGCCGCACCGCGACGCATGACTTCGAGAAATTCTGGGAGGTGATGCGCCTGCGCCCCGGCTCCCGCCGCAATCCGCTGACCGAGGAACAAAAGCGTAAGAAGCCTCCGGTGTCGCAACCGCTGGTGCGCATCCACCCGATCACCGGCCGCAAAGTCCTGTACGCCAACCCTGGCTACACGATGTGGATCGATGGCATGGACCGCACCGAGAGCGATACGATCGTCGAATATCTGTTTCGCCATCAGGAACGCGCTGATTTCCTCTACGCGCATCACTGGGCGGTCGGCGACGTGCTGATGTGGGACAATATCGGCACGGTTCACAATGCTATTGCCGACTACATGCCAAATGAACATCGTTACATGCGAAGGGCGCAGGTTATGGCGACACTCGATTACCCGGCGCTGGTGGCCTGAGATGTCCTCCACCTTCACTGGCAAGCGTATCGTCGTCACCGGCGGCGCGGGCGGCATCGGCATCGAAACGGTGCGTGGTTTTATGGACCACGGCGGCCACGTCATCATGGCCGACATCGACGAAGCGGCACTGGAACGCGCGCAATCGTTGCTGGGCCGTGTTCGCCTTGCCACCATCGCCTCCGCCCTCGATACGCCAGCCGAATGTGCGCGGGTCATCGAGGCTGCCGGCGCGCCCGTTTATGCGTTGGTGCATCTGGCCGGATTGTTCGAACGGGACGAGCTCGACCCGGACGATCACGGCGTGTGGAACCGAGCCATCGCGGCCAATCTGACGAATGCTTACGATATGGCGGTGGCGTTCTCAACCCGTTTCGACCGGCGGGAGCCTGCCAGGATTGTGCTGACCAGTTCTATCGCGTATCGGCGCGGTAGTGCGGATCGGGTGCCCTACGCAGCGGCCAAGGGCGGCATCGTCGGGCTGACGCGAGCCCTCTCCCGGAAACTGGCTCCGGATGTTCTGGTCAACGCCATCGCGCCCGGCCTAATCGAAACGAAAATGTCCGACCCGATCGTTGCGGAGCGCGGTGAAGCGTACCGGCAGGACATCCCGCTGAAACGTTTCGGCAAACCGTCGGAGGTGGCGTCGGTGATCCGGTTCCTGTGCTCACCGGACGCATCGTATATCACCGGTCAGACGATCACGATCGATGGCGGGATTACGAACGCATAGAAGGCGACACCCTAAGCATAACCCGGGGCACCGATCGGTGTGGGGACCTTTTTACCGCGCCTTGAACACCGGTTTTTCCTTGGCCATGAACGACCGGCAGGCGTTCTGAAAATCCTCGGTCTTGGTGAAATCGCTGGTCGCCGCCTCTTCCGCGCGCGTCACCGGCAGCTCCCCGCGCAACTTGCGGATCGCCGCCTTGTGGTAGCGCGCCGATAACGGGGCTCCCTCGGCGATACGCCGAGCCAGGGCCATGGCTTCCGATTCGACCAGGCCATCGGGAACCACGCGGGATAACAGGCCTTTTTCGTAGGCTTCGCGGCCGTTGAAGATGCGGCCCTCGATCAGCATTTCCGACGCCACCCCAGTCCCTACCAGCGTGATGATCGGGTCGATCTCGGCATACGGATACCAGACGCCCAGGTTGCGCGCGGTGATGCCCATGCGCATGCTTTCGCCGCCCACCCGGAAGTCGCACATTGTCGCGATCCCAGCGCCGCCGCCCAGGCAGTAGCCCATGATCATCGCCACGACCGGATGCTGGCACAGCCGGATCGACTGCATGCTGTCGTCCAGCACATGCGCGTATTCGGCCTCGCGTTCAGCGGTGCCGCGTTCGGCTTCGAAGGCGCCGATATCGGCCCCGGCACAGAACGCCTTGTCTCCAGCCCCACGCAGCACGACGCAGCGCAGATCGTCGTTGCCGGACAGGTCTTCCATGATCGCTTGCAGGCCGCGCCACATCGACAGGTCGAACGCGTTGCGCCGCTCCGGCCGGTTGAACGTGACGATAGCGATATTACCGTCGCGGGACACTGTCAGTCGGGGGTCGAACATAGCAGGCGGGTCTCCGTAAAGGCGGGTTTCTGTCACACCAGCCTGCAATCGTCCATCGCCGATGGCTCAACGGGCGCCGGGCGCCCAGCCCGTCATCACCGCCATGCGCAACGTCACCGCCACCCGATCCTGCTCAACCGGCAACCGAGTCAACGCGGCGGGAAACAATGCCCGCGATGGCGGAACCCGTGTGCGCTGACGGATTGCATTGGTCTCGCCCGCCGCACGCAGGTCGGTCAGCAGCGCGAACGGATTGGCGTATAACAACCGGATATCCTCCACATCGGCCACCGGCAGCACGAAGCCCGCGCGTTGCAGCAGATGCGCGCAATCCCGCAACTCCGGAAATGGCGAGACCCGAGGCGACGCGCCGCCAGAAACCTCCGCTTCCGCCTCGGTCAGCGCCGACCGCAGTTCGGCCAGCGTCCCGAGCGCCGGCAGGCTGGCCAACAGCAAACCGTCCGGCCGCAACGCCTGTCGCAGTTGCAGCAGCGCGCCCGGCAGGTCGTTGATCCAGTGCAGCGACAGGCTGGCAACGATCAGGTCGAAACTGGCCGGCCCGAACGGCAGGCATTCCTCGTCCGCCGCGACACACGGCCCCCCATTCACCGCCGCCATCGCCGGCGACAGATCGCAACTGATCACCCGCATCCCACGATCTCGCAGCATCGGAGCCACCACGCCGCGCCCGCCAACGTCCAACGCATCCACAAACCGCCGACTGGTGTCGTCCAGCCGGTCCAACAGCCGTTCGGCCGCATCGCGCAGCACGTCCGCCACAGCGCCAACGGTGGAGGCCGCCCGATCACGGTGAAGGCGAACGGCGGTGCGATCAAAAACGAGCATGGAGTCCATGAACCCGCATGTGCCCCGCCCGCGTCCCGTTGCCAAGCCATCCTTCGCCGCTGTACGGTCCATACTGACCGGAGGATATTCCAGAATGAATCGTATCAGCCCCGCCACCCTGCGCGCCTGGATCACCGACGGCCAGGAACTCGCTCTGCTCGACGCGCGCGAGGAAGGCGAATTCGGCGCCTCTCACCTTTTTGGGGCGATCCCCTGCGGCCTGGCTCGGAAGGAAATCAGGGCACGCGCATTACTGCCCCGGGTGGCCACGCGAGTGTGCTGTGTCGATGACGGAACCGGTCTGGCCGAGACGTTGGCGGCATGGCTGGAAACCATCGGCTGCATCGATGTGTCGGTCCTGGACGGCGGCACCAAGGCCTGGGAAGCGGCGGGATACGTGCTGTTCAGCGGCGTCAACGTCCCGTCAAAAGCGTTTGGCGAGTGGGTGGAGCACCACTACGGCACCGAAAGCGTGGATGCCCCCGACCTGAAAGCCTGGATCGACTCGGGCCGCGACATGGTCGTGCTGGACAGCCGCACGCTGGAAGAATTCACCCGCATGTCGATCCCCACCGGGATCAGCGTGCCGGGTGGCGAGCTGGCCTATCGCATCGGCGACATGGTGCCCGATCCGAACACTCTGGTGGTGGTCAACTGCGCCGGCCGCACCCGCAGCATCATGGGCGCGGAAAGCCTGCGCCGCGCCGGTATCCCCAACAAGGTCGTGGCGCTGCGCAACGGCACCATGGGCTGGGAACTCGCCGGCCTGAAATGCGACCGCGGCCGCACCGAGAAATTCCAGCCCGGCACGCCCAAAACCGCCGCCCTGGCGCTGCAACGTGCCCGGGCTTTCGCCGATGAGTCCGGCGTCGGCGTGATCGGGCCGCTGGACCTGACGCGGTTCGAGGACGATCCCGACCGCACCCTGTATGTGCTGGATGTGCGCGATCCGGTGGAATTCCGCGCCGGCCATCGCCCCGGCAGCCGCAACGCGCCCGGCGGCCAGCTTGTGCAGGGGACCGACACCTGGGTCGGCGTGCGCAATGCCCGAATCGTCCTGGTCGATGATACCGGCGTCCGAGCGAGGATGGCCGCGGCATGGCTGCGGCAGATGGGCCATCGCGATGTGTTCGTGGTCGAGGGCGGGTTGGAGGCGGTGCGCGAAACCGGCACCGCCGCTGTGCCGGTGCCCGAATTGGCGGCGCCGGTGAACCTGATCGACGTGCCTCGGCTGGTGCAGTTGCTGGACAGCGCGGCGCATACGTTGGTGCTCGATCTGGGGCGCAGTATCGATTACCGCGACGGCCATATTCCGGGCGCGATTTGGGGTGTGCGCAGCAGGCTGGGCGGTTTGCGGGCGCAGCTTGCCGCCGCCGGGCATGTCGTTATCACCTCGCCGGATGGAATGCTGGCGCGTTTGGCGGTGCCGGAGGTGCAGGGGCTGACCAAGGCAACGGTGCATGTGCTGGATGGTGGCACCGACGCATGGCACGCGTTCGGCCGGCCGCTGGTCAAGGACCGGACGACCCCGCCGGATGACGCCTGCATCGACTTCTACCTGCGGGCCTACGACCGGAATTCGGGCGTCGAGGCCGCGATGCGCGCCTATCTGTCGTGGGAAATCGACCTGGTGCACGAGATTGAGCGTGACGGCACGGTGGTGTTCGGCATCCCCGGGGAAACCCACGCTGCCGCCTGATTTTGCTCGGTTTGGGCGGCTGGCGCTGGATCTGCTGCTGCCGCCGCGGTGCGCCGCCTGCGACAATCCGGTCGCGGTGCAGGGGCAGTTATGCGCTGCGTGCTTCGGCGGCACGAATTTTATCAGTGCGCCGTTCTGTTCGCGCTGCGGCGTGCCGTTCGCGTCGGTTGAGCAAGGTGGGGCGGAGGCGCTGTGCCCGGGTTGCCGGGACCGGCCGCCGGTGTTCCGTCAGGCCAGGGCGGCGTTGCGCTACGACCTGCAGGGGCGGCGGCTGATCCTGCCGCTGAAGCATGGCGACCGGGTGGAGTTGGCCTCGATCCTGGCGCCGATGATGCTGCGGGCAGGGGCGGCGTTGCTACAGGGCGCGGACGTGCTGATCCCCGTGCCGCTGCACCGGCGGCGGTTGTTTCACCGCAAATACAATCAGGCGGCGGTGCTGGCGTTCGCGGTTGGCGGGCTGGCCGGACGTAGCGTGCTGCCGGATGCGTTGGAGCGGACACGCCGAACCGCTCCGCTGGACGAGAAATCACCGGAAGAACGGACGCGAGAGGTTGCCGGCTCGTTTCGGGTGCGGGCGACGCGGGCGGGCGGGATTGTTGGCCGGACGGTGCTGTTGATCGATGATGTTATGACGTCGGGAGCGACGGCGAGCGCTTGCGCGGCCGTGTTGCTGGAGGCGGGGGCAGCGGCGGTGGACGTGCTGGTGGCGGCGCGGGTTCCGGATCCTCGGTTGCGGTAGATTTTTGATCCGCGCGTCACAGGTATTAAGCTCGTCCGTCTAGAAAGTCTCTCAGGTCCGTGGGTCAGGACTGCCATTTGGGGGATGGACGAACCGGATGAAGATGCTCCATCCGGTTCGATTTTAAGCTGGGTCTATGGCTGGTCAGGCGCGCGAGAGATTATCAGCCGGTAGTGCATTTCGCTCCCTGGCGGCAGCGGACTCTTGACGTAGTTCGTTTCTAATTCGTTTAAAATTGAAATCCCGACGAATTAGATCATCGACATTTTCCAGGACACGCACAGCAAGACTCATCGCTTCAAGGTCGTCCAGGTTTTTGTGTTCGATATAATGGTCTGTCAGTTTATTAAGAACGCAGCGGTCTCCAAATTCATCGCGAGCGCACAGCAAGTGATAAATTTCATGGCCAGCCTCGATTATTGCACGCGAATTCTGAACTACACTCACGATTGCCTCCAAATCGGAAAAGGTGGGGGATTGCCCCACCACCTGTGATTGCAACTGCCGCGACCGCTTGCGGCGAGATGCAATCGTGACGCACAGGAGATTACATCAAAACCTGATCGAAAATTTATGTCCGATGACCCTTTGCAGCCCGAAGCGAAGCCACCGCCATCGCCGTGATCGCAGTGGCTCCGGGATTATTTGTCACCCTGTATTAAGGTCCAGGTCCACGTTCCGGGCCCTGGCGCCAGTCATTCCGCCTCGATGAGG
>Ga0316232_1002261_pt1 | contig 20552 bp, 15 predicted proteins | sample TBHtaG_FD_206006 | JGI IMG/M metagenome (GOLD analysis project Ga0316232, IMG submission 206006) | Freshwater microbial communities from Trout Bog Lake, Wisconsin, USA - TBH18025_13 | ecosystem: Environmental > Aquatic > Freshwater > Lake > Hypolimnion/Profundal zone | place: USA: Wisconsin... | reverse complement strand
AGGTGCTCTCCCCAGTCAAATCCTAGCCATTGAACCGCGGCCAAAATACTGTCCGCATATTCCACATCTTCTTTAATGGGGTTGGTATCGTCCAAGCGCATATTGCACCGGGCACCACCAGCTTGTGCGTTGTAATCAGAGGCCAAGCCAAAATTTAGGCAAATACTTTTGGCATGCCCGATATGCAGATAACCATTCGGTTCCGGAGGAAAGCGCGTAATGATGGATGGAATCGGCTTTCCAGAAGAGTCCGTACGTTCCTGGTAGGTGCCACTCGCCAAATCGTGATCAATGATTTGGCGCAAAAAATTAGAAGGCTCTGCTATGGCAGAGGGTGCGGTTTTTGTGGGCTTGCTATCTTGGGACATAGCGTCATTGTAGAGAAAACCGTAGGGCCCAACAAAAAGCCCCCAAAGTACTTCGGAAGCTATTTTGAGGTGCTTGGCGATCACCTATTTTCGCTGGTTATGGTCGTGCGCTGGCTTTTCTTCGGTATCAGGAGGGTTCAGGCTTAGGGGGGTTTGCCGTGGCCAGGTGCCAATGCGATAATTATTCCCATGAAAGTTTCCCAAATTCGCCAGGCATACCTGGATTTCTTCGCCGCCAAAGGCCATCAAATTGTTCCCTCCAGCCCAGTAGTTCCTGGGGATGATCCAACCTTGCTATTTACTAATGCCGGGATGAATCAATTTAAGGATGTCTTTTTGGGTTTTGATAAGCGTCCTTATACCCGGGCAACCACAGCCCAAAAATGTATCCGCGCAGGTGGTAAGCACAACGATTTGGATAATGTTGGCTATACCGCTCGTCATCACACTTTCTTCGAGATGTTGGGTAACTTTTCCTTTGGGGATTACTTTAAAAAGGATGCTATCCAGTTTGCCTGGGATCTATTAACTCAGGTATTTAAACTTCCTCAAGACAAATTGCTAGTGACGGTGTATGCCGAGGATGATGAGGCCTATGCCATCTGGAAAGATCAAATTGGCGTTCCAACAGATCGGATTATTCGTATTGGCGATAACAAAGGTGCGCGCTACGCTTCCGATAACTTTTGGATGATGGGTGATACTGGTCCGTGCGGCCCCTGTACCGAGATTTTTTTCGATCATGGTGAGCATATTCCGGGCGGCCCTCCTGGCAGTCCTGATGAAGACGGCGATCGTTTCATTGAAATTTGGAATAACGTCTTCATGCAGTTCAATCGCGATGAGGCTGGCAATATGCACCCATTGCCAAAACCTAGCGTTGATACGGGCATGGGTTTAGAGCGGATCGCAGCAGTTTTGCAACATGTGCATTCCAATTATGAAATCGATCTTTTCGTTAACCTTTTAAAGGCGGCCAAGGAAGTGGTGGATGCTGCAGGTGGAGAGGATTGCGATCCCGAGAGCCCCTCATTAAAAGTGATTGCAGATCATATTCGGGCTTGCAGTTTTATTGTGGTTGATGGAGTGATTCCTGGAAATGCGGGTCGTGGTTACGTCTTGCGTCGCATTGCACGGCGTGCTATTCGGCATGGTTATAAATTGGGTGCTCGCAAGCCATTCTTTTATCAGCTTGTACCAGCTTTGGTGAAAGAAATGGGTGATGCCTATCCCGAATTGCGTGCTGCACAAGATAAGGTTAGTGAAGTCATTAAACAGGAAGAAGAGCGTTTTTTCCAAACCATTGCGAACGGCATGGAAATCTTGGATGGCGCTTTAGCGAATGGCGCAAAGGCTGTGGATGGTGAGACTGCATTCCGTTTGCACGATACCTTTGGCTTTCCTTTGGACTTAACGGCTGATGTATGCCGTGAGCGCGGTGTGACGGTTGATGCTGCTGGATTTGAGATCGCTATGCAAAAGCAGCGTGATCAAGCTCGGGCTGCTGGCAAATTTAAGGTCGCACAGGGTTTAGAGTATTCCGGTAAGCCTACGCAATTTCATGGATATGACACGCTTAAGCATGATGGTGCAAAGGTGGTTGCGCTCTACTTGGACGGCACATCCGTTCCATCAGTGAAGGCTGGAGATGTGGCAGTAGTGGTATTGGATCACACGCCTTTTTATGCTGAGTCAGGCGGCCAAGTCGGCGACAGAGGTGAGTTGCGCAATGAAGCCATGCGCTTTGCTGTGGATGATACTTTCAAAATTCAGGCAGATGTATTTGGCCACCAGGGTGAGGTGGCTGAAGGCGATCTGAAGGTGGGTGATGCGGTTAATGCGCTGGTTGATATTCAGCAAAGAACCGATACGATGCGTAACCACAGCGCCACCCATATTTTGCATAAGGCCTTGCGTGAAGTATTGGGTGAGCATGTGCAACAAAAAGGCTCTTTGGTTGATGCGAGCAAGACACGTTTTGACTTTACGCACAATGCACCTATTTCTGCAGTAGAAATTCGGCAAATTGAAGACATCGTGAATCGCGAGATTTTGGCGAATACTGCCACTTCTGGAAAAGTCATGTCGCTGGAAGATGCTCAAAAAACCGGCGCGATGATGCTGTTTGGCGAAAAGTACGGTGATGAAGTGCGTGTATTGGAAATCGGTAGCTCCAAGGAGTTGTGTGGAGGGACGCACGTGCTCCGCACCGGCGATATTGGTAGTTTTAAGATTGTTTCCGAAGGTGGTGTTGCAGCGGGTATTCGTCGGGTCGAAGCGGTTACCGGCCACAATGCTTTACGTTTCTTGCAGGACCTAGAGGATAAAATTTCCGAGGCTGCAACAGTTTTAAAAACCTATCCTGCGGATTTGGTCAATCGCGTGATGCAATTGCAAGATAGTTTGCGCCAAGCGGAGCGCGAGTTAGAGAAAGTGAATTCCAAGTTAGCCGCAAGCCAAGGTGATGAGCTCGCAACCCAGGCCGTAGATGTGAATGGCATCAAGGTGTTGGCTGCGCGTTTGGATGGTGCCGATGCGCAAGTCTTGCGTGAGACGATGGATGCCCTTAAAGCAAAGCTCAAAACAGCGGCGATCGTGTTGGCTTCCGTTCAAGGCGAGAAAGTGAGTTTGATCGCAGGTGTCACTGCTGATTCGATCGCTAAGGTCAAAGCTGGTGATCTGGTGAACTTTGTGGCTCTCCAGGTTGGCGGCAAGGGTGGTGGCAAGCCTGAGATGGCAATGGCTGGGGGTAATAATCCGGGGGCCGTAAATGCCGCTTTGGCTGGTGTTCCAGAATGGATTGCCAGCAAATGAGCGATACCATTGCTTATCAGGTTGAAGTTGATGCGATTGGCATGAATTGCCCGCTCCCGATTTTGCGAACCAAGAAGGCGCTTGCCACTATGCAGTCGGGCGATGTGCTAAAAATTAAGGCAACGGATGCTGGTGCAGCTCATGATTTTCCAGCGTTTGCTAAACAGACTGGTAATGAGCTTATCGGCACAGCCACAGAAGGCAATGTGCTAATTTTCTTTTTAAAAAGACGTTAGGCTAAAGAGCGATTCTGAAGATAGGTGGCAAAATCTGTGCCCACTTCAGGATGGCGTAGGGCAAACTCTACTGAGGCCTTGAGATAACCTAGCTTGCTGCCACAATCGTAGCGAACGCCATCGTACTCATAAGCAAAAACCGATTCCTCTTTTAACAGAGAGGCGATTGCATCGGTCAGCTGAATTTCACCGCCGGCACCAGGTTTGAGGTTGCGAATGTGCTTGAAGATATCGGAGGACAATACATAGCGTCCTACTACTGCTAGGTTAGAAGGGGCATCCTGAGGCTGAGGCTTTTCTACGATGCCATCTAAGCGGTATATTCCTTTGCTAACTTCTGCCCCAGAAATAATGCCGTAAGAGCTACTTCTGGCAGGGTCAATTTTTTCAACTGCCAAAACTGAGCCATTTTGTTTGTCAAAGACCTCAAGCATCTGTTTGAGCACTGGAGGTTTTCCGTCCAGTAGGTCGTCAGCCAAAATAATGGCAAAAGGTTCGTCGCGGACCAGTTTCTCCGCACACAATACTGCATGTCCTAAGCCTAACGCTTCAGGTTGACGTACATAGACGCAGTCCACATGACTCGGTTTAACGCTGCGGACGATTTCAAGCAGTGATTGTTTGTTTTTTGCTTCCAGTTCCGCTTCTAGCTCGTAGGCTTTATCAAAATGATCTTCAATTGCCCGCTTACTTCTGCCGGTAACAAAAATCATTTCTGTGATGCCTGCAGCGATCGCTTCTTCAACTGCATATTGAATGAGAGGCTTATCCACGACATTGAGCATCTCTTTGGGGCTGGCTTTAGTCGCTGGTAAAAAACGTGTTCCCAGCCCGGCTACTGGGAACACGGCTTTAGTCACTGCTTTGGTGGTAAATGGCATGTTGATTCCAGTTGAATTTCGTATTTATTTGAGACGCTCTAATTGTGCAACAAGCTTTTCGTGATTCTGTTCAAAGCCTGCTAGCCGTTGCTTTTCTTGGTTGACAACCTCTTCTGGCGCACGCGCTACAAAGCTTTCGTTGTTCAGTTTACTGCGTGCTTTTGTGATTTCAGAGGCTAGGCGCTCAATTTCCTTGTTCAGGCGAATTCGCTCTGCTGCAATATCGACCTCAATCTTGAGTAGCAGCTTGAGATTGCCTACTAAGGCCATGGGTGCCCCGGGAGCATCTTTTTCTAGTGCAGACTCATTGGTATAGATTTTTACTTCTGATAACTTGGCCAAAGCAAGTAGGTATGGACTAGCTTCTTGTAGGAATGCTTCTGGGCCGCTAATCCACAGGGGAACTTTCTGGCCGGGAGGTACTTGCATTTCGCCGCGTAAATTCCGGCACGCATCCACAATGGCTTTAATTTGAGCTACCCACGCTTCGCTAGCCTCATCTATTTTGTCTGGCTGGGATACGGGATAGTCTTGAAGCGCAATCGTTTGTTTGGTTTGCTTGGAAAGCTCTTTGCCAATCTTTGGCCCCACTGTTTGCCAAAGGGTTTCGGTAATAAATGGAATCAAGGGATGGGCTAAGCGCAAGATCGTTTCTAGTACGCGCAATAGGGTGCGACGGGTGGCTCTTTGTTGTGCTGGTGTGCCGGTTTGCAATTGAACCTTGGCTAACTCCAAGTACCAATCGCAATATTCATCCCAGACAAATTGGTAGATGCTATTGGCAATATTGTCAAAGCGGTAGTTCTTAAAGCCACGATCGACATCCGCCTCCGTTTTTTGTAGTAATGAAACAATCCAGCGGTCTGCTGGTGAGAAGTCCAAATACCCTTCGGGGCCACATTGTTTATCGCAAGAGGCGAATCCATTGTCCTCCGCCGTCCCGGGGCAGTTCATAAGAACAAAGCGAGTAGCGTTCCAAAGCTTGTTACAGAAATTACGATAGCCTTCGCAACGCTTTTGATCGAAATTAATATTTCTGCCAAGAGAGGCCAGGGAAGCAAAGGTGAAGCGCAATGCATCTGTGCCAAAAGCAGGAATGCCATCCGGAAATTCTTTTTTGGTTTTCTTTCCGATGCTCTCTGCTTGTTTGGGATTCATGAGTCCCGAGGTGCGTTTGTTTACCAACTCCTCAAGTTCAATGCCGTCAATCAAATCAATGGGATCCAAGGTGTTGCCCTTAGATTTGCTCATCTTCTGACCTTCAGCGTCACGCACTAGTCCATGTACATAGACTGTATGAAAAGGCACTTTCCCGGTGAAGTGGCAGGTCATCATCACCATTCTGGCAACCCAGAAAAAGATGATGTCAAAGCCAGTAACTAGGACGGAGGAAGGTAGGAAGTGGTGTAAGGCGGGCGTTTCTTCAGGCCAGCCGAGTGAGCTAAAAGGCACGAGTGCGGAGCTAAACCAGGTGTCCAGTACATCGGGGTCGCGGTGCAGTGTGCCGTTATAACCGGCTGCAACAGCCTTACTCTTGGCCTCTTCTTCTGAGCGCGCAACAAATATTTGACCATCCTCTCCATACCAGGCTGGAATTTGATGGCCCCACCAAAGTTGGCGAGAGATGCACCAATCTTGAATATTCTCAAGCCATTGGGTGTAGGTGCTGATCCAGTTTTCAGGAACGAGCTTGATATCGCCTTTTGTAACCGCATCGAGCGCGGCGCCGGCAATTGATGAGCCGGGTTGGTATTGATTGTCAGGGCTTGGTTTAGACACCGCCACAAACCATTGATCCGTTAGCATTGGCTCAATGATGGTCTGAGTGCGATCTCCGCGTGGCACCATTAATTTATGTGCTTGTACTTTTTCTAGGAATCCTGCTGCTTCTAAGTCGCTGACAATTTGTTTGCGAGCAGCAAAACGTTCTAGTCCTTGATAAGCCTTAGGGGCGCGCTCATTAATCTTGGCATCCAGAGTGAGGATGTTGATTAGGGGTAGTTGGTGGCGTTGACCTACTGCATAGTCGTTAAAGTCATGCGCGGGGGTCACTTTGACAACGCCAGTGCCAAAATTTAAATCGACATAATCGTCCGCAATAATCGGGATTTGGCGTTCACACAGCGGCAGAGTGACGAATTTTCCGATTAAGTGTTGATAGCGCTCATCTTCTGGATTCACCATTACGGCAACGTCGCCCAGCAAGGTTTCGGGGCGGGTGGTGGCTACGGTCAGATGGCCCGATCCGTCGGCCAGCGGATAGCGAATGTGCCACATGAACCCATCTTCTTCCTCGCTCACGACTTCTAGGTCAGAAACGGCGGTACCCAAAATAGGATCCCAGTTCACTAGGCGTTTACCGCGATAGATTAAGCCTTGTTCGTGGAGGCGGACAAAGACCTCAACAACGGCCTTGGACATTTTGCTGTCCATCGTGAAATATTCTTTACCCCAATCAATTGAGGCGCCTAGGCGACGGATCTGACGGGTAATGGTTGAGCCGGAAGTTTCTTTCCACTCCCAAACTTTTTCCAAGAATTTCTCGCGACCCAGGTCGTGTCGGGAGATTTTTTGTGCGTCCAGCTGGCGCTCAACCACGATTTGGGTAGCGATTCCGGCGTGGTCCGTGCCGGGAACCCAGAGGGTATTCTTGCCGGACATGCGGGCATGACGCACTAAACCATCCATGATGGTTTGATTAAAAGCGTGACCCATATGCAAGGTCCCGGTGACATTGGGTGGGGGCAGCTGAATACTAAAGTCGGCCTTAGCATCATCTAAGGAGGCGCTAGCAACTCCCCTGCGCTCCCATTCCGGCCCCCAATAGGCCTCAATGGGGGCGGGTTCGTAGGATTTGGCGAGTTCGTCCGCTGGACTGGTCGCTGAGGAATGAGGGGTATTCGAAGCATTTGGCATAGGAGGCAAATTATAATTGGGACGATGTACTCAGATTTGCTCGCGAACCTCAATCCAGAACAGCGCGAGGCAGTGACCCTCCCGCCTGTCGATCAACATGGCCAGGCCCAGTCAGCCTTAATTCTGGCTGGGGCCGGGAGTGGCAAGACCCGCGTGCTCACTACCCGTATAGCCTGGCTGATCCAAACCGGCCAGGTTTCTCCTATTGGCGTACTAGCCGTGACCTTTACGAATAAGGCAGCTAAGGAGATGTTGGTCCGTCTGGGGGCGATGTTGCCGATTAATACCCGGGGGATGTGGATTGGCACTTTTCATGGTTTGTGCAATCGATTATTGCGAGCACATCACAAAGAGGCCGGTTTGCCATCTACTTTTCAGATTTTGGATACCCAAGATCAACTTTCTGCCATTAAACGCCTATTGAAGGGTTTAAAGGTAGATGATGAGAAATATCCCGCAAAGCAATTGCAGTATTTCATTGCGCACGCCAAAGAGCGCGGTCAGCGCGCACGTGACCTCTCAGTAGGGGATGATTTTCAGGCGAAGATGGCTCAGTTATATGAGGCTTATGACGAGCAGTGTCAGCGTGAAGGAGTGGTAGATTTTGCCGAACTTTTACTGCGTAGTTATGAGTTGCTCAAGCATAGTGAAGCCATTCGCACGCATTACCAAGAGCGCTTCCGCCATATCTTGATTGATGAGTTTCAGGATACCAATGCCCTGCAATATGCCTGGTTAAAGCTGCTCTCTGGGTACGATCAAAGTCGTGTCAATGTGAGTGGTGCTGGAAGTAGTGCGGTGTTTGCAGTCGGTGATGATGACCAAAGTATCTATGCGTTTCGTGGCGCGGATGTGGAAAACATGCGTTTATACGAAAAGCAATTTCATCCACTGATGGTCAAGTTGGAGCAAAATTATCGCTCCCATGGTCATATCCTAGATACGGCTAATCACCTCATTGCCAATAACTCCGAGCGCCTAGGTAAAAATTTACGGACTGATGCTGGTCACGGTGAGCTGGTGCGCATTTATGATGCTCCTAGTGATCATGCAGAAGCAGCGTGGCTCGTTGATGAAATTAAAGCATTGGTCAACGGCGGGATAAAACGCACCGAAATTGCTTTACTGTACCGAAGTAATGCGCAGTCTCGGATTATTGAGCATGCACTGTTTTCTGCTGCAATTCCATATCGCGTATACGGTGGCTTACGCTTTTTTGAGCGCGCGGAAATTAAGCACGCCTTGGCTTATTTGCGTTTGTTGGAGAATCCCAATGACGATACCTCCTTTTCGCGGGTCGTTAATTTCCCGACGCGCGGCATTGGAGCTCGCTCTATTGAGGCATTGCAAGATGCGGCACGTAGTCAGCAGTGTTCTCTCTATTTAGCCGCCTCTTCCTTGGACGGTAAGGCGGGCGCAGCACTCGGGGGCTTCGTGCGTTTAGTGGACCACATGCGTGAAGCCACCCGTCACAATACCTTGCCGGAGACGGTGGAATTTGTTATTCAGCATAGTGGTTTGATTCAGCACTACCTGGGTGAGCGTGAAGGGCAAGATCGAGTAGAGAACTTGCAAGAGTTAATCAATGCCGCTACTGCGTTCATCGCAGAAGAGGGTTATGGTCAGGATGCGGTGGCGGCCATGTTACCTGAGGAAGGTGCGCCGGGTGTGGTTGAGGTTTCTCCTCTGGCTGCTTTTCTATCACATGCCTCTTTGGAGGCGGGGGACAATCAAGCTCAAGCGGGGCAAGACGCAGTCCAGTTAATGACTGTGCATTCGGCCAAGGGTCTTGAATTTACAGCGGTCTTTATTACGGGCTTAGAAGAGGGGTTATTCCCTCATGAAAATAGCGTGAACGAGTTAAATGGCCTCGAAGAAGAGCGGCGTTTAATGTATGTGGCTATCACGCGCGCTAAAGAGCGTTTGTATCTATCCCACACGCAGTCACGCATGTTGCATGGCCAGGTTCGATACAACATGCCATCCCGTTTTTTGGAGGAGTTGCCAGCCGATTCCTTAAAGTGGTTAACACCAAAAGCGAAAGAGGCTCGTTGGGGTGGCGCTAGTAGAAATTCTGGATCTAGCTGGCAAGATGGATATACCCGTCAACGTGAGTATGATTCAGGTGATTTCTTTGACTCAGGCAGTAGTGCTCGCCAAGCGGCGCCAAAACGGGTAGGCTCAGCCTCTACTGCAGTTACCAGAATGGCTTCACCACCTCGAGGAAACTATCCCTTCACTATTGGGCAGAATGTGTTTCATACCAAATTTGGTGAGGGTCGGGTTACTGGTCTAGAAGGTAATGATGCGGATGCCCGTGCGCAGGTCAATTTCAAGCGACATGGTGTGAAATGGCTGCAATTGAGTATTGCAAAACTTGCGGCGATTGATTGATGGTCTTACGCGTAATAAACCGGCGTATCACTCTCTAAGAAGCACGCCTTCCAAGTGGCGTAGAAAGAGCAATGCATCACGGTTAGGCCGGCTATAGAGAGTGGGGCGATAGCAACTGACGCCGCTTCACCCCAACTTAGAGAGTCCAGTCCAATGCCAATAGACACTGGAAGTGCGACTAAGGCGATGCTCCAAAACAGAATATAGAGGATGAAGGCGCCACGATTGGTCCAGCACGCCAAGAAACTAGAGAACAGGGCTTGCGCGATCGGCATGTCCGTCCAAGCAATCAGGATGGGCGAAAACCACATGAGCATAGCAATGGGGATATACAGCACGCCGCCAATCAAGACAATTTGATAAATCTGATGCAGCGCTTCAGGGGTAACAGCTTGATCGCCAGTCATGAGCGGCAGCAGGGCATCAACATCCACGATGGTACTTAATATTAGACTTAATAACAAAATCAACCCGGCGTAAATCAGACCCAATTGCAGTATACGTTTGCGAATGATGGGGCTTGATTGCAGGGTAATTAAATAAACCGTTGGGCGAAGCCGTTCTTTTTCAATGGCTTGTCGGCATGCGGTCATAAAGCCGACGGAGAGGGCGGGCGTGAGAATCAATACCGCTAAAACGCCTATGACGGGTATTAGGATGGCGAATTGCGCTAGGAAAACGTAAATCAAGACGAGCATCAAAAACCCCAAGGGATTTTGTTTGAACAGCCAAATCCCTTGACGAATCCAGGTGTAGCCTTCTGTTGCGGAGACGCTGTTCAGTTTCATGAAGTGCGGCGACTTTGTAGGATGCGCTCAAAGTGCTTGGGATCATGGGGTGTCAGCATTTGCGCATCTCGGGGGAGGTAAAAATCCCAGAGGCGTGAAATCCAAAACCGCAAAGCTGCAGCACGCACCATCAAGGACCAACTTGCTCGTTCTTCTGGGCTCAAGGGTCGAACGCTTTCGTAGGCGGTCAAGAGGGCCTCTAAGCGTTCTGCCTCAAAGTCCTGCTTGTTACTAGCTAGACACCAGTCATTGGCGGTGACCGCTAAATCAAATAACCACTTGTCAGTGCCGGCAAAATAAAAGTCGAAGAAACCGCCCAATTGATCCTGGGAGGTGTCGCTTGCACCGCGAGGATCAAAGAGCACATTATCTCGAAACAGGTCGCAGTGACTGGCCCCTTCGGGGAGGGCGGCATAGGTCGCAGAAGCAAAGAACTGTTCTTGCGCTTGGAGTTCGCTCGTGAGTAATGCTTGTTGAGTGGCATCTAAGTAGCCCATCACTTGGGGGATAGTTTCTTGCCACCACGAGAGGCTACGCAAATTCGCCTGGGCGTTAGGGAAGTCAGCTCCGGCCAAATGCATTTTTGCCAACATCTCGCCAACCAGTGCGCAATGTTTTACATTCGGCTCTAATCTGGAAAGTCCTGGTAGTTTGGTGACAATGGCTGCCGGCTTGTCTTTGAGTGTGAAGAGGATGTCGCCTCGATTATTCTCAATTGGCCTAGGGACTGGTATCCCTTTGTTGGCTAAATGCCTCATCAACTCGAGGTAATAAGGGAGTTGTTGTGCGCTCAGGCGCTCAAAGATGGTGAGGACAAATTCTTGGGTCTGACCATTTTTTAGGGTGTCTAAGAAAAAATTGGAATTTTCAATACCACCATGAATGCCGCGAATGCCGCTCGCTTGCCCAATCTGGAAATCGTGCTTGAGCCAATCGGTGATATCGCTGAGCTCAAGCGGTGTAAATACGGCCATAAGAAGTGGAGTGCGAGCTTTAGAAAGGAATATTAATGCTGGGAACGCTTAATAAATCACCCTCCCCAGATGGCGCACCTGGTTTGACAGAGTCTGGAGGTGACATGTCATAAGTGGTGTACTTGGTTTTTACTTGCACTTCAGTTGGGCCATTTGGATTTTTGTATTCAGTGACCTCTGTGCCGCTGACCTTTTCCTTGTGCTGAAAAGTGGGTTGGCGGCTTTCTGGAGTGCTTGTACTGCCAGATGCACTAGCTGCTGGAGCAAGCGGTTGATTATTAATGCGAGAAAGCTCCTCTTGGCTGAGGGCTTCTCCAGCAGGCTGTTGGGCGAATGCTGAGTTTAGGGATAGATAGCCAAAAATAAGAAAAACACTATATAAACCAATGGCTTGGCGCAATCTTGCGTTGGATAAATTTGTTTTGATATGCATTATTTCTCACCTTTTTAAGCTTGCTGACAGTGTCCTTCTAAATCCATCCCGTCAGCAGTTTGCAACTAGATTGTACGATTGCGGTATGACTAAACATAGACTCTTGTTGGTAGACGGTTCAAGCTACCTGTATCGCGCCTTCCATGCCATGCCAGACCTTCGAAATGGGGCCGGCGATCCAACTGGGGCTATTTATGGGATGGTCAATATGATGCGGCGAGCACGTTCTGACATTCAGGCTGACCATATAGCCTGTATTTTCGACGCCAAAGGGAAGACTTTTCGGGATGAAATGTACCCCGAATACAAGGCGCACCGCTCTCCAATGCCTGAGGATTTGGTAAAGCAAATTGAACCCATTCATGCCGTCGTGAAGGCCCTGGGTTGGCCGGTGCTGATGGTTTCGGGGGTCGAGGCAGATGATGTGATTGGAACTTTAGCCTGTCAGGCTACTCAAGCCGGCTGGGAAACCATCATCTCTACTGGCGATAAGGATTTGGCGCAATTGGTCAATTCTTCAGTGACCTTGATCAATACTATGACCAATGAAAAGCTCGATGTGCAGGGCGTGATTGCTAAATTTGGAGTGCCTCCCGAGCGGATCGTAGACTACCTGTCCATTATTGGGGATACTGTAGATAACGTTCCCGGGGTGCCGAAGGCGGGCCCCAAAACAGCCAATAAGTGGTTGGCTGAATTTGGTGATTTAGATTCTTTGATGGCACACGCAGATACCGTGAAAGGAGTGATTGGGGAAAACTTACGGGCATCTTTAGCGTGGTTGCCACAGGCACGTCAACTCATTACGGTTAAAACCGATTGCGATTTATCGCCCCACCTTCCGGGTTTGGAGCACCTTTGCGCTAAATCCGAGGATGCTCCTCTGCTGCGAGAGTTGTTCGAACGCTATGCCTTCAAGACTTGGTTGCGAGAGGTGGATAAGCAGCTCGATCAATCCAATCCAGACGAAAGGCCGCATGGGTTCGATTTGGCGGGCAGCCCACTGCCAAACGCAGCCCTCAAAGTCGGTGAGGCATTTTTGCCTCGGAAGGTTGGTGAAGTTGCCGCATCGCCTACCAAAATACTTTCAGAGGAGGCAACTGCGCGACAAGGTGCAATTGTCAAGCGCTACGAGTGCATTGTTGATGAAGCTGGTTTAGAGCGATGGTTGAAAAAAATTGAGACGGCCGCACTAACAGCTGTCGATACGGAAACAACGGGTTTGGATGCCCTGGCTGCTGAATTGGTTGGTATTTCTTTATCGGTGACTCCTGGGGAAGCTTGCTATATTCCGGTGGCACATCGGAATGGTGAAACACAACTAAGTCGTGATCTGGTAATAGCGCGCATGAAAGCGTGGCTTGAGAGTTCTGGGCATCTGAAGGTCGGCCAGAACTTGAAATACGACACCCATATTTTTGCCAACTATGGCGTGAAGTTGGGGGGTGTGGCATTTGATACCCTACTTGAATCGTATGTACTCGAATCCCATCTTCCACACAATATGGATAGTTTGGCAGAACGTCATTTGGGCATGAAGACTATTCGTTATGAAGAAGTCTGTGGCAAAGGCGTGCATCAAATTGGGTTTGATCAAGTTGATCTGCAGATTGCAACCGATTACGCCGCAGAAGATGCGGACATTACCTTACGCCTGCATTTGGAGTTGTGGCCACAAATTCAAGCGGACCCTGGCTTGCTGTATGTGTATCAACACATTGAGATGCCGGCAATGCGGGTGCTGGGGATCATGGAGCGCAATGGCATTCGGATTGATTCGGCATTGTTGTCAAAACAAGGCCAAGAAGTGGGCAAGCGCTTATTGGCGTTGGAAGGCGAGATCCATCAACTGGCTGGACAACCTTTCAATATTCAATCCCCCAAGCAGATTGCCGAGATTTTGTTTGGTCAATTGGAATTGCCTGTGGTTAAGAAAACGCCATCAGGTGCGCCCTCTACGGACGAAGAGGTGTTGCAAAAATTAGCCGAAGATTATCCCTTGCCAGCACGGATTTTGGATTACCGCAGTCTAGCGAAGTTAATGTCTACTTATATTGAGAAGCTTCCACGCATGGCTGATCCTAAAACGGGTCGGGTGCACACGAATTTTTCTCAGGCTACTGCTGTTACCGGACGCTTGGCATCGAGCGATCCTAATTTGCAAAATATTCCCGTGCGTACCGAAGAAGGGCGCCGCATTCGGGAAGCTTTTATACCGGCCGATGGATGCAAATTGTTATCGGCTGACTACTCTCAGATTGAGTTGCGCATCATGGCGCACATTGCTGAGGATGAAAATCTGTTAGCCGCTTTTGCTGCTGGTAAGGATGTCCACCAGGCCACCGCTGCTGAAATTTTTGGCGTCCCTCTGGAGCAAGTGACTTCGGAGCAACGGCGCTATGCCAAAGTCATTAACTTTGGGTTGATCTATGGCATGAGTGCATTTGGATTGGCGGGTAATTTAGGGATTGAACGGTCTGCCGCGCAAAATTACATTGCCAAGTATTTTGATCGCTATCCTGGAGTGGCCCAGTATATGGAGCGTACTCGTTTAGAAGCGCGCGAACATGGTTATGTCGAAACTGTATTTGGGAGGAGACTCTGGTTGCCGGAGATCAAAGGATCTAACGGGCCAAGACGCCAGGGAGCAGAGCGAGCAGCCATTAATGCGCCAATGCAAGGCACCGCGGCAGATTTAATTAAATTAGCAATGATTGCTGTGGAAGAGTGGCTGGAACAGCGGGGATTGAAGACTCGCATGTTGCTGCAAGTTCATGATGAGTTGGTTTTTGATGTCCCTCTAGATGAAATTGAATTGGTCCAAGCTAGCCTGCCCGAATTGATGTGCAATGTGGCCCAACTGAAAGTGCCATTAGTGGTTAGTATTGGGGTGGGTGATAATTGGGAAGAAGCCCACTAAGATCATTGTGAAAAACTGTTTATTGAAATGAAAAGATATCCATTGTGAGAAATGATAGGAGAAACTTTATTAAAGCCTCTGTGGTGACAAGTGGTTTGGGTGTGGGTTTTGTGGCGGCCTCCAGTCCTGTGCAGGCTGAGGCAATTCATACTGATTTTTTAGGAATCGAAGCGGGTGAACAGCGGATTCCAGTGGGCGCTGAAAATATTCCGGCTTATGTTTCTCGTCCCGAGAAAGCGCATGGAAAATTACCAATCATCATTGTGGTGAGTGAAATATTTGGTGTGCATGAATACATTGCGGACGTCACCAGGCGCTTTGCAAAGCTGGGCTATTTAGCGATTGCCCCAGAGTTTTTTGAGCGGGCTGGTGATCCCAATCAGTACGGCTCAATTGCCGAGATCTTAACTAATGTAATTGCCAAAACGCCGGATGCTCAAGTATTGCGTGACCTTCAGGCGGCACTCGCTTGGGCAGGAAATCACGGCGGTGATTTAGAGCGTGTAGGGGTTACAGGTTTTTGTTGGGGTGGTCGAATCACCTGGTTATCAGCTACCTTTCCTCAGGTGCGTGCTGGTGTCGCATGGTACGGCCGTCTAGTAGGGGAGAAGACTGTCGCGAATCCAACCCAGCCGATCGATATTGTGTCGCAGTTGCACGCACCAGTATTGGGTTTATACGGCGGTGCTGATGCGGGGATTTCTATAGAAAGCATTGATCAAATGCGAGCTGCGCTGACCCAGGCGGGGGTGCTCAACGCCGCTGCGAAGGCCTCTCGTATTGAGGTCTACCCGGATACCCCGCATGCCTTTCATGCGGATTACCGTGAGTCCTATCGCGAAGGCCCTGCTAAGGATGGTTGGAAACAGTGCATTGCATGGTTTAAAGAACACGGGGTGATGTAAGTTTTATGGGCGTCCTGCAAAGCATCGTATTGATCACCACCCTAGCGGGAACTGTGAGCGTATTAATTGCTGCTACCTGCTCTTTATCTCTACTCTCGAAGATGGTTGAGAACATGGTGAGCGTGTCAGTTGGTATTTTGCTTGCTACGGCCCTGCTACATTCTTTGCCAGAGGCATTTAGCTTTCCAGGGAGTGATCCCCATTTGCTCTTTGCTACCCTCTTGGGAGGCTTGCTGGGTTTCTTTTTGTTGGAAAAAATTGCTTTATTGCGACATAGCCATCATCACGAAGGTGATGGTCATGACCATCACCATGGGCATGATGCAGAAGTAGCTGGTCGAAGCGGTTGGATGATTTTGGTGGGTGACGGACTGCATAATTTTGTAGACGGTGTATTAATTGCCGCAGCCTTTATGGCTGACTACCATGTGGGCTTTTTTACCGCTCTAGCTATCATTGCTCATGAGATCCCACAGGAAATCGGCGATTTCATGGTTTTGCTCAATGCCGGCTTTTCGCGTTCACGGGCCTTACTCTACAACTTGATTTGTGGTTTGGCAGCGGTTTTGGGTGGAGTGCTGGCGTATTTCTTTTTGGCGCAGACCCATTCAGTGATGCCGTATTTGCTCGTGATTGCATCCAGCAGTTTTTTATATATTGCCGTGAGCGACCTGATTCCTCAAATGCATCGTCGCCCACACTGGGCAGAATCATTGCGTCAAATCGTCTTGATTGCTGGCGGTGTCGGTTTTGTAGTGCTGCTGACAACCTTGCGCTAGCGCTCGACTGGGCGCGCTGGATCGGCGCACCATTCGCTCCAACTGCCAGCATACAAGCGTGAGCCTTTTAGGCCCGCAATTTCCATTGCCAACAGATTATGGCAAGCCGTTACACCAGATCCACATTGATGAATCACTGCCGATGCTTTGATGGGGCCCAGTAGATCCACAAAGTCATGGTAGAGGGTGGCCGGGGATTTAAATAAAGCAGCCGACAGGTTTTCTTTAAAGCAATGATTCAATGCTCCTGGAATGTGACCGCCAACTGGATCCAGGGTTTCATTTTGACCCCGAAAGCGATCATTAGCACGAGCATCAATCACTTTGCATTGCTTGGTTTGTAGATTGTTGAGCATTTCATCGACCAATACGAGGCCTGTATAAGGCCTGGGTTCGATGGCTTGGGCTGTGGGGGTTGCTGCTCTGGGTATGTGACCCATGGGGCCATTCCAGGCATCCAGGCCGCCATCAAGTACCTGTACATTGGCGTGCCCGGTAGCTTTGAGCATCCACCAAAGGCGGCTGGCAAACATTGAGCCTTGCTGGTCATAAGCCACAACCAAGGTTTTAGGGTCCATTCCAAGGCGCGATTTGGTTTGTGCCCATGCTTCTGGGCTGGGAAGGGGGTGCCGGCCATTTTGACCGGTTTTACTGCCCGATAGGTCCTGATCCAAGTCGACATAGATCGCTCCTGGAAGGTGATTTTCTTGATAGGCCTTTTTGCCAGCGCTGGGGTCGGCTAAGTCAAAGCGGCAGTCGCAGAGTAAGACATTCTCGCCGCTATTGATGTGTTCTTCTAGTTGATTGGCGGTAATAAGCGGAGTCATATGAGCTTCCTGTTACACGGGTTGAGTTGATGCTAGCGCTGCGGGTTATGCGCCTTCATATTGCATGACTCGACGATACCACTCATGGAAATGCTGCATCCCATCTTCCATTGGGCTTTGGTATGGTCCGACTTCATTGATGCCACGAGCCAATAACGCTGCGCGTCCTGCATCCATTCTTTCGCCGATTTCATCATCTTCAATACAGGTTTCCATGTAAGCAGCACGTTCAGCTTCCACATACTCGCGCTCAAATAGAGCAATTTCTTCGGGGTAATAAAACTCCACGATATTGCGCGTTTTATTGGGGCCCATCGGATGCAATGTCGATACGCAGAGTACCCCTGGATACCACTCGACCATTACATTGGGGTAGTAGGTAAGCCAGATAGCGCCATGACGTGGCATCTTGCCATCGTAGTAGCGCAATACGGCTTCGTGCCAGTTGCGATAGGTAGATGATCCTGGAGTCGATAAATTTTTATGGATGCCTACAGTCTGCACACTATGCCAGTCACCGAACTCCCAGCGCAGGTCTTCACAGGAAACAAATTTTCCTAAACCTGGATGAAACGGCACCACGTGGTAGTCCTCTAGATACACCTCAATAAAGGTTTTCCAGTTGTAATTGCATTCATGTACTTCAATGTGATCAAGTACGTAACCATCAAATTGAAGGTCCTCGGCCACTCCCAGCTTGGCAAGATCGGCGCGAACATCGCGGGGACCCTCAAACAATAGCCCTTGCCAATTTTGCAAAGGGGATTTGCCTAAGTTGAGGCAGGGTTTGTCATCAAAGTGGGGCGCTCCTAACAACTGACCTTCTAGATCATAGGTCCAGCGATGCAATGGGCAAACAATGTTATCGGTTTTGCCGGAGCCATTGAGCATGAGTGCTTGACGATGGCGGCAGACGTTCGAAAGGAGTTCTATGCCTTGCTCATGGCGAACCAAGAGACGACCTTCGTTTTCTGAGCTTAGTGTGTGATAGCAGCCATTTTCCGGCACCATTAATTCATGGCCAATATAGCCAGGACCCTGCTTAAACAGCAGAGCAATCTCACGTTGATAGAGTTCAACGTCAAAATAGGCCGAAACCGGCAGTTGTAAGTTGGACGGCGCAAGCTTCTGCGCGGTAGCCAGATTAGTCATTCTCCCCACCCCCGAAAACGTCAGCCGAAGCTAAGCGGAATAACCAATCCAACCATCGACGGATCGATATTGGAAAGGAAGGGATGGATTATACCCATCCAAAAGGGTTCTCGTTTTAATATGTAGGGCTATTGTTGTCATAAATACGAAAGAAATCCGCCGATGTCCGCCAAAAAATCTGAGAGCCAAAATGCCGAATTAGGGGGTCAAATTGACCCAAATTTGCGATATGAGCAGGCGGTCAAGGAGCTAGAAAGGCTGATTTCCGACATGGAATCGGGCAAATTCTCGCTAGAAGAAACCCTTTTGGCGTATCAACGTGGAGCTGCTCTACTGAAGCATTGTCAGGGTGTTTTGGCTCAAGTTGAGCAGCAAGTGCGCGTTTTTGAGGCCTAAGCCAGGCTCCATGTAGAGTTCATGACCGATCATTTTTTCTTTCAAGAGTGGATGCTCTCCCATTCTGGGCGCATTGAGTGGGCGCTTGATCAGCAGTTGGATGCAGGAAAAACCATTCCACATCGTCTCCACGAAGCCATGCGCTATGCGGCACAAGGTGGTGGCAAGCGTATTCGCCCGCTATTGGTTTATGCGGCCGGTGCCTTGGGGAACCCATCTTTGCAGATGCTCGATAGTGCTGCGGTTGCCATCGAATGTATTCATGCCTATTCCTTGGTACACGATGATTTGCCCTGCATGGATGATGATGATCTCCGTCGAGGGCGCCCCACGGTCCATAAGGCCTACGATGAGGCTACGGCATTGCTAGTGGGGGATGCCCTGCAAACTCGTGCTTTTGAGATTTTGGCGCAGGCTGACGGCGCAGCTGCGCTTCGTTTGCAAATGATTGCCGCATTGGCGGCGGCCTCTGGATCGCGAGGTATGGCAGGTGGGCAAGCCATTGATCTTGAAAGCGTTGGCAAGCAATTGGATTTGGCTGGTTTGCAGCAAATGCATGCTATGAAGACAGGCGCTTTGCTATCGTGTGCCGTGACATTAGGCGGCATAGCGGCGCAGTTAGATGCTGCCTCTATGACACATTTGCAGACTTATTCAGAGGCGGTAGGTCTGGCCTTTCAGATTGTTGATGATGTGCTCGATGCCACGGCTGATAGCCAAACATTGGGCAAGACGGCGGGCAAGGATGCTGCAAACGATAAGCCTACGTATGTCACCTTGATGGGTTTAGACTATGCCCAGAAACAAGCAGAAATCCTGCAAGCGAAAGCGATTGCGAGTTTGGCATCCTTTGGCGACAAGGGGATTCCCTTGAAAGAGCTTGCTCTCTTGGTAGTCAATAGAGGCAAGTGAGTAAAGATTATCGAATTCATGACCTTAGATTCCATCACTTCTCCCGCTGAGTTAAAAAAACTACCTCGTGAAGAGCTGCCCGCTCTGGCCGATGAGTTGCGCCAATTTATTGTCGACTCGGTATCGAAGACGGGCGGTCATCTTTCTTCAAATCTAGGGACTGTAGAGTTATCGATTGCGCTCCATTACGTTTTTGATACACCCGCTGATCGCATTGTTTGGGATGTGGGTCATCAAAGTTACCCCCATAAAATTTTGACTGGTCGCCGTGATCGCATGCAAAGTTTGCGTCAGTTCAATGGTTTATCGGGTTTCCCGCGGCGCTCTGAAAGTGAATACGACGCATTTGGAACAGGGCATTCATCTACCAGTATTTCTGCGGCTATGGGAATGGCGCGAGCCTTTCAAACGAAAGGTGAGAAGCAAGTTGCCGTCGCAGTTATTGGCGATAGTGCTATGACAGGTGGAATGGCTTTTGAAGCCATGAATAATGCAGGTGTTTACGATGATTTGCCTTTGGTGGTCATCCTTAATGACAATGACATGTCGATCTCGCCAGCGGTAGGCGCTTTGAACCGTCATCTAGCGCGCTTACTCAGTGGCAATATTTATTCCGCCACTAAGAAAGGCATTGATAGCGTCTTATCGATTGCGCCACCTTTGCGTGAATTTGCTAAGCGCTTAGAGGATCATGCGAAAGGCATGGTGTCGCCCTCCACGATCTTTCAAGAGTTTGGCTTTAATTATTTTGGACCAATTGACGGTCATGACTTGGACGCCCTCATTCCGATGTTGCAAAATGTGCGCCGCTTAGCCATTGAGGGGCGCGGCCCACAGTTCTTGCATGTGGTCACGCG